>Ga0126304_10001469_pt1 | contig 11116 bp, 16 predicted proteins | sample Plot25_FD_92538 | JGI IMG/M metagenome (GOLD analysis project Ga0126304, IMG submission 92538) | Serpentine soil microbial communities from UC McLaughlin Reserve, CA, USA - Plot25 | ecosystem: Environmental > Terrestrial > Soil > Grasslands | place: USA: UC McLaughlin Reserve, Lake County... | reverse complement strand
CCGAACCCGCTAAGTATACGGGTTCTTATACTACTGTAAGATACTATATAGTGAAGAATATAGCTGCAAAGGAGGAAACTGTCTAGACAATGGCAATCAGACTAACCACTACACTAAATAAGATTAGCTTTATACCTAATTCAACTAATTCAACTATAATTAAAGATTTTTACGAATATATGAAGGCTAACGGCACTTCTGAAAACTATCAAAATCAGAATATTAAAGCAATGATTGTTTTTGCTAACTTCCTGGGACCTGATACCAATTTTTTTGATATCAAAAGTAAACAGCAGATAATAGCGTTTTTAGATACTAGAATAAGAAATGCTGATATCGATCCTGACAAGAGGTGGATTACTACATGGAATGATTATTTATGGAGAATCAAGTATTTTCTGCGGTGGCTACATAATCATAAGGATAGAGAACAGGAAGGAATAGAACCATTACAACAGTCAGACTGGACTACACCTCCATTTGCAAACATCAAAAAAAAGAAAACCAAGCATATAAGTCCATATCTGGAAAGTGAACTGTGGGAGCGAGATGAAATACTTTCTATAATCAAGTACGAGCCACATAAACGTAATAAGGCTGCTTTAGCACTCCTCTGGGATCTTAATGCAAGACCACATGAGGTTTAATTGTTGAAAATCAAACATATTCGTTTAAAAGAAAAATATGGTGAAGGAGAAGTTCCACATGAAGCAAAAACTGGTACTGGACCTGTCCTTCTCACTTGCTCTTTTCCATATGTTAGAGACTGGCTAAATGAACATCCTTTTAGAAATGAATCTAATGCTAGGTTAATATGCAATCTCTTGACTGGAGGTCCAATCAAGGCTGATGCACTTTGGACTGTAATGAAACAGCTACGAAAAAGAATTCTGCGACTGCTAGGGGAGGGTTCTATTGATGACGAGAAAGAACGACAGAAGCTAGAATTTCTTCTTAAAGCCAAAAAATGGAATCCATATTGCCTGCGTCATTCTGCAATCACATCAGATTCTGATTATCTTCCAGAATATGCCTTAAAGAAAAAAGTGAGGTGGTCTATGAATTCAAAGCAAGGTTCTAGATACATAAAAAGAAGAATGGATACTGACTTAAAGGAGCAGATACTTGTACATAATGGTGTTATATCAGATAGTCAGAAGCAGAAAAGACCATCTGTATTAATATGTCCACGTTGTGAATTGATTAATGCTATTGACAACAAATATTGTTCGAAATGCAGTTATCCATTAATTCCATCTGCATTTGATGAAATCAAGGTTGCTGAAAATGAGAGGATTCAAGCTATTCAACTAAAGTATGAACAAGAAATGAAATCAATGCGTAAAGAAATGGAAAACAAATTCCAGCAAATACTTACAAAGATAGAAGTTGCAAGACTAAAGTAGAGTAAAGGAAGATTAAGTCTAAATTTTCATCTTCTACGGTATTAGGTTATCTTACACAATGCATGAAGACTAATTTTTATTTTGATAAATGTTTCTACAGATGAATGTTTAAGGTTAACTCTAGTCTAGGTTCTTGTATATCTGTCCAATAGATTGAATCAATAGTCCTAGGGACAGGAGATGTCAATGATAGTCCTCTTCCAGACAAATATATTGCTTTTGACTTTGAATGGTTGATATATGACAGCGAAGAAAAAAGCCTCTATTCTGCAGCTTTTGTAGACAATTTTGGAAATAGCAAGGTATTGCATATATCAGATTTCAATGGTTCCGAGTTAGACCTTTTGGATGCTATTAACGAAGAGGCTACTGAGCTTAAGGTACGGAGATTTGGTTCAGGAACAAATACTCACTATCCAGTTGTATTAGGATTATTCGTTCCAAATCATCTAGGACATAAAGCCTGACAATTCGAAATTTTAATGTTAGAGTGGTTTCCGTCTAAGTGGTCATAATGTACTAATGGCGGCGAAATCGACAAACCACAATTTGCACACTTGTTTTTCTGATCCTATGTTCAGAGCATAAATGTGATTGTTTTCAGCGTCAGTGTTAGGCATAGGTATCTGGATATCGGGTTTTAGGGCCCTTATCTCACAGTTGGTGACAGATATGTCTATTATAATCTTAGTCATTCTTCTAATTCCTCACTGACAGATATCTCAAACATTTCCACTGGGCGCATATTCAACGGTAATGACATATGCATGTCTGATAAAAGTTCACTTATGTACATTTTTGCATCTGCTTCATCACTGGCTCGAATTATTCCATTCACAACCCATAATAAGGAATGACTCTAGAGCAACCTATACCTTATTCGATCTTTATTCACAGTAAGTGTAAGTTCTTATCATAGGTAACAATCAATTTTCATAAGTGCATTCTAGATATTAGTATTCACGGCTGAATTCTTATTATTCTTTATATTAAAAACCTCATCTAATGTTATAGCAAATGGTTTTTTTCCACCGATCTTGAATTTTGTCGAATTTCCCTTTGTTTCTATAGCTTGAATATATCCTAGAGCACGAAATATAATAAGAGCGATTTTGCCACGTTGTCTGTTATTACCACATGCTATCCGTTCCCTATCCTGCAGATCTTGCAGTATGAATGTGCCATCATTGCTTTCCTCCGCAATGGTTGATGCAGCACGCCAAAGTTTTGAAATATAGGAATCAGATTCATTTAAGGAACCCATATAGAGAATTTTAGGATTAGTCATAGACTGTGTCATTAATTGCGCTGCAAAATCCATTTGGTCTGTCTTCTTAAAATAGATTCGGTAAATACTTTGTTTTTTGAATTTCCTATTCTCCTTGTTTTCAAACCAATATATATATCCCTCAGGCTCAGCAATATACGGCTGTATTATAGTAGGAGATTCATAACTCGTTTCTGAATTAATTATTTTCTGTGCTTCGTCTAATTTATCAAAATTAACAACATATTTTTTTTCACGCTTGGATTCTAATGACATAACTATGCCTTCATCCATAAGAGATGACAGTGCCAAATCAAATTTTGTATCGTAGTGTCTCCCCGCCTCTTCACGCAATCTCTCCTCTAACATTACATTATGAATTCCATCGCTAATGAGCTGTTGCAATATCCATATGCGCCATTCAGAAATAGATGGCATTTAATATGCTAGTAACTAACATATTGATTAACTTACCAGTAAAGAATCTGATTTTAGCCATTTAAGACGGCTATATGACATTCTTTTTCTTATTACCCGCCATAATTGGCGTATGCTTATATATAACTCTACCAAATATCTATTGGATGTCTGAAAAATACCTTCGACAAGAGGTAAGTTATAACAGCAATAGGCCCCTGGAATCCATATTTAGAAATAACATCTCTAGAATTCTGGATTTTCTTATTCTTAACCCGCAATTTGACTATTCTGCATCTGAAATGAGCAAAATAACAAAGGTTCCACCGCGAACTATTCAGAGAGTTTTGCCACACTTGGTTGCAAAGGAGCTAGTTAAAGAAACTGGCAAGGTAGGCAATACAAAAATGTATATTCTCAACACACAATCTGAATTAGCTGAAGTACTAAGACGCTATGTGCAAACTGCAATAAATGTAAACATCAATAATGCACGTAAACAGCATATCTCGGTTCAAATAAATGAAAAGCCTATGCCTTAGTGAAAGTCAAATTGCCATCCCGTAGAAGAAGATAACAATAATAGAAGAGGCCTTAGTATTTGGACAGTAACATTTAGCTTACTTACTTTTCTAATGCTAACTTTATGATTTATATGTTTAAGTTACTAGCTTAAGTCAGTGGAAGAGGATTCCAGAGTAGAATCGGCTGCATTAGAAGATGAAGATATCATTCCAAATGTAAATTATACTCCCGCCGCTACCGACGACAAATTTCAAAATAAGCAAGAAGAAAAATATGATATGACTGACCACACTCTTACTGATGAAAAATCTAAGCAAGTATTGATTCAAAAGGAACGAAACGAATATGATAGTAATGATAGAATTGAGGATTATTTACAGAGTAAAGATGACATACTTCGCAATAATGACTCTAAGATTTTATCATTGTTGGGTCAGGAAGCTGGTTCGAATTATTCATTTAAAGGTTTGATACGAAAACTGAATCTCCATCAGCAGAGTCTCACAAGGGCTTTGAACAGACTCGAAGATCTAAAGCTAATCAAGAAATCTCAGATCGGATACAGATTAACCACAAATGGAGAATCACTAATGATGTTATTGTCATCAACAAAAAATGGTACTAACAATTTGATAGGAAGGGATAATAACGTACTAAATAAAGAAAAACAAAAAAGAAAGGGGTACATACAATTACTTCAAACATACATTCCTGTTGATATAAAACCCGAGGAAATATTACATAAACTAATTGGAAAATGGTTTAACAATCTCAGATGGGTTGGATTAATTGAAAGTGAAGCTGGAGGTTATATGCTCCAATGGGTTAGCGATGATAATAATGCATTCCAAATTATCCTCAGAGTAATATCTGACTATCTTATAATAGAAACTAATGCTTGTTCTGATAAAGAAAAAATTGAAGCAATGATTGGTTCATATAGAATATTTGAGCAGGTTACAAAAATATTGCATAATAAAATTGAAGAAGGCACGCGGACAATGCATTTGCTTGACTTTGGCAGTGGTTACATCTCGAAGCAAAACAATTAGTAAGTATATACCAACATTGGATTCTAGAAGTGTAACACATTATTAATCAAAATAAGTAGGTTGGCTGCGATTTCTTCTCCTTCGATTTCTATTCCAAACAAAGGCGATTAGTTGCTCTCTCCCTCCCTATACTTATAGCTATTACTTATAACGCTAGTGACTTTTCCGTTATTTATTCCCATGGTTTGTCGTAATATATGTCTGAGAATATACTCCAAAATAGTAGTTGGAGAGTCACATTATTCAGTTGGTAAGAAATATTGTATAAGATGCGAGTGCTATTTTATCACTAAAAATATATTTTGTCAATGTTGTGGAATGCAGCTAAGAAGTAGTCCAACAGAAAAAGAGTACAAAGAAAAACTGAATATGAAGAGAAAGAGGAAAAGGAAATTAGGCTTTGTATCGAAGCCTCCTTGGCTACATGGCTAAATCTAAATACGATATTTCTCATTATAGTTTAGGGCTAAAATCATTGTACCTACCATCCAAAGGTTAACCCCACCGCAGGCAAGCCCTAGACTCAACAAACACCCTGATAGGCTTTGGCTTCTTGTAGGTTGAGTCTCCTGCGGTCTTAAATCTTTGATCCCAACTGTTTAAACAAGTCAGTCCAATTGTCATATTCTGATTTGTAACCATGTCGCACAATTACTATATTTTTCTCAGGGATTACATAGATAAACTGTCCATAGTTCCCAACTGCATAGAAGTTATAGCGAGTACTGTCTCCTGATAATGGGTCTACCCACCACATGTATTGATAAAATGGAGCTGGATCGGTGGTTGTATCTGGCCTGATAGATTGACCCAGATAGCTGGAATACAGATGATAACATCAGGCATAATAGGAACACGATTAGTGCTCAAGAGATAAATCAACTAGCGTTAATAATAACGTTCTTGCTGCTAGACATTATTATAATAAAAGCAGCCTAATATTGTATAACGTAAGACAGTTGGTAGTGGTGACAACAACAGAATAAACTTTAATGAACCTATACCAGGTATGATTGAGCGACTAAAAAGAAAACATCGTAGTTTTGAAACAAAGCTAGATGAAGCAGACAATAATATTAATAGAGATAATAATATCGAAGAAGGAATAAAAATAATACGTTATATGGGTGAATCAGTTATTCATCATGCAATTGAAGAAGAAACAAGCTAAGATAACATAAAAGTTTATCTCAAAATCAGGAGGACAAATACTGATTCCTCCGACTCCTACAGCTATACTATAGCTTTTCGCAGCTGTGGTCTCTTCCAGTGCCTAGCCCAATTTCCCAGTTCTTTAAAGATGCTTTCTAACTCTTTTGCTTGAGTAGTCATGCGATATTCAACTTTTGGTGGTATTTCAGGATAAATCTTCTTAGAAACAATACCTGTACGCTCCAGTTCCAATAATCTTTCAGCCAATACAGTACTGCTTATTCCTGGCAATGCTTTTTTCAATTCATTGAACCGAAATACTTCCTTTGTGCAAAAATTCTTCAATATTAGCAAAGTCCATCGTCTACCCAATACTTCCCAAACATCAACTAGGCCGTCCTTTTCATCAGGCCCTCTACTTTGTGTAGTATTCATACTTCTTCTTTGTACCAATTTTACTCTGTTGATCAATTTAAATCAAAAGATACTATGGATTTTTTCAGATCTTTACACGTATTTCTGAGGGTTACTTCTGTTATGCCTGCTGCCCTAGAAATACTGGTTTGAGTTACTTCTTTTTGTCCATATTTCAAACAAGATAGGTAAAGAACGGCTGCAGCAAGTCCCATTGGATTTTTCTGAGCAGACTTCTCTTCCGCCATGACACTTCTCATCATATTTATTGCATGTCTTTTTGTTATTTCATTTACTTTAGCCCTACTTGCGACCTTGGTAACACATCTAATAGGATCAGTTATTGGAATCTTTAGACCCAGTTTAAAGTAAAGCAATCTATAGTCTTGTGCAATTTCCTTAGGTTTACTATTTGAAACCATTGCTATATCTTTTAGAGTCTTGGGTATCCCTAATTCTCTGCACGCAATATATATCGCAGCAGCTAATATACCTAAAATGGTCCTTCCGCGTGTCAGTCGTTTTTCTTGAGCTTTTCTATAAATATATGCAGTTTTTTCAACAATCGCGTCAGATAAGCCAAGCTTGTCTTTTAAAAGACTAAGTTGTGAAAATGCTTGTCTTAAACCTCGATTTCTAGAACTACTGGCCTGCGTTCTAGCATCCCACATCCTTAATTTTTCCATCTTAGACCTCATTATAGTATCAATTTCATTGCCGGCTGCATCTCTATTTTCCAGTCCTATAACAGTATATAACCCTCTGTCATGACGAGCTAAAGAAGTAGGAGCCCCAGTTCTAGTTTTATTGTTAATTTCTTCTGATGAGAGACTAAACCAATCATAATCTGACTCCTCGATCTTATCCAAAATGACAGCACCACAATTTCTACATATAATCTCTCCAGTTTCTGGATCAGTCACTGCAGGTTTCTCTATGTTACATATTTTACATATTTGTGATGGCGTTGATGTGGTTACCGGTGCCGCAGTATTCTGCGTCCGGGCCAATGAAGCTGCCTTGTCTTTATTCTGTGATTGAAGGAAGGTTGGAGAAATAATATTATCAGAATATTCAGGTGAGTTATATTTTTTATATTTGATTTTTAGAAGAGTTGTTGATACCATCAGATGATATATAACTCGATCAATCAATTAAACCTAGTAGTTATTAATTACTAAGTGAGTTTATACAATATGACTAAGTATACTTGAAACTACCATGAGGTTGCATAGGACCCAGAAAGACCACACCCAAATATCCACGCATCAAAAGAATTTAGAATGAGCATAGCCTCTCAAGAGTAGGCTGCGCTAACCAGTACTGCAGGAGGTAGCACCGGCAGGGGAGGAAGTGGACAAGGTCAAAGACATTATGCTACCGTTTGCCAGAATAGGTGAATTCAGACTGCTTATGGTGCTGCTCATTCTAACAATATAAGTAAATTAGTACTGATAGATTACTCATTCCTAAGAAGAATATGCCAGAATCTCTCTAGGATTATAGCAGACAAAGAAACATGATACAACATGTTTCTTGCTCAGGGTCGTTGTTAGAAAAGTTTTAACATAATAAGATAACAAATACCAAGTTGGTTAATAATTACTACTAGACTTAATTAGGTAAATAGAGAAAATACTAGAGATAGGAATATGAGTTCAAACTATAATAATAACAATACTCAATTTTTCCTTAGCGTAATGATATGGTTAGGAATATCCTTAGGTATCAGTCTTACCATCTCTCTACTATTACCATTTCCTATATCATTAGTTGTTATAATAGGAATATTCATTTTGCTTAACTTCTATATGAGAAGAAGATTGATGCAAAGAATGAGAATGAGTGGAGGAGGAATGTTTAGTTCTATGCCCTCCTCTTTAACAGTTGGAGACAGTTCCTCATTGAAATATTCTTGTATGAATTGTGGAATACAACACAAAGATATCTCATGTCCTAATTGTGGTTCTAAGATGAAAAAGGTGGGATATTGGTGATCAGTATATTTAGACGTTGGAAACCAAAAGGAAAAATGTTTAGCTTAAGATGTAATCAATGTGGTTCTGGTTTTCTTTCAAGTTATGACCTGGAAGCGCCAATTTGTGGCAAATGTTTACAGAAAGCAAAGTCTTCAGACTCAACTATTGACTACGACAAAGTATGCACCAAATGTGGTAACAGTGGAGTAATTTATGGAAAAAACAATGTCATTCCTGCTATTTTGGATTCGAAAGAAATAAGGAGGTTTTTTAAGATAACCGGTATTTGTATCTAACAAGACAAAGTTACTCTCAGTCAGATCGGTGGCAATAATAACAATATCGCTACTATTTACTTCCCCTACAATGCCTTCAACTTTTGCTAATACTATCCAACCTCCTCTCACTGCTATGTCAAACCAAGTGCTAACAAAAAATAATGCTGGAGTAATTATCTTGGAGGGAGCAACTGTAATCGATGGAACAGGTGACTTACCTAAACCTAACACTACTATAGTTATCAATGGGAGTAGGATAGTGTATCTATCTAGAAGCGCAGCAAACAACTATGATCTTAATTTCTCTGCAGCCAGCAATGTCATTAACCTAACTGGCAAACACATTATACCTGGACTATTTGACATGCATGCACATGTTGCAAACGTACTCAAAAACTCATACAATCAAAGCGAATCTGAGTATATGCTAAGTATGCTTTTGGCTTATGGAATTACCACCATAAGAAACCCTGGCGGTCCTACTGAACAATCAGTAGCTCTGAAAGAAAATGTATCCTAATGTATCACATTAGGCACTTCTAACAAAGGTTTTTTCGGTGAAAGAAAGAAAGTAGTGGGGGTTAACTTACTTACTACCAAAGAAGAGATAGAGAGAGATTATATTGAATCAGGCAAAAAACAAATAGATGAATATTATATACAAATAGATGAATATCATAAAGGACTAAATAAAGAACAAAAACAAAAATTAATAGAAGAACAAAAACAGTTAGCAGAAGAATCAATACAACAAGAGAAAAAAACCCAGATGTTTGAAGAGATATTAAAACGAGAGCACGAAGAATATGAGCGGAGAGAGCACGAGCAGGAAGAACAAGAACGAGAACTGGAGGAAGCAGCAGTAAAGGACGCAATTGATAAACCGTTAAAACCTATAAAGACCGATCTATCGGATTAGATTAGATCAGACAACAAATCATAAATCTACTTCTTTTTATAATTGCTTGTTTAGCGCTTAGCTATGTCAACATCAGCAGTTGAACACGAACAAAAACAAGAACGAGAACAAAAATTAGTCGATACGCGGCCCTACAATGACACAAACTCTCGCCTGGTTGGTATGGCAATAATTTCTGATAAGAAGAAGCATTACATCGGTTGTATTGGTATAGAAGGAAAAGAACCAGACATTGTTGAAATGGAAGGAGATAAGAACGTTAGACCTAAATGGATTAATGCTGTATTTAGACACAGTATATGATATTCTTGCTAACAAAATCCAAAAGCCAAAGATAGGATTAGCAATGCATGGCTTAGTTCTATTAAGGAATAACTTCATAAAATGACTTCAATAATGCATAAAAACACACAAGAACAGTTGAATTCAGAAACGACTGCTACTGATAGAATAAGTGCTGTTTAATCGAAGTAGCAGTAACATACAAAATTTACCAGTCTTAGATATTGAGAAAGAAAACAGACTATCAAGAATAATTTCATTATACAGTAAGGGTTTAACTCAAGCAGAAATAGCCCAGGAACTGGGTGTAGATCAGTCAACAGTAAGCAGGGACTTGCAATTTATCAAACAAGAAGCAAAAAAGAAGATTGAGAAATACCTCAATGAAGACATACTGTTTGAGTATCTAAGATATATTGCAGGGTCAAATGAAGTAACAAGAGAATTATGGGGAATAGTCCAAAATGAAAATATTACAACTAAAGATAAAACAAATGCTTTGTCACTATTAATGCAATCCTATAACAAGCGTCTGGAAATGCTGATTGGCGGACCTGAGTCTTATATGAATGCTAAGAAAAGTGTATCAGAGATTAAATTTCAAGAAAGAGTAGACAACGATCCTATGTTGAAAATGTTAAGTGAAAGAAATAGATTTCCATCACCATTTAGTTCAGGTAGTCTATTCGGCAAAAAGGATCTAAAATTGTAAATCAGCACCTATATCATTATCTATTGATGACCCCGTGAGAAGAGAGATACTATTTCTTTGCACTCTCTTTCTGTCGGAGTAGATCAGATGCATCCCACAACATTGACAAAATATCTCTTTGGCCTTTGCATGTCAGATACATGATTTTAGCCCCACTTGTTAATAGCAAATATCATATTTAGCAATACTTATCCTTATGATTATTATGCTATATCTGATGCCCACTACTTATAGAACTTTAAGCTCTTACATTTAACGGCAATATTTTATTGTGTTAGGAAGGCGTATGAGAATCTTGGAAAGTCAAGATACCAACCAAGTCTAAAAGAAATGTTAAACAGAATAGAGTATCAATGAAGACAGAATAGACAAAAAACAGAAGAATACGAAAAGACTGTTAGATTGTTAGGACTTGTGGATAAAGATAAGAATAGCTGATGGTTGATGCGTTGGATCAAACCATGGTAACGAACCAATAACGGAGAAGTTGCTAGCGATATACGTAGTAGCTATAAGTGTGGAGAGGGAGAGTGTAGTTAGTTAGAATTGTCAGCCTCCAAGAAAGTAAATCCTCCTTATACAAATATGTAAAAAATGGGTAAAGGAGTTCGCCTTTATTATATAATCACTTGAGTTACTCTGAAGTTTCTTTGTGTTGGAGGTTCTGTTGGAGCTGGACCCGGAATGACGAAATGGATTGGTATTTTGCCTAT
>Ga0126304_10001468_pt1 | contig 11118 bp, 11 predicted proteins | sample Plot25_FD_92538 | JGI IMG/M metagenome (GOLD analysis project Ga0126304, IMG submission 92538) | Serpentine soil microbial communities from UC McLaughlin Reserve, CA, USA - Plot25 | ecosystem: Environmental > Terrestrial > Soil > Grasslands | place: USA: UC McLaughlin Reserve, Lake County... | reverse complement strand
GTGTTGCGAAACGCCGGATGCGTCGTGACGTCCTTGACGCGTTCGCCGTAGAGCCAGATCTCGCGACCGTCACGCAGGCTCTCGAGATACTCGGCTCCGGTGTACGGGCGCGAACGCCCCGTGGTCTGACCGGTCATGATGTCCCCTCCAACTCCTTGGCCTTGTTCTCCCACTCGGCCACGAACCGAAAGACGTTTTCCTTCGGCGGCTGCGGGGAGAAGGTCTCCAGCCAGCGCACGGGCTCAGTGCTGTTGTTGACGAACGTGTGGACGCAACCGACGCTCGTCCACAGGACGTCGCCGGCTCTTGCACGATACGCCTTTCCATCGAGCGTGCCGTCGACCTCACCGCTCAGGATGAAATAGGCCTCTTCGAACGTGTGATCGTGAGGCGCGATGCTCACGCCGGGCTGATACTCGATGAACAGAAACCGGTGGTGACGGGCACCGAAGTTTTCGTCGATCATCCACTTGAGAAAGACGCCTTCCAGGCCCTGAAGCCCGAGGGCCTTGCGCTCGCTGGGCGCGGGAATCTGGCTGACGTCGAAATGACCGAGCAGGTTTCCATTCAGCTGATCGGGATCGAGGCGCGACGCCTGCGACGGGACGGTGCGATCGCGCGCGAAGAACGTGTCGCGCACTCCGCCCTGCGGTTTCGGCTGCGGGGCCGAGATGGATAGCCAGCGCACCGGCGATGACGACGCCGCATGCCAGGCGTGCGGTGTGCCCACTTTGATCGCTGCGTAATCACCCGGACCAAGCAGATAGCTCGATCCATTGATGGTGACCACGGCCTCACCGCTGAGGATGTAGAAGCCTTCTTCGAACGAGTGGACGTGCGGGTGAATCGATCCGCCCGCGGCGAGCTCGTTCATGCTGAGGCCGGTGTGCACCGACCCAGTCGCATGATCGACCAGCGAGACGTAGCGATATCGCTCGCTGTGCCCATCGAATGTCAGGTGGGCTTTAAGCGCCGCCTCGTCGAACGTGCCGAAATGATGCATCTGCTAGCTCGTAGTCGTAGTCGGTAGTCGGTAACTGGTAGTCGTCGCTTGCAGCTGGTAGCTGATAACAGAACCAATGCCGTTACCGGCTACCGACGACCAGCTCCTGACTAGCCTAGGGTTGTTCGATCGGTTTGCCGTCAGGCGTGAGCGGCACAGGCACCCGATTCGCGATCGGCTTGATCGACTTCAGGTACGCGAACATCGCCTTCAGATCCTCGTCCGGCAGCTGCCCGTACCAGTTCCACGGCATCGGCGGCAGAATCGGCCGGCTCTTTCCCATGTGCTTGCCCTGTTTGAGTGCGGCCAGGAACATATCCTCGGTCCAGATCCCGAGGCCGGTGTTCTGATCGGGCGTCAGATTCGCGGCAAACGACACGCCCCAATCGCCGCTCCACGCTGTCAGGTGACCGTTGATGTGGATCACATAGGGGCTGCCCTTGATTGACTTGAACGGTGGCGGCACGCCCTCGCTCTCGGGGTGACCGGACAGCATGCGATCCATGTCGGCCTCGGGGCCATTGGGCCCCACCTTTTTCGGCGTGTGGCAGTCGTGGCAGCCGCCGCCGATGATCAACATCTTGCCGCGTTCGACCTGCGACATCGCCGGAGCCGCCGCTGGTGCCGGAGTTCCGGTGTTGGCCGGCGCCTGAGCCACTTGTTCGGCCCCCCTGCAGCCAGCGACCGCGACTGCGACAGGGATCAGCGAGAGGACCGCGACGCGAGACAAACACAAGCGCATGTGCCTTCACTCCTCAGTGAAAAGGTTTACTTCAAGGATCGAGGCGGAAATATACACCAACCAAGTCCGCTCGCTTGCGGTCGCCCGAGCCGCATAGATAAGATGCTCGGACGTGCTCCGCAGGATTTTTTCCACCGATCACAAGGTCATCGGTCTCCAGTACGGCTTCACCAGCTTGTTCTTCCTGCTGGTCGGATTCTCGCTCGTCATTCTGATTCGCTGGCAACACGCGTTCAACGGGCAGGCGCTGCCTGTCATCGGGGGACTCCTTGGCGAGGCGAACGCACCAGGCGGCATCATCTCACCGGAGTTCTACAACCAGCTGGGCGCCATGCACGGCACCATCATGGTGTTCCTGGGCGTCGTGCCGCTCGCCTTCGGCGCCTTCGGCAACTACATCGTCCCGCTTCAGATCGGCGCGCCGGACATGGCGTTCCCACGGTTGAACGCGTTGAGCTACTGGCTGTACCTGGCCGGCGGGTTGGTGATGCTGGGCAGCTTCTTCGTGCCAGGCGGCGCCGCGAACAATGGATGGACGTCGTACGCGCCGTTGTCGGATATCGCCGTGGGCCACGGCCAGACGTTGTGGCTCATCGGCATGCTGCTGCTGATTTTCTCATCGCTGCTAGGCGCGATGAACTTCATCGCAACGATCATTCAGCTCCGGGCACCGGGCATGACGTGGTTCCGTCTGCCCTTCTTCGTCTGGGCGCAGTTCATCACCGCTTTCCTGCTGCTCCTCGCGTTCCCGGCGCTCCAGGCAGCAGCCGTGCTTCAGGGGATGGACCGCCTCGCTGGCACCAGCTTCTTTCTGCCGAGCGGACTTGTCGTGACCGGCCGTCCCATTGACGTTGCCGGCGGCGGAAACGCGCTGCTGTGGCAGCACCTGTTCTGGTTCCTCGGCCACCCCGAGGTCTACGTGCTAATCCTTCCCGCGATGGGCATCATTGCGGAAGTGATCGCCAACAACACGCGGAAACCCTTATGGGGATACCGCCTGATGGTTTACTCGATCTTCGTGCTCGGGTTCCTGTCGTTCGTCGTCTGGGCGCACCACATGTTCCTGACCGGCATGGGCACGGGCATCAGCGCGTTCTTCCAGGCGACGACGATGATCATCTCGATCCCGTCGGTGATCGTTCTCAGCTCGCTGATCCTGTCGCTCTACGGCGGATCGATTCGGTTCAACACGCCGATGCTCTTCGCGCTGGCGTTCATGCCGATGTTCGGCCTCGGAGGACTCACCGGTCTGCCGCTGGGCCTCGCCGCCACCGACATCCCGCTGCACGACACCAATTACGTCGTCGCCCACTTCCACTACCTCGTCGCACCAGGGACCATCTTCGCGTTGTTCGCCGGCATCTATTACTGGTTCCCGAAGGTCACCGGCCGGATGATGAACGAGACGCTGGGCCGCATTCACTTCCTCGGCTCGCTCATCTGCATGAACGTCATCTTTCTGCCGATGTTCATCCAGGGGCTGGCAGGTGTGAACCGGCGGCTGTGGGACGGCGGCGCGATCTACTCTCACGCGCAGGAGACGATCTCGCTGAACGTTCCGATGCTCTACGCGGCGTTCGGCCTCGCGCTCTTCCAGTTGTTCTTCATCGTCAATCTGCTCGTCAGCCTCCGCTCGGGTCGCGTGGCCGATACGAACCCGTGGCAGGCGACGACCCTCGAGTGGGCGGCGACGTCAACGCCGCCGCGCGCGCACGGCAACTTCGATCGGCCGGTGCGCGTCTACCGCGATCCGTACGACTACAGCGTGCCAGGCGCTGCGGCGGGCTTCCTGCCGCAGAACGCGGAATAAATGGAGATCCCCTACACCACCGAAGTCCGGCCAGACACCGGGCTGACGAACCCGAAGCTGGGCATCTGGCTGTTCCTTGCCTCCGAGGTGATGCTCTTCGGGTCGCTGTTCTCGTCGTATGCGCTGCTGCGAAGCGGTGCGCCGACGTGGCCGGTGCAGCGCGAGATCCTGAGCGTTCCCCTGGCCTCCCTCAACACAGTGGTCCTGATCGCCTCGTCGGTGACGATGGTCATGGCGTGGGCGTCGCTGGCGCCCCATACCGCCTCGGTTCGTGCGGGCAATCGCGACGAGGAGGCCCGAAGCCTCAAGCGCTACCGACTGTTCATGGGGCTCACGCTGCTCGGCGGCGCGATCTTCCTCGCGGTGAAGACCATTGAGTACAGCGACAAGTTCTCGCACCACTTCTACCCGTCAACCAACAACTTCCTCGCCCTGTATTTCACGTTGACCGGACTGCACGCGGTGCATGTCATCGTCGGAATGATCGTCAACGGGTATCTGTGGGGTCCAGGCGCGCGGATGTGGCGGAGCGACCCCGAGCGGTTCGCGAATCGCATCGAAGTTGCAGGGATCTACTGGCACTTCGTCGACGTGGTGTGGATCTTCCTGTTTCCGGTGCTGTATTTACTCTGAGGCTATGGCTCACGACGTCGCGACACAGGTCCGCGGTTACATGTTCGTGTTTGGCGCGCTGCTGGTGCTGACGGTCACGACCGTCGCCGTGTCGTACCTCCGCCTGCCCGAGACGCCGGCCGTCATCATCGGCCTCAGCATCGCGTTGACCAAGGCTGCGCTCGTCGCGATGTACTTCATGCACCTCAAAGGCGAGAAGCCGGCGGTGTACTGGCCGCTCGGGTTGACGGCATTCCTGTTCGTTGGCCTGCTCGTCAGTCTGCTGCTCGCCGAGGGCGATCATCTATCCGGCACGCAGTTCGGCGACGCGTTTACGAACGAATGAGATTGACGATTGACGATGGGCGATTGACGGATGGTGGTCTCGAGGTCAATTCGTCAATCGCACATCGTCAATCGAAAATTCAGAGGTTTTTGAATGGCTTGCCCAGTTTGCTTCGGTGGTGAGGATACGGTGATGCGGGAGAGCCTGAATGCCGGCATCGGCGTGCTCATGGGTGTGACGACGATCGTCCTCGCGGCCTTTGCCCGGTTCATTGTGGTGCTCGCGCGCCGCTCGCGTGCGGCTGAGAAAAGGGGTCGGGAGTCATTTGTTGAGGACACTCCCGAAACCGGATTCACACTGCGGGAGAGTGTCCTCAACAAATGACTCCCGACCCCATGCTGCAGTGGCTCGGCCTGCCCATCGCGGCCTCGGCACATGCCGGCGAAGTGGACCGGATCATGGTGCTGATCCACTGGCTGATGGTCGTGCTGTTCGTTGGCTGGAGCATCTTCTTCGTGTATGTATTGGTCCGATTCAGGCGCGGCGCGCACCCGCACGCGAACTATCGCGGCGTCGAGGGTTCGTGGTCGACGTGGATCGAGGGCGGCGTACTCGTTGCTGAGATCGTCCTGCTCGCCTTTTTTTCCATTCCGTTCTGGCGCGCCAACGTCGATGCGATGCCGCCGTCGAATGGCGCAACGATGGTGCGCGTCGTGGCCGAGCAGTTTGCGTGGCACGTCCACTATCCAGGGGCAGATGGTGTGTTCGGCCGCACCGACATCACGCTGGTCAGCCCGGACAATCCGCTCGGGCTCGATCGTAACGAGGACGGGGGCAAAGACGACATCATCACCACCAACCGGATGAACCTGCCGGTCGGCAAACCGGTCGTCATCTTTCTCTCCAGCAAGGACGTCATCCACAGCTTCGGCCTGCCGCAGATGCGCGTGAAGCAGGACGCGATTCCCGGCATCGTCCAACCGGTGTGGTTCACGCCGACGCAGGTCGGGCAATGGGACATCGCGTGCTCGCAGCTGTGCGGGCTTGGCCATTTCCGCATGAAGGGTGTCTACGCCATCCAGGTACAGGAGGCATACGACGCATGGCTGAAGGACGAAGCCGAGTTCCTCACCAATCCTTAGTCGCGAGGTTCGTATGGATGCCGACGATGCGCACCCCTCACGCCGCAGCCTGCTGAAGACGGGACTCGCTGCGGCGGGGGTCGCAGCGATCGGCGTCACGGGTGACGCGGACGCTGACGCGTCCGCTCGACGTTCCGGCGCGGAGCAGTCGCGCAGCCCTGCAGTCGTCACCGCCCGCCGCTTTCGCGGATGGATCTCGCGCGGCAGCGGTCGTGGCCGCACCACGCTCCAGGACCTGACGCTGCGGCCGATCGGCGGACGGCAGGTCGTCGTCCGCACCGAGGCCACCAATCTCTGTTACTCGAATACCGGCGCCGTGCTCGGACTCGGGCCGAACTTTGGCGGACGTCTCAGCACGATGGCGCTCATTCAGGGTCATGGCGGCGTGGGGGTGGTGGAAGCGGTCGGGCCCGACGTGCGCCGCGTGCAGGTCGGCGATCGCGTCTGCGTATCGGGAACACCGCAATGCGGCTCCTGCTATCAATGCCTGCGCGGACGCGCCGACATGTGCCAATTCCTCGGCCGTCAGGGTCCCGACGATCTCGTGCCGATCGCCGACATGCGTGACGGCACGCCCGTGTATGCGAACTCGCACATCGGCGGCCTGGCCGACGTCATGATCACCTTCGAAGAGTGGGTCGTGCCGGTGTTTACGAAAGCCAGCGCGGTAGATCTTGGCATGGTGTGCAGCTGCGTGGCTGTCGCCGGACTCGGAGCGACAACTTCGCACGGCGTCGCGCTGGTTGAGCCCGCCTCAATTGTCGCCGTCGTCGGCTGCGGACCACTCGGCTTGAGCGGAGTTCAGGGCGCGAAGATCTCGGGCGCATCGACGATCATCGCGATCGATCCCGTGCGCGCGCGGCGAGAGGTTGCGATGAAGGTCGGCGCGACGCACACCCTCGATCCCAACGTCGAAGGTGACAAGCTCGTCGAGCGGGTTCGCGCGTTGTCACAGGGGCCGAACAACCGGCTGTGGGCGGGAGGACGCGATTCCGGCGGGTTGCTAGGCGGCGCGGGAGCGGATTTCGTTCTAGAAGCGGCCGGCGCAGATCAGGCGACGCCGAAAGTGGAAGCCGGTCCCGATCCGACCGGTATCCTTCCGCTGCGGCAGGCCTACGAGATGTGCGCACCGGGCGGCCACATCGTGACGACCAGCCTGCCGCGCGGGACTCTCACGCTGCCCGCGGTACTCTTCACCATCGGCGGCCGCACGCACCACGCCGGACAGGCCGGCGGCGCGAACCCGATGCGCGACATCCCGCGATTCGTCGAGCTGCTCGACAAGGGCCAGTACAACGCGAAGGCGCTCGCCACGTCTATCGTGCCGATCGAGCGCATGTTAGAGGCGTACGAAGACGTCGTGTACCGTACGACGGTCACTGCGATCATGACCGCGTGATGCAAATGCCGTACATTCGGCGAACAACGAGCGTACTCAACGAGCGGCGCGCGAAGAAGCAGAGCACGTTGCCCGTGTATTGGGCGGCGTTCGTGGGCGCCGGCGATTGGCGATAACTACTCCGGATTCTCGAACATCGCCTGCCGTATCCAGACGCCCTGCACGGTCTCTTCCGTGCCAGTCAATGGGATGGCGAATTCGGGCGTGGTACGCAGCTGTTCGCGGCTGTGAGCCGGTGCGACAGCGAGACCGCCGACGCTTCGCAGCACGCCAAGTGCATCGGTCGAGAGCTTCGGATAACTCACAAGCTGATTCAGCACCGGTGACGGCAGCGTGGCAAACATTCTCTCGAACATCGCCGATCGGCTCGGGCTCGCAATCACCACGAAGTGCTCGCGGCCACCGGCGGTGGTCACCTGCCAATACAGCTTCTCGTCGGCAAGCATTCCCGGAAGACGATGGCGGCCCGCCGCAAGCGGGTTAACCGGTTCCCGTCCGGGCAGCGGGAACAAGAGGTATGAATTGCCGCGCTCGTCTTCGTTGACGACGTAGATGTACGCCGGCGTGGAAACATCCACGGTCATCGACACGCGCTCGGACAACGCGAGGCGCGTGCCTTGCACGAGAGGCACTTCGACGCCATCGCGGTCGCGATTCAGCACCGCCTTGATTCGATAGCTGGCCACCGGCGCCGGGACCGCAGCCGTCGTCGCCACCGCAGCGTTAGTCGTGCGCGCTGTGCTGGTGGGCTGACCGGACCATCGATAGATGAGCGCGGCAAGGGCGAACACCAGGAGCATCGCAGCGGTCACGCCGGTGCGCTTCCAGAACGGCACCACCGGCATCAACATCGCGGATAGCGCCGTCTCGAGTTCGCCGGCACTCTGATAACGGTCGTCCGGCCGTTCAGCCACGGCGCGGTCGACCACACGCACAAAGTCGTCGGGCAAGTCCGGCCGCACGTCGCGCAGCGGGATGTGGCGGCCCGGCGGCTGGTGCCCGCGCTCGACTTCGGTTCGAGTACTGCCTTCCACGGGATACGACCGTGAGACGAGGTAATAGAGCAGCACGCCTAGGCTGTAGATGTCGGTCGTTTTCGATCGCGGCTGCCCGGCAAACACCTCCGGCGCCATGTATAACGGCGTGCCGACGAAGTCCGGACCGGCATGGCGCGGCACCACGTTGAGGTCTTTGCCCGCGCCAAAGTCCATCAGCACCGTACGGCCGCCCTCACCGCGCATGACGTTGTGCGCTTTGATGTCGCCGTGCAGCGCTCCGGATCGATGCACAGCGGCCAGCGCGTGACAGAGATCGATGCCGATGAGCGTGGCCTCGCGAGCGCTGAAGATGGACTGGTTCTGCACCAGGTCTTCGAGCGTGCGCCCCTTCACGAGCTCCATGGCAACACCGACTTCGTTGCCAATGCGATCGGCGCGGAACACGCGCACCACGTTTGGGTGGGTGATTTTGGCGAGCAGACGGGCTTCGGTCAGGGCCTGTGCGGGATCGAGCGGCACGTCGGCATGGCGCGGGCGAATCACTTTCAGCGCCAGGGTCAGGCCGAGTGCCGGATCGCTGGCGATAAAGACCGTCCCAAACGCGCCCCGCGCAATCTCGCCGACGATCGTGAACGGCCCCCACGCCTTCGGGGTGTCCTCGTGAATGCGGGCCATCTCTTCGAGCACTTTCAGCTCGCTGACGATGGCGTGGTAGTTCGGGTCGGCGTGCGTGTCTAGCTCGCTCCAGTCAACGGGCGTGCCTTCCGAGATCGACTCGGCCACCGACAGCAGACGGATGTCCTCATCGCTTCCGCTCATGAGCCATCTCCTCTGCGAGCTTGACGAGGGCGCGGCTGAGCGCCATGTGGACCGCCGCGGTGCTGGGCCTCTCGAACATGACGCGCATCTCGTCGTACGAGAGACCCATCTCGATGCGGCCGATGATCAAGTCCCGGTCTTCTGGCCGCAGTCGCTCGAGGGCGCTGTCGTACCGGTCGAGCGTCTCCTGGCCGACGGCGATGTCGAGCGGCGACGCGTCCTCCGCCAGGATCTGCGAGTCGAGCACATCACGTGAGCCGCGGCGTTTTTGATAGCGCGCGACGTCGCGGATGCGATTCTTGAGCGCGGTTCTGACGTAACCCTGGAACGCGCCTTCGTGGCGCGGATTGAAGGCGGTGAGGTGCCCAAGGACGTGCGTCAGCGTGTCCTGAACCAAGTCTTCAGTCTGGAGAGCGCCCCGGGCCATCGGCGGCAAGCGGTTATGGGCCCATCGCTGGAGACGGGGCCTGTACCGTTCGTAGAGTGCGGCGACGGCAGCATCGTCCCCGGCGTTGGCGCGGATCACCAACTCCAATGATGTCGTGGCGTTCGACCGTGTCTCTGCCATGCTCGCCCGGGACTGGCGGCCCTGTGGCTGCAGACTGTGGAAGAAAGAGAGCCCGCGTACCGTGGCCGCGGCGGCAATCATATCCGTTCTCCGGAGGATGGCATCGATCGAGGAGCCGTCATGAGTGATGAGACCGCCCTTTTTCGGGATCAACGCCGCCGGATCTAAAAACTCACACCCCGACGTTAGAAAGACACAGACACGCCGTTATGAGGGATAGGTGAGTCGCGGCCATTCACCAGGAACGCGCTAGACTCTGGCGTTCCAGCAGACGCGCTCCGTATCGATAGGACTGTAGGGAGGCATCGTGCCACAGCCTCAAAAGACTGAACTGAGTTCACCGACTGCCCCACCGCCAAACGGGAACGACCCCCGTTGGCTGGTCATGGTGTTCATGGGCGCTGACGGCGTCGAGGGTGATGCCGATCTGTCCCGTGAAGCCGACGACGACATCGCCGAGATGAAGGAAATCGCGAAAAAAGACAGTAAGCGACTCAACATCTTCGTACAGCTACACCGGAAGGGAAGCGTCGAGCGGCTGCACGTTGGCAACGGCAAGCGGCCAGTGGACGACGCGGCAGAGGATGCGACGAACGGAAAAGCGCTGACGAGCTTCATCGCCGATTCGATAGTTGCCAGCAACCATCACCCGAGTGAGCACTCGATGTTGGTGTTGTGGGGTCATGCCTACCAATTCGGGATTGGACCTCAATCGACGCGCCACGGTGTCGATGCGCTCGATTTTGCGGAGCTGGCCTCGGTACTGAGGAGTTTCCAGGAAGAGCATAAGACTGACTATGCAAAGTTCTATGCAGACGAGGAAAAACCCAAGCTCGATATCGTCGCCTTCGACGCCTGCGATTTGGCGTCAATCGAAATGGCGTATCAGCTTTATCCGTTTGCCAGGTATCTCGTCGCTTCGCAGATCGGCATCCCGCTCCCCGGCTGGCCTTACGACGAGGTGTTGGACCGACTCGCGGCCCCCAAGGGGCGTGTCATGGGACCCGCGGAGCTGGGCTCGTACATCGCGCGCCGGTTCTGCGCCAAATACGCAGCGGTCGATCGGATGGTGTCGTTATCGATGCTCGACCTTCAACAGGCGCCGCAATTATTCGAGCTGACCGAATTATTGGCGCGTCGTCTCGCCATCGCCGTTTCGCAGAATCCTGACGAGCTTCAGCGGGTGCACGACATGTTCCTGCGAGCGCGCACGCCGGACAAACGGCCCTTCGTAGATGTCGCCGCGCTGTGTTGGGACATCATGCGGAACTGCCTCGACGACAACGCGGTGCGGGCAGCGATGAAGCTGGGCGACATGCTCATCAGCCCCAACCCGACTCATGCGGAAGAAGGCGGTGGGAGTGCGGTAGGGGCGGGCAGGCCGTTCATCGTTGAGAATTGCCGCAACAGCGCCGAGACCGCGGGACTGCATGGCGTCAGCTTGTACGCCCCGCATGTTTCGAATCATCACGACTGGGAAGGCGCAAGCCATTTTTACGAAAAGTTTCTCTTCGCCCAACGCACATTGTGGAGCGCACTCGTGCACGCATTGACGCTGCCCGATTGAACCGCCGCGGGACGGATAAGGAGGAGTCATGTCGAACGGTGACACGATCAAGGAGCTCGACCGGGGTAAGGAACTGGATCGCTTCAAAGAGCTCGACCGGGGCAAGGAACTCGATCGTGGCAAGGAACTGGATCGCGGCAGTTCGTCAGGGGGCGTGGTCGACGATGTTTTT
>Ga0126304_10001467_pt1 | contig 11120 bp, 9 predicted proteins | sample Plot25_FD_92538 | JGI IMG/M metagenome (GOLD analysis project Ga0126304, IMG submission 92538) | Serpentine soil microbial communities from UC McLaughlin Reserve, CA, USA - Plot25 | ecosystem: Environmental > Terrestrial > Soil > Grasslands | place: USA: UC McLaughlin Reserve, Lake County... | reverse complement strand
CGCCGAGGCGGCCGAGTTCTTCTCGTTCGGCACGAACGACCTCACCCAGACGGCGTGGGGGTTCTCCCGCGACGACGTCGAGTCCGCGTTCTTCCCGGCCTACATCGACAAGGGCATCTTCGGGGTCAGCCCGTTCGAGTCGCTCGACAACGACGGAGTTGGGCGGCTGGTCTCGATCGCCACGTCGGAGGGCCGGGAGGCCCGGTCCGATATCAAGATCGGTATTTGTGGAGAGCACGGGGGAGACCCGGACTCGATACATTTCTTCAATTCGATCGATCTCGACTATGTTTCCTGTTCGCCGTTCCGGGTACCGGTGGCTCGTCTCGAGTCGGGTAGAGCCGTGGGTGCGGGAGGAAGCGACACGCGCTAAATCGTTACCATCCGTTTACTCGCCCCGGGCGACCGGCTCCGCTAGGGTTCCGATGTTCCGGGAGAGTTGTCGATCCATCGTCTAAGTAGATCCGTTCGTCAAAGGGGAGCACATGCGTCGCCAACTACTGGCCACCGCAGCCGCCATCAGCACCACGATCGCTCTCGCGGTCGCGGTGCCCGCTTTCGCAAGCCACGAGGACCCCGAGGAGGTTCCGGGAAACCCGACCTGCGAAAGCCTTGGTCTCGGGGAATCTCTCGACAAGATCGAGTTCCAAGGTGACCAGCCGACGGAGTTTGCGATCGATCCCGCGGACTACCCGGGCTTCGTGATCACCGGCGTCATCGTCAAGGGTGGTCCCAGTGCCCTCGTCTACGACGAGCCGCCGTTCGACCACCTGACGGCTCCGGAGGGCAAGGAGATCAGCCATATCGAGGTCTGCGGTGAGGAAGGCGAAGAGACCACGCCGCCGCCGACCAACGGCGAGACGACGACACCGCCGCCGACCAACGGCGAGACGACGCCTGCCGAGACCACGCCAGCAGAGGTGCCGACCGAGGTGCCTGCGGGTGTCAACGACAGTGGCAGCGGTTCGGCCGGCCTTGTCGGCCTGATGATCGCGGCCGGGGCAGCAGCAGCCGGGTTCGTGCTGTTTGCTCGCCGCCGCGCACTGCATGACTCCTGATCCGACGTCCCACCCGGCTCGCCGGGTACCCCGAGGGCTGGCCTGGTTGATTGCCGGGCTGGCCCTCGTGGCCGTCGCGGTCGTGGCCGTCGTGGTTGCGTCCGGGTCCGACGAGGATCCGTCGGCTCGGTGGTGGGACAGGATTCCGAAGTCTGCTCTTGCGCCGACGCCGGGGCAGACGGCGCAGGTAGATCAGTCGCACGTCCCCCTGGAGCCGGAGAAGAGCCAGGCGAAGGCCGTCCAGGGGCCGTACTCGCTGCGGATCCCGCGGATCGGTGTGGATGCGCCGGTCGTCGCGATCCAGAGCAACGAGGACCGTGTGCTGGACCCGCCGCGTGATCCCGGTCTTGCTGGGTGGTGGAGCGACGGCGCCGCTCCGGGCGCACAGGAAGGGTCGGCGGTCGTCGTGGGCCACACGGTGCACGCCGGCGGCGGCGGCGTCTTCGACGACATGGGTGACCTGCGTGGTGGAGACACGATCGAGGTCGAAGGGGCGGACGAGGTCATGACCTATGAGGTCGAGTCCGTCGACGTGATCTCGAAGGACGTCTTCGCCCGTGACGCCGGGCAGATCCTGGCCCAGGACGGCCCGGGTCGGCTCGTCGTCATCACCTGCGATGATTGGGACGGCTCGGTGTGGCGGTCCAACATCGTGGCCGTCGCCTTTCCCGTCTGACCGGACGTCTGCAGCCCCGGGCGCATCATCGCCCGGGGCTGCGGCTAAAGAGCTCCGTGCCCGGCGGCAAGAATGTCCCGAACTCGCCTTATGTCCTTACCCCATGCCAGGCGACCCATAGTAATCGCTCGGCGGGGCTCGGAAGGGTACGGGCTTGGACGCATCGAATTTACCCGTACCGAAATTATCGCCTCGTAAAGCCGGCATCACATGCCCTTCCATACGATTTGCGACATCTACGAAATAGGGAACTGCATTGGCTTTCCTATAGCGCCGGCGACGTGCGGCGCGTCAATGGTCGTCATCGATCCTCACAGCCGGCGCGCACTACGGTGTCGGATTCGACTTACACATTCGCAGAGGACCACGTGAGGGTACTCAGGTCTGGCCGCTGGTCCGCGTCAGGAGTCGCTGTCGTCTCGGCGGGAGTCATCGTCCGCCGGCGTACTGGCGGTGGCTTCCCGTCCCGCACGCCCCGTTTCGATTGGCACGCCGTGATGCTCCGCAAATCCGGCCGAACCGGACGCGCTGGGACCGCTGCACCGTGCCAATCACCGATGTACGGCGTGCCCGATGCGATTCGCGACACCTCGGACGCCATGGCCGGTCCACCGGACGAACCGCGAGGGCCGCTCTTCTCGATCCGGAGCTGGCGGAACTTCTCGTTGACGATCCACGCTGAGGGCGCCGGGTGGTGACCCGCGCGCGGCCGAGCACCACTTCGACCGGCGCTCTGCAGAACTTGTGATCTGACGTCCCCAGCCCCGTGTGTATCGGCCCCCCAGGGCTGCGGCTACGGTTCTCCGGTGTCCCGCAAGGTCCTTGTCCGCCGCGTCATCCTGCTGGTGGGCGCATTGCTTCTACTGTGGGTCGTGTCCGTTCCGGTGCGAATCTGGTGGGACGCCCGGCAGGAGGACCACAGGTCGTCGGACGCGATCATCGTTCTCGGCGCGGCGCAGTACAACGGTCGCCCGTCGCCGGTGCTCGAGGCCAGACTCCGGAAGGCGCGGTCGCTCTGGGACGACGAGGTGGCGCCGGTCGTCGTCACCGTTGGTGGCAGCGCAGAGGGTGACGCGACGACGGAGGCGGATGCCGGGCGCGACTGGCTCACATCCAACGGGTTGCCACCGGACGCCGTCATGGCCGTGCCCGAAGGCGACAACACCCAGAGCAGTCTCGACGCGGTCGGTGAACTGTTCGACGAGATGGGCTGGGAGACGGCGGTGCTGGTCACCGACCCATGGCACACGTTCCGCTCGAAGGCCCTGGCCGATGCGGCCGGGATCGACGCCGTGACGGCGCCGGCGCGTTCGGGACCCGTCGTGCAGACCCGAGAGTCCCAACTGCGCTACATCTTCCGCGAGTCCTTGGCGTACTACCGTTGGCGGCTGACCGGCGAGTCCGGACAAGGCACTCTCGACGCGTTCTGAACCCGGTGAAGGCCGGTACTCATCGTCGATGCGCGCAATCGCGGGAACGAGGACCGTAGCCTCGGGTCCGATGAGCCCATACGAGAACAGCGACCGGGAGCGGTGGGCGCCCGAGCCGCCGAAGAAGTCGGGTCGCACGGCCTTCGAGCGCGACCGGGCCCGGGTGGTGCATTCCGCATCCCTGCGTCGGCTGGCGGCCAAGACCCAGGTCGTCGCACCGGGCAGCGACGACTTCGTCCGCAACCGACTCACCCACTCCCTGGAAGTCGCGCAGGTCGGCCGCGAGCTGGGCAAGGCACTCGGCTGCGACCCGGACGTCGTCGACACCGCCTGCCTGGCGCACGATCTCGGGCATCCGCCGTTCGGGCACAACGGCGAGACGGCGCTGGAGGAGATCGCGGCCGGGATCGGCGGATTCGAGGGCAACGCGCAGACACTGCGGTTGCTGACCCGGCTGGAGGCCAAGGCCGCACATCCGGACGGTCGGCCGGCCGGTCTCAACCTGACCCGGGCCAGCCTGGATGCTGCTACGAAGTACCCGTGGCTGCGCGGTGATCGGGCGGCCAAGTTCGGGGTCTATATCGACGATGCGGAGGTGTTCGGCTGGCTGCGCCGGGGTGCACCGCAGGGACGGCGGTGCCTGGAGGCACAGGTCATGGACTTCGCCGACGACGTCGCCTACAGCGTCCACGACGTCGAGGACGCCATCGTCGCTCAGCGTCTGGGCCCCGGCGACGTCCTCGCCGACCCGGCCGAGCGGTGGCGGGTAGCCGAACAGACGATGGACTGGTACCTGCCTGACGCCTCGTCGGACCAGCTTCTCGAGGCACTCGACCGGTTGCGCGCGCTGCCGTTCTGGGTGGAATCGTACGACGGCAGCCGCCGCACGCTGGCCGCCCTCAAGGACATGACCAGCCAGCTAATCGGGCGCTTCTGCGGCGCGGCGCAAGAGGCGACCCATGGGGCGTTCGGCGGCGGTCCCCTCACGCGGTACGCCGCGGACCTGTCCGTTCCCCGTGAGACGCGGGCAGAGGTCGCCGTCCTCAAGGGCCTCGCGGCTGTGTACGTGATGACGGCGCAGGACCGTGCACCGCTCTACGTCAGCCAGCGTCAGATGCTGCACGAGCTTGTCTCGGCCCTGGTCAGCCGGGCACCCGAGAGCCTCGAAGCCGCGTTCAGCTCGGACTGGAAGGCGGCTGCCGATGACGGCGAACGCCTGCGTGTCGTCGTCGACCAGGTGGCGTCGCTCACCGACGTCTCTGCGCAGGCATGGCACCGAACGCTGGTATTGCGCACCCGATAGCCGTTGACAGCACGGCACCGCCCGAGTGAGGTGAGCCCATGACTTTCGTGATCGTCGGCGGCGGGCTGGCCGGCGCCAAGGCAGCCGAGACCCTGCGCGACGAGGGCTTGGACGGACCGATCGTCCTGGTGTGTGCGGAGGCGGAGCGCCCGTACGAACGTCCGCCGCTGTCCAAGGGGTACATGCTCGGCTCCGACGAACGCGACACCGCCTTCGTCCATCCCGAGTCCTGGTATCCCGAGCATGACGTCGACCTGCGGCTCGGCACGCGCGCTACGGCGCTCGACCCCGCGGCACACGAGGTCGAACTCGACGGTGGCGAACGCCTGAGGTACGAGAAGCTCTTGCTGACGACGGGCTCGACTCCACGCCGCCTCGACGTTCCCGGCAGTGACCTCGACGGAGTCCTGTACCTGCGGGAGCTCCCTGACGCCGACCGGATCAAGGACGTGCTCGGTCAGGGCGGCCGCATCGCCGTGGTCGGCGCCGGATGGATCGGCCTCGAGATCGCCGCGGCCGCTCGTCACCACGGTGCCGAGGTCACCGTCATCGAGACCGCGCAGCTGCCGTTGCAGCGCGTCCTCGGTGACGACGTGGCGGCCGTCTTCGCGGACCTGCACCGGGAGCACGACGTCGACCTCCGGCTCGGATCCGGGGTCGGTGAGATCCGCGGCGAGGACGGTCGGGCGTCGTCCCTGGTCACCTCCGACGGCGACGAGATCGCCGTCGACGCCGTTGTCGTCGGCGTAGGCATCGCGCCCGTGACCGCACTTGGGGAGGCCGCCGGGCTGAGGATCGAGGACGGCATCGCCGTCGACGCCGGGCTGCGGACGTCGGCACCGGATGTCTACGCGGCGGGTGACGTCGCCGCAGCCGAACACCCGCGGCTCGGCACCCGCGTCCGGGTAGAGCACTGGGCCAACGCCCTGAAGGGCGGACCGGCTGCAGCGCGCTCGATGCTGGGTCAGGACGTCGCCTACGACGAGCTGCCGTTCTTCTTCACCGACCAGTACGACCTCGGCATGGAGTACGTAGGCCACGCGCCGCCCGGCGGGTACGACCGGGTCGTGACACGCGGCGACGTCCGCGGGCGCGAATTCCAGGCGTTCTGGCTGCAGGACGGACGATCGGTCGCAGCCATGCACGTCAACCTCTGGGACGATGGGGTCGCTCCGCTGGAGGAGCTGGTGCAATCCGGCCGCGTGCTCGACCCCGAACGGCTCGCGGACCCTTCGGTGCCGTTGGACGACGTCTGACCTGGCACGCCAGCTGGTCGTAATGACGCCCGATTTGCTCGAATTGTGGAGCCGTCCAAGGTGCCACATGCCAAGGGCTGTGGACGACGGCAGCACGGTTGGTCGCGAAGGCGGCAAGCTTTCCGGCCATGTTCGCCGTCCGGTTGGTGTTCAGCCTGCAGGAGGCCGAGCAAGCAGGCATGAGCCGCGCCAGGATCCGGCACGCGCTCCGACGGGGGAAGCTCGTCCGCCTGCGAACCGGCGTCTACTGTGACGCGTCGTTCTGGCATCGAAGCGAAGAGGTGCCGGCCGCCCGACACGCCCTAGAGGTCCGAGCTGCCCTCATCGCACTTCGTCGGCCGGGCTGGGCGAGCCACTACTCGGCCGCGAAGCTGCTCGAGTTGCCTGTGCCGTACGGTCAGCCGGAAGTGGTAACGATCTCGCAGCTGGATCGGTCCGCAGGTCGCCGTGCATACCCGAAACTCCGCTTGCGTAGCTCGTGGATCGACGAACAGGACACGACCACAGCATGGGGTGTGCCGGTACTCGGACCTGGCCGAACGTGTCTCGACATTGCGCGTGAATTCGGGTTCGCAGCGGGGCTGGTCCTCGCCGACGCGGCTCTTGCGCAGGGGGCGGCCAATCGGGCGGACTTCGAGCGAATCGCGGCCGGGATGAGGCGCTGGTCTGGTGTCGGCGATGTCGACCTCGTTGCTCACCATGCGTCTGGGCGGAGGGAGTCGCCGATCGAGTCACGCTCATTCGCGGTTTTCGTCGATTTCGGGCTGCCGCTGCCGCAGTGCAACCAGTGGATCATCGGCGGCGAACACAGTCGTGGGGGAGTGCGCTCTGACTTCGCTTGGAAGCCACACCGCGTGGTCGGCGAGGCTGATGGTCGCGTGAAGTACGTCGATCCCCGCCGTAGCCCGGAGGTGATCCTCATCGAGGAGAAGACTCGCCAGGCACGCATTGAGGAGCAGGGCTTTGTCGTCGTTCGATGGTCGGGCGCGGAAATCGAGCATCGTCCCGATGCCGTCATCGATCGAATTGTCCGAGGGTCACGCATCGCGAACGCCATGTACGGCGTCCCGCCGCTACTCGCGGCAAAGGCCGTTGCGTGACCTTGCACGTTCGACGGTCACACCTGGCACGCCTGCTGGCTGCGAACGTGACCGGTTTGGGCCGGTTGTGGAGCCGCATGACGTGCCAGGTTGACAAGCACGGTGTGGCAAACAATCGACCTCGTAGACTCCACGGGTGGCCGGGCGGATCCGTGACGAGGACATCGCAGCGGTTCGCGAGCGGGCGCGCGTCGACGAGATCGTGGGCGAGTACCTCACCCTCAAGGGCGCCGGCGGCGGCTCGTTGAAGGGGCTGTGCCCGTTCCACGACGAGAAGACGCCGTCGTTCCACGTCACGCCGCTTCGAGGCATGTGGTACTGCTTCGGCTGCGGCGAGGGGGGCGACGTCATCTCGTTCGTCCAGAAGCACGACCAGCTCTCGTTCACCGAGGCCGTCGAGCGGTTGGCCGGCAAGGTCGGCATCCAGCTGCGGTACGAGGAGACCAGGCCCGGCAGCGCCCCACAGCACAACCGTGAGATCCGCACCCGCCTGGTCGAGGCCCATCATGCCGCAGCCCAGTTCTACGCCGAGCAGCTCGCCGAGTCGCCGGAGGCCCTACCGGGACGTCGGTTCCTCGACGAGCGTGGGTTCGACCGCGACGCGGCGGCCCACTTCGGTATCGGCTACGCGCCGCGCGGCGGGGAGGTTTTGCGGATACATCTTCGTCAGAAGGGATTCACCGACGACGAGCTCGTCACGGCCGGCCTCGCGGCACAGGCGCGGGGAGCTCCGTACGACCGCTTCCGCGGCCGCCTCCTCTGGCCGATCCGCGACCTTCTCGGCGAAGTCGTCGGCTTCGGAGCGCGCCGGCTGTACGACGACGACCGGATCGAGGCCAAGTACCTCAACACGCCCGACACCCCGATCTACAAGAAGAGCCAGCTCCTCTACGGGGTCGACTTGGCCAAGAAGGAGATCGCGAGGCGATCCCAGGCGGTGGTCGTCGAGGGTTACACCGACGTGATGGCCTGTCATCTCGCCGGCGTAGGCACCGCGGTCGCCACTTGCGGGACGTCGTTCGGCGAGGACCATGCGCGTGTGCTTCGCCGGCTCCTGCGCGACCAGGACGAGTTCCGCGGTGAGATCGTCTTCACTTTCGATGGCGATGCAGCGGGTCAGAGGGCGGCGATGCGGGCGTTCGAGGGCGACCAGCGCTTCGTCGGGCAGACGTTCGTCGCGATCGAGCCGGCCGGGCTCGACCCGTGTGAGCTGCGGCAGCGGTCAGGCGATGCGGCGGTCCGCGAGCTCGTGGCGCGGCGGCAGCCCCTGTTCCATTTCGCCATCCGGACCGTACTGGGGGAGTTCGACCTCGACAGCCCGGAGGGCCGCACGCGTGCGCTCGACCGCACTGTCCCGGTGGTCGCGCGGATCCGCGATCATGCGCTTCGCGACGAGTACGCCCGCAAGCTCTCCGGTTGGGTCGGGGCGCCGGACGAGCTCGCCGTCGTCCGGCGGGTGCGCGCGCTGGCCGGTGCGCCGGACCGCGGACGCCTGCGGGGCCCCGCGCACTCACCCGATCCGGGCCAACAGTCGCTCGGCATCCCGGTACACGGGGAAGTCGATCCGCGGACGCTGTCGCTGGAGCGCGCGGTGCTGCGGGTCGCCGTCCAGCGGCCGGCCCTCGCCGGGCCCGCCTTCGACGATCTCGACGCCGAGGCGTTCCTGTCTCCCGCGTACCGCGCGCTTCGCGAGACCGTGGGCAAGGCGGGCGGCTGCGCCACCCAGGGCGGCGGTTCGGCGTGGATCGACGCGCTGCTGGCGGCCGCCCCCGACGACGCGACCCGGCACGTCGTTGCCGAGCTCTCGGTCGAGCCAGTCCCCGCCGACGATGAAGCGCTGCCGCGGTACGTGGAATCGGTGGTACTTCGGCTGCACGAGGTCTGGGTTTCGCGCAAGCTCGTGACCCTTAAGGCGCGACTGCAGCGCACCGACCCGTCGGAGCAGACCGGCGCGTACAACCGGCTCTACGGAGAGCTCATAGCGATGGAGAAACAGCGTCGCGACCTGAGGGAACGCGGGCTCGGGGACGGAGCCTGACAACCGCTGAGGGGCCCACCACTTTCGCCAATCCTCGGCGAAACCATGGCACGATCTGTATGTGCGACACACACTCGCTGGCCGCCCGGAGACGTTGACGCAGGCGAAAGTGCTCAAGGCGCTGCGCGATGAGGGACCGCTGTCGCGGGTCCAGCTCGCCGACCGGCTTGGCGTCTCGCGGACCACGATGGCCAGTGAGGTTGCCCGGTTGGCCGAACTGGGCCTCGCGGAGGGCGTCGGTCCGGCTGCCTCCCGCGGCGGACGGCGCTCGACGCTGGTCGACCTGTCCTCCGAGGTGCGCTTCGTCGGTATCGCGATCGGGGCCACGGCCATGTCGGTGGCGGTCACGGACGGCCGCCTCACGGTGCTGGGACAGCGGTACGTCGACATGGACGTCCGGCTCGGTCCGGAGCACGTGCTTGCCACGTCGTTGGAGCTGACCCGAAAGGTGCTCGCCGAGCAGGGCGTGGACCGCCCGTCCGGGGTGGGCATCGGTGTTCCCGGTCCGGTGGACTTCCACGGCGGCGTCCCCGTCTCGCCGCCGATCATGCCCGGCTGGGACGGGTATCCGGTGCGCGACGCCATGGCCCGAGAGCTCGGATGTCCGGTACTGCTCGACAACGACGTCAACGTGATGGCCCTGGGTGAGCAGCATTCGGGTGTCGCGAGGTCCGCTCGGGACTTCCTGTTTATCAAGATCGGCACCGGTATCGGGTGCGGGATTGTCGTCGACGGGCACCTCTACCGCGGGGTCGACGGGTGTGCCGGTGACATCGGCCACATCCGGGTGGAGGAGTTCGGGCCCACCTGCGCGTGCGGCAACACCGGCTGCCTGGAGGCGTTCTTCGGCGGAGCCGCGCTTGCGCGCGACGCGATGGCCGCGGCGCGCAGTCAACGCTCACCTGTACTGGCTGCCATGCTCGCCGAGAAGGGCGTGTTGACCGCCGTCGACGTCGCCAGTGCCGTCGCACAGGGCGACCCGCACGCCGTTCAGATGATCCGCGACGGCGGCCACCGGGTTGGCTGGGTGCTCGCCAGCCTGGTGTCCTTCTTCAACCCCGACCTCATCGTGATCGGCGGCCGGGTCGCTCGGCTCGGGCATCCGCTGCTCGCCGAGATCCGGGGTGTCGTGTACCGGCGATCGCTGCCGCTGGCCACCGGCAATCTGCCCGTGGTGCTCAGCGAGATGGGTGACGACGCAGGCGTCGTCGGGGCCGCGGCATTGATCAGCGAGGCGGTGTTCACCGCCCAGTAGGCGGCCGGCCCAGTTGGCGGCCCGCCCGGCGGGCTCCGCCGGGCGGCACCCGCCATCGACCAGGGAAGATGAGGCATGCCAACCGTTGCCGGAGTGGACTCCTCGACCCAGACGTGCAAGGTCGTCATCTGCGATGCCGACACAGGCGAGGTGTTCCGGGAAGGCCGGGCGTCGCATCCTTACGGCACCGAGGTGCATCCTCGGCACTGGTGGTCGGCACTTCAGGGGGCAACCGACGGCCTGCTCGACGGCGTGACTGCGATCTCCGTCGCCGCCCAACAGCACGGCATGGTTGCCCTCGACGAGGCCGGCGCCGTGGCTCGGCCGGCACTGCTGTGGAACGACACCAGGTCGGCAGGTGCGGCCCGCCAGTTGATCGACGAGCTGGGTGGACCGAAGGCGTGGGCCGACGCCGTCGGGCTGGTGCCGGTGGCGAGTTTCACGGTGACGAAGTTGCGCTGGTTGGCCACCCACGAGCCCGAGGTGGCGGCCCGGGTGGCCCGAGTGTTGCTGCCGCACGACTGGCTGACCTGGAGGTTGGCGGGTGCAGGCGGCGAACCCACCACCGACCGTGGTGACGCTTCCGGTACGGGTTACTGGTCGGCGGCGGAAGGCCGGTACCGCGCCGACCTGCTGGAACGGGCCTTCGGGGCTGCGGTCGAGGTGCCTCGGGTCGCCGGACCGGCCGAGCAGATCGGTGCCGTCGCCGACGTCACGATCGGCGCCAGAGGCGCGATCGTGGCCGCGGGCACCGGTGACAACATGGCTGCTGCCCTGGGGCTCGGGGTGGAGTCCGGTGATGTGGTGGTGTCGCTGGGAACGAGCGGAACCGTGTTCGCGGTCGCGGAAGCGCCCTCCACCGACGCGACCGGCATCGTCGCCGGGTTCGCCGACGCCACCGGACGGTTCCTGCCGCTGGTGTGTACGCTGAACGCCGGACGGGCGCTCGCGTCGATGGCGGCGATGCTCGGAACCGACCTGACCGGCCTGGATCGGCTGGCCCT
>Ga0126304_10001465_pt1 | contig 11125 bp, 11 predicted proteins | sample Plot25_FD_92538 | JGI IMG/M metagenome (GOLD analysis project Ga0126304, IMG submission 92538) | Serpentine soil microbial communities from UC McLaughlin Reserve, CA, USA - Plot25 | ecosystem: Environmental > Terrestrial > Soil > Grasslands | place: USA: UC McLaughlin Reserve, Lake County... | reverse complement strand
CGCCTCTCCATGCGGTGTTTGACCCGCGGGTAGCCCAGCGCCTCTATCTCTGCGGAGAACTCGGAACAGAGCTCTTCCGACATCCTGAGCAAGCTCTCGACCTTCTTGCGGCTACCTTCTGTGAGCCACACTGACCGCGGCAGATATTGGTTGGATAGCCCGTCGTGAACCCCGAGGACCAGCTCCCTCCACTCTTCCTCGCAGCGGTCGTCCACCTCCCCATGCAGGGAAACCCACCACACGAAACCTCTGCAGAGTCTGGCCAGATGCTGCCGGATCTCCACGACCGTCGTTCGACGTCGCTCGACCCGTGCCCCCTCAGCCTCTATCACCTTCATTACCGAACCCCTCCACCATAGATTTCCGTCTCACACAGCACCACAATCGCTTGTGGGCGAGCACGAAACAAAGCACAATAGGGGGCTACTGTTCATCTCCAGGAAGCGTGTCTTTGCGATACGAAACTTCCCTGCGGAGCGCTGCATGGTCCGGCTAATTACGAGCGTACAAAGAACGCGCCGCCCTCTTGGGCGGCGCGCTTGCAGCCATTGAGGTTGCTGTTACAGGTTGGTGAGGTTGCCTACCGGACCACCTGATTTGTTGAGCCGTTCGCATTCTTCGCAGAGCGGCTTGCCGCCGGTCCCCTGTACGATGTTCTCGGGCGTGATGCTATTGCCGGTTTGGCATCTGCGGTTGTTGTGGTAGACCTCCGAGTTGGCCGAGTGCCAGGGGCCCTCGCCTCTCAAGGCACCGGTGGTCTCCCTAACGCGGTCCGTTGCCGAACCCACGATCCCCTTGTCTTTATCGGCGGCCAAGTTTTCCTCCTCACATCACTTGCGATTGCTTGATATGTAACCAACCAGCACGGAAGCCAAACATCCGAGATGTGTTTCGGACAGGCATGCAAGGCTCTCCCCAAAGCGGTGTTGGTTTGGCAGGATGCCCAATGGGTAGAAAGGGTTTTGAGGTTTTGTAGAAAGCGAAATGAGAGGAAAAACATGGGCCTTGGCAATATAGGCGATTCTCTGAGCAACCTGGACCTGGGACAACTCACGCAGTACCTGCCGAACCTGGACTTCCCGGCCAGCAAGGATGAGGTCGTATCGGAAGTCCAGAACAACAACGCGCCCCAAGAAGTAACCGACCAGATAAAGAACTCGAGCACCGACACCTTCAACAACGCCGAAGAGGTATTGGAGACGGTGCGAGGGAACAGGTAGAGGACGGACGAGAATCTCTACCTCTGACCTGGGTCCAGGGAAGACCCTGGGTCCAGGTCTTTTCTTGAACAAGCCTACAGGAGCCGCCGCTCAAAGGGGCGTCAGGATTTCTCTGCAGGCAGAGCTGAGGACCAGAGTAGGCGATGTGTGTCACCTTGATGGTCCACAGGGAAGAGTAAGTGTCGTCAGCCAGGAGGCTATCCGCCAATCCTGAAAGCTGTAGCCTGATGCCCGTCCCCCTGTCCTTCGACGCTCTCAGGAAAGTCCCTCCCTGCACCTCTCGCGCGGTCGGCGCGAGGCGGTGCGGCCGCCGCTGATCATCACGACATCTCATCCCCGTGCCAGGGCGCGGTATCCAGTGTGGTCCGAGCCCCCGAGGATGGCGGTTAGATTCCTGGCTGGCAGGTTGGGCAGTAGTACGCGGTGCGGCCCGCCGCCTTCGTCTTCTGGACCTTTCCATTTCCCCTGGGACAGTCCGCTCCCTCCTGCCGGTGGTGGAGCAAGAACGATTCGGGCAAGCCGTCGAGATTTGTCCCAAGTTCGATCGCTGCGTGCAGCACGCGCCCGGTTTGCTCGTGGAGATCATGAAGGGCGCCTTCATCCAGTAGTCCGACGCTCGTTTTGGGATGGAGGCGGACCTGGAAAAGAATCTCGTCAGAATAGAGGTTGCCGATCCCGGCGAAAACCCGCTGGTTCATCAGCGTCGCCTTGATCCCACCTCTCCTCCCTTCGAGCCGCTCCCGGAAAGCAGGGAAGTCCAGATCCAGTGGATCCAGTCCCAGCTTATGCTCTTCGACATAGCCATCAGGGTCCTCGATCAGGTCCACCTTGCCGAACAAGCGCTGGTCGTCGAAAGTCAGATGGTGACCGTTACTGAAGGAGATCAAGACCCTGGCGTGGGTGGGCTCCTCGCCTGCGTCTTTGTAGTATTTCAGGCCGCCGGTCATCCCGAAGTGCAGCAGCAGCCATGGTCCGTCACCGAGTTCCACGAACAAGTGCTTGCCGTGACGCCGCGTGGACTCGAACTTCCTGCCCTCGAGCCCGCGCTTCAACCCATCGGCGGACACGCGGCCGAGGACCTTCCCGTTCTTCACCTCGATCGTCTCGATATTCTGGTGCAGGGACGTGGAGTCAACGTATCGTTTGAAGACCTCCAGCTCGGCAAGCTCGGGCACGACGACTCCTTACGCTAACTCGCAACTGTTTCCGCGCCTTCTACGACGGGTGAGCCCCGACCTACGACCATATCACGGATTTTCGAGCTTGCGATCGTCCGTGGCGAGCTGCATACCGACATCTCAGGGTCCCACGCGGGTGCATCGCCCTGCGGCTCATGGCATTATCAGGGCGTAGGACTGTCCCGAGCAAGGAGACGACCCCATGAGCATCTTCCCAACCAGGATACTGCTAGCCACCGACGGCTCCAGGGAGGCACAGCTGGCCGCAAGCACCGCAGCCGACCTTGCCAACGCCACAAGCTCAGAGTTGTGCCTCCTCACCGTAGCGCCCGGGAACCCTGATCCCATCTACCACATACACGAAGGCAGCTTGCGCTACGAAACCTATCAACAAGCGCTCGAAGCGATAAAGGGAGAAGCCCAGAAGGTGCTCGACGAGCAGGTGCAAAAGGTCGAAGAGGCCGGAGGGAGTGTTAAAGAAGTCTACCTTAGGGTCGGAGAACGTCGCGATCAGGCAATCGTCCATCTGGCTGAGGAGCTGGGTGCCGGACTTATAGTCATGGGGAGCAGGGGCCTCGGCGGCGTCAGGCGGGCGCTGATGGGAAGCGTCTCCGACTCCGTCGTTCACCACGCTCACTGCCCTGTGATGATCGTGCGCCCGGAGAAGGAACAGGCAGAGTAAGGTCGAGAGCCCCACTTAGGGGCACCGGTGCCCCTTGTTCGCAATGCAGCGAACCTCCTAGAAAGCAGGTGCGGTCCGCGAAGTTCGCTTGTTGGGTTCCCTCACAGGGCCAGGCGCCAGGCCATTATCGTAAGGATGAGCACGGGTAGGAGTGCGAAAGCCAACGCCGCTGCCGCCACGGGATCTCCATCGCGCCACATGATTACGAAGAGAGTCGCAACTGTTGCGGCGCAGAGCGTGATGACCAGGGCGAACAGCAGGCTCATGCTGACCTCTTCATGCCCTCGATTTCGCTGTTACTGCGCAGCGCGACCATGCGTGTTCGCCACCCTAACACGTTCTGTCGATGCGAGCCGTCATCGGTGAGTTCGGAAGCCTCTGGCCGCGGCCACGTGGCAGGCTGCTCTATGGCCGGGTACGGGCTCCTCGAGAGCCGGGACCTCTCCCAGGCAGCGGGGTTTTTGGGAACCTGCCTCTCCCGAGCGCAGCACCGGACAGCGGGGGTGGAAGCGGCAGCCCATCGGGATGTGGGCCGGATCTGGAGGCTCGCCTGTCAAAACCTTGTGCTCTTGGCGCACCCTCACCTTCGTGCCCACAAAGCCTGCTTCTTCTGCCCTCACAAGGCTCTACCTCCCGTTGCGCAATCTCCCGCTTCTAGGTGATGCTGCTTCCCTCCCGTATCTCCTAGGCATAAGTTTATTCAAAGCCTTCTCGAGGCCCTCCGTATTCTCGGTATAAATGAGAGCGGGGTTCTCTAGAGAACCCCGCCCTGCGGCTTTCTAGCCAACCGCTCTCCTAGCCGACTTTGGTTGCGCCTTCAGCGGCAGAAACCGCCTTCCTAGTCTTTCTAATGGTAGTAGTCCTTATGGTCGTCGTACTCTTTCACGTCCTCGCAGTTCTTGTTGACGCGGTCGATCTCATCGACATAGGCCTTGTCGTCGTGGCCTTTGCCGCAGTTGACGTGGTCACGCTCACCGTCTGCAGCCTTGAGCCAGTCATTCTTGCGGCCACCGTAGAGGTGGTCATGACCGTGACCACCGACTACATAGTCGTGGCCATCAGCGCCACGAACCTCGTCTCTGCCACGACCACCATAGAGGTCGTCGCTGCCTCCCTCACCGGCGATATAGTCTGGGCCCTTGAGCCCCCAGATCTTGTCTGCCCTATTGGTGCCCTCGAGGTCGTCGGACCCGCCGGTGCCCGTTATCTCTTTTGCCAGCGCCACCCCGCCAAGGATCAGCACTCCTAGCATCATGCTCGCCAGGATGAGTAGTGCACGTCGCCGCATGAAGGGACCCCTCTTGTATCTAGGGTTAAGCGAGGGAATCAGTCTTCCCCCCACTCCCTGTTTTCATATCATTCAGGATTGTCTTATTTTAGTTCTGGTTTGTCAATACAAAATAGAGTCATAAGACCCGATTTTCTCGAAATTGTTTCGAATTTCTCAGAATTGTCTCATGATTGAACCGGCTCATGGGCCTGCGAATGGCACCATCTATGGAGGCTAGTGCGTTATCGGCGCTGCTCCGAGCGCTATCGACTATGCGGATACTTGTGAGTGGAGTGTTTTTGGTCAACCGCCGCCAGAGGGTGCCGCGCAGGGGGTGGCAGATCGCTAATTAGTTAGTGGCGAGTTGGAAGTCTTTGCCTCAAAGGCCCGAACACGCCCTGCTCGTCCGGCATCCCCCTGCGTCCATCGCTCCATCCGAAACCTATAGAAGGAGTCCGCTAACTCCAGTAGATCGTGCGCCGAAAGCGTAGTGCTGGGGGGCTGGGCGACCTCCAGCGGGAAGGTTCTCTCTTGCAGCCACCCCAACTCCACCACGAACTGCTCGGCCATCCGTTCGAGGTTGGCGTCGTACTCGATGCCAGGGAAAGCATCTCTTAGATTTTCTCGAAGCCGCTCGTAGCTCTCCACCATCCCCGCTGGCCTATCGTGCGACGGCGGCGGGGTGATTCGGTCCCTGTAGAGATCCGGAACCGTTACCTTCAGCGCCCGCGCAAGCGCGCGCGTAGTGGAGGGGTGGGCGCCCCTCTCGCCCGTCTCAAGCGCCGCTATGGTGCTCCTCCCGACGCCCGATTCTTGGGCAAGGCCGTATTGGGAGAAGCCCTGCTCTTCTCTAAGCTCGCGAAGCCTGAGCGGTTTTCTGGACGCTGTTCTCATCTTCATCTGTTCCCCGATCCGTAGGCGCAGAAAGTTCTTGCGCCTCGCCCTCTGCGCTCTGCCCTGTGGCGCCCGACTACTGATATAGCTCTACCGTAGAGCTATATCCTGAGAAGACTCTGAGAATTTGTGCTGCTTATGTCTCTATTTGATCTCTATTTGATCTCTATTTGATCTCGTTTTGGTCTTGGTGTTCCCGAAGTCGTACGAAGAACCCATCCTCCGCTTCGATCGACTAGAAGTAGCTGTGCGGTCAGGGGTTCATGAGTTCGGCTCCCGAACAAACCAGTATCATTCAACGTCCACTTCGGCCGAGGGTCGATCACATGTCGTGCCAAACATCGCGAATCCAGCGCGAAGCAGGCGCACGCCTTCGGCCACTCGACCGCAGCCGGGGCCACCCAAGCTTTCGGCGGCCCGGTTACTGTGGCGCATGACCTCGACGCTATAACTTCTGAGGGGCTCACGACGGTGCTATAGTAACTGGGTAAGGAGGATTCGAGGCGCATGGCAGGCTCGCCAACTGGCACGGTAACCTTCCTTTTCACCGACATAGAAGGCTCCACGAAGATGTGGGAGCGTGACGCCGCAACGATGCAGGCTGCTCTCGCGCGGCATGACGAGATCCTGCAAAGAGCCATCGAGGCCAACGGCGGCTACGTTTTCAAGACCGTCGGTGATGCCTTCTGCGCCGCTTTCGTCTCAACCACCGACGCCCTCGACGCTGCTCTACAGGGGCAGCGGACTCTGCTGGCCGAAGGGTGGGACGAAGGGTGTGTGATCCGGGCTCGGATGGCCCTGCACTCCGGGGAGGCCGAGGAGCGCGCTGGCGACTACTTCGGACCTACGCTCAATCGGGTGGCGCGTCTCCTCTCGACAGGATACGGGGGCCAGATACTCGTGTCACGTGCCGCGCGCGAACTTGCCGGGGATAGGCTGCCGCCCGGAACCTCGTTAGAAGACCTGGGTGAGAAGCGACTCAAGGACCTGACACGCCCCGAGCGCATCTTCCAGGTGCTTGCGCCCGAACTACCTAAGGACTTCCCGGCTCTCAAGACCCTCGACGCCCGGCGCAACAACCTGCCCGCCCAGCCCAGCGCGCTCGTCGGCCGCGAGCGCGAGATCTCGGAGGTGTGCGGGCGGATGAGGGAACCAGGCATCCGCCTCCTCACCCTCACGGGACCAGGCGGCACCGGCAAGACGCGCCTCGGCCTCCAAGCCGCCGCGGACCTTCTCGATGAGCACCGGGACGGCGTCTTCTTCGTGGCCCTGGCCGACATAAACGATACCGCACTCGTCCCGACCGCCATGGCCGGGCCCCTGGGAGTGGTGGAGAGCGCGGAGCTGCCGCTCGAAGACGTCTTGAAGGAATATCTGGGCCGCAGGGAGCTGCTGCTGGTCCTCGACAACTTCGAGCAGGTGCTCGATGCCGTGCCGCTGGTCGGGAAACTCCTCTCGGCGTGCCCGAAGCTGAAGGTGCTCGCCACCAGCCGGGCAACTCTGCGCCTCAACGGCGAGCAAGAGTACCCGGTGCCGCCCCTGACGCTGCCTGACCCGGGCCGCCTGCCGCCCGTGGAAATGCTCGAGCGCTACGAGGCCGTGCGCCTGTTCGCGGAACGCGCAAGGGCCGTCAAACCCGGTTTCGTCCTCGACGGTGATGCCCCTGCGGTGGCTGAGATCTGCGCTCGCCTCGACGGCCTCCCCCTCGCCATAGAGCTCGCCGCGGCGCGGACCAGGCTCCTGCCTCCGAAGGCCATGCTCAAACGTCTCGGGGACCGCCTCAAGTTCCTGACCGGCGGCGCCCGCGACCTGCCGGGCCGCCAACAGACCCTAAGAGGTGCCATAGACTGGAGCCACGACCTGCTTGACGAGGAGGACCGGCACCTCTTCCGCCGCATGTCCGTTTTCTCCGGTGGGCGCACACTGGAGGCTATGGAAGCCATCTGCGACGCCGAAGGAGACCTCGATGTCTTGGCGGCCGTGGAATCGCTACTGGAGAAGAGCCTTCTCCGGCAGGAAGAAGGCTCCGAAGACGAGCCTAGATTCGTGATGCTGGAGACCATCCACGAGTACGCGAGGGAGAAGCTTGAAGATAGTGGCGAAGCGGTGCAGACAAGGCGGCTCCACGCCGAGTACTTCCTCGCGCTAGCCGAGGAAGCGGAGCCGGAGTTCGTAGGGCCGGATCAAATAGCATGGATGGACCGCATCGAAGCCGAACACGACAACATGAGGGCCGCCCTCTCGTGGTGCATGGAGCGTCGGGAGGAATGGGCGCTGCGGCTAGCGGGCGCTCTCGAAGTGTTCTGGATAGCGCGGTGCCACTTCAGCGAAGGCCGCAGGTGGAGTGAGGAGGCTCTAACCAAAGTAGAAGGCTGGGAGATGAGCCGGACCTCGCGTACACGATGAACAATCTCGGAGCTTTGGCATTGTATCGGGGAGATCTCGTGGAAGCGAATACCACCCTCGAAGAGGCCATGGTTCTGGCCCGTGATGCAGGACATGTCATGACTCTAGCATTATGCAAGAATAACCTCGGTGTGTGCGCGATGGTGGACAGAGACTACGAGACGGCGCAGGCATTGATGGAAGAAGTGAAAGAGTTATTGTGGGCCGTGAAGGACAGGTCAAGCTATGCGATCCTGCTTCACAATTTAGGGCTACTCGCACTGCTCAGGCGTGATCTCGATCGGGCGGCCGATCTCTGCGCGCAGTCCATAGGGAAGGCCGTGGACTTGCTGGATAGGCTCGGTGTTGCCTGCGACCTCGATGTGCTGGCGGCCGTGGCCGGGGAACAGGGGGACATCCCCAGAGCGGTCCGTCTGTGGGGAGCGGCGGAGGCGTTGCGCGACGCCATAGGGGCTGCTCAGCCCGGTGATGAGGCGGCATTGCTGGGGCCCTTCGTCGAGGCCGCAAAAATCCGCCTCGAGGAGACGGCGTGGGACGTGGCGTGGGCCGAAGGTGTCGCCGTGGATCAGGACGAGGCGGTAGCATACGCTCTGCGAGAGGAAAGCAGTGCCTAGCCCGCCAACGGGCACCTCTCGGGCAGCTACCTGCGCAGGAGCAACCGGTTCTGGGTTTCGACGTAGCGGGCGTCGCTGGTACCGGTCATGGCGCTCTTGAGCTTCTCTGAACGTTCGAGAAGGTTTTGGAAGTCCTCTCGGTCCAGAGAGTAGAGCTCCAGCGCACCCTTCGCCCGGACGGTCGCCGTACGCGGCACGTCCTTGAGAAGCGCGATCTCCCCGAAGTAGTCGTTCTTCGAGAGCGTCGCAAGCTCCTTCTCCTGTCCATCATCTCCACGCGCCACCACTTCGGCCTCCCCGTCCTTCACGATGTAGAGTCGGTTGCCCACTTCGCCCTGGCTCACGACCGCCGTTCCGTCAGGGACCTTCTCGAGCGTCATCCGCGAGGCAAGGTCCTCGAGCACGGCGTGGGAAAGCCCCGAGAGGACCGCCACCTTGCGGATAAACATCCGTACGCCGAGCACGCGGTCCAGTTTTCTCAGGCGCGGCAGGCAGAGGAGGAAGATGCCGAGGGCTACCAGCATGGAGACGACCGTAGTAGTTCGCGGTCCGAGCAGGTCTATGAGCGGGCCGACGATGAGCGCGCCGGCGAGCATCGCCAGGATCAGGACGCCGTCGAACGCCCCGAAGACCCTCCCCAGGAGCTTCTCCGGGGTCCCTGTCTGGATGATGGTCGTGCCGTTCACGTCTACCATGATGTCGAGGATTCCTACCACGAACATGATCACGAAAGGCAGTACCCCTGCCGGGCTGATCCCCAGGCAGATGAACACGGCCGACCCCGCGCCTATGCTCCAGATGACCGCCGGCCCAAGCCTGACCTTCGAAGCCAGGTAGCCTGCCGCGAAGCCGCCCACGACCCCACCCACCCCGTAGGCGGAGTTCAGGAACCCGCTCCCTTCTGTCCCCAGCCCGAAAGCCTCGTCCGAGAGGACCAGGATGAGCGTCCAGATCCCACCGCCCGTGAACGAGAGGCCGACGAGGGCCACCGTCAGGGCCGCCAGCACCCCCTCGTTCTCCCGGAACAGAAAGCGGAACCCCGCCAGCGTCTCCGAGAGCCAGCCTTCCTCTTCGTCGCCCTCCGCCGTCTCCGGGGTCTCGCGGGGAGGGATGTGGACGAACAGGAGCGTAGCGGCGGAGACGAGGAAGGTCGCGCCGTTGATCACGAACGCGAGTTCGGGCGCCCCGAGCAGGGCGAGCACCCCCCCGAGCGCCGGCCCGAGCACGAAGGAGACGGAGTCCATCTGGCTCCAGATGCTGTTAGCCTCGACCAGTTTCTCCTCATCCCCCACGATGGCCGGCAGGACCGAGCTCATCGCCGGTTGAAACAGGCTCGAGAACATGGTCGCCAAGAACACCAGGGGGTAGGCGATCCAGAGCGTCTCCTCCGACCCTGCGAACAGCAACCCGAACATGCACGCCCCACGCCCGAGGTCAGCCGAGATCATCAACACCTTCCGGTTGCCCCGGTCCGCGAGCATCCCCGAGAAAGGCAGCAGGACGGCGTAGGGCAGGAGCCTGGCGAACGTCAGCACCGCGACCACCGTGGCTGAGCCCGTGATCTCGTAGGCGAGGATGCCCAGCGCCAGGACGTAGAGCCAGTCCCCGAACGACGAGACCACCTGCCCGCCGAAGAGCAGTTGCAGGTTCCGGTTGCCGCGCAACACCCCGTAGGGACCTAGCATCCGCCCCAACACCCCCACGCCACCCTCCGCGGCCATGACCTCCTCCTTCTCTCAAATGCGTTCCTCGCACCGCAAACACGGACCCCGTGACGAACAAACAAGACCCGCACCGTTCGGATACTAACAGCGGTTACAAATTGCCGTCCACAGCTTGCGGCGGCGGTGTAACCCATTTGATACCCCCGCCACGTCGCTGACCAGCGCATCCGGATCCGTCTCGTCGCACAGCTTGGCGGAGGAGGCTCCTGGCGTTTGGCAGTGTTGTACTTCAGCGACGCGTTTGTCTACGTTGCTATGGCCTAGCTCCTGGTGAGGCAATTCGCTTGTGAGGAAGGTCTTGGAGGTTGGAATATCGTCACTGGGGGCGCAACAGGCAGCGCTCCATCCCTACCATCAACTCGATGACCTCTTCAACTTCAAACGCTTGCTGCCTCACCAGTATATGCCACGTCCGGAAGTCTAGGCTCAAGCACATCGCCCCATAAAGCAGCCTATTACGCCGCCCGGCCTCTTGTTCCCAGCCAGCAGCGAGGACATCACGCATCCTCTCCTGGAGCTTTACGCGGGGTTCTAATACCTGGCACACATAGGGGTTAGCCTGCGCGTCTCGGGTGAAGTTGGCTAGCAGCTGTTCGTGGCGCCGGTGATAGGTATAGATCTCAGCGAGTGCCTTCCTCAGGTATCTCGAAGAACTGACCGAGGGTCTGGCAACCGTGGGCACTTCCGAGGAGGCGGCCATGGAGCTGCGAGGGACGCTCTCCGAGAAGCACGACATCGAGACCACCCCGGCAAGCCGGGGACTGACCTGCCAATACTTTTACGTCCACCTTCCGAGACCTACATTTCTGGGCACTCGGGTGAATAGAGCGTGTATTCGACCCCATCGCTGCCTACGAACCTTTGCGAGGTCGGTAGTAGCTCACTCGGGTATCCTAATGATTTGGAAAGTGAGGCGTACCATGCGCAGACCAACAGCCGCAATCGGCAGCGCGGTGTTCTTCATATTAGCTCCTGGGGTGGTTGTGGGCTTGATCCCATGGTTGTTGACGGGGGGTTGGCAGGTGCGCGAGCCTCTGCCGTACTGGGCGCCGGTGCGGGTGCTCGGAGGAGTGCTGCTCGTCGCGGGACTGATCGCGCTGGTCGGGGCGTTTGTGCGGTTCGTCGTGGAGGGCCTCG
>Ga0126304_10001464_pt1 | contig 11126 bp, 9 predicted proteins | sample Plot25_FD_92538 | JGI IMG/M metagenome (GOLD analysis project Ga0126304, IMG submission 92538) | Serpentine soil microbial communities from UC McLaughlin Reserve, CA, USA - Plot25 | ecosystem: Environmental > Terrestrial > Soil > Grasslands | place: USA: UC McLaughlin Reserve, Lake County... | reverse complement strand
TGGGACTCAACGGCGGTGACAACTCACCCGAACCGTGGACGGCCGTCGACTCGCTGGCCTGGCTCAAGGCCATGGCATGGGATCTTCGGAGCAACATGGAGGAGGAGATCGAGCGGTCTCTGCTGGCGGCTGAGTTGCCGCTGGAGCGGGTCGAGCAGCTCTACCCCGAGTACCCGTACGACCGGAACGCGCCGATCGTGGACGACGCTTATCTCTCGACGAGCGCGCACGCGGACGGCGTCGCCGCCCGGTTCGCGTCGGGACGCTTGCTGCCGGACGCCGCGGCGGCCGCCCTGACGAACGTGTCGGCCTCCGTAGCACGGGTGCCGGACGTGGTGGGCGAGGGGCCGGGTGTCGGGTCCAACTCCTGGGTCGTCGACGGCTCACGAACGGCAACGGGTGCGCCGCTGTTGGCCAACGACCCCCACCTGGCTCCGGGCATGCCTTCGATCTGGTACCAGGTCGGCCTGCACTGCCGCGAAATCGGACCTGAGTGCCCGTTCGAGGTGGCCGGGTACTCGTTCTCCGGCGTTCCGGGCATTGTGCTCGGCCACAACGCACAGATCGCCTGGGGCTTCACCAACATGAGGCCGGACGTCATCGACCTGTACCTGGAGCAGGTCGTGGGCGACTCGTATCTCGTCGGTGACGACATGGTCCCGATGGAGACGCGGCAGGAGAGGATCGAGGTCGCCGGCGGGGACGACGTAACCGTCACGGTGCGGTCGACACGGCACGGCCCGGTCGTCTCGGACCACGACGACCAGCTCCGCGATGTCGGTGAGGATGCGCCGGCCGACGAAGGGCCACCCCGGGGAGACGGCTACGCGGTGGCGATGCGCTGGACCGCGCTCGAGGCGGGCCGCACCGCCGACGCCCTGTTCCTGCTCAACATGGCCGACGACTGGGACTCGTTCCGTGACGCCGCAGCCCTGCTCGAGGTGCCGTCTCAGAACCTTGTCTACGCCGACGTCGAGGGCAACATCGGCTACCAGGCACCGGGCAAGATCCCGATCCGCCGTTCCGGTGACGGTCGCTGGCCGGCGCCGGGCTGGACCGAGGCGTACGAATGGGTCGGATACATCCCGTTCGACGCGTTGCCCAGCGTGTTCCACCCCGACGAGGGCTTCGTCGTCACGGCCAATCAACCCGTTACCGGCGAGGCGTACCCGTTCCTGCTCACCCGCGACTTCGACTACGGGCAGCGCGCCCAGCGGATCCGCGACCTGATCGAGGAAGCCGGCCCGCTCGACGCCGCGGCGATGATCGACATCCAGATGGACAGCCACAGCGCCAACGCAGAGACGTTGGTGCCCCTCCTGCTGGAGGTGGACGGCTTGTCGGGTTACTACGGCGACGGCGTTGACCTGCTCCGCGACTGGGACTTCTCCCAGCCCGCCGACTCCGCGCCCGCGGCGTACTTCAACGCGGTCTGGCGCAGCCTGCTCGAGCTGACCTTTCATGACGAGCTGCCCGAGGACCAATGGCCGGATGGAGGTGGCCGCTGGTTCGAGGTCGTCGCGGACCTGCTGGACGCCCCGGAAGATCCGTACTGGGACGACGTCACGACCGATGGCGTCGAGACTCGCGACACCATCCTGCGGCAGGCGCTCCGCGATGCCCGCGACGAGATGACCCGGATGCAAGGCAAGGACCCGTCCAACTGGGAATGGGGCCGCCTGCATGCCTTGACGCTGACAGACCAGACCTACGGGACGTCGGGGATCGGCCCCATCGAGATGCTGGTCAACCGCGGGCCAGTGTACGTCGGCGGCGGCACGTCGATCGTGCAGGCCACGGCGTGGTACCCACCGGACGGCTTCGAGACGATCTGGGTGCCGTCCATGCGCATGGTGGTCGATCTCGCCGATCTCGACGCCTCGCGGTGGATAGACCTGACGGGTGTGAGCGGCCACCCCTACCACGAGCACTACGGGGACCAGACCGAGATGTGGCGAACCGGCCGGACGCTGCCCATGCGCTGGTCCGAGCAGACGATCCGGGACGAGGCCGAAAACACGCTCCGGCTCACGCCGGCCGAGCCGGACGAATGATCAGGTTGCTCGCTATGGACGGTGGTTTGCAACGGAGCGGTCAGGACCCGCCGGCGAGGGCAAGCGACGGGCGTCTTCTATCCAGCCAAGGTGTAAGACACCCACGTCCACAAATGCCGCTTCCAGCCGACCATTCCCCATGAGCTCCACGACCGCCCGGCGCAGGGTCATGCGCGGGAGGCTGAACCGGGCCGCCGGCGTCGTTTGGGCGGAGGCGTGTCGCCAACCGAGAGCTCGGCGATAGAGATCGAGGATCCGGCTGGTGGTGGGATCGCCGACTGAGCCCGGGTTGGAAGTCGCCGAAACGAGACGTGGTCTGGACGGGGCGGGGGGTGGCGCATGATGCCGACGCAGTCTGGGGACGAGACATCATCGTTATCTTGACGTGATCAAGTTGTGACGAAAGGATCGAAGCGGAACGCAAATGCTCCCGAGTACCGGCAGCCATCGCCTCGAGTGGAGAACGCAATGCGATCCCGTTCGCGAGTCACATTCATCGGAGCCGGCATTCTGATCACGTCGTTGATGCCGGTTGCCCAGGCTTCGACGAGCCAGGCGTCGCCGGCCGCGGAACGTCCGGCCTATCTCGATGCCGGGCTGGCGGTCGAACGGCGCGTCGCGGACCTGCTCGGCCGTATGACGCTCGAGGAGAAGATCGGCCAGATGACGCAGGCCGAGCGCGGCGCTGTCGCAGACACCCCCGAGGTGATCGCCGGGTGGGGCCTGGGGTCGGTATTGTCCGGCGGTGGGTCGACGCCAACGCCGAACACGCCCACGGCTTGGGTGGAAATGGTCAACGAATTCCAGAGCCAGGCGCTGAGCACGCGTCTCGGCATTCCCCTGATCTACGGCATCGATGCGGTTCACGGGCATGCCAACGTCTACGGCGCCACCGTCTTCCCCCACAACATCGGTCTTGGCGCCACGCGTGACCCCGCACTGGTGAGAGAGATCGGGCAAGCCACCGCGGAGGAGGTGCGGGCCACCGGCATCCCCTGGACTTTCGGGCCGTGCATCTGTGTCGCCCGGGATGAGCGTTGGGGTCGCACGTACGAAAGCTTTAGCGAGGACCCCACGCTGGTCGCGAGGATGGAGACGATTATCGACGGCCTGCAGGGCTTTGGGCGCGCGCCAATCGATGCAGATCGCGTGCTGGCCACCGCGAAGCATTACGCCGGGGACGGCAACACGGACTTCGACGAGGCGATCGCCGCGACCAACGAGGGCAAGCCGTGGTGGGAGCAGCGGTACACCATCGATCAGGGTGTCATGGTCACTGACTGGGAAGAGTTCGAGGAGCTTGCCTTGGCTCCGTATCTGCCCGCGGTTCGGCGACACGGCGTGGGCAGCGTCATGCCCTCGTTTTCCAGCGTGGACTGGACCGAGGATGGTGTCGGCAACCCGATCAAGATGCACGCCAACCGTGAGCTCATCACCGACGTGCTCAAGGGCCGGCTGCACTTCCCCGGCTTCGTCATCTCGGACTGGGAGGGCATTCACCAGATCCCGGATCCGGACAACCTGGGTGTTGGCGGCCTGACCCCGTATAAGGTGCGGGTTGGCGTCAACGCCGGCACCGACATGTTCATGGAGCCCTACAGCGCCCGGCAGTTCCAGGAGCTGTTGCTCGCCGAAGTCAACGCCGGACGAGTCAGCGAAGAGCGCGTCGACGACGCCGTGCGGCGCATCCTCCGGGCGAAGTTCATGCTCGGACTCTTCGAGCAGCCCTTCGCGTCGATGGACAATCTGGACCAGGTCGGCAGCCCGGCGCATCGCGCCATCGCGAGGGAGGCGGTGGCCGAGTCCCAGGTGCTGCTGAAGAACAGTGCAAACGCGTTGCCGTTGAGTGCGGGGGCGAACATCTACCTTGCCGGCCGAAACGCCGACAACATCGGCAACCAGGCCGGTGGTTGGACGATCACTTGGCAGGGAGAGTCCGGCGACATCATCCCGGGTACCACAATCCTTGAGGGCATCCGCGAGGTGGCGCCGGAGGCCACGGTCACCTACAGCGCCGATGCCTCGGCCCCGATGTCCGGGGCGGACGTGGGAGTCGTCGTCGTGGGCGAGACTCCATATGCCGAGGGCTACGGCGATATCGGTGGGCCGGAGTGCGGCTGGTGCTCAGTCCCGCAGCAGGAGGAGAAGCTGCTTTCCCTCCAGCCTGGTGACCGGGCCGTCATCGAAGACGTGTGTTCCGCGATCGAGACGTGCGTCGTGCTGATCGTCTCTGGCCGCCCGCAAGTGCTCACCGACCTGCTCGACGACATCGACGCGCTGGTTGCGTCCTGGTTGCCGGGAAGCGAAGGCGCCGGCGTCGCAGATGTGCTCTTCGGCGAGCGCCCGTTCACAGGACGGCTGCCGATGACCTGGCCTCGAACCGACGAACAGGTGCCGATCAACGTCGGCGATGCAGTTTACGACCCACTGTTCCCCTACGGCTGGGGGCTGCGCACCGAAGCGCCCCGCTAGCCCGCTGAAGGACGCGGTCGGCGCGGCCGACGCCTCGAGTTCCGTCCGGCGCGCACTGGGTTGCTCGAGGCTGTGATGGCGACGGTTCGGCACCGCGACCCCGATCTCTCGGCCTGCGGGTAGCACGGTGTCGACCTTCGGTGCCCCGCCGGCCGGCTCGTAGAAGTTCACCTCCCGGCAATCGATTCGGACGTGAGCCACGAGGTCGACGGGGCCCGATAGTGCTGCGGTCGGTATAGGCTGCGGCCTTCGTGCACGGCGGCTGGGAACCTGCTCCGGAATTCCGGAGCCGGACATGCAAGAGTTCCGGCACGGGCGCCCAGAAACTGTGGGGCGGACGTCGCGTCCCAGGAGATCTTCCGCCTCCTGCTCCGGATATCCGGAGCAGCTTCCCAGCCGCGCGAAGCATTCATCGGAGGGCGTCGGGGCCGCGCGGGGGGACTCATCGATATCGACCACGAGGTTCGACGCAAATCATCGACGGGCGTCCGGCCGCGCCAGGTCCGTCAACGTGAATGGCAGCTGAAAGCCATGGCTTCGGCCGCCGCATTCGTCCACACTGCAGAGCACGGACCTCCGCGTCGTCCACACTTCAGTATCAGGACCTGTCGGTATGAACCTGTCTGAGGTCGGCTGGCCACCATGGAGGCAATGCTGGCTGCCGCTGACCCAGGAATTCTCGCCGGCGTGCTCCTGCGGGCGATGCGCGCGCACGCCGGACTCAGCCAGCGCGAGCTCGCCCGACGCGCCGGCGTGCCGCTGTCGACCATAGCCGGAGCGGAGGGCACCAGGGGATCGGCGCCGAGCTGGGTGTCGATGGTGCGCGCCGCCGCGGCGTGTGGATGCGTGATCTCGGCCAGGTCAGCCGATCCGGACGATATTCGGCTCGGGCCGTGGCAGTTCGACGGCGTGCGCGATCAGGGTGCGCGTCACCTCCCGGCGCATCTCGACGTCTGGCGGCTCGGCCGGGCAACGGAGTGGTCGAGCTTTCACAAGTACTCCTGCTACGCGAACCCACCGTTTCCGACCTACTCGTTCCAGATGCGGCCGCGCCGGCCGCAGGGATGAACTCAGCGGGCGAAGCGATGCACGCGCGACGGAGTCGCCGCAGCTGTCACGGGCACGTCGTGCGAGTCACGCGGCACCGGGATGTCCAGAACCTCGCCGTCGTGAAGCAGGACGCAGGTGAAGGTCCGTCCGGCGACGCGCGCGAGGACCCGGTCGTACGATCCACCGCCGCGGCCGAGCCGCATCCCCCGCCGGTCGACGGCGAGCCCGGGCACGAGGACGACGCCGGCGGAAGTCACCGCACCGACACCGAGTGGTTCGCCGGTCGGTTCGAGCAGGCCGCGCGCCACCGGAACCAGTGCCGCCGGGCCCTCGTACACCGCCCAGTCCAGATCCCCGTCGGCTTGCAGCAGAGGGAGGAGGACGTCGACGCCATCCGCCGAGAGCGCCTCGATCAGCGGGCCGGTGCCAGGCTCGCGCCCGACTGACACGTATGCGGCGACTCGTCCGGCGCCCGCGATCTCGGGTGTCGCCAGCAGCACCTTGCACAGCTTCCGCGCGCTGGCCGCCAGCACCTTGGCGTCGAGATCGCGGCGGGTGTCCAGTACGCGCCTTCGTAGCGCGCGCTTGGCCTCCACCACACCGCCAGGTGCTGGGCCCGTCACCCCGCCACGCTACGCGTCGCGGCAACTAGGGTGACGCCATGACCACGCGGACGGGTGTCGTCACCAAGGCCGTGATTCCGGCCGCGGGCCTAGGGACCCGGTTCCTGCCGGCGACCAAGGCGACGCCGAAGGAGATGCTGCCGGTCATCGACAAACCGGCGATCCAATACGTTGTCGAGGAGGCAGTCGCCGCGGGCCTCGACGACGTCCTGATCATCACCGGCCGCAACAAGCGCACGCTGGAGGACCACTTCGACCGGGCCTGGGAGCTCGAAGCAGCGCTCGAGGCGAAGGGTGATCGTGACCGGCTCGAGCGGGTACAGAAGTCGCAGGTGCTCGCCGACGTCCACTACGTGCGGCAGGGCGACCCGCTCGGTCTCGGACACGCCGTCTTGTGTGCCGCCCGACACGTGGGCGACCAGCCCTTCGCCGTGTTGCTCGGCGACGACCTCATCGACCGGCGCGACCCATTGCTGCCCGCAATGCTCGAGGTCCAGCGGCAGCACGGCGGCAGCGTGGTCGCATTGATCGAGGTCGACCCGGAGCTGACTCATCTCTACGGCTGCGCCGCCGTCTCCGGTGACCCGGGAGGTGACGTCGTGGTCACCGACCTGATCGAGAAGCCGGCGGCCGACGAGGCACCGAGCAACCTCGCCGTCATCGGCCGGTACGTTCTGCACCCCGCGGTCTTCGACGTGCTCCGTGACACGGCACCCGGCAGGGGAGGGGAGATCCAGCTCACCGACGCGCTGAAGACGCTGATCACGACGCCGGTCGACAAGGGTGGCGGTGTTCGGGCGGTCGTTTTCCGAGGCAGGCGCTACGACACGGGCGACCGGCTCGACTACCTGCGCACCACGGTCCGGCTGGCCGTCGAGCGTTCCGACCTGGGCCCGGAGTTCCGCTCCTGGCTGCGAGAGTTCGTGGCCGGTTTGCCAGACGGTGACGGTGACGGCCGTGGTCCGGAGCCCGGCCGATGAAACGGGTCGCCGACCATCTGTCTGACGTCTTGTCCGCGGTGCGACCGCTGACGCAGCTCGACGTCCAGCTTCTCGATGCGCACGGGTGCGTGCTGACCGAGGACGTCGTGGCCCCCTGGCCGCTGCCGCAGTTCGACAACTCGGCGATGGACGGGTACGCGGTCCGAGCCGAGGACGTACGCGAGGCCGACGGTGAGAACCCGGTCGAGATGCCAGTGGTCGCCGACATCGCTGCCGGCGAGTCGGAGGTCGCCGCGATCGGACCCGGCCTGGCCGCACGCATCATGACCGGTGCGCCGATCCCGGTCGGAGCCGACACCGTCGTGCCAGTGGAGTACACGGACGGCGGCGAGGCTCGGGTGCGGATCATGTCGGCGGTGCCGACCGCCCGTCACCTGCGCAAGATCGGGGAGGACGTGCAGAAGGGCGACACGGTTCTGGGTGCCGGGACATTCCTCGGCGCAGCCCAGATCGGGCTGCTGGCCGCCGTCGGCAAGGACCGGGTCAAGGTCCGCCCTCGGCCGCGCGTCGTCGTGATCTCGACCGGCAGCGAGTTGGTCGAGCCCGGACTGCCGTTGACCCTCGGCCAGATCACCGACTCCAACTCGTTCACCCTCACAGCGGCTGCACGCGAAGCCGGTGCGGTCGCGTACCGCGTCGGTCCCGTGCCCGACGATGAGACGGTGCTGCTCGGCCTCATCGAGGACCAACTCGTCCGGGCCGACATGGTCATCACCAGCGGCGGAGTAAGCGCCGGCGCATACGACGTCGTCAAACAGGTTCTCTCCGACCTCGGCACCGTCACGTTCGAAAAGGTGGCGATGCAGCCGGGGATGCCGCAGGGCTTCGGGACCATCGGCGAGGAGGCGACCCCAATCTTCACGCTGCCCGGTAACCCCGTCAGTGCGTTCGTCTCGTTCGAGGTCTTCGTCCGCCCGGTCATCCGCAAGATGCTGGGTGTGTCACGACTGCACCGGCCGAGCGTGAAGGCGGTCATCCAGTCCACCCTTCGTTCGCCGGACGGGAAGCGCCAGTTCGCCCGGGCCCGTTGGCAGGCCGCACCCGACGGGTCAGACCTGGTCACGCCCCTTGCCGGTCAGGCATCGCACATGGTGGCCGACCTCGCCTACGCCAACGCGTTGGTCGTCGTACCCGAACACGTCACCGAGATCGCCGCCGGCCAGGTCGTCGACACCGTGCTGCTCGAGCGCCGGAAGGGCTGAGCCATGAGTGAGCGGTTGACCCACGTCGACGACCAGGGCGCGGCTCGGATGGTGGACGTCTCCGGCAAGGGCGTGACGGCGCGAACGGCGCGGGCCAGTGGCCGGGTGCTCGTGTCGGCGCAGGTGATCGACCTGCTCCGCGGGGCCGGCGTGCCCAAGGGCGACGCGCTCGCCGTGGCCCGGATCGCGGGCATCCAGGGGGCGAAGCGCACACCCGAGCTGATCCCGCTGTGCCACCCGCTGGCGCTGCACGCCGTCGAGGTCGACGTCGACGTCGCCGACGATGCCGTCGAGATCAGGGCGACGGTTCGTACGGCCGACCGGACCGGCGTCGAAATGGAGGCGCTGACCGCGGTCGCGACTGCGGCGCTCACCGTGGTCGACATGGTCAAGGCCGTCGACAAGGGCGCGACGATCACCGACATCCGGGTGGAGGAGAAGTCCGGAGGGCGGTCCGGAACCTGGCGGCGATCCGAGGCCGGGGCGTGAAGGCTCTGGTCATCACCGTCTCGACGCGCGCGGCGGCTGGTGTCTACGCCGACCGCGGCGGCCCCGTCGCACGGAACGGGTTGGCCGATCTGGGCTTCGACGTCGACGGTCCTTCGGTGGTCCCGGACGGCGAGCCGGTGGAGCAGACCTTGCGTGAGGCAGTGGCTGCCGGGTACGACGTGGTCGTGACGACGGGCGGGACCGGCCTGACGCCCCGCGACCTGACGCCGGAGATGACCCGCCGTGTGGTCGACCGGGAGGTGCCCGGCATCGTCGAGGCGATCCGGGCGTACGGCCTCAGCAATGGGGTCCCGGCGGCGACCCTCTCGCGAGGAGTGGCCGGACTGGCCGGAACGACGCTGGTCGTCAACCTGCCGGGCTCGCCAGGCGGCGTCCGCGACGGCCTAGCCGTCCTCGGACCCGTGCTCGAGCACGCGGTCGACCAGATGCGCGGAGGCGACCACTGAGCGGCGGCGAGCGCTTGGACTGGCCCGTTCGGCTGACCGAGGGCCAAGTCGGGTTACGCCCCTTGCGGTACCGGGACAGCGCGAGCTGGACCGCGGTGCGCGAGCGCAACGCCGACTGGTTGCGGCGCTGGGAGCCGACGCCTCCGTCGCCCCGGGCGAACTTTCCGGCGAGCTACCGGCAGATGGTGCGGCGGTTCGCCACGCAGGCACGGGCCGGGGAGGCGCTCCCGTGGGCCGTGACCTACGACGGCCGGCTGGGCGGCCAGCTCACCATCTCGGGCATCACCTGGGGCTCCGCCCGGTCGGGTAGCGCGGGCTACTGGGTCGACCAGGACGTCGCCGGCCGTGGCGTGATCCCGACGGCGCTCGCCCTCGCCGTCGACCACTGTTTCTTCACCATCGGGCTGCACCGGATAGAGGTCAACATCCGGCCCGAGAACCATGCGTCACTGCGAGTGGTCGAGAAGCTCGGCTTCCGCCAGGAGGGACTGCGGGAACGCTTCCTGCACATCGACGGCGACTGGCGAGACCACCTGTCCTTCGCGCTGACGACCGAGGATGTGCCCGGTGGGCTGCTGCAACGCTGGCGTGCGTCGCGCCAGTCGGCGCAGCAATGATCCCGCTGGTCACACCAGTTACTGGCGACACACCGTTTCGGGTCCACCGAGGGCTGCACCGCGCCCCGTAGCGTCGGATGCCGTGGGCTACAGCGGGGTGATCTACGCGGCGATCGTCGCTGCCTGGGCTGCTGTCCTGGTGCCTCGGTGGGTGCGACGGAACGAGGAGGTCGAGGAGGCGCGCGAGATCGACGCCGTCCGCGGCGTGCGCCTACTCGCCCGGCCGGCCGACGTCTCGCGTGCCGGTCGTCATGGGCACGGCGCCGGGGGAACCGCGACCGCGACGTTCGACGCAGCGCCCTCTTCCCCGCACGGTCAGGCGGAGTTCGGCGTCGCGTCGCGGCGGCGTCGCCGGGTGTTGCTGGTCCTGGTGGTGGCGGTTGCCGTCAGTGCGGCGGCTGTCGTCGTCGAGCGGCTGCCGGCGTGGTGGGTGGTCGTCCCCGCGACGAGTCTCGCAGGGTTCCTTGTCCTGGCCCGTCGGGCCGCAGTGAGGGAGGCGGGCCGACGTCGCGTCCGGCGACGCCGGGCCGCAGGGCCGGCCTCGCCAGTCGCTCACGAGCCCGTACCAGCCCGCATCGCCGTGCTCGACGAGCCTGAGCCGGTGCCGGAGGTCGATCCAGACGCCTGGGAACCGGTGGCGGTACCGCTGCCGACGTACGTCACGAAGGCTGTCGCACCTCCGCAGGCGATCCGCAAGATCGACCTGACCCAACCGGGGGCATGGACGTCGGGACGCCTGGACCCGGCCGGCTCAATCGCCCTCCCGAGGGCTCCGACGGCTCCGGGACAGCGGTCCGACGAAGCGGAGGAACGGCCCGAGCAACGCCGAGCCGTCGGCGACTGATCGGCCTCCGCGGATTCGGAACCGTGACACTCCGGCTGTTATCGTTCTGCCGGGTTCCCGGGGGCTGTGGCGCAGTCCGGTAGCGCACCTCGTTCGCATCGAGGGGGTCAGGGGTTCGAATCCCCTCAGCTCCACCCTGTGATGTCTCAAGACATCGGAATGGCCCGAACTCGCGATTGAGGGTTAGGGCTGATATGGAGGGGCCTCGTGTCAAGAGGGCGCGCTGATGTGGTCCTCCTCGGTCGTGGGTCCGGGAAGTGGGTCGGGTCGACCGTTTGGGTCTGCGGCGCGGGTCAGCGTGTCGTTG
>Ga0126304_10001463_pt1 | contig 11132 bp, 10 predicted proteins | sample Plot25_FD_92538 | JGI IMG/M metagenome (GOLD analysis project Ga0126304, IMG submission 92538) | Serpentine soil microbial communities from UC McLaughlin Reserve, CA, USA - Plot25 | ecosystem: Environmental > Terrestrial > Soil > Grasslands | place: USA: UC McLaughlin Reserve, Lake County... | reverse complement strand
TTGATGAACAGGTTGGGCCGGTCGACCTCGGCCCACAGGTCGCGGGCCTGTGCGAGGGTCGCGTCGGTTTCGAGAGCGAGCCGGGGGTCGACCTCCAGGGAGACCCGTCCGTCGAGGCCGCCGGTGCGCTCGACCACGGGTGCGAGCAGGTCGCACGCGGTGCGTACGTCGTCGGTGGTGAGGTCGCGCACCGCGGTGTCGGCGTCGGACCCGGCCTGCGCGTGGGTGCGGAGCTGGTCGTCGTAGAGGGTGCTCTTGGTGATCGCAGCCTGGAAGATCGTCGGGTTGCTGGTGACGCCGACGACTTGCCTCTCGTCGACCAGCCATTGCAGGTTGCCGCTCACCAGCCGCTCCCGGGACAGGTCGTCGAGCCAGATCGCCACGCCCTGCTCGGACAGCTGGCGGAGCGGGTCGGTCGTCGCTTCTGGTGCCATGGTGGTCCTCCGGAAAGAGCGGTGGACGGTCAGCGTGCTGCTTCGATGGACTCCTTCGCGGCAGCAACGACGGCCTCCGGGGTAATCCCGAACTCGTGGAACAACGTCTTGTAGTCCGCCGAAGCACCGAAGTGCTCGAGGCTGACGCACCGGCCGGCGTCGCCGACGATCTCGCGCCAGCCCAGTGCGACGGCGGCCTCGACGGAGACGCGGGCGCGTACCCGAGGAGGCAGAACGCTGTCGCGGTACGAGGTGTCCTGCTGGGCGAACCACTCGCGGCACGGCATCGAGACGACCCGGGCATGGATGCCCTCGCCGGCGAGCAGCTCCCGGGCGGCGACGGCCAGCTGCACCTCCGACCCGGTGCCGACCAGGATGACGTCCGGCCGGGCGTCCGCGTCGACGAGCACGTACGCGCCACGGGCAACGCCTTCGGCGTCGGCGTAGCCGTCGGTGCCGCGAGGGAACGTCGGAACGTTCTGACGAGTGAGGCAGATACCCGCCGGGCGGGCGTCCGCCGTGGCGTGGTGCTCGAGAACGGAGCGCCAGGCGACCGCGGTCTCGTTGGCGTCGGCGGGACGGACGACGTCGAGGCCGGGTATGGCCCGCAGCGCGGCCAGGTGCTCGACCGGTTGGTGGGTGGGGCCGTCCTCACCGAGACCGATGGAGTCGTGTGTCCAGACGTACGTGACCGGCAGTCCCATGACGGCGGCCAGCCGGACGGCCGGGCGCATGTAGTCACTGAAGATCAGGAACGTGCCGCCGTACGGACGGGTGAGCCCGTGCAGTGCGATGCCGTTGAGAATCGAGCCCATCCCGTGCTCCCGGATGCCGAAGTGGAGCACCCGGCCGTACCAGTCGCCCTCGAACTCCTTGCTGGACCGGTCGGGCGGCAGGAAGGAGAGCTGGTCCTTGGGCGTCGTGTTGTTGCTGCCGGCCAGGTCGGCCGAGCCGCCCCACAGCTCGGGAAGCACCGGTGCGAGCGCGGACAGCACGTCTCCGGACGCCTTCCTGGTCGCGACGTCCTTCCCGGGCTCGAACGTGGGCAGGGCATCTGCCCAGCCTTCCGGGAGCTTCGCTGCGGAGAGGCGGGAAAGGAGCGCAGCCCGGTCGGGCTGCGCCGCCCGCCAGGCCGCGAAGCGTTCGTCCCACTCCTGGCGAAGAGCGGCACCGCGTTCGCGGACCTTGAGGGCATGTTCGCGTACGTCGTCGGCGATCTGGAACGCCTGGCCCGGGTCGAACCCCAGCAGCCTCTTGGTCGCGGCGACCTCGTCGCCCCCCAGCGCGGAGCCGTGTGCTGTCCCGGTGTTCTGCTTCGTCGGCGCGGGCCAGCCGATGATCGTTCGCAGCGCGATGAACGACGGTCGGTCGGTCTCGTCGCGGGCCGCCTGCAATGCGGCGTACAGCGCTTCGACGTCCTCGTGGTAGGGGCCCTCCGGCCGGTCGCCGCCGAGCCAGTCGACGGTCTGGACGTGCCAGCCGTAGGCCCGGTAGCGGGCCTGGACGTCCTCGGAGAAGGCGACGGTGGTGTCGTCCTCGATCGAGATCTGGTTGTCGTCCCAGATCAGCACGAGGTTGCCCAGCCGTTGCGTGCCGGCCAGTGAGGACGTCTCGCTGGACACTCCCTCTTGCATGTCGCCGTCGGAGGCGATGCACCAGATCGTGTGGTCGAAGACGCTGTCCCCCGGTTCGGTGTCGGGGTCGAGGAGGCCGCGGGTGCGCCGGGATGCCATGGCCATACCCACGGCGTTGCCCACACCCTGGCCGAGCGGGCCGGTCGTGGTCTCGACACCCGGGGTGTGGTGCACCTCGGGGTGACCGGGCGTGGTCGAACCCCAGGTCCGCAGCGACGCGAGGTCGTCAAGCGTCATCGGATAGCCGGACAGGTAGAGCTGGATGTAGAGCGTGAGGCTGCTGTGCCCGGCGGACAGCACGAAACGGTCGCGGCCAAGCCATTTCGGATCCGCCGGGTCGTGCCGGAGCAGACGCTGGAACAGGAGATACGCCGCCGGTGCCAAGCTCATGGCGGTGCCGGGATGACCGTTGCCGACCTTCTCCACGGCGTCCATAGCGAGCACCCGGATGGTGTCCACAGCCCGCCGGTCCAGTTCGGTCCAGCCGAGATCGGTCTTGTCCGTCACCGGGGTCTGGCTCCTCTCGAGCTGCCGATCGTGGGTGAGGGCACGGGGTGATCACGGCCCGATCCCGAGCCTACCCACCGGCCGACCAGGCACGCGTCTTGTCCGGCACTCCGCTGCGCTGGGGCCCGACCTGGCCCCACTAGACTCGTGACGTCCTGCGCCGGCCTGGTCGGTCGGCGATCCTGCGGCATCCGAGGTAGGTCGTGACGGCCGTCGAGCCCCGAACCGCGACGGATGCACCACCGGCTGCTCCTACCTCCTGGCGCCGGAGTCTCCGCAGCTATGTGTCGCTGATGAAGCTGCGGGTCGTCGAGTTACTGCTCGTGACGACCCTGCCGGCGATGGTGCTCGCGCAGCGAGGACTGCCGCCGCTGGGCCTCGTCGTCGCGACCCTCGTTGGCGGCACCCTGGCCGCCGGCAGCGCACACGCCTTCAACCAGGTGCTCGAGCGCGACATCGACGCCGTCATGCGCAGGACCCGCAGGCGCGCCGTCGCGACCTCCGTGATCTCCCCTCGAGCCGCTGCGCTCTTCGCCGCGGCCCTGCTGGTCTTCGCCGTCGTGTTGATGCTCGCGTTCGTCAACCCGCTCGCCGCCGCGCTGACCGTTGCGGCGAACGTGTTCTACGTCGTGGTCTACACCGTGCTGCTCAAGCGGCGGACGTCACAGAACATCGTCTGGGGCGGGGTGGCCGGCTGCCTGCCCACACTGATCGGCTGGGCGGCGGTGACCGAATCGCTCGCGTGGTCACCGGTCCTGCTCTTCCTCGTCGTCTTCTTCTGGACGCCGCCGCACTACTGGCCGCTCGCCATGCGCTTCCGCGACGACTACGCCCGCGCTGGGGTTCCGATGCTGCCGGTCGTGGCGTCCGCACGGGTCGTGGCTGCTCAGATCCTCGCGTACTCGTGGGCCATGGTCATCACGACACTCGCGCTGTGGCGGGTGGCCGATCTGGGCTGGCTCTACGGAGTGCTGGCGACGCTGGCCGGTGCCTGGTTCCTGGCCGAGGCGCATCGGCTCCACCGGCGCGCGAAGGCCGACGGTACAGGCGCCGGACTGCGGGCGATGCGGCTGTTCCACGGCTCCATCAGCTATCTAACGGTGGTTTTCGCCGCCGTCGCCCTCGATGTCCTGCTGGTCACGTGATGGTCCCTGCCGGTATGGGGGATCGGCTGCTCGGCCTCAGCGGTGTCGCAGTTGTGCTCGGTGCCGCGATCTGGGCGTGGGCAGGCGGCTCGACCGCGCCGGTCGTCACGCTGGTGGCCATCGGCCTGGTGCTCACGGCGGCGGACGCGCTGGTGTGGGCCGCGGCGGGGAGCGCCGGCGAGCCCGACCTGGCAGTGCCGGAGCGCAGCCGGTTGGTGCAGCCGCGATGGGGGACGCTCGTCGCGCTCGCGGCGGTCCTCGGCGTCGCCGGAACGGTCCGCGCCGGTTCCGCGGTGACGGCTGTCGGTGCGGGCGTCGTGCTCGGCCTCGCGGTGTCGAGCATGCGCCCGCCGCGGTCCGAAGTGCCGGCCCACGTCATCTCCACGGCGCGGCGACTGAGGCGCTTCGCCCGGGCGCACGGCACACCTCGTGGTGAGGCGGCGGACGGGTACGTCACCCCGGTGGGGGAGTCCGGTGCGCGGCTCGTCGTGGTCGCTCCGGACGGGGCCTGGGCCGATGCCATGGTGGCGTTCGGCGACGTGGCCGCGATCGCCGGCCTGGCCAGGATCGAGGCCCGGGACCCCAACGACCCAGGTGCAGCGCAAGGGATGCGAATCGGGCGCACCACCTGGGAGCAGATGGCGAGATCCTGGTGATGCGGGCGTCAGTGAAGCCAGCGCGCGGCGAGCCACACATCGACGGCCGTGACCACCAGGAGCGCCGCGCCGAGCATGTGCAGGCCCACTAGCAGCTCGGGTAGCTCGAGGCGGTACTGCGTGACGCCGACCAGACCCTGGACCCCCTCGACGACGAGCAGCGCGGCGGCGGCGCGTGCGAGCCGACCGGGTGAACCGAGCGCCCTGGATGCCGCGTACAGCCCGACCGAGAGTCCCAACAGCAGGAAGACCGCGTCGGCGTGCAAGTGGGTCACCGTGGCCAGGTCGAGCCCCGTGCGCCGCGCATCCGGATCGCCAGCATGGGGGCCGCTCGCGGTCACGACCGTGCCGAGATAGACCACGCCGCCGGCGGCGACGAGCGTCGCGAGGGCGAGTCGTTCCAGCCACGGCGACCCCAACCGTGGCGGCACGACCCCCAGTGGACGCTCCGACCGCCGCACCAGGACGGTGGCGACGCCGACCAGCCCGGCCGAGCACATGAAGTGCAGCATCACGACCCAGGGGTTGAGATCGGTCCATACCGTGATGCCGCCGATGACGGCCTGCGCCGGGACGCCGGACAACAGAACGCCCGCCGGCAGAACCAGGTCACGCCGGGGTCGTCGCGAGTGCAGTGTGCGCAGGATCGCCAGAAGTGTTGCGGCGGCGACGGCACCGAGCACGAAGGTCAGCAGCCGGTTGCCGAACTCGATGGCCCCGTGCAGCCCCATCGCAGGTGTCGTGGCCAGCGAGCCGTCGGTGCAGTGCGGCCAGTCCGGGCAGCCCAGCCCGGAGCCGGTGAGCCGCACCGCTCCGCCGGTGACGACGATGACGATCTGGGAGACGAGCGAGGCCATCGCCAGGAGCCTGATGGTCCGCTCCGATGGAACAGGCAGCCGCTGCCAGCCGCGTCGCGACGACCCAGGGCGGGTCGAACGCGTGTCGGCAGCGGTCACGGGGCCATCGTAGGGATCAGTCCCGGCGGAACCACCGAGCCGCCGCTGCGAAACTGACGGCGGCCCAGCCGGCGACGATGGCCAGGTTCGCCCCGAGCAGACTCATGCGCTGCATTCCCCGTCCAGGTGCCCCCTACGAAGACTGTGACCGCGTTGGGGTCGAGGACGATACGCCGGCCCAAAGGTCTTGGTGTAGTGCTCCGAGCAGCATGCAAACACGCTGCGCGATCAAACACCAAGGTGCAGCACGTGGCCCCATGCATGGCACGGCTCATGGCACGAATACCGGTGAGCACCGGGCCTGTTGGTGCCACAGATGGCATGCGTCACCACCTCGAGGTCGTGGAACAGGTCCGCATACACGTCGAGCGTCATCGACGCCTTGGCGTGGCTGTGCGCCGAGGTCGTCAAACGGCGCGAGCGGTAATGGAGAAGTGTTGCCCTGGTCTGTAGACCTAGTGTAGGACGACGATGACGAAGTTCTTCAGCACGATCATCATGGCACCGAGTCCGCCGGCGATGAGGGTGACAACCACCAGTTGATTGCCGCGCAGTTCGGCGGCTCTGCCGGCGGCCCAGCCGTGGATGATCAGGAGCGCCACGGCAACGGCCAGCGCGATGTTTGCCGCAACCGAAGCAGAGGCGCCTGACAAGCGCGCTGCGATAAGTGCGAGCACTGGTATGTAGCAGGCCGTCACCATCGTCCAGGTGCCTGCCAGTCCTGAGCGGATCCGCGGCCAGGTCGGGAGGTGGCCGTGCTCGGCTTGCTCACCCAACAGTTCCGCGTATTGCTCGGCCGCCAAGTACACCAACAGGGTCACCAGGACGGCGACCGCCAAGGCTGCAGTTGGCAGCGCCCTTCCTGCCGAGGCCAGGACGGCGGCAGTGATGATGGTGCCGTAGATGCCCGCTGCTCGTCGCCGGCCGACTCGGGGACGAGCCTGCTGACTTGGTGCCCGAGTGCCATCGGCCTCGGAGGAATCTCCTGCCCCTGAATCGACGTGCGTCATGACCTCACCAGCACCTGGCCCGTGCGTCGGCACAGTCGTTCGGAATCCCATCTGCTTCGCTCAGGTCAGCCCTAAGACCAGCAAAGCGGCCGCACCTGGCAGTGCCGCGACGTAGGCAGCGCTGGCCGCGCGCGCCAAGCCAGACATCGGCGTTGGCCGGCCGCGCGGCATCGGCCGTGAACGGGTTCATGCCGAAAAGTATCGCGATGCCCGACCCGTGCCGCTCCAAAACCGGGGCGACATCCCGGTCATCGTCGGCCTGGTCGACGCCGAGCCCCTACAGACTGAACGGGCAGCCTTCAGTCTGTAGGGGCTCGTTCTGGCGTCGCCGCGATTGCGGACACCTCCACCATCGCACCGCGGACGCCGAGTCCCGACACAATCGCCGCGCTGACCAGCGGCGGGGACTTTGCGGAGCCCAGCGTGGCCGCTGCGGCGGCGTATGCCGCCTGAACGTCAACCCCCTGTACCAGCAGCACCAATACGCTCACCAGATGCTCGATCCCCGCGCCGGCCGCCGCGAGAGCAGTTGCGAGGTTGGCCATCACCTGCCGGGTCTGCGCGGCCACGTCCGTGCCGCCGACGAGCTCGCCGTTTTGATCGACGGCGTTCTGGCCGCCGACGTACACCGTCGTGGCGCCAGGAGGGACGACAGCGACGTGGCTGAAGGCCGGGCTCGCGAAGAGTCCTTCGGGACGCAATAACTGGATCTCGGTCATGTCCAGGAGGCTAATCACGGACACGGACAAGATCTGTCCAAGATTGCCTCGCCCGACCGGTCGGGTCTTTTGTTCAGCCCACCCTTGTTCGGCGCGGCTATCCATCCTTCTGATCGGCGGCGGCCGCCGGGGTCAACGCTGGGGTTGGGATCCCACGGCGACGCGGCGCGGATGGACGCTCCGGAGCGCGGGCTTCCTCGCCACCAACGCACTGCAACGGCAGACGCGGAGACGGCGGCAATTGAGTGTGTTGGCCGGCAGCCCATGCGGTGAGCCAGGGCCTCGGCGCGCGGCCGCGATATGACAGAGCGCCGCGCGGCGTGATCGCATGGACGTGTGCCGTCGAAGCCAGTCATCCTCACCGTGGACGACGACGTCAGCGTGTCCCGGGCCGTCGCCCGCGACCTGCGGCGCCGGTACGGGGAGGGGCACCGGATCGTGCGGGCCGAGTCCGGCGAGTCTGCTCTCGATGCCCTGCGTGAGCTCCGGGTCCGGGACGAGCCGGTGGCCGTGCTCCTCGCCGACTACCGGATGCCCGAGATGAGTGGTCTGCAGTTCCTGGAGCAGGCCATGGACATCCACCCGCGGGCCCGGCGGGCGCTGCTCACCGCGTACGCAGATACCGACGCGGCGATCCAGGCCATCAACGTCGTCGACCTCGACCACTACTTGCTCAAACCTTGGGATCCTCCGGAGGAGCACCTATACCCGGTCGTCGACACGCTTCTCGAGCTGTGGGCAGCCACCGCCGCAACTGCCGGATCTGACGTGTCGACCAGGCTGATCGGGCACCGATGGTCATCCCGTACGCACGACGTCCGCGACTTTCTGGGCCGCAACGCGGTGCCGTACCGGTATCTGCCGTCCGACGAGCCGGAAGGCCAGCGAACCCTCGAGGCGGCGGGGCTCGGCGACTCGGCCGTCCCCGTGCTCGTCACCGCAGCGGGCCAGGCCCTCCCGTCGCCGACCAACGCCGAGGTCGCCGCGGCCGTAGGGCTCTCCACCGAACCAGCCACCGACTTCTACGACCTTGTGGTGATCGGCGCCGGCCCGGCAGGGCTGGGTGCCGCGGTGTACGGGGCAACCGAGGGTCTGCGGACCGTCCTCGTCGAACGGAAGGCGACCGGTGGCCAGGCCGGACAGAGCGCACGCATCGAGAACTACCTCGGGTTTCCCGATGGGGTGTCGGGAGCGCAGCTCACCGAGCGTGCTCGCCGGCAGGCCCTGCGCTTCGGTGCCGAGCTGCTCACGGCGCGGGAAGTTGTCCGGCTCGAGCCCCGTGGTCCGGCCCGCGTCGTGGTCTTCGACGACGGGTCGGAGATAGCCGCGCATACCGTTGTCCTCGCCACCGGTGTCACCTACCGGCTGCTCGACTCCGCCGGGCTCGCGGACCTCACCGGGCGCGGCGTGTATTACGGAGCCGCTGCCTTCGAGGCGCCGGCGTGCGCCGACCATGACGTCTACCTCGTTGGTGGCGCCAACTCCACGGGCCAGGCGGCCGTCTACATCTCCCGCTACGCCCGCTCGGTGACGCTGCTAGTGCGTGGCGAGCGGATCGAACAGTCGATGTCGCACTACCTGATCGAGGAGCTCGCCGCGCTGCCCAACGTGCGGATCCGCACGTGCGCGCAGGTCATCGACGGAGGCGGCGATGAGCACCTCGAATGGATCGAGGTGCTCGACTCCACCGCGGGTACGAAGGAAAGGGTGGCCACCGAGTTCCTCTTTGTCTTCATCGGTGCAGTGCCGCGGACGGACTGGCTGGACGGCGTTGTCCGCCGCGACGAGCGTGGCTTCGTGCTCGCCGGACCGGACCTGCTCGTCGAACGCACCCGGCCCCCGGGCTGGGATGTCGACCGCGACCCCTGGCATTTGGAAACAAGCGTGCCCGGGGTTTTCGTTGCGGGTGATGTCCGCGCGGACTCGGTGAAGCGTGTCGCGTCCGCAGTCGGCGAGGGCGCGATGGCTGTGACCCTCGTCCACCGGTACCTGGAGAAACTGTGACAACAGACGCCGCACCACAGACTGCGCCCCGCCGTTTGACGCCCGAGGAGCTGCGAACGCTGTTCCTGTTCGAGCGGCTGACCGAGGAGCAGCTGCGGTGGCTGTCGGACAACAGCCGGATCGAGGACGTCGACGCGGGCCAGGTGTTCGCCGAGGGTGAGCCGGCGGAGTGCTTCTACGTGATGCTCGAGGGCGAGGTTGCGCTGTTGCGGCGGGTCGGGCCGGACAACGTCGAGATCACCCGCACGGGTCAGCGCGGGGTCTACGCCGGGGCCACGCAGGCCTACGTCGACGAGGCCACCCAGACCTACACCACCACCTTGCGCGCGGTGGTCCCGTCGACTTTCCTGGTCCTGCCCGCGGACACCTTCGCGACCATGATGCGCGAATGGTTCCCGATGGCCGTGCATCTGCTCGAGGGTCTGTTCCTCGGGATGCGCAACTCGCAGGCCGTCGTCGGGCAGCGAGAACGGCTTGTCGCCCTCGGCTCCCTCACCGCTGGCCTCACGCACGAGCTCAACAATCCGGCTGCAGCAGCCGTTCGCGCGACGGCCGCGCTCCGCGAGCGCGTCGCCGGCATGCGCCACAAGCTGGCGCTGCTCGCCGACGGGCATCTGCCCTCGGAGAACATGCGTGAGCTGGTCGACCTGCAGGAGGAGGCAGCCGATCGCACGGCCAAGGCCAGTGGAGAACTCTCACCGATGGAGACCAGCGACCGCGAGGACGCCTTGGCCGAGTGGTTCGACGCCCATGACGTTCAGGGCGGCTACGACCTGGCGCCCGTGCTCGTGGCTGGCGGACTGGACCTGGCCTGGGCCGAAGAGGTGTCTGAGCGAGTGCCGCCAGGTCTGCTCGAAGGCGCCATGCGGTGGCTCGCTTACACGGTCGAGACCGAGGGTCTCATGCGCGAGATCGAGGACTCCGTCCACCGCATCTCCGGGCTGGTGGGCGCGGCGAGGCAGTACAGCCAGATGGATCGGGCGCCGTTCCAGCTGATCGACATCCACGACGGCCTCAAGTCCACGCTCGTCATGCTCTCCGGCAAACTCAAGGGTTTCCAGGTGGTCAAGGAGTTCGACCGGACGCTCCCGCTGGTCCCGGCCTATCCCGGCGAGCTCAACCAGGTGTGGACCAACCTCATCGACAACGCCGTGGCGGCAATGGCGGGGGAGGGCACACTGACCCTGCGGACGCGCCTGGACGACGACGGCGTGTCCGTCGACGTCGTCGACACCGGACCGGGCATCGAGCCCGAGGTGCTCGGCCGCGTCTTCGAGCCGTTCTACACGACGAAGCCGGTCGGGGAAGGCACCGGGCTCGGCCTCGACATCTCGTGGCGGATTGTCGTCAACCGGCATCGCGGCGATCTCCGTGTGACCTCGCAGCCGGGCGAGACGGTGTTCACCGTACGGCTCCCGCTGACGCCGCCAGCTGAGGATTGAGAAACGAACCCATAGCACCGCCCTTGTCGCTTTCACCATTCTTGGGCTACCGGAGCACGTTCTGTTCAGGACCGTGCGGTATAGCGCCATGGCGCGCTGGTACTTCGATCAGCGGCAGCCGTTCTGTGTCCGCAACCTCGCCTTTGCTTCCGCGGCCAGAAAGAGTCGGTGGGGGGTTAATTCTGGAACCGCAAGCGGGTCGCACCGTACGGTTCCGTGGTCGCGACGCCGACCACGGTGTGGAACGTGAACCGGTATACGTGCCACGGCGGCGGCCCGGCGCTGGGTGCGTTGAACGGCGCCGTGAATGCGTCGCCGTCGACCTCGGCCGGCCAGCCGCCCTCACGATAGCCAGCGGCGACCTGCTCGAGCGTCTCCGGATCGGTCACCCTGGCCGCGGAGCCGTCCAGGACAAGGTCGATGCCCGGCAGCCGGACGGAGATCGTGCAGCGCGGGTTGGCAGCCAGGTCACGAGCCTTGCGGGCGGCCGGGCTGCTGGTGAAGTAGAGGTTGCCGTCCAGCCACTGCGCGCCGTCTCCGGCCCCAGACCCGAGGTCCACTTACAGCGTCCGGAGCCCGGCTCCCGGGCTCGCGTACACGAGGCGCTCGGCGTTCGAGCCCGACT
>Ga0126304_10001461_pt1 | contig 11137 bp, 8 predicted proteins | sample Plot25_FD_92538 | JGI IMG/M metagenome (GOLD analysis project Ga0126304, IMG submission 92538) | Serpentine soil microbial communities from UC McLaughlin Reserve, CA, USA - Plot25 | ecosystem: Environmental > Terrestrial > Soil > Grasslands | place: USA: UC McLaughlin Reserve, Lake County... | reverse complement strand
GACCAGTGCAACGGGCGGATCGACACCCTCATCGTGGCCGGCGGCACGGGCGCCCGCCGCGCGGAGGGGCATCCGTGGCTCGTCGAGTGGATCGCCGAGGCGGCGACGCGCTCGCGCCGGGTTGCCTCCGTGTGCACCGGCGCCTTCCTGCTCGCTAAGGCGGGGCTGCTCGACGGCCGCCGCGCCACCACACACTGGGCCAGCTGCGCGGACCTCGCCAGCCGCTATCCCGCGGTCACGGTCGAGCCGGACCCGATCTTCGTGCGCGACGGGAATGTCGCGACCTCCGCCGGCGTCACGGCGGGGATGGACCTCGCGCTCGCGCTCGTCGAGGAGGACCTGGGGCGCGATGTGGCGCTCGAGGCCGCCCGCCATCTCGTCGTCTTCGTGCAGCGCCCCGGCGGCCAGGCGCAGTTCAGCGCCCAGCTGGCCGCCCAGACCGCCGACCGAGCGCCGCTGCGCGAGCTCCAGGCGTGGATCCCGGACCACCTCGACGAGGACCTCTCCGTCCCGGCACTCGCGCGCCGCGCCTGCATGAGCGACCGCAACTTCGCCCGCGCCTTCCGCCGCGAAACCGGCAAGACGCCCGGCGCATACGTGGAGTCCGCTCGCGTCGAGCGTGCCCGGATCGCGCTCGAGACGGGCGACCTGCCGGTCGAGGCGATCGCCCGCCAGGCCGGCTTCGGCACGGTCGAGACGATGCGACGGGCGTTCCGGCGGCAGGTGGGCGTGAGCCCGATCGAATACAGAACCCGATTCCGGAGGCAGGCAGCATGAGGATTGCCATTCCGCTCTACGACCGCTTCACCGCCCTCGATGCCGTGGGGCCATACGAGGTGCTCTCGCGCCTGCCGGGCGCGAGCGTCACGTGGCTCGCGCACGAGCCCGGCGTGGTGAGGAACGACAACGGCATGCTCGGAATAGATGCTGGAGCCAGCTTCGAGGACCTTCCGGATCCGGACATCGTTCTGGTTCCGGGTGGGACGGGGACCGACGACTTCCTCGACGATGAGCGGCTCGTCGGCTGGATCCGCCGGGCCCACGAGACTTCCAAGTGGACGACCTCGGTCTGCACCGGTTCGCTGCTCCTCGGCGCGGCGGGCGTGCTCGACGGCCTCGAGGCGACCACCCACTGGCTCGACATGCCCGACCTCGAGCGCTACGGAGCGCGCCCCACCGGCCGCCGCGTGGTCGAGCAGGGCAAGGTTGTGACAGCCGCCGGCGTGTCGTCCGGAATCGACATGGGCCTGGTGCTGGCCGCGAAGATCGCCGGCCCCGAGGTGGCCCAGGCGATCCAGCTCGGAATCGAGTACGACCCCCAGCCGCCCTTCGACGCGGGCTCTACGGACAAGGCACCGAAGGAGATCGTCGAGCTGGTGCGAAACCTGGCCGCAGCCCGCGGCTAGCCGCCCGCGCCCGGGTCGGGCGCTTTCCGTTTCGAAAGCGCAACATAAAGCGCCCAACCCCTGCGGAGGACGTCAGCGCACCCGGACCGGCGGCCCCTTCACCGCGCCGCGACGCACGCGGTACACGCCGGGCCGCGTGACTGTGACGCTGTAGCGACCGGAGCGTGACGTGCGCGCGCGCGCCATCGTGTGGAAGCGGCCATCGTTGCGGCGCTCGATGCGGAGGACCCGCTTCCGAGGCGCCGGTTGGAACCGCCCCGAGAGCAAGCGTGCCGGCGGGCGCGGTAGCCAGGTGGCCGAGCGCACGGGACCGCGGCTTGCAGAGCCAGCTGCGGCCACGCGGCTCGCCGAGCTCGCCACGCGGTAGTGCGTGAACCACGTGTCGCGGAGCCCGAGCGCGGAGCGCACCTGAGGGCCCGTCACGGTTCGCGTCCCGCGCGTGCCGATCACCTGGGCGCGCACCACCCGCGGCGAGACGCCTCGCTGGACCACCTTCAGCCGCTTGAACGAGCCCGGCGCGCCAAGCGCGCGGTCCAGGGCGGCGGCCGAGAGCCTGACCGTCCAGCGGTGGTAGGGCGACTGCGTGTCGTAGGGATCGGGCACGCCCACGAGCCACGGCTTCGACAGCGACCCCACGAACGAGAACTCCACGTTCTCGGTGTGACCGCCCGAGGTCGAGAAGTAATAGGTCACCGCCGGCTCGCCCCCATAGGTCACGATCCGGCCCGCCGTGGCGCGGACGGCGGCGTCGCTGCGCACACTCTCCCCGATCACGCCGCGGTACACCTGGGAGCGCGTGTCGGGGTACTGGTCGAAGACCCCGCTCGTCTTCCGCGTCGCAAGCGCGTAGGTCCGCGCCGCGACGGCCTGCACCTTGAGCGCCTCGAGCGGCCAGCTGCTCGGCATCTCGCCCGCCACGACCCCGCGGATGTAGCTGTCCATGTCGAGCTCGTTGATGGCGGTCACGCCGGCGCCGTCCACGCGCACCTCGATCGAGCCGCGGTAGATGCCGTTCGTCACCGAGTTCAGTGCCGGCCCCATCAACCGCATCGGGTCCGAGCTCTTGAAGCTGATCACCGAGCCGAACCGGCCCACGCGCGTGCCGCGCGAGCTCGTGACCACGATGCCGCCGCCGCCGCGCTTGGCGATGTACATCGAGCCCGGCCTCAGCGCGCGGCCGCCGACCGAGGTGGCGCCGCGAACCCGGATGTAGGGATCGACCGGCTGCAGCAGCACGCGGACCGGCCGGCTCGCCGCCGTGGAGAGCCGCGTGCCCTTGTAGTAGTGCGCCAGGATGCCCGAATACTTGGCGCCCTCGAGCGCGTAGCCATACGCGCCGTACTGGCTCATCCCGATGCCGTGGCCGAAGCCGGCGCCCCGGATCACATGGCGGACGGCAGCATCGGCCGTGACGGGCACGGCAGCAAGAAGGGCGAGGGCTGTCAGGACGAGGGTACGGCGCATGGGTTCCTGAACTCGGCTAGGGGGTTCAAGGTAGCGGTCGGAATTCCGCCGGCGCTACTTAACCCACTGCGTACAGGCGCCACTCCCCGGGCACGCCGCGCAGCTCGCGCTCGCCCCGGTCCTCGAAGTCGATGCCGGATCCGACGACGAGGTCCTTCACCGTGCCGGATACCAGCACCTCGTTCGGCCCCGCGTGGCTCATGACACGCGACGCGATGTGCACGGCCAGGCCGCCGAGGTCTCCGTCCATCACTTCGAGCTCGCCCGTGTGCAGCCCCGCGCGGATCTGGAGGCCGAGCGAGCCCATCGCTTCGGCGACCGATGCGGCGCAACGGATCGCGCGCGCCGGCCCGTCGAACGTCGCCAGGAAGCCGTCGCCCGTGCGCTTCACCTCCCGCCCGCGATGACGCTCGAGTGCCTGGCGGAAGAGGGCGTCGTGGCGCTCCAGCAGAAAGCGCCAGCCGCGATCGCCCATTTCCGCCGCCCGCCGGGTCGAGTCGCAGATGTCCGTGAAGAGCACGGTGGCGAGCATCCGGTCCGGCTCGCGCTCGTGCCGGCTGCCGGTGAGAAACTCCTCCAGCTCGCCGATGAGCGCCTCCACGTCGCCGATCGAGAACATGTTCTCCTCGCCCTCGAGCTCCACGTAGCGGGCGCCCGGAATCTTGGAGGCGATGTAGCGCGAGTGCTCGACCTTGATGAAGCTGTCCTCGGTGCGATGCATCACGAGCGTCGGGACGCGGATCGACGGCAGCACGTCGCGCACGTCGAACTCGCCGATCAGGTCGAAGATCCGCCGGATCGTCGACGGGCTGGCGGCGAGGCGCTCCAAGCGGCCCGCCCACTCCATAAAGCTGGGATCGGGCATCCGGCTCGGTGCCACGCCGGCCGCGACGTGCCCCTCGCCCCAGCGCTGGACCCCTTCGTCCATGTGCTGGTCGCGGACCTCTGCGGGCCAGGCCCACTCGTAGTCAGCGGCCCAGGTGGCGCGGGCGAAGGTCGCGTAAAGGATGAGGGCGTCGGTGCGGGCGGGGAAGGTCGCGGCGAACAGCGCGGCCATAGGCCCACCCTCGAGCGTCCCGCAGATCGCGGCGCTCTTCGATCCGGCCGCATCCATCACGGCAAGCACGTCGTCCATCTGCTCCTCAAGCGTGGGCGCTCCGTACAGCGGGTCCGAGAGCCCGGACCCGCGCCTGTCGAATGTGATCACCCGCGCGAACTGCGTCAGGCGCGCCATCACGCGCTCGAGCGACGGCTCCGACCAGAGGTACTCCACTTGAGAGATCCAGGGCGGGATCCAGACCAGGTCGATGGGCGCGTCGCCCTCGACGGCGTAGGCAATGTGGAGGTCTCCGCTCTTCGCGTAGCGCGCGACGGGTGCCACGAGCGTTGACGTTACAGTCACGAGCCCGTGTCCAAGCGCAAAGCCAGCGACGTCTTCGTCGAGTGCCTCGAGGCCGAGGGCGTGAAGCACGTCTTCGGTATCCCGGGCGAGGAGACGCTCGATCTGAACGACTCGCTGTCGCGCTCGTCGATCGCGTTCGTGCCGGTCCGGCACGAGCAGGGCGGGGCCTACATGGCGGATGCGTGGGGGCGGCTGACGGGTCGCGCGGGGGTCTGCCTGGGAACCCTCGGCCCCGGCGCGCTGAACCTGGTGACGGCAGTAGCGGACGCCTACCTCGACCGCGCCCCGCTCGTGGCCTTGACCGGTCAGGGCGACCTCGAGCGGATGCACAAGGAGTCGCACCAGTACGTCGACGTTCCGCGGGTGATGCGCCCGATCACCAAGTGGAACGCGCGCGTGGCGGACGCCGCGATCATCCCGGAGGTCGTGCGCAAGGCCTTCAAGGTCGCCGAGACGGAGAAGCCCGGCGCCACGCACATCGAGCTGCCGGAGGACGTGATGGCCACCGAGGCGGACGCCGAGCCGCTGCCGCGCCGGCGCTCGGTGCAGCCGGAGCCCGCCGCACGCGAGCTGCTCCGGGCCGCGGAGCTGGTGCGCGCGGCGGTCCAGCCGGTCGCGCTCGCCGGAAACGGCGTGATCCGCGCGAAGGCGGCGCCGGCGCTGCGGGAGTTCGTGCGCGCCACCGGCATCCCGGTTGCCGAGACATTCATGGGGAAGGGCCTGCTGCCGCCCGACAACCCGAAGGCGCTCGGCTCGGTGGGGCTCCAGTCGGGCGATTACACGATGGCCGGGTTCGAGGAGGCCGACGTGGTGCTCGCAATCGGGTATGACCTCGTCGAGCACTCCCCTGAGCACTGGAACCCCGACCGCGACAAGAAGGTCATCTGCATCGACTCGACGCCGGCCGAGACGGACGCCTTCTTCATGCCGGAGCTCGAGCTGATCGGCGACATCTACAACGTGCTCACGCGGCTCGGCGAGGAGTGCCGCCACGTGCCCCATCAGGGCGGGTCGCAACGGCTCCGCGACGTCGTGCTCGGACGCTTCGAGCAGGCGAAGGACGACGACGCGTTCCCCGTGCAGCCGCCGCGGGCCCTGTGGGAGATCCGCCAGGCGCTCGCTCACGACGACGTCCTGATCTCGGACGTGGGCCTGCACAAGCTCTGGATCGGCCGGATGTTCCCCGCTTACGAGCCGAACACCGTGCTGATCGCGAACGGGCTCGCCGGGATGGGCTTCGCGGTGCCTGCGGCCGTGGCGGCGAAGCTCGTGCACCCCGAGCGCAGCGTCGTGACCGTGAACGGCGACGGCGGCTTCCTCATGAACTGCCAGGAGCTCGAGACGGCGGTGCGGATCGGCACGCCGTTCGTCAACGTGATCTGGGAGAACAGCCAGTACGGCTCGATCGTGTGGAAGCAGGACAAGAAGTTCGGCCGCCACTTCGGCACCGACTTCACGAACCCCGACTTCGTGAAGCTCGCGGAGGGCTTCGGGATGCCGGCCTGGCGCTGCGACGCCGCGGACGACTTCGGCGAGCGCCTCCGCCACGCGCTGACGCTCGACGTGCCGTCGCTGATCGTGCTGCCGATCGACTACTCGATTGACGTGGCCATATCTGAGGAACTGGGAACGGAGACTGTTGCGACATGAGCATCGCCACGGAAGAACAGAGGATCGTCGAGCAGGTCCCGAACAAGCTCTACATCGGGGGTGAGTGGCGGGACGCCAGCGGGGGCGGCACCCTCGAGGTGATCGACCCGGCCACGGAGGAGCCGCTCTGTGAGGTGGCGGACGGGACTCCGGAGGACGCCATGGCTGCGCTCGATGCGGCCGTGGAAACCCAGAAGGAATGGGCGGGTTCGCCCCCGAACGATCGCGCCGGCGTGCTGTGGAAGGCGTTCGAGATGCTGATCGAGCGCGCCGACGACCTCGCCACGCTCATGACGCTCGAGATGGGCAAGCCGGTGGCTGAGTCGAAGGCCGAGATCGTCTACGCGGCCGACTTCTTCCGCTGGTTCTCCGGCGAGGCGCTGCGGATCGACGGGAACTACAAGCAGTTCGCGACCGGCACCAGCCGGGTGCTCGTGATGAGGCAGCCGGTGGGCACGACGCTGATGATCACGCCGTGGAACTTCCCCATGGCGATGGGCACGCGCAAGCTCGGCCCAGCGATCGCCGCGGGCTGCGCGAGCGTGGTGAAGCCGGCGCAGCAGACGCCGCTGTCGATGCTCGCCCTGGCGCAGATCCTCGAGGAGGCCGGGCTGCCGGGCGGGGTGGTGAACATCCTCACGACCTCGGCGTCCGGGAAGACCACCGGGCCGCTCATCCAGGACGGGCGGCTGCGGAAGCTGTCGTTCACGGGCTCGACCGAGGTGGGGCGGTCACTGATCGAGGCGTCGGCGAAGAACGTGCTGAACGTGTCGATGGAGCTCGGCGGGAACGCGCCCTTCCTGATCTTCGAGGACGCCGACCTCGACGCCGCTGTTGATGGCGCTCTGCTGGCGAAGATGCGCAACATCGGCGAGGCGTGCACGTCGGCGAACCGCTTCCACGTGGCCGAGCCGGTGCGCGAGGAGTTCACCAAGCGGCTCGCGGACAAGATGGGCTCCCTGAAGATCGGGCGCGGCACCGAGGAGGACGTGAAGGTCGGGCCGCTGATCGACCAGCCGTCGCGCGAAAAGGTCATGGAGCTGGTGGAGGACGCGCTCTCGAAGGGCGCGAGCAAGGTGGTCGGCGGCGAGATCCCGGACGGCCGCGGCTACTTCCTCGAGCCGACCGTCCTCGGCGACGTGCCCGAGGAGGCGCGCGTGTTCCACGAGGAGATCTTCGGCCCGGTAGCGCCGGTGGGCGGCTTCGAGTCGGAGGAGGAGGCGATCGCGCGCGCCAACGACACGGAGTACGGCCTGGTCGCGTACGTCTTCACCCGCGATATCAAGCGAGCGATCCGCGTCTGCGAGGGCCTCGAGACCGGCATGGTCGGCCTGAACCAGGGAATGGTCTCGAACGCCGGCGCGCCCTTCGGAGGCGTGAAGCAGAGCGGCATCGGCCGCGAAGGCGGCAAGGAAGGCCTCGACGAATTCCTCGAGACGAAGTACGTCGCCGTCAACCTCTAAGTCCCGACGACTCAAGCGGTCTGACCCCTTGAGTGTGGGCGACTTAAGGGGTTCTGACCCCTTCGCAGGATCTTTTTCAGCGGTTGCGAGCGTTCGAGCTCGTACCGAGCATGGGGGCGTGCCCTCCCATCGGGTCCTATCCGGTGGAATCGCACTGGCGCTTGGATGTGTGCTCGTCTTTTCCGCCCCAGCCACCGCCGGCCCCAAGGTCGCGGCGGTTCAGGTTGCGCTGAAGCGGCTCGGTCTCTACAACGCGACCGTTGACGGCGTTCGCGGCCCGCTCACCAGGGCCGCCATCGTGCGCTTCCAGCGCCGGCGCGGGCTCCCTGTGGATGGTGTGGTCGGCCCCCGGACGCGGCGCGCGTTCGGTAAGCGCGGCCGGCCTGCGTTTGGCGCCCGGATCATGAAGCGGGGCGACCGCGGCTGGGACGTCGCCGCCATGCAGTACATCCTCGCCCGGCGCGGCTATCCGCCCGGGGCGATCGACGCGGTCTTCGGACCGATGACCGACACGGCACTACGGAACTTCCAGCGCGCCTACGGCTTGGCCGCCGACGGGCTGGCCGGCCCTCTCACGATCACCGCGCTTCGGCACGGGTCGGCGTCCAAGGGGCCGGCACCGGTCGCGCGGGGACCGATTCGGCTGCTGCGGCCGGTGCCCGGGCCGATCGGGGACCGCTTCGGAGCCCCGCGCGGAAAACGGCGGACGCATACGGGCATTGACTTCCCGGTCCAAGCGGGCACGCAGGTGGGCGCCGCCGGCGTAGGCGTCACCGAGTTCGCGGGTTGGAACTCGGGCGGCTACGGCAACCTGGTGGTGGTGCGCCACCGGCTCGGCTACACCACCTGGTACGCGCACCTCTCCACGATCACCACCTGGGTGGGCGAGCACGTGACCGGAGGCACGCGGCTCGGCTATGTGGGCGCAACGGGCCACGCGACCGGCCCGCACCTCCACTTCGAGTTGCGCCGCAACGCGGTGCCGATCGACCCGCTGCCCTACCTGCTGCGGGCGGTGGCGACGCGGCGCGGCAGTGCCGGGGGCGGTGTCGTGGCCCGGGTCTGTCCGATCAGAGAGCCGCTTGTCAGGTACCGCAGCGCCGAGCTCGACGCCTGCAACGCGAAGAACCTGACGCCCAGGCGTTAGCGCTAGTCGGACCCGCGCGCCATCGCGTGCAGGTCGAGCGCCTTGTCCAGCGTTGCCTCGTCGACGCCCTTCTCGAGCGCGACCTCGCGGATCGTGCGGGCGGACTTGACGGCCTCGGTCACGATCTCGGTCCCGAGGTCGTAGCCGATGTATGGGTTGAGCGCCGTGGCGATCGCGGGCGTGGACTCGGCGTTGCGGCGGAGGTTCTCCTCGTTCGCGACCAGGCCGTCGATGCACCTCTCGGCCAGCAGCCGGCTGGCCGAGGTGAGCAGCGTGATCGAGTCGAACATGTTGCGGGCGATCATCGGCACGCGCACGTTGAGCTCGAAGTTGCCCTGCGTGCCGGCGACCGTCACCGCGGTGTCGTTGCCGATCACCTGCGCCGACACCTGGAGCACCACCTCCGGGATCACCGGATTCACCTTCCCCGGCATGATCGAGGAGCCCTTTTGCAGCTCCGGGAGCTGAAGCTCGGCGAAGCCGGTGCGCGGGCCCGAGCCCATCAGCACGAGGTCCTGGGCGATCTTCGTAAGCGACACCGCGACGCCCTTCAGCGCCGCGTGCAACTCGACCAGCCCATCCCGGTTCGCCTGAGCCTCAAAGGGATCCAGGGGCGGCGAGCCCAGCCCGAGCCGCTCGCGCACCTTTGCGGCGAACTCGGGATGGGTGTTCAGCCCGGTGCCCGTGGCCGTGCCGCCGAGCGGGATCTGGGAAGCGCGCCCAAGCGCATCGCGAACTCGATCGTGCCCCAGCTGGATCTGCGCCGCGTAGCCGCTGAACTCCTGCCCGAGCGTCACCGGCACCGCGTCCATCATGTGAGTGCGGCCGGCCTTCACCAGGTCCGCGAACTCATCCGCCTTCCGGGCGAGCGACGAGGCGAGGTCCTGCAACGCCGGCAGGAGCTCTCGCTCGACCGCGTCCACCGCCGCCAGGTGCACCGCCGAGGGGAAGACGTCGTTCGACGACTGCCCCATGTTCACGTGGTCGTTCGGGTGGACGCGCTCGCCGGCGAGGTTGGCGATCACCTCGTTGGCGTTCATGTTCGAGGAAGTGCCCGAGCCGGTCTGGAAGACGTCGATCGGAAACTGGCCGTCGTGCTGCCCGGCGGCCACCTCGTCGCCCGCGCTCGCGACGCGCTCGGCGATGTCCCAATCGAGCAACCCGAGCTCGGCGTTCACCCGCGCCGCTTCCGCCTTGATGCGCCCGAGCCAGCGCACGACGGGCGTCGGAACCCGCTCGCCCGACACCGGAAAGTTCTCGATCGCCTTCGTGGTCTCAGACCCCCAGAGGTCGTGCTGAACCGCCAACACATCTCCTTCGTAACGTGCCGATGGGTCGTGGTGGAACGGCAAGGTGCCGTCCCCGACAGGGTACCTGCGTGGATTTCGCACTGGGTTCGGTGCCGAACCGGTGCATTCACCGTACATCCCGGGCAGGGGCTGGGGTTCCGTGTTGCAATCGCCCAGCGTGACGGCTCTCATTCGAATTGATCGGTCATGGATGCCGATCGGGCAAGGACGGCCCAAGCCGATTCGCTTCTGCTCGCGCTGCGGCCATCCGGCGGAGGACCCGCCGGGGCGGCCGGAGCTCCGCAAGCGGGTCTGCGACCGCTGCGGCATGGGCATGGTCCTGAGCTGCCCGCGCGACGCACTGCCGGGCGAGGCCGCGGCCTTCCTCATCCTCGACTACGAGCTCCGCGTGAGCGCCGTCAGCGAGGCCGGCGAGCGCTACTTCGGGAGCGAGAAGATCCTGATCGGGACCGGCCTTCTGGAGCTCGTCACGAGCCCGCTCGGCGACGACCAGCTGGCGCGCAAGGCGTCTGTCGCCGCCCAGCGGCCGTGCGACGCGACCGTGATGCCGGTGCGGCTCCTGACCCCGGCCGACGGCGCCGGCTCGATCGGCACCATGGCCGCCCGGATCGCGACCTGTGGGCCCCCGCGCGCGGCCCTTCTTACGGTCGAGCCGAGCGAGTTCGGCCGCCGCTGAAGCGGTGACGCAACCGCCACCGAGCGCGCGCCGTTGGCAAAGCACGCGGCGGTGCCGCGTGCGCACGGGTGCCTTTCTCCATGTGCAAGAACGAGTGCACGAGTTGCGCAACATCTGACCAGCAGGCAGAAACTTGCCTCAAGTTGCTCGCGCCGCTACCGAAAACCTGTGCAAGGGCGAACGCACGCCCCAAGAGGGGTGCCTGACGTGGGAAGTAATGGCGGAACACTTCTGCGATTCACCCGAGACGGAGGGGACGTGAGCGGGATTAGGACCAACGCGGCGGCAGAGCTCTTGGGGGTGAGCCCCAACACGCTGCGCTCCTGGGAGCGCCGGTTCGGCTATCCCAAGCCACGCCGGACCCAGGGCGGTCATCGCCAATACGACCTGGCGGAGTTGGAGTCGCTCCGCCGCGCGCTGCTCGAGACCCACAATATTTCGTCCGCCATCGAGCTCGCCCGCCAGCGCGGCGAGGGCCCGAGCTCGCCGAGCCGCCTGCTCGACGCCTTCGACCACTTCGACGAGACGCTCGCGGACCGGATCATGGAGGAGAGCCTCGCCGTCCGCTCCGTCGAGCGCACGGTGGAGGAGGTGCTCCTGCCCGCCCTCGAGCAGGCCG
>Ga0126304_10001460_pt1 | contig 11138 bp, 11 predicted proteins | sample Plot25_FD_92538 | JGI IMG/M metagenome (GOLD analysis project Ga0126304, IMG submission 92538) | Serpentine soil microbial communities from UC McLaughlin Reserve, CA, USA - Plot25 | ecosystem: Environmental > Terrestrial > Soil > Grasslands | place: USA: UC McLaughlin Reserve, Lake County... | reverse complement strand
GGGCGTCGTCCGTCGCTGCCCATCCGTCCGACACTCGTTCCGCGATCGAGCCGTCGCCCGAGGACGTCGTCGCTCTCGCCGGCCTCCTTCGCGGTAGCCTGCGCCCGGTGCTCATCGCCGGCCGGGGCGCGCGGCACGCCCGCGAAGAGCTGCTCGCCCTGGCAGAGGCGTGCGGTGCCCTCGTGGCCACGTCGGCCGTCGCGCGCGGCTTGTTCAACGGCAGCCCGTGGTCACTCGACGTCTCCGGCGGGTTCGCCTCGCCGCTGGCGACCTCCCTCATCGCCGACGCCGACGTGATCGTGGGCTTCGGCTGTGCTTTGAACATGTGGACGACACGCCACGGCCGCTTGATCGGCCCGGATGCGCGCGTGGCCCAGGTGGACGTCGACCCCGACGCCCTGGGCAAGCACCGCCCGATCCAGCTGGGAGTCGTGGGCGACAGCGCCGCCACGGCTGCAGCCGTTGGCGACGCATTGAGTGATCGCGGCGGGCCCGGGTACCGCGACGACGCTCTTCAATCGCGCATCACCCGCGAGTTGCGGTGGCGCGAGGTCCCTTACGACGACTGGGGCGGGGACGACACGATCGACCCGCGGACACTGACGATCGCGCTGGACGACATGCTGCCGCTCGAGCGCGTCGTGGCCGTCGACTCGGGCAACTTCATGGGCTTCCCGAGCATGTTCCTCTCAGTGCCCGACGAGTTCGGCTTCTGCTTCACGCAGGCGTTCCAGTCGATCGGCCTCGGCCTGACGACGGCGATCGGCGCGGCGCTCGCGCAACCTAACCGGTTGCCGGTCGCCGCACTCGGCGACGGCGGGACGCTGATGGCCGCAGCCGAGCTCGACACGGTGCGGCGCCTCGGTCTGCCCATGCTGATCGTCGTCTACGACGACTCGGCCTACGGCGCGGAGGTACACCACTTCACCGACGGCCAGCCGCTCGACACGGTGACGTTCCCGGACACCGACATCGCCGCGATCGGGGCCGGCTACGGGCTGGACTCGGCCACCGTCCGCGGGCCGGCGGATCTCGACGCGGTGCGCCAGTGGCTTGACGGCCCGCGCGACCGGGCAATGCTCGTGGACGCCAAGGTCGCCGCGCCACGGGGCTCCTGGTGGCTGGAGGAGGCCTTCCGCGGCCATTGACGCGGGGACGGGTGGCGCGGTCATGCGGCGGCTGAACGAAAGCCCCAGGCGTGGTACGCGTCGATCTCGAGCCACGCGCTGATCCGTGGGCGCCGACGATTGACGTACGGCTTGCCGGTGTAGTGCCGTGCGATCCGGTCGACGTCGGTCATGCCCTCGTCAGGCCCGAGCGTCGCGGTTCCCTGCACACTCACGTGCCGGTACCACGCCTCACCGTCCAACACGGTCAGCGAGACCCGCGGGTTCGCGCGAATGTGCTGGAGACGCTTCCGCCCGGCGTCCATGTTGATCAGGATGCGACCGCCATCCCACAGGTACCAGGTCGCGACCGTGACCGGCGTGCCGTCGGCACGCACCGTGCCCATGACCGCCGGGTTCGGCCTCTTCAGCACCTCGATCAGGTTGGCTGGGATCGGTGGCTTGGCCACGAGGGCTCCTTCAAGGGTCGTCGTCACGGTGCGCAACGGCGATCGCACCGGCCCAATTCCGTCTTCGGAGCCACCGCTGCCACAGCACAGGCGACCGCCCGGGTTGTTCTGTTCGAACATACGTACGTGGCAGGCTCCGACACATTCACCGCCCGTCCACAGCAGATCGGCCCGGGCGGCCTGGTCCACCCACCTGGCGCGAGGGCTCTTACTAGGCTTTGTCCATGACCCAGGGGCTGCCTTCGCGGAGTTCGCTGATCCGGGAGATCGTGATCTCGTTGCCGTTCGCGGGGCTGTGGCTGGCGAGGAACAGTCCGGCCCGGCGGGTCCCCAGTCACGGGACCGACCTGTTGGGTGAGCGTTATGCCATCGACTTCATCGGTGTGGACGGTCGCCGCCGGGCCGCGGACCGTCGTGACTGGCGGACTTTTCTCGCCACCGAACCTGCGGAACGGTTCTTCGCCTACGGCCGGCCGATCCTGGCACCCGCCGACGGCGCTGTTGTCCAGGTGCACGATGGCGAAATCGATCACGCGGCGCGGCGGTCGCAGCTGACCTTGGTGCCATATGCGTTGGGCCAGCCGGCGCGGGTCCGGCACGGAGTGGCGGCGATCGCCGGCAACCATCTGATCATTGCGCTGCGCGACAGCGGCGCATTCGTCGCTCTTGCGCATCTGCAGGCCGGCTCCATTCGCGTCGCCGCCGGCGAGGAGGTGAGGGCGGGGCAGCAGGTCGCGGCCTGTGGCAACTCTGGCAACTCGACCCAGCCGCATCTGCACATGCAACTCATGGACAGCCCCGACCTGCCCGTCGCCCGAGGCGTCCCGATGGCGTTTCGGCGCTTCCGCGAATGGCCTTCCGGCGCGAACCATTTCCAGATCAGGGAGACCGGCCTTCCGGGCGAGGGTGCGGTCGTCGAACCGTTGCCCCTACCGGGGCCGGACGTGGGTCCCTGACCGACCCGCAACGCGACCGTCCGCTGTAGCAAGTAGCTTTACCTGCGCCAGCCCGGAACGAGGCAGACCGGGCGAGCCCGGCTGGTAGAGGATCACGGCTAAGCCGATGAAGCCGGTAGAGGTCGTGAGGCGCAGAGCAGGGGTTCGCAGGCGGTGCCTTCAACGTTTGTCGAGCGGATTGGGTTCGGGTCATCCGGAGGCGGTGGTTCCGCGGCGCCGGCGCTTGCTCTTCGCGGGCAACGAACGCGCATAGGCGACACCTCGACTCACCCACTCCTCGAGCTGGCTGACATCACGCACGGCCGCGGCACCCACGTATAGCCATCCGCGCATCTCTCGTCCGCGCATGACCATGGGTGTCACGTGCTCGCCGTCGACCAGCGAGTCGGTCTCATCGGGGTCGACCCGCACCAGCAGGCCGCCCCGCCCGCTGGCCGCAACCGACATGTTGCCGTTGATCAGAAATGCCAGCCCGCCGAACATCCGCTGCTCGGCGAGGCCTTCCTCACCGGCAACCAGCTCGCGGATACGGTCGGCCAACTCGTGGTCGTAGCCCATGACTATGCGGGCAGTACGCGGTACCGCAGGTGCGTCACCCACGGGGACTGCACGACGCCGACCTGCTCGAGCTCGACGTCCTTGTCGAACCCCTCGAACAGCCGCTTGCCCGACCCCAAGACCACCGGCGCGACCGACACGACCAGCTCGTCCAGATGACCGGCACTTAGCGCCTGGCGGATCACGTCGGCGCCGCCCATGATGCCGACGTCCTTCGGCTCCGCGGCCTCCCTGGCCGACGCCAACGCCTGGTCCAGTCCGTTAACGAACCGGAACCCCGCCCCGTCCGGCTCGTCCTCGGGCCGGTGGGTCAGGATGAAGAACGGCTTTCCCCACGGATTCGTGCCGCCCCACGCCTCGGCCGCCTCATACGTCCAGCGGCCGCCGATCACCGCGCCGATCCGCTGGGACTCGTCCAACAGCTCCTTGTCCACCCCGGTCGCCTCGCCAGTCGGCGGCTCCTCGTACGACCACGGACCCCCGAACACCCAGTAGTGCAGGCGCTCCCCGCCCTCCCCCAGGCCACTTCCCGGACCATCGTTCGGACCGGCGACATACCCGTCCAGCGACATGGTGATCTGTGCGCCGACCTTGCCCATACGCCTCGCCTCTCGATGTGGACGCCGCGGGCGCAGGGCCTCAGCGGCACAGTCGTGTGAACGACCGATTCTGCCGCCAATCGGCAACGAACACGTCGCCCGGGCGCAGGGTCACCAGAGGTCACCGTCGCGCCAGTCGCAGGTGAGTTCGCCCGTGACGTCGGGAGAGACGGTCACCGGCAGAACGTAGATGCCGCCGTCGTCCTCTTCAGTGCGTTGGATGCCGGTCGGCGTGAGCGCTCGGGAGGGGCCCTGCCACAGCCTCCAACCGCGAGCGGCGTAGAAGCGGGCGCCCTCGTCGGTAGCACCGAGCGCACCCAGGTCATACGCGTTGCGCACCACCCGCTCCAGCGCGTCCATCATGGCTCCACCGTGACCATGACCACGCCGGTCCGCGCGCACACCGACACCTTCCACGTATCCCGTGCGCAGTGCTCGTCCGCCGTGCAATAGACGCCGCTGGATCACGGATGCGTGCCCGACCAGTTCCGCACCTTCCCGTGCCAGTGCATGGACACCGCCAAGGGCGTGCTCCCAGTCCTGGTCGGTCATGTCGTCGAACACGTCGTAGAGCAGGGCTCGCGCCGCTTCGAGAGTGGCCGCGTCCAGGTCGCTGGTGTGGGCCGTACGAACGTCGGTCATGCGCGCCATCCTCGCAGCGCGGGGTGCGCTGGTCGGGCCCACAGGGAGCAAGGCACGACCTCCTTGGTGCTAGTTTGATCGCGCCTTCCACGATCCCGCCAGAGCCGATGAGTCCGGCGGAATGGGCCCCGTCGGTGCGCACCGCATCGGCGCGAAGGAGGCGCCATGGCCGTCCACGAAATCCGGATCGACCGAAACAAGACGCTCTTGGACGAGCCGGCCACCGGCCACAACCGCTGGCACCCGGACATACCGCCGATCGTGCGCTGTCAGCCGGGAGACGAGGTCGTCCTGGAGACGCGGGACGCCTTCGACGGGCAGATGGGCCCCGATGCCACGCTCGACACGGTGGCCGCACCCGACCTCGACGTCGTGCACCCGCTCACCGGGCCGGTCCACGTGCAGGGAGCCGAGCCCGGCGACCTGCTCGAGGTGGAGATCCTCGGCGTCGAGCCTGACCGGTACGGCTACACGGTGCAGGTGCCGGGCTTCGGCTTCCTCCGCGACATGTTCCCCGAGCCGTTCAAGGTCAACTGGGACATCGCCGACGGCTGGGCGACCTCGGCCGACCTGCCCGGCGTCCGCATCCCGGGCTCGCCCTTCATGGGCACCATCGGTCTGACCCCCGGGCACGATCTGCTCGCTGCCACTACGCAGCGAGAACAGGCGCTGCTCGATCGCGGTGGCTTCGTGCTGCCGCCGTCGACCGCGTCTGCGGTGCCCGGCGATCCGAGCATCGCTGCGGTGGCGCTGCGCACGATCCCGCCGCGCGAACAGGCCGGCAACGTCGACATCAAACAGCTCGGCACCGGAGCTCGACTGTTCATCGCCGTGGACGCACCCGGCGGGCTGTTCTCGGCCGGGGATGCACATTTTGCCCAGGGTGACTGCGAGACCTGTGGCACCGCCATCGAGATGCGAGCGACGTTGCGGGTGCGCTTCACGTTGCACAAGGGTGAGGCGGCCGCAAAGGGCATCCGCGACCTGCGCTTCAGCCGCCAGGACTACTACCTGCCGGCCGAGTACGCAGCACCGCGCAGGTTCTACGCGACCACGGGGATCTCGGTGACCAAAGACGGAGAGAATCGCTCCGAAGACGCCACGCTCGCTGCCCGCAACGCACTGCTCAACATGATCGACCACCTCGTCGAGCGTGGGTGGACCCGCCAGCAGAGCTATGCCATCTGCAGTGTCGCGGTCGACGTCAAGATCAGCCAGCTCGTCGACGTCCCGAACATGCTGGTGTCGGCGTTCTTGCCGGAGGACATCTTCGTCAGCTGACCTGAGGTGCCAACGAGTCAGGGCAGGCGGTTCATCTCGCGTCGAATCTGCTCCTCGGACACGGGGCGTCGGAAGACGTCCATGCCGTGGAAGAACAGCCCGATGCCCCATCCGGCCAGCGGGAACAGCGGCCAGAAAAACCCACCGTCGGCGACGGCGAACCAGATGGTGATGATCAGCCCGTTGAAGAGCACGTATGCCGCCAGGTGGGACCAGAACTCCGAGCGCTTCTTGATGCGCTCGATGGCCTGGCGTCGCAGCTCTTCGTTGCGGCTCTCGAGTGTGAGCATGTCAGCCTCCTCGCTCTGTGATCAGCCTGGGCCGTCGGGGTCGATCGATGGCAGGGCCCAACGACCCCGTTCATGGGGACTATCGGGCAGTCCTGAACCAACTCCGTGCGCTGGCCGTGCTTGCCCGTGACGGTGTGAATCCTCGCACCGCGGCCGCACCCATACGCGGCCTGGATGCTGTACTCAGGAGGAGTCATGTTCGTCGTTCGCTTCGTCGCCGGTGCTGCGTTCGCCGCCGCCCTCGTCGTCGTCCCGGCCGCCTCGGCCTCCGCGCACGTGCACGGCGTCACGCCATTGAACTGCACTCCGGCACCGGCGAATGCCGGCGCGAACCAGACCAACGAGACCCCCGCGTCGGCGGCCGAAGGCGGTCCGATCTCGGGAGTCATCCCGCTCACCATGGGTGGAAACGTGCAGGGCGGTGGTGGGTCCGACGCCGCCGTGTGCACATCCTGACTTTCAGCCACCTCCCACAGCCATGGTGCGGATGCTCCTAGAGCACCCGCACCAGGGCATGCGACACCGCACCGACCACGCTCTCGAGGGCCTCCTCGGATAACGGGTCACCCGCCGCGTCGACGAGGTAGAAGACGTCGACCGCCTCGGCGCCGAGCGTGCCGACGACAGCGGAGCGCACGATCGCGTCGCTCGAGCCAATCGCAGCGACCAGCCGGTGCAGCAAGCCGGGCTCGTCGTGCGCGCGAACCTCCAGCACCGTCGCATCCGCCGACGCTCCGCCGAGCACCTCCACGCGCGGCTCGGCGGGCCCGGCCATCCGTAGCCGCTGCTCGTGCCCTCGCCTCGCCAGCGCGCCGGCGAGGTGGAGTTGGCCGGCCAACGCCCGGATGATGTCGGCGCGAAACGTCGCCTCGGTGGGGCAGCCGCGGAAGCCGGCGACCGCATGCCAGACCTGGACCGCGGCCCCGCCCATGGACTGGATCGTCGCCGACCGGACGTCCAGCCGGTGCAGCGCAAGCACTCCGGCGGCGACGGCGAGCCCGTCCGGCCGCAACGGCATGACGACCGTCACGCGGCACGAACCGTCCGCATCCCCGGACTCGACGCGAACCGCCAGATCGCCATCGGCCGCCAGTCGCTCCTGCCACGGCTCCAGCGACGGCGGCCTGGGTGACGGCGCACCCCCGAGTGTGGACCGAACCCGACCGACCAGGTCCGCGATCAACGCCGCCCGCATGGGAGACCAGGCAAGTGGCCCGGCCGCGGTCGCATCGGCCTCGGTCAGCGCGGCGAGCAGGTCGAGCACCTCGATGGATCCCACCGCGACCACGACCGCGGCGATCGTGGCGGGGTCGTCGAGGTCGCGCCGGGTGGCCATCTCGGGGAGCAACAGGTGGTGGCGGACGAGCCCGCTCAGCAGTGCCGCGTCATCCGGTGGCAGGCCGAGACGGCTCGCGAGCGAGGCCGCGACCGTCGCACCGGTCTTGCTGTGGTCACCGGGCTGGCCCTTGCCCAGATCGTGGAAGAGCCCCGCCAACAGCAGCAGGTCCGGGCGGGAGACCCGCCTGGTCAGCCCCGCCGCCACCACCGCGGTTTCCAGCAGGTGGCGATCCACGGTGTGCCGATGCACGGGCGTGCGCTGCGGCCGGTACCGGACCGATTCCCATTCGGGCAGCCACCGGACGATCAGCCCCGCCGCCTCGAGGGAGTCCCAGACGGGGACCGCATCCCGGCCGGCTCCGAGCAGCGCGACGAGAGCGTCGCGCGCGGCGTCGGGCCACGGCGCTGGTGGCTCCGGGCACTCGGCGGCCAGCCTCTCCACAGTCGCCGGTGAGAGGACCACGCCGGCCTGCGCAGCGGCCGCGGCCGCGCGGACCGGAAGGACCGGATCGAGCTCCGGCCGTGCGTCACGTGCCAGCACCGCTTCGCCGTCGTGCTCGACGACTCCGTCCGCGAGTGGCCGCCGCACCACGGCGCGCCGAGGTGAAGCGGTCGACCGCCCGCGCAGGGTGCGGTCGACCTGTCGCCATGTGACGTCGGCCGCGTAGGCGATCGCGTGCCCTGCTTCGGCGACCCGTCGCATCAACGCGTCGGCGTCGAGCAGGCCGAGCCGCGCGGCAACGGAGTCCTGGTCCTGGAACACCAACCGGTCGTGCCGACGGCCGGTCGTGCGGTGCAACGCGTCGCGCACGACGAGCAGCCACTCGTGCGCCTCGGACACGGCGGCGGCGTGTGGCCGGTCGGCGACCCACGACGCCGCCACGGCTCGCAGGGCGGCGGTGTCGCGAAGTCCGCCGTACGCCTCCTTGAGGTCGGGCTCTAGCAGGTGCGCGAGCTCGCCCACGCGGACAACCCGGTCGCGGCACATCGCCGCGAGCTCGGGCAGGCGGGCCGCTGCATTCCGGCGCCAGTCGGAGAGCACGCCGGAGCGCAGCAAACCGGTCAGCGCCCGGTCGCCCGCGACGTGGCGGGCGTCGACGAGGCCGAGTACCGCCGCGAGGTCGCCTCCCGCCACCTGGCGAGCATCCGCGACCGTTCGGACCGAATGGTCGAGCGCTATGCCCGCGTCCCAGACCGGGTAGAAGACGCCGTCGGCCACCGCGGCGGCGTCGCCCTCGTCCCCATGCAGGAGCAGCACGTCCAGGTCACTGCCCGGCAGGATCTCCCGGCGGCCGTAGCCGCCGATCGCGACGAGCGCCATGCCTGCTGTCGACGAAGCAGGCAGCGAACCGAACAACCCGGTGAGCCACGCGTCGGAGAGGTCGCTGAGCGCGGCCCGCCGCCCGGCTGCGGTGAGCGTGTCGTCATCGACGATCGCGGCACGCACAGCGAGGAAGCGGCGGTCCGGCCGTGCATCCACGCTGGTGGCACCAGCGAGCGCAGCAGGTGCCACCAGCGCGGACACAGCCGGATCCGTCACCGCCTCAGAGAGCCTCGGCTCCCGTCTCCCCTGTTCGGACCCGGACGACAGCGTCGACCGGCGTGACCCAGACCTTTCCGTCGCCGATCTTGCCCGTCTGCGCCGACTTCGTGATCACGTCCACGACGTCGCCCGTGTCGGGATCGTCGACGAGGACTTCCAGGCGGAGTTTCGGCACCAGGTCCACGGTGTACTCCGCCCCGCGGTAGACCTCGGTGTGCCCCTTCTGCCGGCCGTAGCCGCTGGCCTCGCTCACCGTCATGCCGTGGACGCCGAACGTCTCCAGCGCCGAGCGCACCTCGTCGAGCTTGAACGGTTTGATGACCGCGGTGACGAGCTTCATGCGTTCACTCCTTCCTCCGCCGGGACGGGCTCGGTGTCCGCCTGGGTTGCGCGAAGGCGTGCGGACGGTGCGCCGGTCGCCGTGCCCAGCTCGTACGCGGTCTCGGCGTGCTCGATCTGGTCCAGACCGGTTGCCTCGTCGTCCGGTGTTGCGCGGAAGCCGATCAACCTGTGCACGATGGTGCCGAGGATGTAGGTGACGACGAACGAGTACCCCATCACAGCTCCGGCCGCGATCGCCTGCTTCCCCAGCTGTTCCAGGCCACCACCGTAGAACAGGCCCTCGGAGCCGCCGGTGAAAGCGGCCGTGGCGAAGAACCCGATCAGCAGGGTGCCGACGATGCCGCCCACCAGGTGGACGCCGACGACGTCCAGCGAGTCGTCGTAGCCGAGCCGGTACTTCAGCCCGATCGCCAGCGCGCATGCGGCACCCGCGAACAGGCCGACCGCGATGGCACCGAGCGGGCTGACCGCTGCGCAGGCCGGCGTGATGGCCACCAGGCCGGCGACGGCGCCGGACGCACCGCCGAGCGTGGTCGCATGCTTGTCACGCACGACCTCGACGGCGAGCCAGGCCAGGACCGCCGCGGCGGTGGCGACGGCAGTGTTGATGAACGCCCCTGCGGCGAGGCCGTTGGCGGCCACCGCCGAGCCGGAGTTGAAGCCGAACCAGCCGAACCACAGCAGGCCGGCTCCGAGCACTACGAACGGAAGGTTGTGCGGGCGCATCTGCTCCTTGCGCCAACCGGTCCGCTTGCCGATGACGAGGACCAGGGCCAGCGCGGCAGCGCCCGCGTTGATGTGGACCGCGGTGCCACCGGCGAAGTCCAAGGCACCGAGCCGGTCACCGATCCAGCCACCGTCGCCATCGTCGAACGAGAAAACCCAGTGGGCGACCGGGAAGTACACGATCGAGACCCACAGCACCACGAACAGCGCCCACGCGCCGAACCTCGCGCGATCGGCGATCGCGCCGCTGATCAGGGCGACCGTGATGATGGCGAACATGAGCTGGAAGGCGACGAACGCGAACTCGGGGATCGTGCCGCTCACGCTGTCCAGGCCGATGCTCTCGAGCCCCGCCCTGCCGAGCCCGCCGATCAGGCCCGAGGCGGCGTCGGTGTCGAACGAGAGGCTGTAGCCGTACAGCACCCACAGAACCGGCACGATCGCCAGGCAGATGAAGCTCATCATGAGCATGTTGAGGACGTTCTTCGAACGGACCATGCCGCCGTAGAAGAACGCCAGGCCGGGTGTCATGAGCAGGACGAGCGCTGAACTTGCCAACACCCACGCGGTGTCGCCCGCGCTGATCTCGGGCATCGCTGACTCCTCTTCTCGAGGCTGGCCGGTCCCGACCATCCGGCGGCATTGCCGTGAAGCCGTCAGGTCCGGTCGGTCGGCAGGAGCATCGCGACACCGTGTTGCTCCGACGTACGCTCTGTGTTGCAGGCGGGTGACATCTGGGGCCCTTACGTTTCGGCTGTGTGAACTCCGTCCAGGGTGGACAGGTAGCCCGCACCGAAGGCCTGCGACGGCGAATGCGCCCCGGGTGCCACGTCGGCGATCCGCCGGACCGCGCGGACGACAGAGTCGGCGGTCACGTCGTACACGTTGGGCAGCGTCACCGTCATCGTCGCGCTCGCTCCGGTGGGGTCGCGCACCTCTCCCCAGACCTCGGCACGCGTCGTCGCCCGAGCCCGTGGAGACGGACCAGACGTGGCCCACGTGGCGACGGCATCGGCGACCGCGCGCACCGGCGCATAGCGCAACGCAGCGACGCCAAACCGCTGCATCACCCGCGGACGGGCGACGGCAGGCAGCGTGGCGTACGTCCTGATGTTCGGTATCCCGGTCGACCGGAACGCCGATGAGAGGTCTCCCAACGGCAGCGCCGAGACGGTCCGCGGACCGGACGGGAACGGTACCCGTCGCCGGGGCTGGCCGACCGGGACGGGCACCAGCCGGCCGTCGACACGGCACCAGCCACCGCCACCACCGATGCTCGTCCGCACG
>Ga0126304_10001459_pt1 | contig 11139 bp, 12 predicted proteins | sample Plot25_FD_92538 | JGI IMG/M metagenome (GOLD analysis project Ga0126304, IMG submission 92538) | Serpentine soil microbial communities from UC McLaughlin Reserve, CA, USA - Plot25 | ecosystem: Environmental > Terrestrial > Soil > Grasslands | place: USA: UC McLaughlin Reserve, Lake County... | reverse complement strand
GGGCTTATCTCGCGTGGCTCCTCGCCGACCATCAAGGCCACGACGGGGCGTGCGGCCAGATCGAGGCAGGCTAGCACGAGGCAGAAGGAGAGGGCGGAGAGGGCGATCTTGCGGGCCCCCAGTGGGGAGTCGGCCCGGCCGAAAGCGTAGAGGCAGAAGGCCGAAATGGCCGCACACGCCGGGGCTCCGTGCAGCACCGGCAGGGAGCCGGCCAAGAGCGGGCCCGAAGCGACGACGATAATGGCTGCCGAGACAGACACACGGCCCAACAGACTCATGCGCATACGAGGCGTTTATAAGCGACAACGGGGAGGTATTAGGAGACACGCCAGTTGAGCCTAGCGCCTGAGGTCGTCAAGCGTCCCCCGGCCGCGCCGCTCGCGGGCGCGGTACTTGTGATTACCCTCGGCAGGATAGGCGGCCCCGTTTCATCCGAAGAGACAGGATGGCACCTCCGACCGCCGCAGGTAAACGATTTCGCGCCCGGCCCGAGCGCGAGCCCTCGCCCAGGGACGGGGTTCGGCCGCCGACGAGGCAGACTAGCCTGCCGCCCTCAGCCGTTCGAGCGTTTGGAACAGCTCCTCGTTCGTGACTTTGCGGCCGTCCCTCCTCAGTCTGTCGAGTCGCGCGACCTCGGCTTCGCCGTAGCGCTCATTCATGAAGCGGAGGTATTCCGTGGGGTCGGAGTTGTGGCGGCGGTTGCAGTCAGCACACATTGCGTGGCAGTTCCGGAGGTCAAACCTCGTCGCCAGATACCGGCGCGAGTAGAAATGCGAGCACTGGAGCCCGCGCCTCCCCCAGCACGTGACGCACCGGCGGTCGCGCCGCCTGACGATCAGTGACGTCAGGCGGTCGAGTTCGGCGACGAGCCAGCGGCGTGAGCCAACTTCGGGCGGCTTCTCCTCGAAGGGCGAGCGGTGGAGGACGCGTCGGCGCGCGAGCATCACCCCACCTCCTTCGGCTCGACGCCGACGACCTGGTAAGCGGGGACGAGGAAACTCATGTCGGCGGCGCGCGTTTCCAGCCATACCTTTCCGTCAATGACTTGGTGGCCTTCGACGCGCGCCCGGACGTTCCCCTCGTATTTGAAGACGACTGTGTCGCCTACGCGGTAGAGCCGAGACACCTTGCTCCCGGACACAGTTGTGCTATTCTCTGCCATAACGTGAACCCTTCTCTATGTGGTTTTGTGGAGGGTGGAGGGCTTATCGGTGTTCACAGCACCGGTAAGCCCTTTTTGCTTTAGCTGGCCAGTAGGACGCCCGCCGGCACCTCTTCACCTGTGAGCGTACTACTCAGTTTGTACTCCTCAAGCGACCAGAGCGCCGAGCAGATGGCCATATCAGCCTCGTCGATACTGTCAAAATCTTCCCTCAAGATGCTCTGGACGTGGTGACGAAGGAAGTTAAGCTCCGATTCAATAATTTGGAGGCGCTTGTCGGCTAAATTCGTCACCACACGCCTCTTTAATATTGCTGCTCGACAAGAGTTATTATAATGCCGTGAAAACTCTTGTCAAGGGAAAATCTTTATGGCTGGCAAGGTTTATGATAGGCTTCGCCGCATGGCGGATGACGAATTTATTTCGACGACTGAGGCCGCGGCGCAGTTAGGCATCACCCGCCAACGCGTCTTGCAGTTGATCGAGGACGGCAGGCTGGATGCGAAGAAGTTTGCCAGCGTCTACATGATTCGTCTGGCATCGTTGGCGAATGTAGGAGACCGCAAACCTGGCAGGCCGCCGAAGATCAAGGCCGGAGCCTTGAAGGCGGGGAAGTCAGGAGGTGATAAGAAAAGGACTAAATCTTCTACTAAGGAGTGACTCTACCTTTAGAGACGAAGGCGGCTTCTCCGAACCTATCCGAATCTTTCCCCTCCGCTTCACAGCCATATATTCAACAACGTACGCGCGTGCGTGCTAGTGCACAGGTTGACTGTAAATTTTGTTGCAATATTCCGCACGCGGCGTTAATCTTCCGCGCGTGGAGTCGCCTCTTCTTTTCGGCCTTCACTTTCAGGCACACTAACACCGAGCCGCCGAAGGCAGCTTGCCGCCGAAATATGATCGCGTGAGGGCTTAGAGCAGCGCCAGCACGCTATTGAGGACGGTCAGCGCGGCCTCTGCGAGACTGTCAGCGTCGTCGCCGTTGATGATGCCGTCATCCGCTGTCGCCCCTGTGCCGATCCAGCCGTCAGCGGTCTGATAGCCAGATGACTGGGTCGTGCTCGGCGGGCAATCAATGTCGCCGGGAGCGATAGGTGGGTTAGTAATGTCACCCGCGGAGACTGAACCGCAGAGCGCCAACACGAGAACTGAGGCATAGAGAGACTTTCGCATTATTCTTTTCCTTTATGGAGTTTTGTAGCCGGACTGGCCGTCACATCCCGCCTCGGGGGTGACGGTCTTTTCACGTCCGCCAATTTTCTGGCGAACATATAGGAAAGGCTGACCTCACATGAATTTAGCAGATGAGCGTCTGAAGCAACTAGACAGTCCCTCACTCGCACCCGACGACCGCGCCTTATTACGCTGCCGTGTGGCCGCGGACTTCATCGATAAGGGGCAATACGAGGCCGCACATGAGGCTTTAGGCGACCTATGGCAGGGCATAGGCCATCATCCAAACCTGAAAGGGCTAGGAGAGATGGTAGCCGCCGAAGTGTTATTGCAAGCCGGTGCCCTTTCGGGCTGGATAGGGTCGAGTAAACAAGTGCAAGGCGCGCAGGCGTCTGCGAAAGACCTTATCAGCGAAAGCATCTCTCTTTTTGAGGCGCTTGGGGAGACGGCACGGATGGCCGCCGCGCGCAGTGAGCTGGCGCTTTGCTATTGGCGGGAAGGCGCTTACGACGAGGCACGCGTACTCCTAACACATGCTCTTAATGACCTCACTGAGACAGTGCAGCGAGCTAAAATTCTGTTGCGGCTCGCTACCGTTGAGTTCTGGGCAGGCCGGTACAACGACGCCCTTGCCATCTTGAAGGACAACACACACATCTTTGACGAGGGGCTAAGCCATGCGCTCATAGGAAGCTTTCATAACCACTTGGCTGCCGTGCTAAAGCAATTGGGCGTTATGGAGGGGCGGCACGATTACCTAGACAGGGCCATCATCGAATACACCGCGGCCATCTATCACCAGGAAAAGGCGGGGCATGAGCGCTATCGCGCTACGAACGAGAATAACCTCGCCAACCTGCTCCGCAAGATGGGGCGCTACCGTCAGGCGCACGACCACCTCGACCGCGCGGGGGCGGTTCTGCGCAGGCTCAATGACGCGGGGTTGCTGGCGCAGGTGGACGAGACACGCGCCCGCGTCTTCATCGACGAGAAGAAGTACACCGAGGCGGAGAGGGTGATAGATCGCGCCGTCCGGACTCTGGAGACGGGCGGCGCTGCGGCCCTGCTTTCTGAGGCGCTGACGACACAGGGTCTGGCGTGGGCGAGACTGGGAAAGAACGACAACTCCATCAACGTCCTGCGCCAGGCCATCAAAGTGGCCGAAGAGTCGGGCGCGCTATGTAACGCCGGGCTCGCCGCGCTGACGCTGATCGAAGAGCACGGGGCGAGGCGCGTGCTCTCACCCGAAGAGCTTTACGAACTCTACCGCAACGCCGACAGGCTACTTAAAGAGACACAGCACGCGGAGAGCGTCGCGCGGCTGCGGGCGTGCGCGCGAATCGTGATGCGGCGGCTGGCCGGAGTGCAGTTAGGCGACAAGAACTTCACCATCTTCAACGCGGTGCACGAACTAGAGGCCAAACTCATCGGGCAAGCTCTGGAGGAGGCCGGTGGGAGCGTGACGCGGGCGGCGCAACTGCTCGGCATCCGGCATCAGACGTTCCTCTCGATGCTGAACATCAGGCACCGGAGGCTCCTTGAGAAGCGGAGGCCGCCCGAGAAGCGGCTGCGGAGCATCATCAAAGAGGTCAAAGAGTGAGGCCGTCCGCGTGCGGGCGGGGCGGGCTTCCGGTTCCGCCGACCCGCCGCGAGACGTGCCCCAACGGAAAAGTGTCGGCTGACTTGCCACGCGCCGACGTCGTATCGTAGTATCACGCCAGAAACGTCGCGTAACTCACCACACGCGACGTTAAAAATCCCTCGGATAGGAATACCTCACAATGAAAAGAATCAACTCGGATACCTTGGACGGGACATCTCCCGAACCGGAAGACTGCGGCTCGCTGCCCACGAAGCAGGAGCTGGCCCTCCGCGCCGTCATCTCACACCCCACCTTGAAGGAGGCGGCGAGTGCCGCCGGCATCAGCGAGACCACCCTCTGGCGCTACAAGCAGGACGCGGAGTTCTCGCGGAGGCTCCGCGAGGCCCGGCGCGAGGCCGTAGACCACGCCGTCCTGCGCCTCCAGAGGGCGTCGAACGACGCCGTCACCGTCCTGCACGACCTGATGATGAAGGATGACGCGCCCGCCGCGCCCCGAATCGCGGCGGCGCGCACAGTCCTTGACTACTCGCTCCGCGCCGTCGAAATCGACGAACTGAGACGGCAGCTCGAAGAGCTCGCGGAGTTCATCAGGGTCAGGCAGGAGCAGGACGCACGCGACGCCGTCCTGGAGGAGTATGACCGATGAACACCGGAATCAGGCATTTAAAAGCCGCGGTCAGAAGGCTGGAGGACGCCGTCGGTAAGGGGGAGAGAAACTGCGCCTACTGCCGATTCATGGTGCGTAAGCTGTGGCCAGACCCCAAAAGAGCTTTGCCCGACGACCTGTTCATGGCGGAGTGCGAGTTCTGCCACTCGAAGTACGGGGTCAGCTTGCGGGGGGCGCCGGAAGGCGACCGGGAGATGCTCCGCCTCATGCTTTCGTTCACTCTGGAGGATCAGTACACCGACCCGAGGGCGCACGCCCTCGGGCTGTTGCGTGACGCCAGGTTCGCGCCGGACGCCGAGACCAGGGAACTCGGGCGGAAGGTCGAAGAGAGGGCCAAAAAGGACCCAGGGGTACGTACGTTCGTCAGACTGCGCGACGAGGCGATCAGGCTCGAAGAGCGAGAGCATAGTAGGCTCAGGGCGAAGTACGGCGATGACCAGTTCCCGGAGCAGACGCGGCTGATGGAGTCCGTCCGGAACAGGCAGAAAAGGGCTCCGGGCGTCTACGCGGCTGGTCTCCGCGAGTTGGAGGCAGAGGAGACCGGGCACCTGATTTGCGCCGAACTGGAGAAGATCATCTGGGGGCAGGCGCGCGTCGAAACGGCGTCGGCCGTCGAGAGGGTAGGAAAAGAGATTGAAGAACTGATAAGGACAACCGCGGACGGTTGCGTGCGGGCGCGGTAGATAAAAATCAGCCTCTTTATCGCAACGCGATGGCAACTTCTCTACAACCAAGTCCGCTCTTGTCGGAGTATATTCGGGGAGGGCTGTGTCGGCCCTTTAGTAATAGCAGGCAGCGATAAAGGAGTACGCGCCATGTCCTCAGCGTCCGCGGCAGCCTTGGCCCCCGCCCCCGCCGAGTCTTACAGACCGGAAGCCGACTTCAATCTCCACCTGGTGAGGCGGCGCGCGCTGGTCGTGGACGACAGCCCGGACGTAGCCGACATGTTCACGGTTGTGCTCCGACAGGCGGGCTACGAGGTGACGACCGCCTACTCCGCCCCGCAGGCGCTGACGGCCGCCTTCACACGCCACTTCGACGTGATCGTCTCTGACATCGGGATGCCGGGCATGGACGGGTACGAGCTGGCGCGGAGGCTGCGCGAGCTACCCGAGTACCGCGCCACGCCGATGATCGCGGTGACGGGGTTCGCCTCCTACGACGACCGTGAGAGGTCGCTCGGCGAGGGCTTCACCGCCCACCTGAGCAAGCCGGTTGACCCGGCGACCTTGACGAGAACGCTCTCCGGCCTCACACACTGAGTCCGGGAGCGCGCACGCGGGCCGGCCCGCACGCAGTCTCTCACGCCGTAAGGCGCTGTCCATTAAACGCATTCCTCCCGCACCCGCCTCCGCGGCGGAACCCGAAGAACCTTCCCGCTAAGGCGGCGCGCGCCCGCTCGCGTAAGCATTCGCGCCCGCGCCTCTCGGCTTATCGCGGGGGCGCGCTAAGACTCCCGCCGTAGTATCATCTCCCGGCTCTCTGACACCTCTATAAAGAGGCCGACTTCCATGCCCCAACATCGACGGGCGCGCCTCCTCTTCGCCGCGTTCCTCTTCCTGACGGGAAGCGCCGCGGCGCAGCGCCCACGCGCCGAGCGCCCCGCGAGACTTCTGCCCCAACGCGTTGCGTTCTCCGGCGGCAGAACCTTCACCTTAAACCTGCCGGAAGGATTCCGAATCAGCGTCGCGGCACAAGGGCTCAGGCGCGCTCGCTTCATGGCCGAGTCCCCCGACGGCCGCGTCTTCGTCACCGACATGCACGACCTGTCCGACAACCGGAAGGGCGCCGTCTACGTCCTCGACCGGTTCGACCCGGCGACGAAGAGGTTCGAGAAGGTCACGGCGTACCTCACGGGTCTGCGCAACCCGAACAGCGTGGCCTTCTACACGGACGCTCGGGGGATAACCTGGTTCTACCTCGCGCTGACCGACCGCCTGCTGCGATACAGGTACGTGGCCGGGGCGGACGTGCCGGCGGGCGAGCCCGAGACGCTCGTCACCTTTCCCGACTACGGCCTCAACTACAAGTACGGCGGCTGGCACCTGACACGCACCGTCGCGGTCGGCGGCGACGGCGGGCTATATGTCTCGGTCGGGAGCAGCTGCAACGCCTGCATCGAAAAGGAGGAGGTGCGCGCCGCCGTCCTCGTGATGAACCCGGACGGAGGGAACCGTCGAATCTACGCGCGCGGCCTGCGAAACGCGGTCGGGCTGCGTTGGGTCGGGGGGCGTCTGTTCGCCACCGACATGGGGGCCGACCATCTTGGCAAGGACAAGCCCGCCGACGCCATGTACGCCGTCCGGGAGGGCGCGAATTACGGCTGGCCCTACTGCTACCGTTCCGGCCGGAAGGTCTACCCGGACGCGAAATTCAACCCGCGCGGGAGGAAGTTCTCCTGCCGGGGCGTGCCCGCGGCGCTCGCGGCCTTCGACTCGCACAGCGCGCCCCTCGGACTCGAACACTTCGACGCCGGGGGCGTCGCCGGTGGAAGCGACTCCTTCCTCGTCGCGCTGCACGGCTCGACGACGAAGAGTCTCGGCCGTGGCTACCGCGTCGCGCGCGTCCCGGCCTCGGGCGGCGCGCCCGAAGCTTTCATCACAGGCTTTCAGCAGGGGGGGAAGGTGAACGGGCGGCCGGTCGATATCTTCAGCCTCGGGGGCGACGCCTTTCTGCTGACCGACGACTACGCGGGCGCCGTCTATTACGTCTACAAAGAATTATAGCGCGGTGCGTCGAGTGCGACCGCCGCAGGACAGGTCAGAACCACCCGCGGTAGCGGGTGGACGTGACGCGGAAAGGGTCTCTGCCGTCACGTCCACCCGCTACCGCGGGTGGTTCTGACCATTACAAATAGTCGGCCCTCAGGGCGACGTGACGAGCGGCAGCTCGACGAAGCTGGCACGGCCCGGGGCGTGGTAGACGCGTTGGGTCGCCTTGCGGTAGTCGGTGGGCTTGGCCCAGAAGATGTTGGGGACGAAGGTCTGGGGGTTGCGGTCGTAGAGTGGGAACCAGCTCGACTGCACGTGCACCATGACGCGGTGGCCGGGGAGGAAGACGTGGTTCGCGGTCGGGAGGGCGAAGCGGTAGAGCAGCGGCTTGTCGGCTTCGATGGGCTTGGCCGTCTCAAGGCTCTCGCGGTAGCGGCCGCGGATGATGTCGGCGGAGATCATCAGTTGATAACCGCCCATCGCGGGCTGCCCGGCGACCTCGTCGGGGTAGAGGTCGATGAGCTTGACCACCCAGTCGGAGTCCGTCCCGCTCGTCGAGGCGATGAGGTTGGCGATGGGCTCGCCGCTGATCTTCATGGGCGAGGTTAGGACGTCGGAGACGAAGACCGCCACGTCGGGGCGTCCCGAAGCCTCGCGCTGGTCGTCTACGAGCCACTGGCGCCATGAGGTGTCGTCAATGGGGCGGGCGCGGTAGGGGACGGGCTTCGACGGGTCGGAGACGTATTCGTCAAACGTCGCGTCGCCGGTCTTCGGGGCGTTGAGGTTGAGCTTTAGACCTGAGGCGAGATAGAGCGGCGTCGGTCGGACGGCGCAGCCGCTCGCACAGCCAGAGGGCCACGAGGTGAGCTTGCGCCAGGCGTTCGTCCCCGTCTCGAACGCTGTGACGGGGGCGAGGTCGGCCTTCGGCGCGCCGTCCTTCAGGTATTGGTCAAGGAAGGGGCGCAGGATTTCGCGGCGGAAGGTGAGCGCGGTGTCGCTGTTGAATTTGATGGCGCCGAGCGAGCTGCCGTCCCTGATCTGCTGGCCGTGGTGCCAGGGGCCCAGCACGAGGAAGACCTTGTCGTTGTTCGTGTCCTTCGGCTCGATGGCCTTGTAGACGGCGATGTCGCCGTAGATGTCCTCCTGATCCCAGAGGCCGTGCACGAGCATCACCGGCACCTTCAAGGGCTGGGCCGAGAGTATCTTGTCCACCGCCTGTTCGCGCCAGAAGGCGTCGTAGGTCGGATGCTCTAAGAGCTTCCGCCAGAATCCCACCTGCTCCAGCCCGCGCCGCCGCCCCAGCTCGCCCGCCGACCCGGCCTCCATGAACATGTCGTAGGGGTCGAAGTGGCTCGTCCACCACTTGACGTCGTTGGCGCGTGTCGCCTCCTGGTCATAGATGTAGGACATGCCCTGCTGGCGGAAAGCTCCGTTGTGGAACCAGTCGTCGCCCACCCAGCCGTCAACCATCGGGTTCATCGGCACAGAGACCTTGAGCGCCGGGTGCGGGTTGACGAGAGCCATCAGCGGGAGGAAGCCGTCGTAGGAGATGCCGAGGATGCCGACGCGGCCGTTTGATTCGGAGACGTTCTTGACGAGCCAGTCGATGGTGTCGTAGGTGTCCGTGGCGTGGTCTACGGCTGTGGAGTTGAGCGTCCCGCGCAGGGGGCGGTTCATCACATAGTCGCCCTCGGAGCCGTACTTGCCGCGTACGTCCTGCACGACGCGTATGTAGCCGCCCTCGACGATGACGTCGGTCGCGTTGTCGTAGCCCTGGAGGATGGGCCCGAGGTGTGAACTCTCGGCGTGGCTTGTGAGCGCGGAGGCGTCGTAGGGCGTGCGTGTCAGGAGGACGGGCGCGCCCCTGGCTCCCCTGGGGATGAGGATGACCGTGTGCAGCTTCACCCCGTCGCGCATCGGAATCATCACGTCGCGCCTGACGTGGTCGAAGCCGTGGTTGGTGGGCTCGAACTTCTGTGGCATCTCGCTCTGCAAGGTCGCGGGCGGCGTCGTCTGCGGGGCGGAAGTCTGTGCCGCCGCCGGGCCGAAGGTCAACAACAGGGCTGCGAGCCCCTTCGACAGCGACGTAAACGTGCGAACGCTCTTTATCATCATCATGTCGGTCACCTGCTCAGAGTTTCTTCCGGGGCGTGGAAGGAGCAACCCGCGGGTTGGAGTTGGAACCGGCACATTCTACCGGCGGTTCCCCCGACACACAAACCCTTGCCGTCGCAGAAAGTAGTAAAAACAAGAGCAAGCGTTAAAGCGTAATATGTGGCGAAGTTTTTCCACCCTTGCCGACTCGGACGTATGTCGCATCCTCTTCGCACATTTTCAGTTCTCACGTTACAGGGTTAGCGAGCGAAGCGGCGGATGGCGCCGAGCGCCGGGCTTGGCAGAAGGGAAACAGTCTCTATGAGACATCGCAGGCGGGCGGCCATGTTATGTGTGACCCTTCTTGTGTCACTCTTCGTATGGCCGGGCGAGCGCCCCGCGCGGGGGCAGGAGCTTGGCGTGAAGTCCGAGGTCGTGCTGGTCGGAACCGTCCACGCCCCCACGCCCAACTTTCAGGAGGAGACCCTGGTCGGGATTCTGAACAGGGTCAAGCCCGACCTCATCCTGCTCGAACTCGACCCTTCCTTTTTCGATGACTCTTTCACACTGTCCGAGAAGTACCGCGACGTCTCTCTGGAGAGCAGAGCCGCGAACGCTTACGCGAAGACCGCGGGCGTCAGGCTGCGCCCTTTCGACATCGAAGGCCGGAACAGGTTCTACCAGGAGCACGACTACTTCAAACGCGAGCTGAAGCTCAACCAGGAGGTCGGCAGGCTCTATGCCGGCGGGCAGCTCTCCCCGGAGGCGAGGCTGCTCTTCGAGGGGCTGCTCTCGCTGTCCGCGGTGCGGGACGCGTGCGGGGCGGAGAGAGCCGAGGTCATCAACTCCGCCGCCTGTGACACCGCCGTCGAGAAGAAGCAGTATTACGCCTTTAAGGGACTCGGGAGAGTCGTCGAGTTGACCCCCGCCCTGAAAGAGATGAGCCCCTTCTGGACTCTGGCGGACGATTTCTGGGTTCGGCGAAACGACGCCATGGTCACGAACATACTCAAGTACACAAAGGAGCTGCGGCCCCGCAGGGTGGTCGTCCTCTCCGGGTACGAGCACCGCTACTACCTGAGGAAGCAGCTCGCCGAGCAGGCGACCAGAGAAGGCTTCGTCCTGCGAGAGTACCGGGACTACTGAACTCCCGAGGCCGCCGCACTGCTACCGTTTCAACTGTCTCAGCAGCTCCGCCACGTCGTAATTTTTCGGGTTCAGCTCCAGCGCCCTCTCCAGGTTCTTCACGGCCTGCCCCTTGTCTCCCATCACGGAGTAGGCGTAGCCCATCGCGTAGTAGCCGCGGAAAGACTGCGGGCTCTCTTCGGCGTCGAGCTTGAAGAGGGCGAGCGCCTGCTCGGGCTTCTTCTCGTTGAGCAGACGCTGGCCGGCGACGAGAAGCGGTTCCTCCGTGGCCGCGTACTTGTTGACGGCGTCCGCCTTGAACTCGCGGAACCTCTTCAACGCCAGCTCCGCGCCGCCTTCCGACAATGCCTCGTCCAACACCCGCGCGAGCGTCTTACGCGGGGCGTAGCCGAGCACCGCCTCAAGCGCCGGGTCGCGGTTGGCGCGGTAGTCTTCCGAAGAGAGTTCCTCCGTCAGTTGCGGAGCCGTCCACGCCCTCGTGTCCCAGGGCTCCCAGTCCTGCCAGTAGTAGACCGAGACCCTGACCGTGATGCCGCTGTTCGGGAGCGTGATCCTGCGCGAGTCGCCGTAGTGGTTGCCC
>Ga0126304_10001456_pt1 | contig 11143 bp, 7 predicted proteins | sample Plot25_FD_92538 | JGI IMG/M metagenome (GOLD analysis project Ga0126304, IMG submission 92538) | Serpentine soil microbial communities from UC McLaughlin Reserve, CA, USA - Plot25 | ecosystem: Environmental > Terrestrial > Soil > Grasslands | place: USA: UC McLaughlin Reserve, Lake County... | reverse complement strand
TTTTAGAAGAGGTGCTTTGTAGTCAAGCGATTCACCTGTATAAGAAACAAATATCGTTGGAATGCACAACGTTTTTCCATAACCGATGTCCATGATAAAAGCAGGAGAGGAGGGATCCCAGGCCGTGTAACCTCTGGCTTCAAAAGTGGCCCTGAGGCCGCCGCTTGGGAAAGATGAAGCGTCTGGTTCCTGTTGAATCAGCGCATCTCCTTCGAACTGTTCTATAGGGGTTCCGTCGCTCTTTAGTGTAAAGAAGGAATCGTGTTTTTCTGCCGTAGTACCTGTAAGGGGCTGAAACCAATGGGTAAAGTGCGTTACGCTTTTACTTTCGGCCCAGGCCCTGATGCCATTAGCAATCTGCGCTGCCATAGAACGATCAATTTTTTGACCCGATTTGACAGAACCCATCAGGCTTTTAAAAGCTTCGTCACTCAAAAATTGTCTCGCAATCTGGTGAGTAAAAACATTTTCAGCAAAAATGGCTGTGATTTTTGAAGATGACCCGGGTTGTAACTGGTCTGTTCTCAGCAGATTATTTAATGCATTAAAACGAAGTGACATAAAGATAGATTTTCAGCAAAGAAATAAAAAGGTGTCGAAAAAAATTGAAAAATTACCAAAATGTGCGGAAAAAGACGATCTAAGAAGAGTGATACACAGTATGAACCAAGCGAATGACTGTTTTAGTGGCTGAAACTAAACATTATTTTTATTATTAATTCCATTAAAAACCAGTTTGCCGATTCTGGGCCAGTCAATTTTGGCAATCATCGGTACAAGCAAAAAAGGCAATACAATACTTCTATATCGAACAATTGCTCCAAGGATATTTACACTGTACCCTATCATCATCAACACAGAGAAAGAGAAAAACAGACAAAATAGAAGAAATGGAGTAAATCCGCTACCATTCCTTCGCATAAAAAGAAAAACAATAAAAAGCAACAGTAAAAAGTTAATCTCGACTGCTGCTGCAAGTGATAATAAATGTCTCACATCTGAGGGGTATGGACGAATGGTACTAAGTGTGAAAGCCTGGGGTGCATTAACCAGGAAACCTTCTGCGCTAGGTTTTATTTTGTTAACCATAATGGCCGACCTACCTCCTAAACTTAAAAACTCTCCCTGCTTAATAGCTACAGCCTCGGGAAAGTTAAATTCTGGATGGATGTATTTAGCCGTAAAGAAAATAAGGAGTGAGAGAGTGTAAACCACGGTATAAACCAGGATTGGTCTGTATTTCAGCTTGTTTGCTAAAATCCATGCAAGCATAGCCGGAATTAAAGTCAGAATCAAAAAATTACGGAGTATCAATACCAGGGTAAAGCCAAATACTATTAATGCAATGCGATAAAAAGGAAATCTTTTTTCTTTAAAACCAAAGTAAAGATGATAAGCAATTAAAGCAAAGCCAAGGAAAATGAGGCCTTCTTTATGTATCCCACTGCTCCAATAAATAAATGATGGAACGAAAAAAATTGCGATAAGAACTGCAACTCTTCTGGTGGGAAAAACATCCTGCATTACTCTATAAACGGCTATGGGTCCAAACAGGGAAATAAAGGAGTAGAAGATCAGATTAATATAGTAGTTACCAAAACTGAATAAGTTAAAGATGGCAAGTATCTTGATCAGGAAGTTAGCTTTCAGGTCGTTCCACCAGGAATTTTTGCTTGCAAGGAAATTACTATATCCGTCTTCATAATTACTATGAAATAAGCTGCTAAAAAAGTCGACGGGATTGGTTTTTAGTAGTTGGTATTCCTGGATGCTTTCATAATGATAAGCCCAGGTATCCACCATTTGGGCCATTTGTCCATAGTATACACCAATCCATCCATACAATATACCCGCCATTACTTTTAGAAGAAAAAATATAATGAGTTGGGGAACCGTTAAGCCTGAATTGGTAAAGAATTTTACTTTAGAAATCAACCAGGAAAACAAAATGAGGTACGCAGCAAATAATAAATGCTCCAACTGTTTAATTTATCGACACAAAATAGAAAATCTTATCCACAGTCATCCGTATAAAAAGTGAGTGACGGATCATTACCGGAATGTAGCTTTGCGCCTTCATAACCTCATTATGGAAATTACCGAAAAAACCGCCAGACAATTACGATTAACAGAAGAAGAGTTTGAACTAATTAAAGAAAAACTTGGTCGTACCCCCAATTTTAATGAGCTATGTGCTTTCTCAGGAATGTGGAGTGAACACTGCAGCTACAAAAACTCAATCAAGTGGTTAAAAACCTTGCCGAGAGAAGGGGCCAGGATGCTTGTAAAAGCCGGTGAAGAAAATGCCGGCCTGATGGATATAGGCGATGGATATGGTGTTGTTTTTAAAATAGAATCGCATAATCATCCATCAGCTATAGAACCTTTCCAGGGAGCGGCGACGGGTGTAGGAGGTATCCATAGAGATATTTTTACAATGGGTGCCCGTCCAATTGCAGCTCTGAATTCTTTGCGTTTTGGAAGTTTAAAGGAGGATAAAACACAACATTTGCTGGCAGGCGTGGTGCATGGCATTGGCCATTATGGAAACTGTTTTGGGGTACCAACTGTTGGAGGAGAAATTTATTTCGAAGAGTGTTATCATACTAATCCTTTGGTAAACGCTATGAGCGTAGGAATAGTAAAAGCGGGAAAAACTATATCTGCAACAGCAAAAGGAAAGGGAAATCCTGTAATGTACGTAGGAAGTGCAACGGGTAAAGACGGCATTGGCGGCGCCTCGTTTGCCTCAGCAGATATTACAGCAGAAAGTGCAGAAGAACTGCCGGCAGTACAGGTTGGAGATCCCTTCCAGGAAAAGAAACTATTGGAAGCTTGTCTGGAAGTGATAGAAACAGGAGCCGTCGTGGGTATGCAGGACATGGGTGCTGCTGGTATTATTTGTTCTACGGCAGAAATGAGTGCAAAAGGAGAAGTTGGAATGCGCATTGATCTGGATAAAGTACCAACGCGTCAGGAGAATATGAAAGTATGGGAGTTGTTATTAAGCGAAAGCCAGGAAAGAATGTTATTAGTGGTAGAGCAAGGCAAAGAGATTGCGGTAAAAAGGGTTTTTGATAAATGGGATCTTGAAAGCTCAGTAATTGGTGAGGTTACAAGTGATGGTTTATTGAGCTTTTACATCGACGGCAAACTGGAAGCACAATTGCCTGCACAGGAACTGGTATTAGGTGGCGGCGCCCCACAGTATGACAGGCAGTACAGTGAACCGGAATACCTAAACAAAATCCGTTCGTTTACAATGGATGCTATTGCTGAACCAAAAGACCTTAAAGGTATTGCTGAACTATTAATTCAATTACCATCCATTGCTTCCAAAAGATGGATCTATAACCAATACGATAGCATGGTAGGTATCGTCAATGCTTCTACTAATGAGCCGAGTGACGCACCTGTTGTCTTAGTTCACGAAACAGGCAAAGGATTAGCCGTAACAGTAGATTGTAATAGTCGTTATGTATATGCAGATCCATACAAAGGAGCCATGATTGCTGTATCTGAGGCGGCCCGGAACATTGTATGTAGCGGCGGCAAACCTTTAGGTATAACCAATTGCTTGAACTTTGGTAATCCATATGATGCCGAAGTTTATTACCAGTTTGTAAATGTTATAAAAGGTATGGGTGAGGCTTGCCGGAAGTTTGATACGCCAGTTACTGGAGGCAATGTCAGTTTTTACAACCAAAGTCCAGATGGTCCTGTTTATCCTACTCCTACTATTGGTATGGTGGGATTGGTAGAAGATTTAAAGAAAAAAATGACTTTAAACTTTAAAAATGAAGGTGACTTTATTTATGTCCTTGGCTATTTAAAAAATGATATTAACTCGTCTGAATATCTACACAAACTTCACGGTGTTGAATTTTCTCCCGCACCTCATTTTGACCTCAAAGAAGAATTCGTGTTACAACAAAAAGTTACCGAATTAATACGGCAAGGAATTATAGAATCGGCCCATGATATTAGTGAAGGAGGATTGTTTGTAACCTTATGTGAAAGTGGTTTCACCGACAGTTTGGGCTTTTCTGTGCGTTTATCCGAAGGGTTGCGAAAGGATGCTTTTTTATTTGGCGAAGCGCAAAGCAGGGTAGTTGTAACAGTAAGCCCGGTTAATTTAGAAGCGTTCAAAAGTGTAATACAAGACTTTCCGCATCAGCAGGTCGGCTTTGTCATAAATAATGATATAGAAATAAACGGGGAGAACTGGGGTAGTATAGAAATGTGGAAGGATTTGTATGATACTGCTATAGAAAAACACTTGCAGAAAACAGATAGTGAGGCGGCATTGACGTTACCATAATGGGGGCATTATTTCCCTTTACTATAAGGATTGTTAATTACATACAGTTTCTGACATTCATTTTAGGAAAACAAGTCCTGAACCGAGTTTTCCAAGGTTTTTCCACAACTGTGTTAAAAAGATATTACCACCTTAAAATTTGACGTAGGTTTGCATGACCTCCCGGAATTTTTTGACCATTCCGCTGGTCAATGGACAAGCTCAATAGAATTATAAAAGGTACAAGTGAGTGACACAACGGACGATGAGTAGTATGATGCAGCTTGTTCTATAATCAACAAATTAACTTTTCGGCAATCAACCATTCAACAATGGCTAAATATATTTTTGTTACAGGTGGCGTTACTTCTTCTTTGGGTAAGGGCATTATTGCAGCATCGCTAGCTAAACTTTTACAGGCGAGGGGGCTTCGTGTAACGATTCAAAAACTGGATCCCTATATTAATGTCGATCCTGGTACGTTGAATCCCTACGAACATGGAGAATGTTTTGTAACCGAAGATGGTGCAGAAACTGACCTTGACCTGGGACACTATGAGCGATTTTTAAATATTTTTACCTCCCAGGCCAATAATGTCACAACTGGCCGCATTTATCAAACAGTAATTAATAAGGAGAGAGAAGGAGCTTATTTGGGCAAGACTGTTCAGGTAATTCCTCATATCACGGACGAGATAAAAAGAAGAATGCAGTTGCTTGGACAGAATGACCAGTTTGATATTATTATTTCAGAAATTGGTGGTACAGTGGGTGATATTGAGTCCCTACCTTACATTGAAGCAATTCGTCAATTACAATGGGAATTGCCAGATGAAGATCTTTTGGTCGTTCATCTCACGTTGATACCTTATTTGAAAGCAGCGAAGGAATTGAAAACTAAGCCTACTCAGCACTCGGTGAAAATGCTTAGTGAGAACGGGGTATTTCCGGATGTAATTGTGTGCAGAACAGAACAGCCACTAAACCTTGAAATAAAGAAAAAAATTGCCCTTTTCTGTAATGTCAAAGCAGAAGGCGTAATTGAAGCCCCGGATGCCAACACTATTTATGAAGTTCCATTGCTGATGATGAATGAGCAACTCGACCTAATCGTGCTAAAAAAATTGAATATTACACAATTTCATGAGCCCGAGCTTGCTAAATGGAAAGAGTTCTTAAACAAATTGAAATACCCTAAAGCCAAGATCACGATTGGTTTAATTGGTAAATATGTTGAATTGCAGGACGCCTATAAATCGATTCTTGAATCCTTTGTTCATTCAGGAGCAGTGAATGAATGTAAAGTACAGGTTGTTTCAATTCACTCTGAGTTTATAACTTCTGAAAATGTGGGGGAAAAATTGGGTGGCCTTGATGGGTTATTAGTAGCTCCGGGCTTTGGCTATAGGGGTGTCGAAGGGAAAGTGACAGCTATCAAATATGCCAGGGAAAGCGGGTTACCATTTTTTGGGATTTGCCTGGGTATGCAAATGGCAGTGATAGAATACGGTAGAAATATTTTAAAAATAAGAGAAGCTCAGTCTTCTGAAATGGATCCTCATGCTACAGAACCTGTAATAGACTTGATGGACGAACAGAAGAAGATCACAACAAAAGGAGGTACGATGCGTCTTGGATCTTACCCCTGTGAAATCAGGCAAGATTCTCTGGCTTATAAAATATATGGAAGTGGTGTTATTTCGGAGAGGCATCGCCACAGGTATGAGTTCAATAATAAATACCTGCAACAATACGAGAACAATGGCATGATAGCGAGCGGACGTAATCCCGAAACAGGTCTTGTTGAAATTATGGAAATCTTGGGGCATCCTTTTTTTATTGGCTGTCAGTATCACCCCGAATTAAAAAGCACTGTTGAAAACCCCCATCCTTTATTTGTACATTTTGTAGGAGCAGCCAAACGCTTTAATGAGCAAAAAGCTGCAGTCAAAAGCCCTTTATTGCAAAGTGAAATGCTATAATACAGGTTTGTATAGTAGAAGTCGGTCGGCTTCAAATAACTCCCTTAGTTTTTATTTTGCGAATAAGTTTAAGTTCTCCTTGTATCTTAATTCGTTATGCTTGTTGCTTGTTCTGCCTATCTTTGCCGCCTTTGAATAAGATATAGAAGAGCCTTTGAAGGCTTCTTTTATCTATAAACATTTATCATAAGATGAATTTTGACCGTAATACCATCATCGGTTTCGTTGTATTAGCACTGTTATTCTTTGGATATTTTTATTTTAATAACCAACAGCAGGTTGCTTATCAGAAACAAAAAGCAAGGCAGGACTCAATTGCCAAGTCTAGTCAACCCAAAACTAGTATTGCTGTTCAAAGAACTGATAGTTTAAGAAATGATTCGGTCCAACAAACTTCTATTGCTGGCGATTTCCAGCCTTTTAGCATTGGCACCGAGCAAACTACTTCAATGGAAAATGAAGTATTGAGAATAGTTTTCACCAACAAAGGAGGTCAACCCAAATTAGTTGAATTAAAGAATTTTAAGGGTCCTGATAGCAATAATGTAAAATTGTCTTCTACTGATTTTGATAAGATAGATTATACTATAGTTCCAGCGCCAAATACAACCGCGGGCATTACCAGTTTTTATTTTACAGCAGGCCAGGTAACACAGAATGCAGATGGATCAAAGGTTATTACTTATGAGATGCCTGCCGCAGGCAAATCTATAAGACATCAATTTATACTTCGGCCCAATGACTACATGCTTGATTTTAATGTGGAAGTTAATGGAGCGAACCAGTTGTTTTCAAATAATACAATGAATCTTACCTGGCAAAACAAAGCGGTGCAATTACAAAAAGATCTTAAATATGAAAGACAGCAATCGGAGGTGAGTTACCGGGTTGATGGTGGCTATGATTATAGTTCTGCTCTTAGCAGTAGCACGGAGGAATTCAACAAACCAGTGAACTGGATTTCGATAAAACAGCAGTTTTTTAATACTACGTTAATTGCAAAAAATAATTTTGCTTCAGGCACAGTTGAATGGACGGCTCCTGCAGCAACTGATCAAAAAACGGTAGTTCAGGCTATAGCTAACCTAAAAGTGCAGGTTCCATCTTCCCACGGAATTATTCCATTGGCTGTTTATTATGGCCCTACGGATTACAAAATTCTAAAGAAGTATGATAACGACATGGAGGGTATGGTAAATCTGGGTAGTGGTATGTTTGCCTTTGTCAAGTATATCAATCGGTGGGTCATTCTTCCTGTTTTTGACTTTTTTACAAAATTGACAACGAATTATGGGATCGTAATTCTTTTACTCACTTTGTTTATTCGTCTTTTAATTTCTCCGCTCACGTACTCCAGTTATTTAAGTGGTGCAAAAATGAAAGTATTACGTCCTGAGATTGAGCAGTTAAAAGCCAAGTACGGAAGTGATCAACAGCAAATCAGTGTGGAACAAATGAAATTATTCAGAGAAGCAGGTGTCAATCCTTTAGGGGGATGTATTCCGGGATTACTTCAAATTCCAATATTCTTTGCTTTGTATAGCTTCTTTAACTCAAACGTGGCCTTACGTGGGCAGGGGTTTTTATGGGCAAAAGATTTATCGCAATATGATTCAATTCTTGACTTTGGGGTAAATATTCCTTTATTAGGAAGTCACTTAAGTCTATTTACACTAACCGCCGTCTTAACCAGCTTTTTGATATCTATTTACAGTATGAGCATGACTCCGGATCAAAATAATCCGGTACTAAAATACATGCCGTATTTTTTTCCAATAATATTATTGTTTGTATTTAATGGTTTGCCTTCAGGGCTAACCTGGTATTACACTATTTCCAACATTATTACACTTGCATTACAATTTGTTATTCAAAATTATATTATTGATCATGATAAGATACTGGCGAAAATTGAAGTGAATCGTAAAAAGCCAAAAACAAAATCGAAGTGGGCAGAACGGATGGAACAAATGCAGGAACAGCAGAAGAAGATGCAGGAAGTGCAGAAAAAGAACAGAAGTTAATTTTTATAAAATATTAGATCCCGTCTTTTTAACAAGGCGGGATTTTTCTTTAAGCAACTATTGCAGATATTTGATTCGTCTTCTTGTCGTCAACTCATTATTATGAAGCATTTTTATAAGGTATTATCAGTTTTGTTTCTCTTGTTTGCTTTGCCTGCTTTGGCGCAAAAAAAGTTTACAGAAGGAACTATCTCTTATGACATAGTTATCAATACCGGCACTGACAAACCTCAAGGCGCTGATTTTCTGGATGGGGCTACAAGCGCTGTTTATATTAAAGGATCAAAAACCCGCACCGAAATGGTGAGCCCACTGGGAACGCAATCTACTATCCTGGACGGTACTAAAAGCTCTATAGTTATTCTCAAAGAGTATGGCGAACAAAGATATATGATCAATTTAAAGCAAGAAGATTGGCGGGATGCCAACAAAAGATATGAAGATGTGAGTTTTACTTATGATACAGGAACCAAAACCATTTCGGGGTATAACTGTAATAAAGCTGTAGGGAAGTTAAAGGATGGTACCACTTTTACAGTATGGTATACTACTGATTTATTACTTGAAAATAAAGACTTCCAATACGCTAACCGGACGCTCCCGGGGCTTGCCTTAGAATATGAAACTAATATGGGTAATTTGAAAGTAACTTATACCGTTTCAAAAATTAGTTTTAGCCCAGTGCCTGCTGCAAAATTTGATATACCAAAAGCTGGTTTCAGAATTCTATCATACGAAGAAAGCAAAAGCAAGATGTAATTTAAAAGGATGGCTTGAACTTAATTTTGTCTAGCAGAACTTTCTTTTTAAGAGGAAGTACATAAGTAGCATTGCCTTTTTGATAGGTCGCTACCGTATTCAACATGATAAATTTCTTTTCCGGAGCTAAATTAAACAGGCTGTTACTTTTGTAGTTATATCCGGAGCGTAGACTGAAGGTCTTTGAACTCAAAGGTAGAGAGCTTATCATAGAGTTCTTTTGTCCTTTTTTACCGCCGTCTCCTAAAGTAGCAAAAGCAGCCAATGATGCCGAAATAAGCACAGCAGTGGCTATTTTTCTCTTAAGTAAACGTTTAATAATTGCGGCGGTGAGGTTCATTCTGGCACAAAGATAGTATTAAATATTAACATTCTTTCAACCACTTGTTCATTTCTTTACGATTTGTTTAACGCAAAAAGCAGGAATTTGTTTTAAAACTTGGTAGATTTTGTTTGAAAGAGTAATTTGTTATAGGAGAATTTAAATGATAGGAGATCCATACTACGACAAGGAAAGTATAGATGAATTACTGAAGCATTATAACAATCTTCGTAATGGTCAGTCCACTATTTTTTTGGAAGAAGAGGCGTTTGAGAAGATCATAGACTACTATGACGAGCAGGATGAGATTAGTAAAGCACTCGAGGCGGCAGAAACCGCTATTGACTATTTCCCTTTTTCAGCTCCCCTTCTCCTAAAAAAAGCTGACCTTCTTTTGGCTACTAGAAAGTATAGGGACGCTTTGGACCTTTTAGAGAAAGCTGAATTATTTGACGCTACCGACATAAATCTCTACATTTTAAAAACAGATGCCTACCTCGCCATGGATATGCAGGAAAAAGCTGTAGAGCTACTGGAGAAAGCTGTAAACTCCTTTGAAGGCCAGGAAAAGATTGAACTATTGTTTGAGCTTGCGGATGTTTATGATGATTATGAGGAGTTTGATAAAGTGTTTGACTGTTTGGCCGTGATCCTAAATGAAGAACCTACAAATGAGGAAGCGTTGTATAAAATTTGCTTTTGGACAGATTTTACCGGCCGCAACGAAGAAAGCATCAAACTTCATTTAAAAATCATTGATGATCACCCTTTTAATGAGTTGGCCTGGTTTAACCTTGCGGCAGCTTACCAGGGAATAAAACTATATGAAAAAGCTATTGATGCATACTTATATGCAATAGCAATTGACGAGAAATTCGATTATGCATATCGGAACATAGGGGATGCTTATATAAGATTAAGAAAGTATAAAGAGGCCATTGAAGCCCTGGAAAAGGTATTAGAACTTTCGAAGCCGGAAGAAGTTATTTACGAAGCTATTGGTCATTGTTACGATCATTTAAAAAATTATGCGCAGGCAAGATTTCATTACAGAAAGGCTTCACACCTTAATCCCGATGATAGCAAATTGTATTACAAGATTGCTTGTACTTATTACAATGAAGGTCAATGGGCAAGTGCAGTAAAACAATTGGAATCAGCACTTAAAATTCAGCGATCTCAACCGGAGTATAATTTGCTGATGGGTGAATGCAAATTGCAGTTGAACGAAATTAAAGAAGCAGTTCAATATTTATCTACTGCAGTGCGTGTAAGGCCACGGAATATATCAGGATGGGAGGCATTAATCCGTTGTTTATATACAGCTGGATTTTTTACTGAGGCCCGCCAACAAGCTTTGGCTGCATTAACACATACTAATAACAAGACTGTCTTTTTGTATTATTTGAGTGCTATTTTATTTGCTATGAATAAATCAAAAGACGCCTTACTCTACCTAGAAAAAGCGTTGGCAACGACTCCAAAACATCTGAAAAAATTTGTTCAATTAAATCCTTCTATACTACAGAATCCGCAAGTGATTGATGTTATTGCCCAATATAAAAAAGGAAGGCGATAATAATAACAAAGCAATTTTATTTACTTCCCTATTTTTGCGGCCAATAATTACAACTGCTGAACAATGAATTTTCATCTCTCCCAAATCCCGGACCGCAATCAGAAGCCGCGTATCTCAGGTATAACAATGGTCATGGATAAAGGCCTTAGCGTGGAAGAAGCAAAGAATTTTTTAAGT
>Ga0126304_10001454_pt1 | contig 11146 bp, 10 predicted proteins | sample Plot25_FD_92538 | JGI IMG/M metagenome (GOLD analysis project Ga0126304, IMG submission 92538) | Serpentine soil microbial communities from UC McLaughlin Reserve, CA, USA - Plot25 | ecosystem: Environmental > Terrestrial > Soil > Grasslands | place: USA: UC McLaughlin Reserve, Lake County... | reverse complement strand
GCAGCTGATCAAGGTTCCGTGCCAACGCGCTAATGTTTGACCGCGCCTTCGGTGAGCGCGCGTACGAAGTGCCGTTGCAGCACGAGGAAGAGCACGACTACCGGCACACTCATGATGAACGACGCCGCCATCAGCCCCGGCCAGTTGGAGGCGTACTCAGTAAAGAACTTTTGCAGACCAACTGGCATCGTCATCAGCTGCTCCGAGTTGATGAACGTCCGCGCGTAGACGTACTCATTCCAACCCTGGATGAACGCATAGATCGCGGTCGCTACGAGTCCAGGAGCGGAAAGGGGCAAGATGATCTTCCAGAACGCCTGGAACCGAGTCGCCCCGTCGATTCGTGCTGCGCGCTCGAGCTCGGGCGGGATATTGTCGTAGAAGCCTTTCAACAACCAGATGGAAAGCGGCAACCCGAACGTGAGATAGGTGATGATCAGCGAGAGATGTGTGTCGATCAACCCGAAAAACTTCATCAGGATGAAGAGTGGGATGAGGAACACGACGACCGGGAACATGTTCCGCACCAGCACGGAGAAGAAGAGCGGCTCCCGCCCCGGAAAGCTGAAGCGGGAGAAGGCGTAGGCCGCGGGAACGGCAATGAGAACGCCGAGGATCGTGGTCGCCGTCGAGACCCAGATGCTGTTCCGTAGGTAGCCCAGGAACTTCTGACCTGTTGGATTCGCCGGAGAGAGAAGCGTCGTGTACTGCGCCAATGTCGGCTCGGCCGGAATCCAGACCGGAGGCTGCTGGATCGACGCGAACTCTGTCTTGATCGAGGTCGACACCATCCAGACCATGGGCAGCGCGGTGAAGGCCAGCAGGAATGCCAGGAAAAGCCAGCGCACCAGCCCAAGTAAGTTGAAACCGCGGCGTGAAGTCGCCATCAGCCTTAGCCCTCCCGCCGTGGCGCGTTCATCGTGAGCGCTTTCACGTAGAAGTAGCCCAATGCGAGCATGATCATGAAGAGGATCACCGAGAACGCCGACGCCTGTCCGTATTGCAGTGAGCGGAATGCGATGTTGTAGATCTCCGTGATCCAAAGCTGAGAAGCGTTGGCCGGTCCCCCACCAGTCATCAGCCAGACGAGCGTAAATGAGTTGAGGTTGATGACGAAGAGCAAGAGCGTCGTGATCAGAATGACCCCCTTCAAGTGGGGGATCGTGACGTGCCGGAACTGATTCCATGTGCTCGCGCCATCGATGCGGGCGGCACGCAGCAAACCCTCTGGTACGGTCTGCAACCCCGCTGTCAGCATGACCATGACGAATGGGAATTCTTTCCAGACATTGACCGCGATCAACGTCGGCATGACATTGTTTTTCGAATCGAGGAGCACCAGCGGCCGGTCGATCACCCCCCAGGAGATGAGCATGCCGCTGACCAGCCCATAGTCGCTATGAAGGATCCAGCGCCAGACGTAGGCGGCGGCGACCGCGGAGATGACCCAGGGGATCAAGAGTAACGCCCGCACCACGCCGCGTCCGGGAAATGGATTGTGCAGCGCGAGCGCGGCGCCGAACCCGAGGATGAACGCGAAGAGCGTCGATCCGATCGTCCAGTAGATCGTGTTCATTGTGACCCGCCAGAATCGCGGGCCGCTCAGGATGTCCTGATAATTCTGTACACCGTTGAAGACCCACTCGCCGGTGCGCGGCGGCGTGGCATGAAACGACAACCACACGGTGTAGACCAGCGGATATCCGATGACGACGAGCATTACTAAGAGCGAAGGCAGGACATAGAAATAGTCGGTCCAGTGTCGTCTGAGGCGCCGGGTCAGCGTCTCGCGCACCGGTGTGGCAACGGGCTCCCGTTTTCGCGGTAGGGCTGGGGCTTCGGCGATGGCCATAGGCGAAGAGCGCCCCCACGCTGGAGTGGACGCCGGCCGGGTGGAATTCCACCCGGCCGGCACCTTGGCCACGAACCCGCGCTAGCGGGAAGCTATCAGGGCGTTGATCCGCTCCGCGGCGTCGTTGGCCGCTTCTTCGACAGTCATCGTCTCGGTCAACGCATTCTGCAGCATCTCCGGAACGATGATGTTCATCACCTCCGGTGACTCCGGCACCACCGGGAATGGGATTCCGTAGGGCAGCATGGCCGTCGTGACCTCGAGGAAGGCGATCTCCTCCAGGCGCTGTTTCATCCACTTCGTCTCGAACCCGACCAGGTTCGCTGGATTGGAGTCGGTCCAGTTGTTCTTCAGCGACCACTCCGGACCGGTCAGCACGGCGACGAGCGCGCGTGCCGCGTCGCGATTGACCGGCGAGCCGTGGGCGCCGTCAGACATGATGTGCGCATTGGAACCACCGAAGACGACTGCTCGCCGAGCCGGTCCCTCCGGGATCAAGCCGTACGCCATGTTGGCGACGATCTGATCGGCTCGTTCCTTGTCCGCGCCGGTTGCTGCCTTGGCACGGTCCTGCATCGCCACGTACTCGCTGGGGTGGCTGATCATCATGGCGATCTCGCCGGCGATGAAGAGATCCTGATTCTCAGTCTGGGTATTGGTCAGCGCCGAGGTCGGCACAGAGCTGTCTCGGACGTACATGTCGTAGTAGACCTGCAGCGCCGCGATCCCCTCCGGGGAGTTGATCATCGTAGTTTCGTAGGTCGGCTCGTCCACGGCTTCGTCGAGCGCGCTTCCCCCGTAAGCCCACATGACCGGCATGAACCGGAACGGTGTATTACCGGCATTGACCTTGGCCACCATGCCGTAACCGTTCTTTCCCGTCTCCTGCTTGATCTGGTTCGAGTAGGCGACCACGTCATCCCAGGTGGCGGGAGGCGATTCCGGATCGAGACCGGCATCGGCAAAGATCTGCTTGTTCCAGATGAAGGCCATGGTCTCGTTGTTGGTCGGGACGCCGTAGAATTTGCCGTCCCAGGTCACCGACTTCAGCGCGCCGGGCCAGAACTGCTCCGCGGTCCAGCCAAACTCCTCGAGGGTGACTTCTGACAGATCACCGCGAGCGGCGAACTCGACACCCCACAGGATCGGCATCTTGGCCACGTCCGGCGCGGCGCCACCGGCCGATGCCGTGCGAATCTTGTCGAGCATGTCGTTGTAGTCGACGTTCTGGTTATCGAGGGTGATGTTCGGGTAATAGCCAGCGAACGCTTTGAGGAACTCATCGTAGAGCTCCTTCGTGATCTGCGGCGACGCCTCGGTCGGACCAACGTTCCAGTACTGAATCGTGCCTTCGGTCGACGCCGGGACCAGTGCGTGCAGATCCGCCTCTGTATCGACTTCACGCGTTCCGGCTAGAGCATTGATCGTTTCGGGATTCCACTCTTCGGCTGTGACGCCGGTCTTCGCGGAAGAGTCCTGGAGGTAGGCCAGCGCTTCGCTCTTGCTGACGATTCCGGCAGCAACTGCGCCAGCGAGGAAGCCCATGAGACGCCGGCGATTTATGGCCAGGGGATCTCGGGTTGGCTCGAAAAAGGTCATCAGCACATCCTCCCTCGTTCAACTACGAACGACAATGGGTTCGCCGCGGCCGGGATTCCATCTCCTACGACGGGATCGCGGTGGCGCCATTCTGGACGGTGTTCTGACTTGGGATGACCTCCTTCCCGTCACGGCAGAGTCCAAATTGTCCAGGATTCGGCCCGCTTGGGTACAAATATTCAAACAGGGTTAGACAGACATTGTCAACGCCTTATGGACGCCCTGCGGCTTCATGCTATCTCACGCACACTTAGTGCCAGGACATCGGCCGTCCTTTCGGCCGTATTGACGACTTCACATTCCGCGCCCACCGGCAGGAAGATGACACCACCGGCTGTAATGCCACGATTTTGGTCAAGGCTGATCGCCTGCAATGAGCCAGGCATCGAATATGGCGTCGAGGCCGCGGCACGGGCAGCGAAGACTTCGCCCGCGACGGGTGTCAGCTCAATGGTTCCTGCTTCGACATAGGCTAGGGCCAGCCCATAGGAGAGGTCGGCGGGAAGTCGCGACGATGCGCCGAGGCGCAGCCGCTCCAGCGCCAATGCGACTCGACCGGCGGGAGCAACCGCGGCGCTGGCGCTGGCCAGGAGCTGAAAGCTGATTCCATCGTCAGTTGTGAACGCGCGCGAGATCGGCCGCGGCTCCTCGTGAAAGACCGCCACATCGAGCGCGACGACCGAGCGGGCGCCTGGATTGCGCACAAGAGCGACCTCGAGCGAGCCGAAAGTGACGGTCGTCCCGGCGGGGACGAACAACTCACCCCCCTCGGTTGGCGCCGGTGCAGCGGTGGCAAGCTCGACCGAGGTCAACGGCCCGGCGTCGTGCGATGTCGACGCCACGGCAAGCACACCCGATTCGACCACGATCATGCGTGCGCCGTTAGGGGTCACGGCGAATGCGGATGCGCCGGGACGCAAGACCACGCGGGCGATGCCAAGTGTCAACGGGGGCAGAAGCCCTTCATCGCGTTCGACCGTTGCGATCAGTTCGCGCTCGACGGACGATGCTGACGACGCGGCATGCGCTCGTGCGTGCGGCATGAGAACAAGCGGGAAGAGCAGAACGCGCCGGCGGGGGATCAGCATAGGGGAACGCATCTGAGCGATCATGGCAAATCTCCGGATGCCCGTCGCCGCGAGGAGCGAATCATCGCAGATGCCGCAGCGAGTACCCAACTGATCTATCGTCGGACGCTGGTGCGGTCGGCGGCGCGCGTTCGTGTCAGGAGCAGAACACGTTGCCAGATCACAGCTCGAGTGGGGAGAGATCGGCGCCCTTGCTGCCACCACCCTGGGATGATGTCAGTGCGAGGGGACCCCGTATCCGCGACGTGCGGGTGATTCTCACCGCGCCGGAAGGGACCCGGTTGGTGGTCGTCAAGATCGAGACTGATGAGCCAGACCTCTACGGACTCGGTTGCGCCACCTTCACCCAGCGGCCGCTGGCGGTCGCCACCGCGATCGAGCACTACCTGAAGCCGCAGGTCGTCGGGCGCTCGGCGCATGACATCGAAGACATCTGGTCGATGCTTGCCGTCAGCTCCTACTGGCGGAGCGGACCGGTGTTGAACAACGCCATGTCCGGCATCGACATGGCGCTCTGGGACATCAAGGGGAAACTGGCCGGGATGCCTCTATACGACGTGCTCGGCGGTCGCTGCCGGACCGCGGCGACCGTTTATGTCCACGCCTCGGGGCGCGATCCAGTCCAAGTCGAAGACGAGGCCCGAGGGTTCCTGGAACAGGGTTTCACCCATGTCCGCTGCCAGGTCGCGGTTCCGGGATCGTCGACCTACGGTGTCGCCGGCGCGCTGGACAGCGAGGAACCGCACCCCGCGCATTTACGATTGCGGCAGCAGACGTGGGATCCCAGCGCCTACGCGCGGGCTATCCCCGCCCTCTTCGAGCATTTGCGTCTGACCCTCGGCGACCGACCCGAGCTGCTGCACGACATTCACGAACGGGTGCCACCGATCACTGCGATCAGCATGGCCCGCGATCTGGAGCGATACCGGCTCTTCTTTCTCGAAGACCCGCTGGCGCCGGAAGACAACGGCTACTTCCCGCTTTTGCGGCAGCAGACGTCGATCCCGCTGGCAATGGGTGAGCTCTATGTCAACGTCAACGAGATCCTGCCGCTGATCAAGGATCGCCTCATCGACTTCATCCGCGTCCACCTCTCCGACATCGGCGGCATTACCGCGGCTCGCAAGCTGGCTGCCACGTGCGAGCTCTTCGGCGTACGCACGGCGTGGCACGGACCGGGAGACGTCTCGCCGGTCGGGCACGCGGCGAACCTCCATCTCGACCTCGCCGTTCCGAATTTTGGCATTCAGGAGGCGCACCGCTTCGATGATGTCTGCCGCGAGGTCTTCCCCGGTACCCCGGAGATTCATGACGGCATGATGTGGGCGAACGACAAACCGGGACTCGGCATCGATATCGACGAAGCGCTGGCCTCACGCTATCCCTACCCGGAGCACCCACTCAACGGTGCCTGGCCGCCGGTGCGGCTCCGCGACGGCACCGTGCAGCGGCCATGAATCGGCACAGCAAAACGCCGACAAGTCCTGCGCTTGCGCGCGAGCCCCGTCGGCGTTTGCTTGCCGCCCGCCTCCGGGATTGCTCCCGTCCGCGTTTGGCTTCGAGTGAACGTACACCCTCCGTGCCCCGTTGTCAATACCCTGACGAGCACTTTCCCGGCGGATGGTGCAACGGCAGCGTCAATGCTGTTCCCCAGGTCGGGGTTCAGCGCGGATTACTAGCGCCGCCGTCCCTGTCGAGACCTACCGGCTCGCCATCGCATGCTCCATCTGGAGCATCTCGATAGTGGTCGGCGGGATCTGCTGGAAGAGAAAATCGGCCATCGCCTGATCGTCGCGCAGGATCTCGCGGCAGACTCGAGCCGTCTCCTGATCGCCAAGGTCTTCAGCGGCGGCGATGAGCGAGGTGTAGCAGCCGATCTCGAACTGCTCGGTTCCGTAGTCATGGAGGGTGTTCTTGATCAGGTCGTCCTTGGCCAGCTTCGTCGTCATACCCTGGACGGTGCCCATCACCGAGGCCATGCCTGACTTGACGCCCGACGTCTCTCCACCCATCCGCTCCACGCAACCCTTGACCAGCTCGGCGTGGCGACGGGTCTGCTCCAGATGCCGCTGCAACCCGGCTTGCATGTTCGGGTGGTCACTTGCCTCAGCGGCGTGTCGTTCCAGCACCTGGGCGATCCCCAGCTCCATGGCATGGGCATCATTGAGCCAGGCAATAACCAGTTCCTTGTGGGCCATCTCCGCGACTCCTCTCATAGTCCACGACCGGCTCCCGGCCGCCCAACATCTATCGCAGAGGTCATGCCACTATCACTCGGTTCAAGAGGAAACCGGCGTCGTCGGTGTCACCCGGAGAGCAGCGCACGATGGAACTGAATGGGCCCACGGCCGAGGACGACGCCACCGGTGCAATGGCCAGACGACCGCTTGCGCCGATGCCGGTTCCCGCATCCCAGCCTGATAGTCTGGCGGAGGTTGCTCGTGTCGCCCTCAAGCTCGGGCTGACCGCCTTCGGTGGGCCAGCAGCACACATCGCCATGCTGCGTGAAGAAACAGTGGTCCGCCGAAAGTGGCTGACCGATGCCTATTTCCTCGATCTCGTCGGCGCGACGAATCTGATTCCCGGGCCGAATTCGACCGAGATGGTCATTCACGTCGGCTACCTGCGGGCGGGTTGGCGCGGTCTGCTCCTGGCCGGCACGCTCTTCATCCTGCCGGCGGCAACGATCGTGCTGGCGCTGGCCTGGGCGTACGCCCAGTTCGGGTCGACACCAGCCGGGGAAGCGCTGCTCTATGGGATCAAGCCGGTCGTGATCGCCGTCGTCGCCCAGGCCCTCTGGGGACTCGGGCGCACCGCGCTCCGGGGACCCTTGCTGTTCGGGGTGGGAGCGTCGGCGGCTGCACTCTATCTTCTCGGATTCAATGAGCTGATCATCCTCTTTGGTGGCGCGCTCCTGGTCCTCATCGTCCGGACCGTGCGGCGCCTGTCGCCGGGACAGCTGAGAGCCGCCATTGCCGCGCCCTTCGCCGCACTACCGCTGACGATGATTCCAGCATCGTTGCTTCAGTCGGCACTTGTTCCGGTGAGTCTGGGAACGCTGTTCCTGACATTTCTCAAAATCGGAGCCGTCCTCTATGGCAGCGGCTACGTTCTGCTCGCCTTTCTGCGCAATGACTTCGTCGAGCGCCTCGGCTGGCTAAGCGACCAGCAATTGCTCGACGCAATAGCGGTCGGTCAAATGACCCCAGGACCCGTCTTCACGACTGCCACCTTTGTCGGGTTTCTCGTCGCCGGTGTGCCAGGGGCGATTCTGGCCACGGTCGGGATTTTCTTGCCCGCATTTGTCTTCGTCGCCCTGCTCCACCCGCTGGTGCCGCGACTTCGTGGTAACCCCTGGACGGCGGCGATGCTCGATGGCGTCAACGTTGCCGCCCTGGGGTTGATGGCCGCCGTGACCTGGGTCCTTGGCCGCGACGCTATCGTCGATCCATTGACCGCGGCCATCGCCATCGCGGCCGCTCTGCTACTGATCCGGTTCCGGGTCAACTCGACGTGGCTCGTGCTCGCCGGGGCAATCGTCGGTCTTGCTGTCAACCAGCTGAGGTAGTAGTCAGATTCGGGGAAGCGCGATCGGCGATGAGTCCCGTCACCAGTTTGTGTAGCTTCCGTCCCGCCGCTTCCAGTGCGGCGCTTCCCAGCGTTCGAAGGCGTAGTCCGCCGCAGCTCGAGGCTCGAACTCGACACCGATCCCGGGCGCCGTCGGCAGCGGAAAGCAGTCGCCACCAAGCGCCGGCATGACCGGGAAGAGGTCGGGTGGGTAGGCCGCCGCCAACCTGTGCTGGTACTCCAACTGGGCGAAGTTCGGGATCGCCGCGGCCAGGTGGATCGTCGCGGCCGTCGTCACTGGTCCCAGCGGGTTGTGCGGCATGACGTCGATATAGTGTGCCTCGCACCACCCGGCGACCTTCTTTGCCTCGGTTAGCCCACCGACGTTCGAGACGTCGAGCCGCGCATAGTTCAACAGCCCCTGCTCGATGAACGGCGCGAACGCCCACTTGCTCGAAAACTCTTCACCGATCGCGAACGGCACACGAGTCATGGTCCGCAGCTGGCGATACGCCTCTGGGCTCTCAGCACGGATCGGCTCTTCCACAAAATGGAGGTGGAGTGGCTCAACGCGCTGGCAGAACAATGCTGCCTCCGCCACTGAAAGCCGATGGTGAAAATCGATCGACAGCTCGACTGAGGAACTCAGGGCGCGGCGAATCTCGCCCAGCCAGTGCACCGCCAGTTCGATCGATTCAAACGGCTCATAGAGATCGCCGTGATCATCCGACCAGCCCTCCTCACCCATGCCGGGGACGAATCGCAAGTAGCGCCACCCTGCCTCTACCAGCTCACGCGCTCGCTCGACGCAGGAGGGATCGTTGAGCACACCGGGTGATGCAAAGCACTGCACCCGCTCCCGGCTGGCGCCGCCGAGAAGCTGGTAGACCGGCACGCCGAGCCATTTGCCGAGAATGTCCCACAGCGCGATGTCGACCGCTGAGAGCGTGGCGGCAGTGATCTTGCCCCCCTCGAAGTACGCGCCGCGATACATCGTCTGCCAAAGGTGCTCGATGCGGCGCGGATCCTCGCCGATGAGGAAGCCGCTGAAGTGGTCCAGCATTCCCTGCATGGCCAGCTCGCGGCCGGAGATACCCCCCTCGCCAACGCCGGTGATCCCCTCGTCCGTCTCGATCGTGACGACGAACTGATTACGGTGTCCGACTTTGACCGGATAGCCGCGCACCCCGGTGATCTTCATTGCCTCTCCTCGCGCCCTTGCTTCGCCGTCGGATTGTGCCGCAACACCGGAAGGCTTGCTGCATGTAGAGAAAAGACCCCACTTCCGTTCTCACGGAAGCGGGGTCCTGATATCAGCACCCTTTGAGTTCCACCCATTACCAACCCGTTATGCGATCTCCTGCTCCAGTCCCATCTCGCTAATGCGCTCCGGAGCAATCTTCAATGTGAGACGGGTCTCGGCAGGATTGCGGAAGGGGTAGCTCTCCACCCCAAGGTATTTGTGCGCCAACTGGTCGATGAGGTTATCCGCTCCCTCGGTCGTGATATCGACGACACGGCCGCGGATGCTGGCGAGCCGCCAGGCATTGCCTGGATCGACTACGTTGACGGCCACCCGCGGATCACGCCGCACGTTGCGCGTCTTCTGCCGACCATCGGCGGTGTTCACCAGGATATGCTCGCCGTCGGTATCCACCCAGACCTGCGTAATCTGTGGCGAGCCGTCAGGCATGAGCGTCGCCACCTGACAGAATGCGGGCTCCCGTAACAGCTTCAGCAATCCGGGAGACATCGTGGCAGACATGGTTCTCTCCTCGTGGTCGATGGGCAGCGGGAATCAGCACTCGCTACCCAGAGGATAGCAAAGTCTTTGCCGGCCGCAGCCGGTTCAAGCGATGGGAGCGCTACCAGGTCTACTCAACGGTCTGGGCGGTTTCAGCTGTCTCTTGGGTAGCAACCTCATTGCCGCTGGCTACGGTGAAGTCGTTCCAGACGAGGGGATCGGTGCGGGTGTCGAAGAGCTCGCCACCATCGGTGACCCCATCGCTGTCCGTGTCGGCCAGGGTCGGCTCGGTGCCGTAGATGTTCAATTCATCCCCGTCGGCGACCCCGTCCGCATCGGTATCGATGTTGCTGGGGTCAAGGCCCAGATCCCACTCCAGCTCATCGGGGTAGTTATCACCGTCGAGGTCAGTCTCGGTCGCAACCGCGGTGTCTGCCGCCACGGGCTCGCTTGTCTCAGCCGGCGCTGTGTCGGCAACAGGCTCAGGGGCCGCTTCTACCGGTGCTGGCGCGGGTTCGGCCTCGGGGGCGCGAACCGCGTTGACGCCCTCACGGGCGACTCCCGCGGTAAGCGTGCCGGGAGCCATCGAGACGCTCGACGATCCCGGCTGACCCGACCCTATTGTGACTGGACCGGGAGGAAGCGCCCCCAGCGGCGGCGTCAGGTTCGCGCCGAGCGGCACGTTTGGCGCCGGTGCTGTCTCGGCCGGCGCCTCGGATGCGGGCTTCCCGTCCTCCGCCGACGCCGACTCCGATTGCGCGGAAACAGACCCCGTCCAGAGCGACGCGGCTAGTGCGGCTCCGGCGACGACCGCGATCCCACGTGTGACCTTCATTCCTCAGCTCCCCTCCGGCTCGACGAGCGAACCGGTCTCCCTGGTGCACAGCAGACGAGTCGCGCACTTCCATAGCCGACGACCCGCAGCAGACTCTGCTCCTGTTTACGAAGGGGACCCCGTACAGGTTTCGCGCGACGGCAAATCGGTGGAGGCCGGGCGAGTGCGAGAACGAATTGCGGCAAGTTGTGCAAGCTGCACTAAATTTGCACGGAAAGCCGTTCAGCTTGCACGATGACGCACCGCATTGCCGTTCCTAGACTGTTTCGGATGGCGGGTGGGTGCAATCTTCCCGATGAGTTCAGGTCCTGACGGCCGGTGGTGAGTGGTGTGGTGGAAGGAAGGTCCGATCGATGGTAGCGGCGGTTGCGGAAGCGATTGGCAGCTCGAAGCTGCATAAGCAGATCCTCGGGGACAGCCCGAGCAAGCGTGAAATCCTCAACCGGGTGCAGGAGGAAGGG
>Ga0126304_10001450_pt1 | contig 11153 bp, 10 predicted proteins | sample Plot25_FD_92538 | JGI IMG/M metagenome (GOLD analysis project Ga0126304, IMG submission 92538) | Serpentine soil microbial communities from UC McLaughlin Reserve, CA, USA - Plot25 | ecosystem: Environmental > Terrestrial > Soil > Grasslands | place: USA: UC McLaughlin Reserve, Lake County... | reverse complement strand
TGTACTTCATCGTGTTGTCGACGCCGATCGTCACCGTCCGCGGCTCCGTCGCGGCCTGCGTCGAGAGCACGAGCGTAAGCAACACGCTGAACAACGTCATTCCGGTGTCAACAATACAACGCCGGCCGTCATCGTGAGTAAGCGACGCCCCACGGCCGCTCGCCGACCGGAATCCGCGTTTTGACCGTCATCGTCGCGAGATCGATCACCGAAACGTCGTTCGAGGGTCCGTTCGCCGTGAACAATGTCTTGCCGTCGTGGCTGATCGCCACGCCCCACGGACGGGCACCGGCGGCGACACTGCCCGTCACCACGTTACTCGGCAGACTGATGCGCAACAGGTCCTCTCCGCGCCCGGTCGACACGTACAACGCCGAACCGTCAGGCGCCACCGCCATTCCCATCGGCTTGTATCGCTGCTCGCCGAGCACGATTCGCTCGGCGGGTTTCCGGCCGCTGGTATCGATCACGTGAATCGCGCCGTCATTCTCAGCCGCAACGTAGGCCCGCGACCCATCCGGGAGAAAAGCCGTGGAGCGCGGTCGCGGGCCAACCGGGATCACCGCCACTCGTTCGAGTCGCTCGACGTCAATCACCGCAACCTGGTTTTCCGCCTCCGAGGTTACGTACACGAACCGCCCGTCGGGCGTGAGCTCGACCCCTTCCGGCTCTTCTCCAACCGGAATCGTCTTGATCACTGCCCCACTCGCAACATCCACCACCGAAACCTGTGCGCCATCCTCATTCGAAACGAACAGGCGCGTCTCGTCCTTCGAGAGGGCGAACTGTTCCGGATCCGTACCACTCTTCACGACTCGAAGAAGCTGCCCTTTCACTGCGTCGACGATCCCGATACCGTCGGAGGCACGGTCGGGCGGAGGGAGCTTCGATTCGTCGACTCCAGGACCCGCGATCGGCGAACCGCTGAGCGCAACGTAGACCATCGACCCGTCACGGGAGACGCGGATGCCGCGCGGCCGCCTGCCGACCGGAATGGATTTGAGCCACCGGTGGGAGCTCGCATCGATCACGCTGATCGAGCCGTCTGCCTCGTTGGAGACGTAGACACGCGGTCCAGGCGGGTTCTCGCCAGTGGACTCGCGCGCCGCCCGGGAACACACCACCGCTGAGACGGCGAGCAAGCCGAGGAATGTCCGCGTGATCGCTGAACGTGTTGCTCTCGTCATCGGAGACAATCGGGAGGTGGGGCTCATACTGACATGACTTGGCTCCTGCTGATGGCTGCCGGCTGGCTGAGCGTGGCCCAGCCCCGAACGATCAGTGGAACCGTGCGCGACACCACCCGGGCTGTCATCCCCGGTGCAGTGATCAGTGCCAACGGTCCCGGTGTCCAGGAGATCAGCACAACAACGGACGCGGAGGGGCGATTCACGCTGACGCTGCCGGCCGCCGGTTACACGCTCGTCATTTCCGCCCCCGGTTTCGGCGCGATGCGCGCAGCGCTGAGAGGTGATGGCGAACCATTGGACATCACCCTGACGCCGGCACTCGACGCCTCGGTGACGGTCACGGCCGGACGAATACAACAACGTTCAACAGACATTGCCGCAACAGTCTCGGTGGTCGACCGTTCACGGCTGGACCAGTCGCCCGCCACGGTGACCGACGACGTGTTGAGGCAGGTGCCAGCATTCAGCCTATTCCGGCGGTCGAGCAGCGTCGCTGCCCACCCGACCGCGCAAGGCGTTTCGCTGCGCGGTATCGGACCGAGCGGAGTGAGCCGCACGCTGGTGCTGCTGGACGGTACGCCGTTCAACGACCCGTTCGGCGGATGGGTCTCATGGATGCGAGCCCCTCGTGCGTCTCTCGAGCGCATCGAGGTGGCCGAGGGATCGAGCGCGAACCTGTTCGGCAACTACGCCATGGGAGGCGCAATCAACCTGGTGACGCGGACGGCGGCTGCGCCGTGGGTCGACGCGATGGTGCAGTACGGTGAGCGGCAGACTCCCGTGATCGACGCGGCGGTGGTTCTTCATAGCGGCAGGTGGTCCGCGGTAATCGACACGGGCGGGTTCAGGACTGACGGCTACACCGTCGTAGCCGACGACGAACGCGGTCGAGTTGATGAGAATGTATCCGCAGAATCGCGCCGTCTATACGGCTCACTTGGTTACGGGTTCTCGCACGGCGCCACCATCCAGGGCCGCGCTGACGTGTTCGACGAGTCGCGGCGGAACGGAAAACGAAGCACGATCGACGGAACGCCCGAACAGAACGACACTCATTGGAGCTCGTTCTCAGGCGGTGTGCGCGCTCTCCTGCCGGCGGGGAGCGAGCTCCGCGCGACGGCATTTGGCGATCGCGTCCGCTTTCGCAGCAATTTCCTCGCGGTTCCAGCGGCGACTCCTGCTCGCAGCGTCGGCCGGATGACGCTCAACCAGTTCGTGCCGTCTTCCAGCATCGGCGCATCGGCACAGTGGACGCGGGCAGCCAGCCGCTGGTCCGTTCTTGCCAGCGGCCTCGACTGGCGGCGTGTCGTAGGAGAGAGCCGCGAGGATGGCCTCGATGCACAAACCGGAACGCGCGTCGTCGTTCGGCGCGTATCGGGTGGAGAGCAGCAGAACCTCGGGGTGTTCGTCCAGGACGTGATCACCCCGGTGCCGTCGCTCGTCCTCACCTTCGCCATTCGGCACGATCGCTGGACCAACGTGAACGGGCACAACCTCGAGACAGACGAAGCCGGCACGCCGACCGCCAACAATCGACCGTCACTCGAAGACCGCACTGATCACCTGACCACCCCGCGGCTCTCAGCCCTCTACAAAGCTGCCGTCAACATCAGCATCTGGAGCAGTGTCGGATGGGCCTTTCGAGCGCCGACGCTCAACGAGCTCTATCGTCAGTTCAGAGTGGGGGCCGTGACTACGCTGGCGAATGAATCCCTGGGTGCGGAGCGCCTGCGCAGCGTCGAAGCGGGCGTGCGCCTGACACCGCAGCCGTCGATGCTGGTGCGTGCGGCCTGGTTCGACAACGCGCTCACCGATGCCGTCTCGAATGTCACGCTCACGACCAGCGGTAACAACATCCTGCAGCAGCGGCAGAACCTCGGTCTGACGCGAGTGCGAGGAGTCCAAGCCGACGTAGAGTGGCGCTTCTCCCCGCTGGCCAGGCTGTCGGCCGCCTACGTCTACAATGACGCGGTCGTCCGCGAGTTCGAGGCTTCTCCGGCGCTGGTCGGCAAGGAGCTCCCGCAAGTACCGCGGCATCGCGCGACCCTCCAGCTATTCCTCGCTCGACCACGAATCGCCGACCTGTCTGTCGACGTGCTCGCGGCTGGCCGCCAATTCGACGATGACCTGAATGTGCGGGCAATCCCCGGCCGTGGTGAGCCGGGGCTGCCGCCGTTCGCAACCGTCAACGTTCTTGTCTCTCGTCGAGTGAGTCGTGGCTTGTCGCTGTTCGTGGGAGCGCAGAACCTGTTCGACCAGCGGTCCTATGCCGGCACGCTGCCGACCACGCTCGGCGCGCCGCGTACCGTCACCGCTGGCGTGCGCTGGCGTCCGCTGACACGTCTTCCCTAGCCGGCCCGTATTAGTTCGGCTTGTAGACGAGGGGCGGCCGCACTCCGGTCGTCCGCTCCTGGCGCAATACAAAGTCGACCATGAGCTCTCGCTGATCGACGTCTCGGCGCTGGGCCGTGACCGTCAGGCGTTCACTGGCGGGAACGAGCGCGTTGGCGAGATAGACACCAATCTCCGGTCGATGCGAGTTCCGGTAGCGCAGGGTGTGAGCGCCCGGGGACAGCGGCGGCGTCGCAGCGGTGAATTCGAGCCGGATCACGCCCTCGCCGCGTCGGACGGCCTCGATCGCAGGAAAGCGCCGGTCGCTCAATTCGAGCCGAAGCGGTTGACCATCGCTTTCGAGCCTCACTGCCTTCAGAACAACGTCCGCGTATGCCTGACCTTCGTCAGCGGAGATCGTGCCCGTGCGATCGCGATCGATCTGCCTCAGGACCGTGTCTGCAACCGCGATCCCCGGGGTGAGATCCAGCTGGATCTGCACGCGTGCCGGTTCAATCGCCAGGCGCGCGGCCTGCAGATACTCGTCGCGCCGGTGCGCCGACACCACGAGAGTCGCGGCAGTCGTGGTAGTCGCGATGACGATCAGCACGGCGGTGAACCGGCCGCCGCTGCTACTTCGACACAAACTTCGCACCATAGTCGTTGGTCGGATCGCGGTAGATCGTGTGGATGTGATCGATGCTCCGCTGGGGCGCGTACTCGATCACGAGCGTCGGCCCCTGGATGCGGAAGTACGCCACGCTGCCATTCGTCGTCGGACCGCTCCACGCGAAATAGGTCTGCGGCAGGTTCGCACGAAGCTCCGTCATGCGCGATTCCGCATATGCGTCGTTCATGATGCCGGCCCACTCGCGAATGAGCTCGAGCAGCTTTGCCTGTTGCGCGGGTGACAGCGCCGACGCCCTGATGCCTTCGGGCTCAATGACTTTGCCGTCCTGTCCTGGCCCGAGCACCAGATCTGAAACCCGATACGTCAGGATCGCCTGGCTGCGCTGCCCCGCATCGAGCGCGTTGATCAGCTCGAATGCCCGGTCGTTCTCTTTCCCAAGAGGGCGGATCTCGCGCCCTTCAATGGTGAAAGTCGCGGGCTGTGCCGCGGGAAGACTCGGCGCCATGCTTGCCTGGGCCCCCGCCATCGTTAAGTTGATCGCCAGGTGGTGGCCGCCGAACTGCAGTATCCAGGGCGCAGTCGTCGAAGGAGTACCCAGGAATGCCAGATAGTACTGATCCTCGCCGAAACTCGGGCCGCCACCGCGGGCACTCTGCCCGGTCTTGAGCACTTCATCCCCCTTCATGATCTCGGTGACCTTGCGGTAGCCGTCGGCGCTGAGCGCAGCCGTCAGCAGGTTCATCACGGCTGATCGCTCCGCCGGGGTGAGATCGGCCAGTCGGATCCCCTGCCGCTCGAACATCGGGCTCGGGAGGTTGGACCATCTCGTTTTTTGCGGATCCTCGAACGGGAACTGGATCTTTACGCGCCCTGCCTCATCGAGCGACGCGAGCACCGCCTGCGCGGCTGTGACGATCCGTGACGTCGCGTCCGCCGGCGCCGCGACGGGCGCAGCCGTCCGTTGTGCGATCACGCTGGAGGAAAAGACAGCGAGCAGAAACCCAGCGGTGGTGGCGGTTGAGCGAAGGTGGATATCCATTCCGAAACTGTACGTCGCCTTCACTTCTTGATCTAGATCAATCGCAGCGTCGATCAAGTGGCACTACCGTAGCGTCATGACGCGCTGCACCTCCGGGCCGCTACCGTCGCGACAGGTTCTTGCGAATGCGGCTGATAGTCTCGGGCGTCACCCCGAGATACGACGCCAGCATCGTCTGCGGCACGCGCGCCGCAATGGACGGATACACCCTGAGGAACTCGACGTAGCGTTCTTCGGCACTCGCGCTCAGGGAGCTGACGATCCGTTCGTCCTTGGCCGCGGAGTGGCGCTGCACACCAGTGCGGAAGGCGGTGGCGAAGCCGGGGACGCCGTCGAGGAGCCGCTGGTGCGACGGCGCGTCGATCAGCAGGAGGTCGGAGTCTTCGATCGCGTCGATGAAATAGGCGGAGGGAGTGCCGCGCGTGAGGCTGGCGCCGTCGGTCAACCACCAGGTCTCCGGCGCGAACTGCACGATGTGTTCCTTGCCTTTGACGTCGATTACGTATTGACGAAGACAACCGGTGGCAACGAAGGCCGCGAGCTTGGTCACATCACCAGCGCGCTGGAGGTAATCGCCGGCCACGAGTCGCCTGAAGCGGAACGCGGCTCGAACCGCCTCGAGATCGGCCGCCGTGAAGTGGGCGCGAGTCTCGAGATAGGCGCGAAGAACGCTGAACGCAGCCGGCGGAATCGATGACGGTGAAGCGCCGCTTGTCGTCAAGAGCACGGATCTAATCACGAACGACTGGGGAGGAACAAATGAGACTGGAAGCAACGTTGAAACAACGGATCACGTGGACCGCCGCATCGCTGCTGGCGGTAATCACACTCGGCAGCCTTACGGGTACCGGACGAACGACGGTGACAGCCGCCTCGCTCGAGAGGAGTAACGTCGAACGTAACAAGGAAGCCGCACGGCGATGGAGTGAAGAGCTCTGGAGTCGCGGCAACCTGGCAGTCGCCGACGACATCATCGCTGCCGGCTACGAGCGGCACGATCCAGGCGATCCGTTCCCCGCCCGGGGGCCGGCGGACGTGAAGCGCATCGTCACCATGCTGCGAACGATGCTCCCGGATTTTCACATCCAGGTGGACGCGATGCTGGCTGACGGCGAGTTCGTGATCTCTCGCTACACGGCTACCGCAACCGACACCGTCGGCTACATGGGGATGCCGCCGACCGGCAAGTCGATCAAAACGTCGGCGATTCAGATCTTCCGGTTTGCGGATGGGAAGATCGTCGAGAGCTGGGCGGCGCGGGACGATCTCGGCACGCTCAAGCAGTTGGGCCACTGGGCACCGCCGGCTCCGCGCGCAAGTAAGTAGCAGTACGAGCGGACGGTCCGTCGTAAAGTAGATAGATGATCAACAGGTTTCTCCGGCACGTACTCCTGGTGGCGCTCAGCGGCACGATGGTGCTTGCGCAGGCTCCCGCAAAGCCGACCGAGACGGATGTCGAGGTCTTCAAGTCAGCCACTTGCGGGTGCTGCAGCCAATGGGTCGAACACATGCGAGCTGCAGGTTTCACCGTCCGCGTGAAGGATCTCGGCGACGCGGAGCTGCAGCAGCTGAAAAAGAAGGCAGGAGTGCCCGACTCGGCGCAGTCCTGCCACACAGCACGCGTGGGCGGATACATCGTGGAAGGCCACGTGCCTGCTTCCACAGTGCGACGGCTGCTGGTCGAGCGCCGGAAGGTCGTGGGCCTCGCGGTTCCCGGCATGCCGATTGGCTCCCCGGGGATGGAGAATCCCAACGTGAAAGCGCAGCCCTATGACGTGCTGACGTTCGACGCGGCGGGCAAGACGACCGTGTTCTCGACGATCAAGCCGTAACGAGCTGCTCCCAGCTTGCAGCTCTTAGCTGCCGGCTGACCGACGCGAGGTCGGGCCGGTCCGGCGCCGGCGACGCCGGGCGCAGGGTTCGGCCCGACCGACTCGAAGGTCTTCATCCCTGACATCCAGCGGACCTCGTTGTCGCCACGCTGACGGCCAATCGAAAAACCGAGCACTTTCTGATTGCGGATCTGGTCGGCCGGCATGTCCCATCCGATCAGAACCACGTTCGTGCCCGCAATCCCGCTTCGGTCAGGGAGTCAATTCGTGTTTGCTGTAGGCCTTCAGCATGTCGTCGGCTGAAGGTGGGTTCAGGATGTACTTCGCCGCAAACTCGTCAGCCGCCGGATACCCGCATTGTCGGATCCGTTCGGCGGCCCTGGACAGGTCGTAGACGGTATGGCGAAACTCGGCGTCCGTTCCGAGAATCACCCAGTCAGCGCCCGGTTGACCGAACGGCATACCGACGCTTCCAGCATTGATCACCCGCGTGCGGCCAACTATCCGGTCGAACTGCATGTGCGTGTGACCGCAGACGACAATCGATGCGTTGGCGGGATCGAACACCGGCCGTAAACGCTCTTCGTCGGTGACCTGCGTGAAGATTTCGTTCTCGTTGCGCGGCGTCGCATGGCAGAACAGAACCTCGCCCAACGCCGGCGCGCGCACCCGCAACGTCAGTCGCCAGTCTGCGATCGTCTCCCGCTGCCTGTCGTCCAGCCGGTCAGCATTCCACCGGAGTGATGGCAGGTACGATTCCGGGAGGGCTGGAGCTCGTCCGGCGAGCAGGTCGAGAATGGCGACTTCCCCGTTACCGAAGATGAAGTCGACTGGTGTGTGCTCGGCCTCCAACCGCTCGAGAACGAGATGAGCCATCGGCCCTGGCAGGACGTCACCGCCGACGATGATCCGATCGACACCACATGCGTGAAGCTCTCTGAGTACGGCTTCGAGAGCCGGCAGATTCCCGTGAATGTCATTCAGTACGGCGATGCGCATCGTCCCACCTCCGGTCCCCAGCACCAACCGGCACGAGCCCGCATGGTAACGCCTGCGCATTGGCGCCGGATCCAGCGGTGGCGAAAAAGTCGCGCGAGATCATCGACCGTATTCCAGCGGGACCGAATTTCACCGACGTCATCACGTCGGCACCAGGCACGAATGACGAATCGCGGGGCGGCGGCATCATGGTGGACGGCTCCAGTGGATCCGAAAACCGCTTCATCGTCGACCGGATGGATACCACGACGATCCGCACCGGTACTTCGAACAAGGAGGTGCGCACCGACTTCATCCAGGAAGTGCAGGTGAAGCAGAGCGGGTACAACGCGGAGTTCCGCGCGGCAACCGGTGGCGTGGTCAGTGCCGTCACCCGGACCGGCGCTGACGTGTTTCATGGCTCCTTGGGAACCTACTTTCGATCGGAGGGATTGCGAGGTGCTGCCCGTCCGACATTGCGCCTCAATCCGACCAACCAGAACATTGCCGAGTACGTGACCACGCCGCCTGCGGACTTCACGAACTGGGAGCCGGTCATGAGCCTCGGTGGCCCGATCCTTCGCCAGCGCGCCTGGTTCTTCGGTGGGTTCGTGCCGCAGATGAACGATCAGGAGCGCACGGTCACCTTCCGGCAGAATGGTGTGACCCAGACGTTCAAGGCGTCGTCGGAGGAGTTGGACGGCAACTTCAACGTGACCGGGCAGGTGGCGAAGAATCTGCGCGCCAAGGTCTCGGGCATCATCGAGCGCACCAACGGCGCGGTCAGCCTGCCGAGCATCGAGGTGGACGGCACATCGATCGACAACCCGACGCTGTTCCCGGATCAGAATCGCACGCTCACTTACAACGATCTGTACTCCGGCGCGGTTGATTGGGTCCTCACGCCCAAGGTTTATTTGAACGTGACCTCAGGGTTTCTGCGGTATGGCACCAGCCTCGACGGGCCTTCCGGGGATCGGCTGCGGCACACCTTCACCGGCACGAACGTGACCGGCGCCGAGTTCGCCGACATCCCCACGGCACTCCGGCAACCGAATGGCTACGCCGATTTCATCTCGAGCAGCCGGAACGATCACGATGATTACCGCCGGTTCACGCTGAACAGTGATGCAACCTATTACGCGACGGCAAAGGGACAGCACACCTTGAAAGGCGGTGTGCAGTTCGAACGGATCGAGAACGACGTGAACGACGGCGCGCAATTCCCGACTGTTGCCCTCAAATGGGGACGCACGCGGGCAGCACTCGACGGACGGCAGGTTCGAGGCACGTACGGCTATTACATCGTGACGCAGAATCGCACGTTCGGGCAGATCGCGGCGAACAACCTCGGGCTGTTCGCCCAGGATGCCTGGACGGTGAACAGTCGGCTCACGCTGAATATGGGCGTCCGCACGGAACGCGAGGACGTGCCGTCGTACGTCGAGGAAAATCCCGGGATCCACTTTGGCTTCGGCGACAAGATCGCGCCGAGACTCGGATTCGCGGCGGACCTGCTCGGCAACAATCGCTGGAAGGCCTACGGCAGCTGGGGCATGTTCTACGACCTCACCAAGACGAACCTTCCCCGCGGCCTCTTCGGAGCCGAGCACCAGGTGGCGTACTACTACACGCTCGATACCTACGACTGGCCGGGCATCCAGTGCGCGCATCCACCGGTCAGCGGGCCCGGCTGTCCGGGCACGTTCATCGAGCAGGTGGATAATCGTCATCCGGCCAACTCGCGCGACAACAACCTGATCGCACCGGATCTCGAACCCGTACGGACGCAGGAGCTGACCTTCGGCATCGATCACGAGCTGTCACGATCGATGTCGCTTGGCGTGCGCTACGCGCACAAATGGCTGAACCAGACCTTCGAGGATGTCGGCACGCTCGTGCCGGGCGTCGGCGAAGTCTTCCGGATCGCAAACCCCGGCCAGGGAATCGCAGAGTTTCCGCTGGCAGCGGAATGCCCGACCTGCCCGGCCCAGCCGGGGCCGGAACGCGTCTACGACGGCATCGAGGTCCGGCTCCGGAAGCGGTTCTCCAATCGCTGGTCGCTCGACTCGAGTTACCTGCTCTCGCGGCTCAGAGGCAACTACTCCGGACTCGCGAGTTCGGACGAGAACGGGCGCGTTGCACCGAACACGGACCGGTTCTTCGATGGTCTCTACCAGGCGTTCGATCAGCAGGGAAATGCTGTGTATGGACGGCTGCAGACCGATCGTCCGCACCAGTTCAAGGCGCAGGCGACCTACGACCTGCCGTGGGGTACCGGGTTGGGCGTGAACTATGTTCTCGAGAGCGGCACGCCGCTGCAGACGCAGGTCACGCAGAAGACCATCCCCTTCTTCCCGAACGGACGCGAAGACCTGGGGCGCACGCCAACCTACTCGCGGACCGATCTGCTGGTGCAGCACACGGTCAAGCTGCCGCAGCACACGCGTCTCAACCTCAATGCCAACGTCATCAACCTGTTCGATCAGGACACCGCGACCGGCTACAACACCACGCCGTACCGTGATCCGATCAACTTGAGCAATGAGGCGTTCTTCGCCGGCTTCGATCTGAATACGGCAGTCGCCAACACCGCGGGCATCCGCACCGATGCGCGCTTCCGTCAGGCGAATGCGTTCCTTGCACGCCGGGAGATCCGGCTCGCGGCGACGTTAAGTTTCTAAGACGGCTCGGTCACGAACCGGTATCCGACCCATGGCTCGCTGAGCAGACAGCGGGGATGGGAAGGATCCGGTTCGATCTTTTTGCGAAGCTGCGCCGTCAATACCCATAAGTGCTCGGGCTGATCGACGGCATTCGCGCCCCAGAGTCCACGTCAACTCCTAACGGCCAACTCCCAACTGCCAAGGTGAACGGTGCTCGATTGCGGCCTGAAACGCAACGAGTCCGAGTACGCTATGCCGGACCGTTCTCATTTCTCGTCCGATTCGCACCCGTGAGGGATATGTTGAACGGTGAACGGGGAGGCGCCAATGGACACGATGCTCCAGGATCTGAAGTACGCGCTGCGTCAACTCGCCCTCCGGCGCTCATTCTCCATCGTTGCCGGAGCGACGCTCGCCGTCAGCATCGGGCTGTCGACCGCACTTTTCAGCGTGATAGAGGCCGCGCTGCTGCGGCCCCTGCCATAC
>Ga0126304_10001449_pt1 | contig 11154 bp, 8 predicted proteins | sample Plot25_FD_92538 | JGI IMG/M metagenome (GOLD analysis project Ga0126304, IMG submission 92538) | Serpentine soil microbial communities from UC McLaughlin Reserve, CA, USA - Plot25 | ecosystem: Environmental > Terrestrial > Soil > Grasslands | place: USA: UC McLaughlin Reserve, Lake County... | reverse complement strand
GCTCGTTGCCGATGAGGATACCGCCACCAATCAGTGTGGCTGCGAACAGCCAGTCGGCGATGCGGATCCATCGGCTCGATCGCTGGTGCACCCACTCGAGCTCTCCGGGGTAGAAGCGTGACGTGAACCACAGGTGCAGTCGCGTGGTGGTGGCCACGACGACGGTTGCGACGAGCGCGATGAAGAACGTGCGACCCTGCCACCCGCCGATCTGGCCGCGCGCGTACCACGCGGGGACAACCATCGCCGAATAGACGAGCGCGGTGACCGCCTCGTGAAATTCCCACCAGAATCGGCCGCGGACAGCGCCGGGGGCAGGCGTCAGCCCGGTCCCCACACTGGGCACCGAGCCTGGCCCGAAGCCTGACGCCAACTCCGCAATCAGTGCTTTGGCGCTCGAATAGCGCGCCCCGGGGTCCGCATGCAGACAGCGAGCGATCACGATCGCAAACGGGCCGGTGAGGTGGACATTGTTCTTGCCACGGCCCTGCAGCGGATGCTGGCCGCTGAGCATCTCGCTCAAGACGATGCCCCAGGCGTAGATGTCGGCGCGGCCATCGACGGTCTGCCCCAGTAGTTGCTCGGGCGCCATGTATGCCGGCGTGCCCAGCATCGAGCCGACGCGCGTCAACCGTGTGGCTTCGGCCCCTTCGATTTGTGCGATGCCGAAGTCCACGACCTTCACGCCGCCGTCCGGCTTGATCAACACGTTCTCCGGCTTGAGGTCGCGATGAATCACGCCGACATCGTGGGCGGCGGCCAGCGCGCCGGCGATCTCGACGGCGATGGCCAGAGCCCGTTCCGGTGCGATCGGCCCGCGCGCAATCGTTTCGCGCAGCGTCTCGCCCTGCACGTACTCCGAGGCGATGAACAAGTGATCGCCGACCTCTTCGAGTGCATACACAACGGCGACCGCTGGATGGGAGATGGTTGCGGCGGCACGCGCCTCTCGCCGCAGGCGCTGACGCAGATCAGGATGCATGGCCAGGGTGGACGGCAGCGACTTGAGCGCGACTCTTCGTCCCAGTCGCATGTCTTCCGCGAGGTAGACGACGCCCATGCCCCCGCGCCCAATCTCGTCGAGTACTTTGTACGAACCGATGACCGTGTCGGGCACCAGTGTCTCGAGGTCGGCAGGGTCAACACGCGCCGGTTCGTCGAGAAACGTGCCGGCGGTCTCATGCGTCGCGAGCAGCGCCTCCGCCTCTCGCAGCACAGTCACATCGTCGGCACAGCGTTCGGCAATGAACGCGCGGCGTACGTGAGCGGGCTGCTCGAGCGCATCCTGAAACACGTTCTTTAGACGTTCCCACTGCTTCGGCGTCACGAGGGCTCCGCGGTCCTCTCGCTGACGTCACCGTCGAGCGCGCGCTTGAGCCAGGCGCGGGCCAGCGCCCATTGCCGTTTCACGGTTGCCGGTGAGGTGTGCATGATCTCCGCAACTTCTTCAACGGTGAGGCCGCCGAAATAACGCAGCTCGACGACCTTGGCGAGCTCGGCGTCGAGCGCGGCGAGTCGTGAGAGCGCTTCGTCGAGGGCGAGCACGTCGATGTCGCCGGCGCTTTCGGGCCGGCTGAAGCCCGCCCCGACGTACGCGGCCTCCACGTTGGCGGCATTGGCGTCGTCGAGCGTGACCCGCTGCGGCCCGCCGCCGCGTTTGATGGCGTTTCGTGCACGTGCGCGCTGCACGAGGATCTGCCGCATTGACAGCGCGGCGATCGCGAGGAAGTGTGTGCGGCCGTTGAAGTGTCGCGCGCGTTCGCCGGCGAGGCGAACGAACGCCTCGTTGACCAGCGCCGTCGCCTGGATGGTCTGGCCCGGCCGCTCGCCGCGCACGTAGCCCGCGGCAATGCGCCGCAGTTCGTCGTAGACGAGCGGCATCAATTCGGAGACGGGATCTGAGCTCATGTCAATTCCCAACTCCCAATATCCAACTCCCAACCACCGTTGGGCGTTGCGGTTAATCGCGTCTGATTTTCACCGTTTGAATCACGACGTCCTTGACCGGCCGATCCTGCGCGGCGACCTTCGTGCTGCCGATCTTGCGCACGACGTCCATGCCGTTTTCGACCTCGCCAAATACCGAGTGTCGGTTGTCGAGATGCGGCGTCGGCGCCAGCGTGATGAAGAATTGTCCGCCATTGCTGTTGGGACCGGCATTGGCCATCGAGAGGATCCCGGGTTTGCTATGGCGCAGGCTGGGATGGAACTCGTCGGCAAACTTGTAGCCGGGTCCGCCGTAGCCCTTGCCGAGCGGATCGCCGCCCTGAATCATGAAGCCGTCGATCACGCGATGGAAGACGAGGCCGTCGTAGTAGGGCTGATGGCTCTTCTGGTTCGTGCGCGGGTCGGTCCATTCTTTGGTGCCTTCAGCGAGACCCACGAAGTTGGCGACGGTATTCGGCGCCTCCTTGTCGAAGAGCCGAATCGTGAAGTTGCCTTCAGTCGTGACGAAATCTGCATACACAGCCATTCGAAGAGAATACCACCCCGCCGCGATACAATTTTCCCGTGTCCTTCGACTCGCGCGACGCTCGCTCAGGACACCCCGAGCACAGTCGAGGGGTGGCCGGCGTTACCGACACCGCTGACCCCGTCCTTGCTGCGGTGGCGTCCGGCACGAGTAGCGATCCGTTTGCCGTACTCGGGCGTCATGAGGTGACCGTCGATCGTCGTCCCGCGGTCGTGCTGCGAACGATGCAGCCGGCGGCGTCTGCGGTGGAGCTCATCACGTCCGGCGCGGTGACGCCGATGCCGCGCCGTCACCCGTCGGGACTCTACGAAGCGCGCGTTCCGCTGACCGGCAACGTGTCCGACTTCGCCTACCGCTTCCGCGTACACCAGGGCGACGCGGCACGTGATGTGATCGACCCCTATCAATACGGGCAAGTCCTTTCCGACTACGATCTGCACCTGTTTGCCGAGGGCACGCATCATCGCGTCTGGGAGAAGCTCGGTTCGCACGTGATGACGATTGGCGACGTGACCGGTGTGCACTTCGCCGTGTGGGCGCCGAATGCGCAGCGCGTCAGTGTCATCGGTGATTTCAATGGGTGGGATGGCCGCGTGCATCCGATGCGCAAGCTGGTGCCGTCGGGGGTCTGGGAACTGTTCGTCCCCGAGTTGACCGCAGGGGCCTGCTACAAGTTCGAGGTCCGCACGCACGCAGGACATCTGATCGAGAAGGCCGACCCCTACGCGCGATTGTTCGAGGTGCCGCCTCGCTCGGCGTCGGTGATCTGGGAGGACGGCACCTACGAATGGGGCGACGCCGACTGGATGCGCGATCGTCCTGCGGCCGGCAGCTGGCACGATCGCCCGATGTCGACGTACGAAGTGCACCTCGGATCGTGGCGGCGAGTACCAGGTGACGGCTATCGCTATTTGACGTACCGCGAGATGGCCGAGACGCTCGTGCCCTACGTCCGCGACATGGGTTACACGCACATCGAGCTGCTGCCGGTCATGGAGCACCCGTTCTCCGGCTCGTGGGGTTACCAGGTGCTCGGCTTCTTCGCGCCGACCAGCCGGTTCGGCACGCCCGACGACTTCCGCGCCTTCGTCGATGCGTGCCACCGCCACGGGCTCGGCTTGATTCTCGATTGGGTGCCCGGCCATTTCCCGAAGGATCGGCACGGCCTCGCCGAGTTCGACGGCACCGCGCTCTACGAGCACGCCGATCCGCGAAAGGGGGAGCATCGCGACTGGGGCACGCTGATCTTCAACTACGGACGCAACGAGGTGCGCTCGTTTCTCCTCAGCAGCGCGTTGTACTGGTTGGAGGAATTTCACGTTGACGGACTTCGTGTCGATGCGGTGGCGTCGATGCTGTATCTTGACTACTCGCGGCCGCATGGCGAATGGATTCCCAATCAGTACGGCGGACGAGAGAACCTCGACGCGGTGTCGTTCATGCAGCAGCTGAACACCGTGACCCACGGCCGAGTGCCGGGGACGATCACCGTCGCCGAGGAATCCACCGCGTGGCCGGCGGTCAGTCGTCCAACATATGTCGGCGGACTCGGGTTCACGTTCAAGTGGAACATGGGCTGGATGCACGACATGCTCGAGTACATCGAGCAGAATCCGGTGCATCGCCGCTGGCATCACGAGAAGATCACGTTCTCGATGCTGTATTCCTTCACCGAGAACTTCGTGCTGCCGTTCTCACACGACGAGGTCGTGCACGGGAAACGCTCGATGCTCGACAAGATGCCGGGCGACCTGTGGCAGAAGTTCGCCACGCTGCGCACGCTCTATGGCTACATGTTCGGGCACCCGGGCAAGAAGCTGATGTTCATGGGCTGCGAGTTCGGACAATGGCGGGAATGGAATTCCGAGGAGAGCCTTGACTGGCACCTCGCCGATGACCCGATGCATGGCGGGCTGCGCCGCTGGGTGCAGGATCTCAATCGGACGTACCAGCTGGAGCCTTCCTTGCACGAGGTGGACTTCGAGCATTCGGGCTTCTCGTGGATCGACTGTCACGACAACGAGAACAGCGTCGTCTCGCTGATCCGCCGGGCGCGCGACCCGCGCGACTTCACGGTGATGGTCGCCAACTTCACGCCGGTGCCGCGTCCCGGCTATCGCTTCGGCGTCCCCGAGGTCGGCTGGTACCGCGAAGTGCTCAATAGCGACGCCGCGATCTACAGCGGCAGCAACATCGGCAACAGCGGCGGCGTCACCACCGAGCCGATCCCCGACCACGGATTCGCGCAGTCGATCTGCCTCACCGTCCCGCCGCTCGGCTTTGTTCTTCTGAAACGTTCGTAGCGTTCGTGTGCGTGCCGGCGGGTCTACAAAACAAGACGCGCCCGACGGATACGGACATGGGCAGACGTAGGCCGGGTCCTGTGTTCTGGACCCGGCTTCACTTGACACGCAAGTAGACGTCGTGCCACGCTCCACTTGGATCGGTAGTGGGAGCGTGGCAAGATGGCTGACAAAGTCGAACTCCTCCAGGGCACGCTCGACCTGATCGTGCTGCGCGCGCTGTCCACGATGGGCCCGCAGCACGCCTATGGGCTGGCGGCGCGGCTCGAGCAGGTGGCCGAGCATCCGCTGATGCTCAATCAGGGCACGCTCTATCCCGCGCTGGTCCGGCTCGAGCAGAAGGGCTGGATCAAGGGCGCATGGCAGCGCACTGAGAGCAATCGCGAAGCGAAGTACTACGGCATCACGAAGGCCGGCACGCGCGCGCTCGAGAAGCAAGCCGAGCGGTGGCGTCGCCTGGCGGGTCTCGTCGACAAGTTGCTGTTGAACGAATTGTGATGCGACGCGTGTTGCACCGGCTCGTCGTGCTGTTTCGCGGCGATCGTGCCGAAGCGGAGGCGGCCCGCGAAATCGCCGCGCATCGTGCGCTGCTCGAAGACGACTACCAGCGTCGCGGCATGAACGCCGATGCGGCGCGCGCGCCGCGCGCTCGCGTTCGATCGGCTGTTCAGCGATCCCGCGACGCGGCTCGCGAGTGGCATTCACATGATGGACCTGGATGCATTGTTGTTGATCGTGCTCTCGATCACGGTCGTCGCTGTCATCGCCTGCCTGGTCCCGATTCGCCGCGCGGCACGCGTGGATCCGCTGGTCGCGCTGCGCACCGAGTAGTGTCCGGCCGCAGCCGGACCGTGCCACTCCGCCTAGAGGCGGACACTACGGATGAACATGACACGTTTTCTCCGGCGGCTCATCTCGCTCTTCACACGGCGCCGCGACGATGTGGACCTCGCGAGGGAGATCGCCTCACATCTCGCGCTGCTCGAAGAAGAGCATCGCCGACGCGGTCTCTCGCCGCACGAGGCACGGCGTGCCGCGCGGAGCGCAATGGGCAGCGTCGCGCTGGTAGAGAATCTCCATCGCGATGCGCGATCATTCCCGTGGATTGAAGACGCGCTCATCGATGTGCGGGTCGCGGTCAGGATGCTTGTCGCGTCGCCCGGATTCGCCGTGGTCGTCGTGTTGACGATGGCGCTGAGCATCGGCGCGACGACGACGCTCTTCAGCCTGTCGTACGGCGTGCTGATGCGCCCGATGCCGTGGCCGGATGCCGATCGCGTGGTGCGCGTGTTCGAGACACGCGGCGGTCGCGCGCCGCGCGTGCCGTTGACGGTGTCCAACGGCACATACCTCGCCTGGGCCGAGCAGCCAACGACGATCGAAGAGATCGGCGGCTGGTTCAGGAATGCACCGACGACGATCACCCTCGATGGTCAGGCGGAGCGCCTGCCGGTTGCCAGGATCACGCCGAGTCTGCTGCGGGTCCTGCGTGCGCGGCCCGAGCTCGGCAGATTGTTCACCGACAGCGATGCCGCGCCGGGTCAGGGCGGCATTGCGCTGGTCTCGTGGGGCCTGTGGCAGCGTCGACTGGGCGGCCGCAGCAACGCTATCGGTACGCGCATCCGGCTCAACGAACGTGACTACACCGTCGTCGGCATCATGCCCCGAGACTTCATGTTTCCGAACGCCGAGACGGCGGCGTGGACGCCATCGTCCATTGTTTCCGTGAACGGCGCCGACGGCGCGCTTCGCATGATGATCTTTTCGGGCATGGCGCGGCTCAAACCCGGCGTGAGCCCCGAGCAGGCCGCGAGCGAGGCCACGGCGCGCGGACGCGCGGCTCCGGATCCCCGGCAGGCGGCGATGACCCTGTTTGGAAGCAATGGCCCGCTGGACGTCTCCGTGCGGCCGGCCCGTGACGTCATCACCGCGGAAGTGCGTCCCGCCCTGCTGATCCTGATGGCGTCGGTCGGTCTGCTGGTGCTGGCCTCGACGGCGAGCCTCGTCGTTCTGCAACTGTCACGCGTGGCGCGGCGCAAGCGCGAGATCGCCGTACGCATCGCGATCGGCGCTGGTGCCGGCCGTTTGGTTCGACAATGGCTGGTTGAAAGCGCGCTGCTGGGGATTGTCGGCGGTGCACTCGGGCTGTTCGTGACCGGCGTCCTCCATCGCGCATTGCCGTCGGTGCTTCCGTCCAGCTTCCCACGCCTGGACGAGGTGCAGCTCGATTGGCGCGTCGCGGCGTTTGCGTGGACGGTCGCCTTCATAGTGAGCCTCTGTTGTGGAATGGTGCCGGCGTTTCGCCCCCGCAGCGATCGCCTGAGTGACGCACTCGTCGAAGGCGCGCTGGCCACGCCGGCGACGACGAAGACACCGGCGGCGCGCGTGCGCGCCGCGTGCATGGCCAGTCAGGTGGCGGTGGCGTGTGTGCTGCTCGTTGGCGCGCTGCTTCTGACGCGAAGCTTTGTCGCGTTGCTCGACGCCGATCGGGGTTTCGACGCGAGCGGCCTGCTGACCGTCCGGGTACCGATGCCTGCCAAGACCACGTTCGAACAGCGGATGGCGATGCTCGATCGGCTGCAGTCGCGGCTTCGTTCACTGCCGCAGGTGACCGACGTCGCCTTCGGCAACGCGCTGCCGTTCGTCACTTCCGGCGGCTTCCGTGCAACGACCATCCCGCTTCCGCGTGATCCGTCGCGCAGCGTGGATATGCAGGCCATGACGCGCGCGGTCAGCCCGGAGTACTTTTCGGCAATGCGGTTGCGCGTGCGTGAGGGGCGGCCGATCGCAGTAACTGACACGGCCACTTCACCGCGCGTGGTTGTCGTCAATCGGACGTTCGCGGCCCAGTATCTCGGTCCCAACCCCGTCGGTCTGCATCTGACGTTCAGCAACATGCGGCAGCAGGATTGGGAAGTGATCGGCGTCGTGGACGACATGCGGCAGGGCAGCATCACAACCGAGGCGGCAAACCCCACTGCGTTCGGCGGTGTGCTCGATCCGCCGCAGCCGGAGATGTTCTTTGCGCATCGGCAGTGGGATGCGACAGTCGAGGACCTGATCATCCTGCTGCGCAGCACGGGCGATCCGGCCGTACTCGCAGACGAGGTGCGGGCTCTCGTACGCGCGGAAGACGCGAGCCTTCCGGTGGACTCGGTGATGACGATGGAGGAGCGCGTCGCCGGAAGCCTGGCCGGTCCGCGGACCTACATGGTGTTCCTGGTCGGATTTGCGCTGTGCGCCTTGCTGATTGCCGGCGTCGGTTTGTTCGGTGTGCTGTCGCACACCACTGCGCAGCGCACGCGTGAGATCGGTCTTCGCACCGCACTCGGCGCGCAGCCCGCCGACGTGCTGGCCCTCGTCGGCCGTCAGGCGATGGCCGTCACGATGAGTGGCATCACGATCGGACTCGTGGCGGCATTCGTCCTCTCGCGGTCTCTGGCAGTGCTGTTGTACGGAGTCAGCGCGCGAGATGTGATGAGCTTTCTCGTCGTGGCCGCTGTGGTGATGCTGGTCTCCATCGTGGCATGTGCGATCCCCGCGTGGCGCGCCACGCGGATCGATCCGATCGCGGCGCTACGCGCCTCTTAACTCAATTCCCACGTCGAATTGGGAGTTACTCAACAGGCTCTATCTTCAACACCATCCCGTCCGACGCATTGCCGCCGCTCGAACCTTCGGTCGCGACGTAGATGTAGCCGTCGGGACTCTGCTGTACGTCGCGGATACGCACGCGCATCGGAATAAGCAGACCCTCGCGGCGCTCCGCCTGACTCGGTTGCCCGAACGCGACGCGAATCAACTGCTGCGTCGTCAGCGCGCCGACGAAGAGATTGTTCTTCCACCGCGGGAATTTGTCGCCGGTGTAGAACATGATGCTTGACGGGCTGATCGATGGCACCCAGAACATGCGCGGGTTGTCCATGCCCGGTCGTGCAAACGGCTGATCGGACGCCAGCGAGCCGGTGTAATTGCGTCCCATCGAGACGAGCGGCCAACCGTAGTTGTGACCGGGCTGCAGGATGTTGACCTCGTCGCCACCCATCGGACCGATCTCCGCCTGCCACAGCTCGCCGGTGTCGGGGTTCATTGCCAGCCCGTAGCCGTTGCGATGACCGTAGGTATAAATCTCCGGCTTCGCACCAGGCTTGCCGACAAACGGGTTGTCCTTGGGCACGGTGCCGTCGTCGCGAAGGCGCAGCGTCTTGCCGACGTGATTGTCGAGCGTTTGCGACTTCATGCGCAGGCTGTTGTCATCCGATCCGTCGGCACGGAGTTGCTGCGCGTTGCAGCAGATGCGATCGCGATCGCCGATTGTGACGTAGAGGTTCTTGTCCTTGCCGAAGAAGACACGGCCGGCGAGATTGCCGCCGGTCTCCCATGCGTCGGCGACGAAGATCTCCTGCACGTCGCCGAGCACGTCACCTTTGAGGAAGCCGCGCGCGATCGCCAGCGTGCTGCCTTTCTCACCGGTCTTCGGATACGAGACGTAGACGAGATGGTTCTGCGCGAAGTCGGGGTGGACGGCAACGAAGTGCAGACGATCGTTCCCGCCCTGGCCGCCGCCTTCTTGCGCGCTGGCCGGCGGTCGCGCCGCGGGCGCCGGCGACGTCCACACCGGCGTTGACGCGAGCACGCCGTTGCGGATGATCCGCAGCGCCCCGCTCCGTTCCGTCACGAGGATCGTGTTCGCATCAGCGAAGGTGATGGACCATGGATGGAAGAGTCCCGTGGCCACGGTGACGACGCGAATCTTGCCGCCCTGCACGTCGAGCGTTTGCGGGCCCGTGTCGCGCGGCGGTTGTGGCGCCGGCGTTGCCTGCTGCGCGCGTCCTGCTGGTTGTGCTTGTTGCGGATAGCAGAGCGCCGGGCCGAATGTGAGCGCGGCAGTCATCCAGGCAATCGAGGAAAGTTTCATAGGTGCCTCTGAAGAGAACGGCGCATTATGGCATCAACGCCGCCGAATTGGGTTTCGTCTAAGCGGCATGTCCCTGCCGCACGACATCCGCCAAGCCGTCCGCCTGATTCACAAAGCGCCCGATGCGGGCTACCGCGCCGACAACGTCGTCGCGATGAACATCAGATTGCCGTTTCGCCGGCTGATCACCGCGACGCCGGGCGAGATCGAGGCCTACTGGCGTTCCATCGAACGCGAGGTGGCGGCGGTCCCTCGGGTACGGGTCGCTTCGCTTGGTCTCGATTTGCCTCTGTCGGGTCTCGGCATGCGTCAGACATTCGAGATCGTTGGAAGTCGTGCTCTCGATCCGGCCAACCGGCCACTCGCTCAGTACCACATCATCGGCGCCGGTTACTTCGACGCGCTCGGCGTTCCACTCGTGCGTGGTCGTGCTTTCACCGACCGCGACTCCGAAACAGCGCCGGAGGTCTGCATTGTCAACGACGCGTTCGTGCGACGATTCCTGGCCGGCCGCGACCCGATTGGTGCACGTATCTCGATCGGCGTCCCTGGCATCAGCGCTCGAATCGCGAACCGCGAGATCGTCGGCGTCGTGCGACAAGTGAAGGTGCAGCCCGACGAGGCACGCGATAGCGTGTATCAGATCTACGTGCCCACGGCTCAAAGCCCATGGGTCATGGCCAACCTGATCGTGCGCACGGATACGGCGCTGCTGCAAATCGTGGAGGCAGTAAAACGCGCGATTGCCCGCGTCGATCCGACCCAGGCCGTCTCGCAAGTGCGGACGATGGAGCAGGTAGCTGCTCTGTCAACAGCGCGCCCGCGGCTCCGGGCACAGCTCGTCGTGGCCTTTGCCGCGCTGGCTGCGTTGCTCGCCGCTGTCGGGATCTTCAGTGTGTTGACGTTCATGGTGCAGCAGCGGGCGCGCGAGTTCAGCGTCAGGCTCGCTGTCGGAGCGAACGCTCGTGACCTCCTGCGTCTCGTGCTCGGCGGCGGCCTCAAACTGATCGCAATCGGCGTGACCATCGGCGGGGCGGCGTCAGCTCTACTCGTCCGATCGCTCGCCACGCTGCTGTTCGGCGTACCGCCGCTCGATCCGGTGACGTTCGTCGTCGCGCCACTGGCGCTCACTGCGATCGCGATGCTCGCGTGTCTCGCACCGGCGATTCGTTCGTTGCGTGCAGATCCGATTGCCGCGCTGCGAGCGGAATGATCCGCACGCCCGAACGAGATCCAGGCGGATCTCGATTAGACCTCACTCTTGACCTTTGCCGTTTGCCCTTTGACCTTGCGCATTCGGGCTGATGCGCACACCGCCGCCGCTCGAGCGCAGACGCAGGAGTGGCCCGCCGCCATTCAGGTCGCCGCGCAGTGAATCCTGTTCGACCTTGCCCTGAATTGTCACCGGCACGTCCGACCTGACGCTGCCGCCAGAAGCCGTGGCGTCGATCGAGACCTTC
>Ga0126304_10001448_pt1 | contig 11159 bp, 7 predicted proteins | sample Plot25_FD_92538 | JGI IMG/M metagenome (GOLD analysis project Ga0126304, IMG submission 92538) | Serpentine soil microbial communities from UC McLaughlin Reserve, CA, USA - Plot25 | ecosystem: Environmental > Terrestrial > Soil > Grasslands | place: USA: UC McLaughlin Reserve, Lake County... | reverse complement strand
TCAAATCCGAAACCGTGGACTTCGCGATCGGGCCGCGTCAGGGCATGGAATACAAGTACCGGCTCGATAAAGGAGAGGCACTCTTATATTCGTGGAAGGCCACCGGACCAGTGAACGTGGAATTCCACGCGGAGCCAGACGGCGCGCCGCGCGGTTACGCGCAGAGTTATGAGAAAGTCGATCGCCAGACTGCCGCATCAGGCACGCTGACCTCACCGTTTCCAGGCATTCACGGTTGGTACTGGGAGAACACGACCGATCAGCCCATAACGGTCACCCTGACCTCGGCTGGTTACTACAACCTCTCCCACGAGTTCCGCAGCGGTCAGCCCACGAAGAACAAAACGTTCTGATCGGATCGAAAGGAGCGTGGCGTGTTCCTCGCTGGCGTCCTGAGCATCGCATCGACGATTGGCTTTGATCTGCGATATGGCCGACGCGAACGGCGCCCGGTTTGACATGCTCGTCGCCGTCGAGCATCCTAGATCCGTGAGGAGCGTTCTGCGGCGCGCGCTGGCGGCCTGGCTCGGCCTGATGCTCACGGGCGGGCCCATCGGCCTGTGCGCCGCAGTGATGCCGACGCCAGAGGGGCGCATGGCCTGCTGCACCGGGAAAGACACGTGCCCGATGCACGACGGCGCCACGCACAGCTCCGCATCGCACCACCGGCCAACCCAATCGCAGGCGGACCAGTGCTGCGTCGCGTCTGAGCGCGATACGCCGAACCAGTCGATGCCGATGACTGGTGCGGGACCAGCGACTCCCGTGCTCGGCACGAGCGTTCTACTTCCGCTGCACGTACCCGCACTTGTGCGCACCGACGCGTGGCGGACCGCCACGCCGCTTCTCGTCACGCCCGTTCCCCGGCATCTTCTTCTCGCCGTCTTTCTCGTTTAGCCACAGACACCCATCGTGTGTCTGCTCGGGCGTGTGGCCCGAGCCGTCAGCCTGGGCGCGTAGCCCGGGCGTGCAGGCGCGCACGCACGCGCGCATTGAGTGTCGTGGCAAATGATCAATCGCCTCATTGACGTCGCGCTGAGGAATCGATTCCTCGTCATCGCCCTGTATCTGGGTCTCGCCGGCTGGGGCTGGTGGGCGCTGGGTCACACGCCGATCGACGCCATTCCCGATCTTTCGGATAACCAGGTCATCGTCTTCACGGACTGGGCAGGACACAGTCCGCAGGAAGTCGAGGACCAAGTGACCTATCCCCTGACCACTAATCTGCAGGGGCTCGCTGGCGTGCGTGTCGTGCGGTCTCAGTCGGCGTTCGGGTTCTCGATGATCTACGTCGTCTTTGAGGACGACGTCGACCTCTACTTCGCGCGGACGCGGGTGCTCGAGCGCATGAGCCTGGTGGCCAAGAGCCTGCCCGCGGGCGTGACGCCGACACTGGGCCCAGACGCCACCGGCGTCGGCCACGTGTTCTGGTACACCGTCGAAAGTGCCGCCCTTTCTCTTCGCGAGTTGCGCACAATCCAGGACTGGTTCATCCGCTATCAGCTCAACGCCGTCCCCGGCGTGGCCGAAGTCGCCTCGGTCGGCGGCCACGTGCAGCAGTATCAGGTCGACGTCGATCCGAACCGCCTCAGGACCTACAACCTGCCGCTCAGTGCCGTGGTGTCCGCGGTGCGCGGGAGCAACGTCAACGTCGGCGGCAACGTGCTCGAGTCGAACGGCTCGTGGCTCATCGTTCGTGGCGTCGGGCTCATCGAATCGGTAGACGACGTGAAACAGATCGTCATCGGCGCGTCGAACGGTGTGCCGGTGCGTATCGCGGAAGTCGCCGACGTCCAGATCGGCAATGCGTTTCGTGTGGCCTCGCTCGTCAAGGGCGCCAACGAAGCCGTCGGTGGCGTGGTAGTGGCGCGATCGGGCGTGAACACCAAGGCCGTGATCGATGCCGTCAAGGCGCGCATTGCCGAGATCACTCCAGGGCTTCCTCCTGGCGTAACCATCGTGCCGTTCTACGACCGATCGGATCTCATCGAACAGACCACGGATACCCTGCGCACAGCGCTGATCGAAGAGATCGCGCTGGTGACACTCGCCCACGTCGTCTTCCTGCTGCACGTCAGGTCGATTCTGATCGTCACGATGCCGCTGCCGCTGGCCGTGCTGACGTCGTTTCTCGGCATGTATTACGCCGGCGTCTCGTCGAACATCATGAGCCTGGCCGGCATCGCGATCGCGATCGGCGTGCTCGTCGATGCTGGCATCGTGGTCACGGAGAACGCCTTCCGGACAGTTGAGAAGCGCGGCATCGATCCACGCGATCGCGGACAGGTGTTCGATGCGGTACGCGAGTCAACGCGGCTCGTCGGCCGGCCGGTGTTCTTCTCGATGAGCATTATCCTGCTCGCCTTCATTCCGGTCTTCGCACTCAGTGGACAAGAGGGCAAGCTGTTTCACCCGCTGGCATTCACCAAGACGTTCGCCGTGCTGGCGGCGACGGTGATCGCCGTCACGCTGGTACCGGTGCTGTGCACCATCCTCCTTGGCGGCAGGGTCCACGCGGAAGACGCAAACCCGGTCATGCGCGGCCTGCGCGCGATCTACAAGCCGGTGCTGCTCACCGCGCTCACCCACCGGCGATTCACCCTCGCCGGGGCCGCGCTGCTGCTGGCCGGAGCGCTGCTGCTCGCACGCAATATCGGCAGCGAGTTCATGCCTGCGCTCAACGAAGGCGATCTGATGTTCATGCCGATCGCCGATCCGAGCATCTCGCTGGAAGAGAACACCACGATCGCCGCCCGGCAGAACGCTGCCCTCATGAAGTTCCCTGAGGTGGCGTACGTGGTCGCGAAAGTCGCGCGCGCCGATACGTCAACCGATCCGGCACCGCTCAACATGACGGAAACGATCGTCCACCTCAAGCCGCGCGATCAATGGCGGCCGGGCATGACACTCGACCGGCTGCGCGCCGAGATGGGCCGCGCCGCACAGTTGCCTGGCATCTCCAACATCTGGACGATGCCGATCATCAACCGGATCGACATGCTCACCACCGGACTCCGGTCGGAAGTGGGCGTGAAGATTTACGGAAACGATCTGATGACACTCGAGAACCTGGCGCGAGAGGTGGCCGACGTTGTGCGCCATGTCCCCGGTGCGGCAAACGTTTATCCGGAACAAGTGACCAGCGGTCAGTATCTGAATATCGTCATCGATCGCGCGGCGGCCGCACGTTACGGCATTGGCGTCGGCGACGTGCAGCAAGTAATTGAGACCGCCATCGGCGAATCGACGCTGACCACGACGATCGAGGGACGCCGGCGCTTTCCAGTACGCGTGCGGTATGCGCCACAGTTCCGCACCGATGCCGAGGCCCTGGGACGTGTCGTGGTGTCGGGGTCCGGTGGCACATCCGTGCCACTCAGCCAGGTCGCGACGTTCGAGCATGCGCGTGGACCCGCGATGATCTCGTCGGAAAACGGACTGCTGCTGGCAACGGTACTGCTCAATGTGCAGGACCGCGATGGCGGCGGATTCGTCAACGAGGCTCGCGCGGCAGTCACGCGCCAGATCCGGCTACCGGCCGGCTATTACGTCAGCTGGAGCGGCCGCTGGGAGAACCAGGAGCGCGCCCGGGCGCGACTGCAGATCGTATTGCCAGTGGTCTTGCTCGTCATTTTCGTCCTGCTCTACTTCACGTATCACTCGGCGCTCGAGGCGGCGCACGTACTGCTGGCCGTTCCCTTTGCGTTGACTGGCGGCCTCTATCTCGTCTGGCTGCTTGGCTACAACTTCTCCGTCGCTGTGTGGGTCGGGTTCATCGCACTGTTCGGCACTGCGGTGCAGACCGGTGTGGTGATGGTCATTTACCTGGAGGAAGCAGTCGAGCGAAAGCGCCGCGAGTTGGGCGGTGCATTATCACGCGCCGCGCTCCGCGAGGCCGTGATCGAAGGCGCGCTGCTCCGGCTGCGTCCGAAGCTCATGACGGTTGCGACTGTGGTCGCGGGCCTGCTGCCGATCATGTGGAGCACGCGGGTGGGCGCGGAGGTGATGAAGCCGCTCGCCACGCCGGTCCTCGGTGGGATGGCCTCATCACTGCTGCACGTGCTGGTGGTCACACCGGTCATCTTCTTCTGGATTCAGGAGCGGCGCCTCAGACTGCAGCACGAGTCGCTGCCGGAGCCGGAGAGTCTTCCAGTGAATCGGCGGCGTCTCCTCGTCGCCGCCGGCGCGCTGGTGCTGCTCGCGCTGATCACGACGCTCGCCTGGCGTGTTGCCACACGAGACCGTCAGGGAATGGCGCCACAAACGGCGGGCAGCGTCGTGCAGACCGTTCGCGCCGGCGATCTCGACGTGGTCGTCTTGTCGCCAACTGGCGCGCTGCGAACCGGCCGCAACACGTTCACGGTCGAGTTCAGACGTGCGGGGACAGAGATGCTGGTCGATGTCGGACACGTGCGCGCCAGCGCCAACATGACGATGCCCGGCATGGCCATGTCGGGAAATCTGCAGGTCATGCCCAGTGGTGTGCAAGGCCGTTACACGGCGACGGCGGAGTTCGGCATGGCCGGGGCCTGGCAGATGGGCCTCGACTGGGATGGCCCGGCCGGCCGGGGCTCGGTGAATTTCCACGGAGGCGTGCAATGAATGTACGGATCAGAGTGGGCCTGGTGATGCTTGCGACGCTCGTGTCCACAGCGGCGGCCGCACAGCCGCCAGTGTCGTCCTCATCGACTGGTCATGTCGATCCGGTGAGCGGTCTGTCGATCGAGCAGGCGATCGCCCGCGCCCTCGAGCGGGAGCCATCGCTCCGCGCCGCACGCAGTCAGATCGACGTTGCGCGCGGGATGCGGGAGCAGTCATCGCTCAGACCGAATCCGAGTGTCTCGTTCGAGCGCCGCGAAGAGCCGCAGGGCATGGACAATCAAACGATGCTGTCGCTCGAGTGGCCGCTCGATCTGTTTCGGCGCGACACACGTGTGGCGGTCGCCGATCGTCAAATCTCGGCCACCGAGTTCGCGGTCGCCAATCGACAGCGGATGCTCATCGCCGACGTGCGCGCTCGCTACGGCGAGGTCCTAACCAGCCTTCGTGACCTCAGGCTCCTCGATGATCTCGTCGCCGCAACAGAGCGGCAGCACGATCTGCTTCGCGCACGAGTCGATGAAGGAGCCACGGCGCCACTCGATCGCGATCTCGTGGCTGTCGAACTGCGGCGTCTCGAGTCCGAGCGCCTCCTGCAGGCGGGCCGCGTCGAGATCGCGCTCATCGGTTTGAAGCGGGTCCTCGGCATGCAGCCGGACGCGACCCTGATGGTGCGGGATACCCTGGAAGATGTCGTGCTCCGCGAATCTGCAGCGGCCTTACCAGGTCCCGACGTGACGAACATCGTCGAACAGAGGGCCGACGTGCGCGAGTCGGCGGCCCAGGTCGAGATCGCGGCAGCTAAGATCGATCGCGCCGAGCGCGAGGGCCGCCTCGACGTCAATCTGTTCACCAACTACTCGCGAATGAACAGCGGCTTTCCGCAACTCGGTATCGCGCCGACGGGCGGCCTCACGCCGATCCGTAGCGTGTTTCACTACGTCGCCGCAGGGGCGATGGTCACCGTTCCCTTGCGCAACCGCAACCAGGGCGAGCTCGCCGCGGCGCGAGCGGAGCAGACCGGAGCCGCCCTCACCCACCGGGCCGCGCTCTTGACGGCGGAAACCGAGCTCGCCGCTGCTCGTACGCGCGACGACTACGCGCGACAGGCCATCAAGATCTACGGCAGCGGAGCGCAGGGGCTCGCCCGTCAGAATCTCACGGTGGTCGAACAGAGTTTTCAGCTTGGCCGAGTGACCGTGTTCGACGTGCTCACTGAGCGACGACGCTACATCGAAGTGGAGCGGGGATATACGGACGCACTGCGTGCGGCGTTCGAGGCGCGGACGGCGCTCAACCAGGCGATCGGAGGAGCACGATGAACGGCGAATCACGCGTCACGCTGAGCTCGGGCGTCGCCGCGGCCGCGGCGTTCGCATTGCTGTTCGCAGGAGCAGCGGCGACGTACCTGATGATGCGGCCTGCTGGACTCGCCAGTCATGAGACGGTAGTCATGCCCGCTCCCGGTGCGGCTCCGTCTGCTGCGTCGGGCGCACCTGCCGACGACGTGGTCGTCACACTGACTCCTGATGCGGTGGAGCGAGCGGGTCTGGTGACAGCAACTGTCGCCACGGGAACGTCCACCACGGACATTCGTCTGCCCGGCGTAGTGGAGCCCAATGCCTACCGGCGGGTGGCGGTGACACCACTCGTCAGCGGACGTGTGACGCACGTTGCCGCCCAACTCGGCGCGCGTGTGCGAAAGGGCGAGACGATGACCAACATCTACAGCCCGGCCATCGCCGACGCGCGAGCGAAGTACATCTCGGCACGGGCGATGCTCGACGCCCACGACCTCGAGCTCCAGCGCACAGAGAAGCTCGTGGAGATCGGCGCGGCGAGCCGTCAGGAACTCGAGCGCATTCATGCCGAGCACGCGGCGCAGATCGCCGAGGTCAACAGCGCGCGGTCGCAGCTCGAGCTGCTGGGCGTGCCCGCACCGCCATCGCACGAGGCACAGGGCGGAGGCGCCGTCAGCGCCACGACGAGCGTACCTGCGCCGATCGACGGTGTGGTCACCGAACGCAACGCCAACGTTGGTCTGAACGTAGACAGCGCAACCCAGCTGTTCACCGTCGTCGATCTCTCGACGGTCTGGATCGTCGCGGATGTCTACGAACGCGATTTCTCTCGGGTCCGTGTCGGCAACCAGGCGGCGATCACCACTCCGGCGTATCCCGGTTTGACACTCCGCGGCCCGGTCAGCTATATCGATCCGCAAGTCAACGCCACGACACGCACTGCGAAGGTGCGAGTCGAGGTCGCCAATGCCAGGGGCGACCTCCGCCTCGGGATGTACGCCGACGTCGCCATCTCCACAGGTCAGGCGACCGCAAAGGTCATGATTCCGGGCGCGTCAATTCAGCAGGTCGGCAACCGTTCGGTCGTGTATCTCTCCGATTCCCAGCAACCCGGCCGGTTCGTGGAACGGGCTGTCACGCTGGGCGCCTCCTCTGGCGAACAGGTGGAAGTCGCGTCCGGCCTGAAGCCCGGCGATGTCGTCGTGACCGAGGGCAGCTTCTTCGTGAAAGCCGAACGTGAGCGTCTCGGCGGAATGTCTGCGCATTGACGCAGCCAACCCCGTGGTCGTCCTCGATAATTCAAACGAGCGCTGCCGCTCAACACCGCCGTCGAAATCGACGTCACCGGACGAGGCAAAAGCCATCGCGTTCACTGCGGCATGAAGATGCTCGAATGGATCGTCGTCATTGAGATTAGGAGCAGGATCGTCGTCATTGAGATTAGGAGCAGGCACGATGCCACATCGATGTGCCACCTGGTTTGTTCTTGTCGTGCTCCTTTGCGCGCCACTGACGGGCAGCATCGCGGCTGCGCAGGAACCACTGGCAATCGGATCCCAGGACGATAACGACGGCACCGATGTGCTCGGCGCGTTTGGCGATTCATTCAAGCTGCTCCTGATCGAGCACGCGTGGCGAATCGCGTTCCAGGAGAAGACGCGAGCCGAGCTGGGCGGAAAATTCTGGCTCGATTATCAGCGCTCCGTTCGCATGCCTCGGCAGTGGGGCGATACCGACGCGGGGTGGGTCAACTACCTCGGACACCCGATTCATGGAGCCGGCGCCGGGTACATCTGGCTCGATCATGATCCCTCGGCGCCAGGGGAGTTCAGTCTGACTCGGCGCTACTGGACGTCCCGCGTGCGGGCGATGGTGTTCGCCGGCGCCTACAGCCTGCAGTTCGAGATCGGGCCGCTCAGCGAAGCGTCGCTCGGCAACGTCGGCATGCGGCCCGAGACGACGGGCTGGGTCGATCACGTCATTACCCCCGTCGGTGCGTTCGGGCTCATCGTGGTTGAGGATGCCCTCGATCGCTATGTGGTGAGGTGGACGGAAGAACGAGTCCCAAATATCTTTCTGCGAATGCTGATTCGGCTTGCGGCCAATCCTGGCCGCACGCTGTCGAACAGCGCGAGCGGCCGTTCGCCGTGGCATCGCGACGGACGACCGATCGCATGGCGCTAGTCACTCTCCGAGGGATGTCATGCGTTTGAGCATTTTCTTAACCGTTGTCGTTCTCGCGATCGTTGTTCAGGCGGGTGTAAACACCCGCCTTTACGTTTCCGCCCAACAACCGAACCCGCGGCAGCAGCCTGGCGCACCCATCACGATCTACGCGCCGGATCAGCACGATCTCTACGATGGCCACTTCGTCATCTCGGCCAATCGCGTCCACATGGTTGGCAGTCTCAACGATCCTCCAGGTTGGAATCACATGGACAACGACGCGAAGACCGTCAAGGCCGTGTCAGGCACGGCCGACATCGACGTCGATGAGATCAAGAACACTGGAAAGTTCGAAGCCCGTCTGAAGGTTCCCGAAGGCGATCTCGTGGTCGCCATCGATCGCTTCAACGAGTTCGCGCCGTGTCAGAACGGCGGCATCGTTGCGTATCTGCACGAGCACGGCACCGACTCAGGCTGCGGCGACAACAACTGGCCCAAGACGTTTGTGTATCTCGCCGGATGGGGTTTCGGCCACGCGACGCTGAACGGCAAGCCGCTGTATCAGGATTATGAAATGCACTTCATGGTCACGCAGGGCACCCGCGATCGCAAGACGCTGAAGGTGAACTATCCGTTGCCGACAAAGAAAGGACCGGCTGGTGAAGTGAACCCAGCCACGCAGCAGCTCGACTTCTACATCCGCAGTCCCAAGCAGGATCCACGCAACACGCCGAACCGCGAAGTGTTCGCGCACTTCTTTGCGATGGAAGTGACCTGGAAGTAAGACAGGTGGGTCTGCAGGCACCCCCAGTTTGGGAGGCAGGAGTGCCTGCAGGACCTCACCCCGCGACTGGGCTTGCTCGATGCGAGGAAAGCAAGGGGGCCAGTCACCACTGGATGGTATGTGAGTGTTAGACGTTGGCCGCGGAAAAAAGGCTCACTCGTTTTATCAAAAAGTGATCAAAGAGATTTCTGCGCATGAGCGACAATGCTGCGCCATGCCCCGTACACCCAAACAGGTCATCTCGCGACGACGCGTTCTGCAGAGTGCCGGAGGCGTCTTCGCCGTCGCGGGTCTTCCCGCTTCCGGACACTCAACGGTCGCAGCGCAGGAATCACACGCCGCTTCAACTGATCTGACAGGACGTGTTGCGCGCTACATGGCATCGGCACGTGATCGCGCGCTGTCGCCTGCGGTCGCGCGCGAGACGAAGCATCGCATTCTCGACACGATTGCCGCGATGGTCTCGGGCGCACGTCTCAAGCCGGGAGAGGTCGCGATCCGGTTCGCGCGCGCACAAGGCGGCATATCAGAGGCGACGGTGCTGACGACCGCGATCAGAACGTCGGCCGTGAATGCGGCGCTGGTCAACGGGATGTTCGCGCATGCGGACGAGACCGACGACTTCGAACCCGTCACCAAGGCTCACCCCGGTTGCGCCGTCGTGCCTGCGGCGCTGGCGATGGGCGAACGGACGAAGGGCTCCGGCCCGGATCTGATTCGTGCCGTCGCACTCGGCTACGACCTGTGCTGCCGCTGGCTGATGGCGCTTGGCCCCAACCACGTACGGGCCACGCATCGCAGTGCGGAAGGCGTGAGCGCAACCGTCGGCGCGGCCGCGGCGGCGGCGTCGATGGCGCGTCTCGATGAACAGGGGATGCGCTACGCGTTGTCGTACGCCATCCAGCAGGTCTCGGGCGTATGGAGCTGGGAGCGCGACGTCGAACATGTCGAGAAGGCGTTCGACTTCGCCGGCATGGGCGCGCGCAACGGCGTGACCGCGGCGTTGATGGTGCAGCTTGGCTTCACCGGCGTCGCGGACGTGCTCGAAGGCGAGCACAACGCGCTCGAGGCACACTCGCGCGAGGGGAAGCCCGAAGAAATGGCGCGCGATCTCGGCTCGCGCTACTTCGTCACCGAAACGGCAATCAAGACCTTCTCGGTTGGCTATCCGATTCAGGCGGCACTCGACGCGTTCATCTCCTTGCGCCGCGAGCATTCGCTGACGCCGGCCAGCGTCGATCACATCGTCGCGACGCTGCCCGAGGATGGCGCGCGCATCGTGGACAACCGCTCAATGCCCGATGTCAACCTGCAATATCTAATCGCGGTGGCGCTCGTAGATGGTACCGTATCGTTCGAGGCGAGCCACTCGTACGAGCGGATGAAAGATCCACAGGTGCTCGACGCGAAGCGCCGTGTAGAACTGGTCGCCGACCGCGCGTTGATGGATCCGGCGGCGCCGCGCAGTGCACGCGTCGAGGTGCGGCTGCGCGACGGACGGACAGTGAGCCGTTTCACACGCCACGCGCCGGGGACCAAGGAGAATCCGCTCGACGCAGCAGGCGTCAACGCAAAGGCGAGGAGCCTGATCGAGCCCGTGCTCGGCGCGCGGCGTAGCGCAGGGGTGATCGAGCGCGTTCACGGACTCGAAGCTGTCGGCGATGTGCGCGACCTGATGGCGTTATTGCGAACGTAAGTCCGCCTAAAGGCGGACACTACGGCTATTTTCCATCCACCGAGAACGCCAACAGCACGTTGCCCGGGATACCGTTCTGCACGTAACCCGAATTCACGAACAGCATCCCGCCGCTGATCGCCGGCCCGCCGACGTTGAGCGATCCGCCACGCCCGGTGACGCCGTTGATCGTGTCGTAGGTCTTCACCGTATCGAAGTCCCAGACAATCTTCCCGTCCGCCGCAGCGAACGCACGGATATGGCCATCGACCGATCCGGAAAACGCGACGCCGGGCATCGCGCTCACTGCGGCCGACTGCGCCGGACTGCACCGCTCGCGGCCGCTACACGCTGCAGGCGGTGGCGTGTGCCACACGCGCTGCCCCGAATCGAGCCGCAGTGCGAACATGCCGCCGCCGGTGCTCGGATCGGGCACCGTGGCCTGGCTGTTCGGCACCGGGAACCGCGCAATATCCGACAGCGCCACGTACATGGTCGATTGATCAGCGGCCGATCCCCACTGCACGCCGCCGTTGATTCCGCCCTTGCCGACCCGCTCCTGCCAAATCAACTCGCCGTTGCGATCCGGATCGAGGGCGTGGACCACACCGGACTTCTGACCGGCAACGAGCGC
>Ga0126304_10001446_pt1 | contig 11160 bp, 11 predicted proteins | sample Plot25_FD_92538 | JGI IMG/M metagenome (GOLD analysis project Ga0126304, IMG submission 92538) | Serpentine soil microbial communities from UC McLaughlin Reserve, CA, USA - Plot25 | ecosystem: Environmental > Terrestrial > Soil > Grasslands | place: USA: UC McLaughlin Reserve, Lake County... | reverse complement strand
CGTGTCGGCCCTCCCCAAGACCCGCAGCGCGAAGATCGTGCGCCGGGCGGTACGCGCGAAGGCTTTGGGGAAGGATCCCGGTGATCTTTCCTCCGTCGAGAACCCGGAGGCTCTCGAGGACATTGCTCGCGCCGTCTGAATACGAAGGCTCACTGACCCGCGGGTACCTGGACACGGCCACGTATGGGCTACCGCCGCGCTCCACGCTCGCGGCCGTCGAGGGGACGATCGCGAGCTGGGCGGGGCGCGGCTCGTGGCTCGACTGGGAGCAGGACGGAGAGGCCTGCCGCGAGCTCTTCGCGCAAATCGTCGGAGCGCAGCCGGAGGAGATCGCGTACGTGGCGGCGGCATCTGTGGCAGCGGGCATCGTCGCGGCGAGCCTGCCGGCGGAGGCGGGCGCCAACGTCGTCCTCTACGAGCGCGACTTCGATTCCGTGCTCTTCCCGTGGCGGCCGCTGGCGGAGCGCGGCGTCGAGTTGCGGCTGCTTCCGCTCGAGCGGCTCGCGGAAGGGATCGACGAGCGCACGGCCCTCGTCGCGGTCAGTCTCGTGCAGTCCTCCGACGGGCGCATGCCCGACCTCGCCGCGACCAAGGCCGCCGGGACCCGCCTTTTCCTGGACGGGACACAGGCCGTCGGCTCGATTCCCGTGGACCTCGCCGGCGTCGACTACCTGGTCGCCCACTCCTACAAGTGGCTGCTCTCGCCGCGGGGCCTCTGCTTCTTCTACGTGCGGCCGGAGCGGTTGCCCGAGATCACGCCGTGGCTCGCCGGCTGGAAGTCGCGCTCGGATCCCTTCGAGGACTACTACGGCGCGCCCGAGCTCGCGTCCGACGCGCACCGGCTGGACGTCTCGATCCCCTGGTTCTCGGCTCCGGGCGCGCGTGCGAGCCTCGGGCTGATCGCGGGACTCGGCGCTGAGGCGATCGGCGAGCACAACCTCGTCCTCGCGCGCTCGTTCGCGGCCGAGCTCGGGCTGGCCGAGCCCGCGTCCCCGATCCTGCGGGTTCCCGTTGACGACGCGGAGGCAGCCGTCGAGCGCCTGGAGCGCGCGGGGGTGGCGTGCTCGGCGCGGTCCGGCTCGATCCGCTTCGCCTTCCACCTCTACAACGACGAGGAGGACGTCGCCCTCGCGCTCGAGGCTCTCCGGCCTGAAGCCGCTGTACGCTCCGACGCGTGATCCGCTTCCTCTTCCGAACCGTGGTGGCGATCATCGCCACTGGGATCGGGCTTCTCGTCGCGGCGCTCATCCTCGACGGCCTCAAGATCGACGGAATCGTGACGTTGATCGCAGCGACGTTCATTGTGTGGCTGGCTGCGATCCTGGCGACGTGGATCCTTCCTTTCCTCGGACTCAAGAAGTTTCTCGACAACCGTCGCGACTAGTTTTCGTCTCTTAGACGCAAACCGGTAGAATTCATCGCGTGAGGCTCGCGCTCGCCCAGATGAACACGGTCGTCGGAGACCTCGAGGGAAACCGCGCCCGCATCGTCGAGCGGCTCGGCGAGGCCCGCGAGGCCGGGGCCGAGCTCGTCCTCTTCCCCGAGCTCGCGGTCACCGGCTATCCGCCCGAGGACCTGCTTCTCCGCCCGGGCTTCCTGCGCGCAGCCGCCGAGTCGCTCGGACAGATCGCGGCGGAGACTAAGGGCATCGCGGCGCTCGTGGGAACGCCGCACCTCGACCGCGACCTCTTCAACGCGTGCGCTGTGTGCGTGGACGGCGAGGTGAAGGCGATGTACCACAAGCAGTTCCTTCCGAACTACGGCGTCTTCGACGAGGACCGCTACTTCCAGGCCGGGCGTGAGCTCGTCCTCCTGCGTTGCGGCGACACGCTGATCGGGCCGACCGTCTGCGAGGACATCTGGCAGCCCGGTCCACCGGCCACCGATCTCGCTCTCGCCGGCGCCCACGTGATCGCCAACATCTCGGCTTCGCCGTTTCACCTCGGCAAGGGCGCGGAGCGCGAGGACATGCTCGCGACGCGGGCGAGGGACAACTCCTGCTGGATCGTGTTCGTGAACGCCGTCGGCGCCCAGGACGAGCTCATCTTCGACGGGCACAGCCTCGTCCTCGACGAGGAAGGGCATATCGTCGCGCGCGCACCTGCGTTCGAGGAGGCGCTTGTCGTCGTGGACGTGGATGCGACCACCGCGGTCAGCCGCCGCCTGCGCGACGCACGGCGCCGCGCGCTCGCTCGCGCACGCCGAGAGCTTCCGAACCCGCCGGTGGTCGACGTGCCGGAGCACGCGGCTAGCGGCGGCGTCGCGCCCGTGCTCGCCCCAACTCTCGACGAGCTCGAACAGATGCGGCGTGCCCTCGAGCTCGGCCTCGGCGACTACATGGCGAAGAACGGCTTCCACGACGTCGTCCTCGGCATCTCGGGCGGAATCGACTCGGCGCTCACCGCGGCCCTCGCCGCGGAGACGCTCGGCCCCGAGCGGGTTCATTGCGTCTCGATGCCGTCGCGCTACAGCTCCGGTGAAACGCGGGCCGACGCGAAGCGGGTGGCCGAGTCGATCGGCGCGCAGTACATCGAGATTGCCATCGAGCCGATCGTCGAGTCCGTCAGCGCGGCGCTCTCCTCCGTGTTCGAGGGCACGGAGCCCGGCGTGGCCGAGGAGAACGTCCAGGCCCGCGTCCGCGGCCTCCTCGTGATGGCGCTTTCGAACAAGTTCGGCTGGCTTGCCCTCGCCACCGGGAACAAGAGCGAGCTCTCGGTGGGGTACGCGACGCTTTACGGGGACATGGCCGGCGGGTTCGCGCTCCTCAAGGACGTGTACAAGACGGACGTCTTCCGGCTGGCCAAGCACCTGAACGAGCGCGCCGGCCGCGAGATCATCCCGCAGAGCGTCATCGACCGCGCGCCCAGCGCGGAGCTGCGCCCCGATCAACGCGACGAGGACTCGCTGCCGCCGTATTCCGAGCTCGACCGGGTGCTCGAGGCCTACGTCGAGCTGGACTCGTCGCTGGAGGAGCTCGCGTCAGACGGTTTCGACCCGGGCGTCGTCGAGCGCGCCGTCGCGCTGATCGATCGCGCCGAGTACAAGCGCCGCCAAGCTCCGCCCGGCGTGAAGCTCCGCCCGAAGGCCTTCGGGCGCGACCGCCGGATTCCGATCACGAACCGCTGGCGCGGCTAGCCAGCCGCCCGCAGGCGACTAGCTAGCGTTCTTGAAGAAGAAGAACTCGCCTTCCTCGCCTCCGCCTACGAACGGCGGGCAGCACTGTCCCGGGAAGACGATCGAGACCGGGGCGAAGCCCGTGATCGCCTGAGTGAAGGGTTCGTTCCGGCTGGCACTGACGGTCCCCTTCCGGCCCGTGAGGAGCTGGGCGACCAGCCAGTTGTTCGGCTTTCCCTCGAAGCTCGCGAGCAGCTCGTCGAACGTGTCCGGCGTCCGGCCGCACCCACCGAAGAACGGGTTGCAGCCCGAGCCTCCACCGACAGTCACCGCCGCGCCGTTCTTCGCGCTGTTCGGGATCTTGAACTGAAACGTGACCCTCTGGTTCGCCGAGCCGTCCGACGGCTTCAGGATCGCCCGGAACTTGAGCGTGTCACCCGGGAAGGCCTTCAGCGATCTGACCTTTTCGCACGCGCCGCCGTGGCACCAGAGTAGCCTCTCGATGTGGTAGTCGCGGACGGTCTCCTCGAGGTCGATCGTCGCCTCCGTGTTGGTGATCTCGATGTCCTCGTTCGGGTAGTTCGCGATGGCGAGGAGCTCGCCGTAGATCTCGAACGCCGATTCGAACGAGAGGTCGAACTCCGAGACGTACATGTTCATCTTGTGGAGCTCCCACGGAGTTCCGTCCTCGCGCTTGCCTTCGATCGTCCAGCTGTAGGACGCCGACCCTTCACCGATCTTGTCGAACACGGAGTCGATGTTGGAGAAGATGTGGGAGAAGGCGAAGTCGGGATACCCCTCCGTGAAGACGACGTCTGATTCGCCGAAGTGGGTGTTTTCGCTGTCGAGCGACGAGGTCACGGTCGTGATCGGGATCGACGGCGGTTCACCGTCCACCGCGCGGATGCCCGCGAGGCGGTCCTGGTCGAGCGTGCCGACGGGGCTCGTGACGTTGGCGAGCTTGTAGGGGCCGAGCGGGTCGTCAACGATCGTGATCGCGTCGGCCGAGCCGGCGCCGAGCGACGTCCGGCCGGAGAAGAGCATCGGATGTCCAAAGGCGAGCGCCTGCCCGTCGCAGACGTACGTCGTCGTCCCGACGCCCGCAACTGTGAGGTCTCCGTAGGACAAGGCGGCGGAGAAGTTACCGCCCGGGACGAGGTCGTCCACCACTCCCGAGAGGCTCCCCGAGGAGGAGGCGCCCGGCGTGAGCTTGATCGTCGGCTTGTACTTCTTGAAGAAGGGAAGCTTCTTCATCTGCTGGAAGCGCTGGTTGTTCAGCCCGCCGGAAATGCTGACCGGAACCTTCAGCCGGACGAGGCTCCCGCCCATCGTCGGAAGCGCCGCGCCGATCTTCGCCGCCACCTTGCGCACGACCGAGCGCGGAAGCTTGATGCGTGCCGGGACCCGGGACGCAGCGCGCGACGAGACCGAGAGCCCGTTCACATGAAGCATGTCTTCGGCAGGCGTGAGGCCCGCGATGTTGGTCGCCCCGAACGAGAAGCCGTACGCGAGCGCACCGGCGAGCTCCGGCCCACCGCCGTGGTCGATGTAGACGGGCGAACCGGACATTCCGGCCCAGACACCGCCGCCCGCGTCGACCGTCGGGCCCGAGATCTCGACGATGATCACGTCGCGCCCGGGTCCGATCAGGTCGGGCATGAGTCCGAGTACCTCGGCGTCGAAGGACTGGGGGGCCGTACCCGAGACGACGGTCCATCCTTCTCCGATGTCTCCGGTTGCAACCGTGGCGAGCTCCATCACGTCCGCACAGGGACCAGGCGCTGCGATCGCCACCCCCGTCCAGACCAGTCCTGTCGTCATACCAACGACGACAAATGCTGCGAGCGTTCGTAGGCGGGTCATGCCAACCCCTTCTGCGGCGTGAACGGGACGGCTCCCAAGATACGCCTCTCGCCCGGATGTGCCTAGTCCACGAGCTCGGCGCGAAGGGCGCGGAACCAGCGGAGCCGCTCCTCGTAAGACACGGCCGCGTTGGCCGGCGAGGTCGAGGGAAGGACGAAGAGCCCGGTCTTGCTGAGGCGGCGCTCCTGCAGCCCGTGTTCGGGGTGCTCGCGGAAGACGCCTTCGTACGCCGCTTTGCCCACGAATGCGATCATTTGCGGCGCAAGCTGCTCCGCGAGGCGCTCGAACCGCTCGGTGGAGCCGACGAAATCGCCGCGGCGCAGGTCGCCGCTCCCTTTCGTCGTCCGGTAGGCCGCGTTCGTGAGGCCGTAGCCGAGGCCGAGCATCTCCCACTGCTCCTCAGGTACGAGGAGCCGAGGCGTGAAGTCCGCATCGGCGACAAGCCGCCAGAAGTCATTGCGCGGGTTCGCGAAGTGCGCCGCAGCGGCCGCAGAGCGGAAACCGGGGTTGATCCCGCAGAACACGCAGCGCAGGCCGGGAGCCAGGACGTCCGGGACCGCCGACTCCGCCACAGCGTTACTCTACGTCGGAGACCAAGGAGGCTGAGAAATGGTGCAGGCCGAGACGGCTGTCAGGACGATCAAGAACTACATCGGCGGAGGCTGGGTCGACGCGGAAGCGAGCGAGAGCCTCGATGTCAAGAACCCGGCGAACGGCGAGACGCTGGCGCAGCTACCCATGTCGGCCCAGGCCGACCTCGACCGGGCGGTCGAGGCGGCGCGGCAGGCCTTCCCGGCGTGGCGCGCGACCTCCCCGGTCGAGCGCGCCCGCGCCTGCTTTCGGCTCAAGAACGCCCTCGAGGAGCGCAGGGACGAGCTCGCCGAGATCGTCTCCCGCGACAACGGCAAGGCCATCAAGGACGCGGCGGGCGAGGTCCGGCGCGGGATCGAGTGCGTCGAGGTGGCCACCGGGATCCCGTCGCTCATGCAGGGCTCGAACCTCGAGGACGTCTCGCGTGGGATCGACTCCGACATGATCCGCCAGCCGATCGGCGTGTTCGCCGCCATCACGCCGTTCAACTTCCCCTTCATGGTGCCGCTCTGGTTCCTCCCGTTCGCTATCGCCTGCGGGGACACGTTCATCCTCAAGCCTTCCGAGCAGGACCCGCTCGCCTCCGAGCTGCTCTTCGAGCTGCTGGACCAGTGCGAGGTCCCGGCCGGCGTGGTCAACCTCGTGAACGGCGGCAAGAACACGGTCAACGCGATCCTCGAGCACCCGGGGATCAACGGCGTCTCCTTCGTCGGCTCGACCGCGGTCGCGCACCACGTCTACGCGACGGCGGCCAAGCACGGCAAGCGCGTCCAGGCGCTGGGCGGCGCAAAGAATCACGTCGTCGTGATGCCCGACGCGGAGATGGAGTCGGCCGTAGACGGCGTCCTCTCCTCCGCCTTCCATGCAGCCGGCCAGCGCTGCCTGGCGAACTCGGTCTGCGTCGCGGTCGGCGAGGCCTACGAGCCGCTGAAGAAGCGACTCGTCGAGAAGGGCGACGCCATGATCGTCGGCGAGGGCATCGATCCCGAGACCGAGGTCGGCCCCGTCATCTCGGCAGCCGCGCGCGAGCGCATCGGCGAGTTCATCGACCGGGGCCTCGCCGAGGGCGGCGACCTCGTCCTCGACGGACGCGGCAAGGGCCTCGACGACGGCCACTTCCTCGGGCCGACCATCATCGAGACCGATCCGGGCTCGGAGATCGCCACGGAGGAGATCTTCGGGCCGGTCCTCACGCTCGTCCGTGCCCGCGACCTCGACCACGCGCTCGAGATCATGAACGCCTCGACGAAGGGCAACGCGGCCTCGATCTTCACGACCTCGGGCGGCGCGATGCGCAAGTTCCGCCACGACGCCCAGGCCGGGATGATCGGCGTGAACATCGGAGTCGCGGCGCCGATGTCCTTCTTCCCGTTCACGGGCTGGAAGGAGTCCTTCTTCGGCGACCTGCACGCCCACGGACGCGACGGCATCGAGTTCTACACCGAGAAGAAGGTCGTGATCACGCGCTGGCCAGACGCGTGAGCACGCCGAAGCGGCTCGAGTACTCCGTCAGCGAGCGCAGCGGGACCCCGGCTCATGCCGAGCCGGACTGGACGGCCGAGCACCTGCTGCTCGCGGCCCTCGCACGCTGCAGCCTCTCCAGCCTCGAGTACTACGCCAAGCGGGTTGATGTCCAGGTGTCGGGAACGGCGGATGCGGACGGCGTCGTCACACGCCGCGACTCGGACGGGCGGTTCGCCTTCGTCGTGACACGCGTCGCGCTCGACGTCGAGGTGGAACCGGCGCTGGAAAGCGAGGAGCTCACGAAGCTCCTCGACTCAGCGGAGTACGGCTGCTTCATCGGCGCGTCGCTGACGGCGACGCCGACCTATGAATGGCGCGTGAACGGGGAGCCTGTGCGATGAGCACGGTCACCTTCGACGTCGCAGCGGTACGGGCGCGCTTCGCCGCGCTGCAGCGGCCGACCGCGTTCTTCGACGGGCCGGGTGGAACGCAGACGCCGGACGCCGTGATCGACGCGGTAGCGTCCTACCTGCGCGAGGCGAACGCGAACCTCGGCGGCCCGTTCGAGACGAGCCTCCGCAGCGACCAGGTGGTGCACGCGGCGCACGACGCGGCCGCACGTTTTCTCGGCGCCTCACCGTCCGAGGTCGGCTTCGGGCAGAACATGACGACGCTCAACTTCGCGCTCACGCGATCGGTCGGCCGCGACCTTTCTGCAGGCGACGAGATCGTCGTCACGCGGCTCGATCACGACGCCAACGTCTCGCCCTGGCTCGAGCTCGCCGGCGATCTCGACCTCGTCGTGCGCTTCGCCGACCTGCACGAAGTGGACTGCACGCTCGACTACGCGGACCTCGAGGCGCAGATCTCGGAGCGGACGAAAGTCGTCGCATTCCCCTGGGCCTCGAATGCGGTCGGCTCGATCACGGATGTGCGCCGGGTCGCCGACCTCGCCCACGAGGCGGGCGCGCTCGCGTGGGTCGACGCCGTTCATTACGCGCCGCACGGGCCGATCGACGTGGCGGCAGCCGGCGTCGACGTGCTCATCTGCTCGCCCTACAAGTTTTTCGGCCCGCACCTCGGGCTCTTCTTCGGGCGCCGCGACATGCTCGAGGGCTGGGACCCCTACAAGGTGCGCCCAAGCGCGAACGAGCCTGTAAGCCACCGCTTCGAGACCGGCACGCTCCCACACGAGCTCCTGGCCGGCTGCACCGCCGCGGTCGAGTACATCGAGTCCGTCGGTTGGGACGCGATCGTCGGGTGGGAGCGCGAGCTCGGACAGAGGTTCCTCGAAGGCCTCCCGGAGGCGTACACGCTGTACGGAACTCGTTCCATGGAAATCCGGACGCCCACCTTCGCGCTGACGCATCCGTCGCGCACTCCGGAAGAGCTTGCCGACGAGCTCGCGCGCCGCGACATCGCCGCCTGGCCGGGCAACTACTACGCGCTCGAGATCATGGAGCGGCTCGGCCTCACCGATGGCTGCCTCCGGGTCGGGATCGTGCACTACAACACCGTCGAGGAGGTCGACCGGCTCCTCTCCGCGCTCGCGGAGCTCGCATCGTGCTGAGGCTCTACTGGGCGCGGAACGATGGGATGACGGGCCATGTCTTTCTCGGGCCACGTGAGCACGACTCGCTCGCCGCCGAGATGGAGGAGCAGGGCATGGGCGGCTGGCTCTCGGCGGACGCGATCAGGCCGGACGCGCGCATCCCGCCCGGGCAGATCGACCTCGCGCTCGCGAAGGCCTCGCCGGAGCCGCGCACGCTGGATGACGCCAAGCTCTGGGGGGACTGGCTCCGGTTCCTGCAGGGCGCCGCCGAAAACGGCGGCCTCATCGTTCAGTAGCTAGGAGTAGGACTGGCGCGCGGCGTCCCAGCGCGGATCGTCCCAGCGGATCTTGTCCGGGTTGACCCCGCGGCGCTCGGCCATCTCCACGGTGAGCATCTGGAAGCGCACGATGTCCACCACGGGGTGCGTCGTCGGCACGAGCGTCGTCTGGGCGCCGATCTCGCCGAGCGCCTTAACCACGTCAGCTGCTCGCTCGGCCGCGCGGCCCTCGCCTTCGAGGACGAACACGCGCACCTTCTCGTCGATGGAGGCGAAGTGGCCATGAAGGATCTGCTCGGTCTCGTGCGCCTCCGCCGCCACGTACGCACCCTCGCGGAGCTTCAGGACGGCTTCTTGCGCTGTCGGCCAGTCGCGGCCTGCTCCGACCACGACGACGCGGCCCCAGTCCCCGCCCTCGAAGGGGTCCGAGAGCACGGTGTCCACGGCCTGCCGAAGCCAGCGCACGTCCTCTCCGCGCAGCGCCGCGAGCGCCGCCACCGCCGCCGTGTAGCTGGCCGTGTGGCAATAGGACTCCTCGATCTCGGGCGTTGCGACGATCACCTCGTCGGCGATGTCGGCGATCGGCCCCTTCTCCGTCCCGGTGATCAACCACACGGGCCCGTCGAAGGCGTGCGCGGCCTCGAGCGTGAGCTTGGTTTCGCCCTCGTGGCTGACTGCGACCAGGAGGTCGGCGTACGGCGGAGCCAACACCGCCTCGAGAGCCTGATAGGCCTCCCCGCCGGTCTGCGCGGCGTGGAACGAGGTGCCGCAGCCGGTAAAGACGACACGACCGGACGGGAAGCGCCGATCGCCGACGCGCTCCGGGACGCCGCGGATCCACTCGGGCTGGGCTTGGATCGCCGCGCGTGTTAGCTCTCCGGCCATGGTGAAGGGCGAAGCTACCATGCGCGCATGGACGGCTACCGCTACGTCTACGCGCAGGAGGTCGCGTTCCGCGACCTCGATGCGTTCGGCCACGTGAACAACGGGGTCTACCTCACCTACATCGAAAACGCGCGCATCGGCTATGCGCGCGACGTCATCGGGATCGAGTCGCTCGAAGGCCTGCTCATGATCGTGGCCAGCGTGAAGATCGACTTCCGCTCGCGGACGAGTCTCGGGGATACCCTCGAGATCGGCGCGCGGACGACGCGCGTCGGCACGAAGAGCTTCGACCTCGAGCACGAGATCCGCGCCCAGGACGGGCGCCTCGTCGCGGAGGCCGAGACGACGCTCGTCGCCTTCGAGTACGACGCCGACCAGACGATGCCCATCCCGCCAGAGTGGCGGGAACGGATCGAAAACTACGAGTCAAGGAGCGCTGCGGCCACGTGAACGCCTTCGAGAAGACCCTCCTCCCCAACGGCCTCCGGGTCGTCACCGCCCCGATGCCGCAGGCAAAGTCCGTCGCCTGCTTCGTCATGCTCGCCGCGGGCTCCCGCTACGAGACGAAGGAAACGAACGGGATCGCCCACTTCGCCGAGCACATGTTCTTCAAGGGAACCGAGAACCGGCCGACGGCGCGTGAGATCGCAGGCGAGATCGACTCGATCGGCGGCGAGTTCAACGCTTTCACCGGCAAGGAGTACACCGGCTACTACGTGAAGTGCGCGGCCGAACACCGCGACACGGCGCTCGACGTGCTCGTCGACATGCTCCGCCATTCGAAGTTCGACCCCGAGGAGATCGAACGCGAGAAGGGCGTGATCGTCGAGGAGATGAACATGTACTACGACACGCCCCGCGACTTCATCGGCGGCGTGTACGAGGAGCTGCTGTACGGAGAGCAGCCGCTCGGCTGGGACATCATCGGCAAGAAGGAGACGGTGCGCGCGGCCACGCGCGACACCTTCCTCGGCTACGTCGACCGCTGGTACAAGCCGGAGCGGATGGTCGTCGGCCTCGGCGGCCGCCTGGACGGCGACCCGCTCGAGACGGTCGAGCGCCTGCTCGGCGACCTCGGGCCACAGGAGACCGGCGCCGCGGCGCCGATCGAGCTGAACGGCGACGGCGGCCCGCGCCTGAAGATCCATCAGAAGGAGTCCGACCAGGCGCACCTCTGCCTAGGGGTCCGCAGCTACCCGCTCGGCCACCCCGACCGCTACACGGTGCAGATGCTGACGACCGTGCTCGGCACCGGCATGTCGTCACGGCTCTTCACCGAGGTGCGCGAGCGGCGCGGGCTCGCCTATTACGTCTTCGCGCACAACCAGAGCTACACCGACGCCGGCTCGCTCTACTCGCAGGCGGGCGTCGACATTGCCCGCGCCGACGAGGCGGTGGAGACGATCGGCCGCG
>Ga0126304_10001445_pt1 | contig 11160 bp, 14 predicted proteins | sample Plot25_FD_92538 | JGI IMG/M metagenome (GOLD analysis project Ga0126304, IMG submission 92538) | Serpentine soil microbial communities from UC McLaughlin Reserve, CA, USA - Plot25 | ecosystem: Environmental > Terrestrial > Soil > Grasslands | place: USA: UC McLaughlin Reserve, Lake County... | reverse complement strand
GCGTGGTCTCCTTGCAGTACGTCTTCCGCATCCTGACCGGGGGAGGTTCGCAACTGGCTATCGTCGCTTCCACCCTGGTGATCGCGGCGCTGTTCAACTCCCTGCGCCGCCGCATCCAGTCGTTCATAGACCGCCGTTTCTACCGCAAGAAGTACGATGCCGCCAAAACGCTAGAAGAGTTCTCCGCGAAGCTGCGCGACGAGACGGACCTGGCCACCCTGAGCGAGGAGCTGGTCGGAGTTGTGCATGAGACCATGCAGCCACGCCATGCTTCACTGTGGCTCCGGACAGAGGCGGCAGGGAAAGGGCTCCCTGATGAGTAAGCAAGCTTCCACCCTTCTGGCGTGGTCGCTGTGTGGGCTTACGATATTCTTGATCCTCTGCGCCTCCACCTTAGCCGTCCTGAACCGATACAACTTCGGGGATGCGAGCTTCCTCGTAGCCGAGGCGTCGGCGGCGGTGGTGGGTGGTTTGATCTCGGCCCGCCAGCCGCGCAACCCGGTTGGGTGGCTGATACTGGGGCACGCCCTGTGCTTCACGTTGGGAGAGTTCGGGCGTCAGTACGCCATCTACGGCATCCAGACGGAGCCTGGCTCCTTGCCCGCGGCGGGGTTGGCAATTTGGCCGACGTACTGGATCTGGTTTCCAGGCATCATCCTGATGATCGTGCTCCTGCCGCTCTACTTCCCGAGCGGACACCTCCTGTCTACCCGCTGGAGGTGGCTCGTCTGGGGCACTGCGCTCTGCTCCGCTGTAACGACCGGAATGGCAATGGTTCTGCCGGGCGATCGCGAAGCGCCCGGCATCCCCAACCCGTTCGGGCTTGAGTCGGTACCAGAATGGCTGCGATTCTTCGGGCTGGTGTTCAGTTCTTTTGCCCCGGCCAGTTGGATGGTGTTCAGTGCCTTCGCGGTCATGAGCCTGGTCCTGCGCTTCCGGAGGTCAGGGGGCGAGGAGCGCCAGCAGATCAAGTGGGTAGTCTATGCCATGGTGGCCGTGGCCCTAGGCTTTGTGGGGCTCCCGCTCATGCGGGAGATCATCATGCTGCCACCCCTGGTGAATGCTCTGCTCTTCGTCGGATTCCTCGAAAGCCTGTGGATCTCCCTTGCCGTCGCCATTCTGAGGTATCGCCTCTACGACATAGACGTCCTGATAAATCGCACCATCGTCTATGGTACGTTGACCGTGACGCTGGCGCTGATATACGTTGGTGGGGTAGTGGCTCTCCAGGGGCTGTTCCGCGCCCTCACCGGACAGGGCTCATCACTCGCTGTGGTCGCTTCCACGCTGGCGATAGCCGCCCTGTTCAGCCCCTTGCGCCGCCGGGTGCAGATGTTCGTGGACAGGCGCTTCTACCGCAGCAAGTACGATGCCGCCAAGACGCTGGAGGCCTTTTCGGGCAGGTTGCGCAATGAGACGGACCTCAAACAGTTGAACGCGGAACTGCTATCAGTCGTCTCGGCGACGGTGCAGCCAACGCAGGTTTCATTGTGGTTGAAGCCGGCGGATCGCGAGGTGGAACGATGAGCGCTCGTGCCGCCTTCCGGCTGGCCTGGTCGTTGTGGGTGATCTCCGTGGCGCTAACGGCTTCGAGCCTACTTCTGCTAGTCCTCAACCTCTCTCACCCGAACGTCCACGTCTATGACTACTGGCTCGAAAATACTCTTGGCGCCGTGCTTTACTCGAGTGTGGGCTCCCTCGTAGCCTCCCGCCGAGCGGAGAACCCCGTCGGCTGGCTCTTCTGCCTGCTCGGTCTCGCTTTCAGCGTTGGCCATTCCAGTTCCCAGTACGCCATCTACACCCTGTTGACGCAACCTGATTCGCTGCCGGCGGGTCAGGCGCTGGCCTGGACCTCCTCCTGGATACTACCCCCCATTATCGGCCTGCAGGTCTTCTCCCTCCTGTTTTTCCCGACGGGACGCTTGCCGGGCAGACGCTGGAGGTGGGTGGTTTGGCTGACCGCGGCTTCTGTCGTGGTGGGGACCATCTCCTCTGCTTTCTCTTTTGGTGCCAACGCTGGTCTTGGTCCGGTTCAGAATCCGCTCGGGATAGAGAGTTTCTCCGAGGTATACGATGCAGTACTGACTCCCCTGATGGGTCTTCTGATCGTGGCAGGGGCCTTCTCACCTTTCGTGCGACTGCGCCGTGCGGGAGGAGTGGAGCGCCAGCAGATCAAGTGGTTCGCCTACGCCGCGGCAGCAACAGTTGGAGGCCTCGTCATTGCGTACATGATTCCTAACACGATCGATACGCCCCGATGGTTTGAGTGGGTCGGGTACGCGCTGGTGGTCGCCACAACGCCGGCGATCCCCGTCTCCATAGGGATCGCCATACTTAGGTACCGCCTCTACGACATAGACCGCGTCATCAACCGTACCCTCGTCTACGGGGCGCTCACGCTGATGCTCGCGCTCGTGTACTTGGGGGGCGTAACGGCGACCCAGGCGCTCTTAGGGACGCTGACGGGCCAGCAGAGGCTGCCCCAACTCACCATCGTCGTATCCACGCTCGTCATAGCAGCTCTCTTCAACCCGCTGCGCCATCGCACGCAGGAGTTCATAGACCGGCTCTTCTACCGCAGGAAGTACGATGCCGCCAAAACGCTGGAAGAGTTCTCCGCGAAGCTGCGCGACGAGACGGACCTCCATGCCTTGAGCAACGACACCCTGGAAGCCGTGCGAGATACGATGCAACCGGCGCACGTCTCGTTGTGGCTGAAACCGACCGTAGGCGACCACGGTCCGGATGGCAGCGGGAGGAGGGAGGGCTAGCTGTGCCAGTCCACGACTTCGAGATCCCGAAAGTCGGATTAGTCGGTGGTGTTGGCTGTGACCACGGCAAGGTCATTGATCCTGGCGACGGCGGCGATCTGGCAGTCGGCGAGAGGCGGCGTCCTGCCCACTGCTCCCAGCCTCGCGAGTTCGGCGGCGTGCCACCCGGCGGCTCGCGCGTCGTACGGCAGTATGGGTATCGAAGGCTCCACGACCTCCTCCAGATACCGCCCGATGGCCTCTCTCCGCGCCGATGGCGGCAAACGATGGTAGCCGAAGAGCAACTCGTGCCATACTACGGAAGCGGTCGCCACCTCCTCATTGTACTCCCGCAATCTTTCGAGAACTTGATGGTCGGGCGTCGGAAACAGAGGTTCGGATAGGATGTTGGTGTCCAGCACAAACCGCAGAACGTCATCAACCCGGCTCCCGACCGGGAGAAGCGTCGCGCAACCCTTCGAAGACCTCCGGCTCTATACCCAACCCGTCAAGACCGCTTTCTTCGCGGAACGCTACATAAGCATCCCAGAAACCCTTCTCACCCGACAGACGCCGGTACTCCCGGAGGGAGAGCAACACAGCCACCGGCTCTCCCCTGCGCCTCAGCTCGACGCCGGCAACCTTCTCCTCCACGTCGCGGATGATGCTCGTGAATCGGTCTCGAGCCTCGGCGATCGAATAACGCTCGAACACTGCGACCTCCAGATAGCCACTTTAACCGGCACGGCGGTTCCTTCAACGTACCGGCGAGGGACGGCCTGCTCGCCGGAGGCGAAGCGATGACTGCACGCACCGCTTCCTGGCTGCCCTGGTCGTTGTGGGCGATCTCCGTTACCCTGACGGCGCTGAGCTTGCTTCTCGTGGTACTGAACCTCTCATACCCTAACACCCCAATTCCCAACTACTGGCTCGGAAATGCGCTGGTCGTGATCGACGCGACCGTGGGTGCTATCGTGGCCTCCCGCCGGCCCGAGAACCCCGTGGGCTGGCTCTTGTGCCTCTCCAGCGTAGTGGTCAGCACGAGCACCTTCACCTCCTTGTACGCGATCTACGCCTTGCTCGCGCGAGACGGCTCGCTCCCCGCAGGCGAGGCGTCGGCCTGGATCGCCGCCTGGCTACTGCCTCCCATCATCGGCATTCAGGTATCCTACCTGCTGCTCTTCCCCACCGGACGGTTGCCGGACAGTCGATGGAGGTGGTTGGCGTGGCTGATAGGGATTTTTGTCCTGGCGGGAGTGATCTCTTCGGCGTTCTCTCCAAATGCGTACCTGGGCGCCCTAGGACCGATCCGGAATCCGCTCGGAATTGACGGCTTCACCAACGTCTACAAGACCGTCGTGTTCACGATGGCTCCGCTCCTTTACCTTGCAGCTGCCTTTGCGGTGTTCGTTAGACTGCGCAGAGCCGTGGGGGTGGAGCGCCAGCAGATCAAATGGTTCGCTTTCGCTGTTGCGATCTACGCCATAGCCATTGCCTTGAACGTCACCACCATCGCGATAGACGAGCCACGCTGGTTCGAGTGGACCGCGAACGCGATCTTCACGGGCGTGGGTACAATGATTCCTCTCTCCATCGGAATAGCCATCCTCCGCTATCGTCTCTACGATATAGATCGCATCATAAACCGCACCCTGGTCTACGGTTCGCTGACGGTCACGCTGGTGGCACTCTACTTCGGCGTCATCGTCGTATTGCAGAGAGTGCTCGTCGTCGTCACCGGCCAGGAATCGACACTCGCGGTCGTTGCCTCGACGCTATTGATCGCTGCGCTGTTCAATCCGCTGCGTCACAGCATCCAGAACTTCATCGACCGCCGCTTCTACCGCAGGAAGTACGATGCGGCCAAGACACTCGAAGAGTTCGGAATCACGTTGCGCGCTGCGACTGACCTGGACGGCCTGAAGGAGGAGTTGACCGGCGTGGTCAGGGAGACGGTACAACCGGCCCACGTCTCCTTGTGGCTGGCGGCGGCCCGCGGAAAGGGGGGGCGTGAGTGATCGCTCCCTGAGCTGGCTAGCGTGGTCGCTGTGCGCTCTGACCCTGCTCGTCCTGGCGGCGTCGCTGGTTCTGATCGTCCTAGGCTGGTCCATTCCACTGCCACAAGAGGTGACGCCGTGGCGGGATGAGGCCGTCTCTCTTGTGGGGATCGTTGGCGCGCCCATCCTTGGCGGACTTATCGCCTCGCGGCGTCCCCGCAATCCCTATGGGTGGGTGTGGCTGGGCTTCGGGATTAGTTTCGCCATCCAGCAATTCGCGGCATCCTACGCCGCCTACGCGCTAGTGGAGCCGGGTACGCTCGCGGCCCCCCTAACGATCTCTCGCGTGCTTGGGCTTGGGAATCAGGTGGCGCTCGCCCTCGCACCGTTCCTGTTTCTGCTCTTCCCCACAGGGAAGCTCCCGTCGCGACGCTGGCGCCCTCTGGCCTGGATATCGGCTCTCTCGGGGGTGACTATCGTGGTCCTCGTCTTCCTCTTCGATAATCCGGACCAGGTCGGGGGAACGATCGGCATAATGGCAGCGAGCGTGGTGTTCGTCATCTTCGCCACCATCGGCCTCTCGGCGCTCTCGCTCCTGTTCCGTTACCGGAGGTCAAGCGGGGCGGAACGACAACAGTTGAAGTGGGTCGCGTTCACGGCCGTCTTGGCGGCCTCCTTCCTGGTCGGGCAGCAGCTAGCCTGGTTGGGCGGCCTCCTGGTGGCCAACTCCTTTGGCGGGGAACTGCCGGGCCTGAACCGGTCGCTCGAAAATCTGCTCAACGTCACCTTTAATGTGTGCCTCTATGCGGGGGTCGGCATTGCCATCTTGCGATACCGGCTCTACGACATAGACATCATTATCAACCGAACCCTCGTTTACGGTACGCTCACCGTTTCTCTGGCGCTGGTCTACTTGGGCGGTGTGATCTCGCTCCAGGCTCTGCTCCGCGCCATCACCAGCCAGGGATCGCAGCTGGCTATTGTGGCCTCTACACTCCTGATAGCGGCGCTATTCAACCCCCTGAGGCGGCGTGTGCAGAACTTCATCGACCACCTCTTCTATCGTCGCAAGTACGATGCCGCCAAGACACTCGAAACATTCTCTGCAAAGCTGCGTGACGAGACGGACATCGACGCCCTGAACTCCGAGCTACTCTCGACGGTGCGGGAGACGGTGCAACCCGAGCACGTTTCGCTGTGGCTGCGCGGGTCAGGGGAGAGCACGCAGCGATGAGGTACCGCTTTGCAAGCAAGCTCGCTTGGGCGTTGTGGACTTTGACGATGTTATGTTCCGTTCTCTCGCTGCCGCTCGCCGAACAGGGGGGCCTTATCGTCATAGTGCCGCTGGCTGCGTGGACACTCACGTCATCGACAGTGGGGGCCATCATTGTCTCGCGGCGGCCTGAAAACCCGATCGGCTGGATACTCTGCGCCATAGGGTTCTTGTGGGCTTGCAACATCTTCTCTGGCCTGTACGCTATCCAGGCGCTGGTTACTGATCCTGGATCTCTCCCTGCCGGAGAGGTGGCAGCCTGGGTCGGCACCTGGGTGGTCTATCCGGCGTTCGGACTCCTCGCCTACCTGTTCCTCCTGTTCCCCGATGGACGGCCGCTGTCTCCCCGTTGGCATCCGCTCCTCTGGACCAACAGCGTTCTCATAGTCGTGGGCAGTGCCGTGTGGGCATTCACTCCGGGCCCGATAGCGGGCCTGGAAGGTATTCGCAATCCGCTCGGCATCGAGGGGTACGGAGTTACACTCGAGTTCGCAGGCCAGCTGTTTTTCTACGCTGTAGATGTGCTAGTGCTCGTCTCTGTAATCTCCGTCTACCTCAGGTTACGGCGCGCAAGCGGAGAGGAGCGCCAACAGATCGAATGGCTCGTCTACGCCGCCGCGCTGCTCGGAATCGTCGTCGTGGTCAGCGTGGTCGGCGATCTATTCTTCGGCGGGTTCGGATGGTGGATCTTCCTGGTCGTGATCCTGGCATTCCTGGGTCTTCCCATCTCCATCGGTGTGGCCGTACTCCGTTACCGCCTCTACGACATCGACATAATCATAAATCGCACCCTCGTCTACGGGTCGCTCACCGCGATGCTCGTTTTGGTCTACGTCGGCTGCGTGATCGGCTTGCAATACATCTTGCGCGGCCTCACTGGGGAAGAGTCTCAGCTCGCCATCGTCGCTTCGACGCTGGTGGTGGCGGCACTCTTCAACCCTTTCCGTCGCCGCGTCCAGGCTTTCATAGACAGGCGTTTCTACAGACGCAAATACGACGCCAGAAAGACCCTCGAAGAGTTTACCGCAATGCTACGCGAGGAGACGGACATCGACGCTTTGAACACCGTGCTACTCTCGACGGTGCGGGAGACGGTGCAACCCGAGCACGTCTCGCTGTGGTTACGCCCCGATGCCGCCCCGAAGAGCGGGCAGGCAAACTAGAGCTTTCTCATGGCCCCCTGCTTCCCAGATGCTCCCCACACTTGTAATACTTAGAAACATGAAGTAATTGTAAAATCATGTTGAATGGTATTTGCGCGGTGGCGAAGTCCTGTTATGAAGTTTATCGGAGAATGGATTCATAGAACCCGAAGTAGAGGCTGAGAAGCTCGCCCCAGTTACTGTGGGCGCCTGTTAATGGGACGAGCAGAGCCAGTGGCGCAACCGGCTACTCTCCGCAGGGGACGGCCGGTTTCGTTTGCTGCGGGGTAGGGAGAGAGGAGGAGTCGCTACAGGACGCAGTGAACGGATTTTCCGATACGAAGTAGACCTGTACGCAGGGAGGATGGGAAGGAGATTCCTGTAGATGATCAGGCGCATCACGATGTTGGCGGTGGCCGCCCTGTTGGTGGTGGCCTTCTCGGCCCCTATGGCGCTCGCCGCACAGAGCCTGGACCCGGGTTGCGTTAAGATAACCGGTTCAAACGCTGACCTTTATCCTGATAGCTCGGGCCCGGGTACCGTGTACTGTGTAACAGTAGATCTGCCGGGAAAAAGCGATAACAATACACAGGGTACTCCGCCAGTAACGACAGTAACAGACGAGACCCAGGGGAATAGCACCAACAAGCAGCCCGCGGAGCAGCAGGGTCTCGCGAACAACGAGTGCGAGGGTCTTAGCCCTGGCCTCTGCAAGCAAGCTACTCGGTAGTTGAAGTAGCATCTGCTGACGTAGCTTGGGCGCGCAAAAGGGAGCCAGAGCTTTGTGGTTCTGGCTCCCTCCTCACAAGATCACACCGGATGAGTGTACTTCAAGAGACGGGGGATGAGACAAGCCAAAAAGTAGCAAAATCGGGTCGAAAAAGGGACGCCGCTTTTCACATTGGGAGGGTGGGAGAAAGGAAACTTAATGCGCAAGCGCATTACGTTGTTGGTTGTGGCGCTAATGTTGGCGCTGACTATGTCGTTTGGCGTTGCGGGGGGAGCGTTCGCAGCGAAGACCACCACCTTTAGCAAGGGTACGTGCGTCACGAAGGCTGGTCAAGGTGGGGGTAGCGGTTCGATCAAGGAGCAGCACCACGGCTCGTGTAACTCTAACGGTGCAGACATCTAGGTAGAGCCCAAGGACGTACTACATAGGAGGGCCGAGGCTCTCGGGCCTCGGCCCTCCTATTCGATAGAGCTGACTTGCTGAAGTGCTGGGCCGCGAACGTGCTACGAATCTTTGGCGTGGCGCTCGTCGTGTTCGCGACGCTGGCGGTCCATGCGGCGCGCGGCTTCCAGGACGTCCTGCGGGTAGAGGCTGCGGAGCGCCCCGGTCTCGAGCACCTGGTCCACGGAGTGCTCGGGGATCATCATCCACTCGGCGGCGTGAGGCACCGGCAGCGGTTTGTTGAAGGCGCGATAGAAGATCCAGACTACCCACCGCCCTGGACGCGAACCGGATATGAAACTCAAACGTGTACCTCCCGCAGCATGTCGTATAGAGCGGTTATTCTACAGTGGGTCTGCCGTGTACGAGGTCATTGTCCGGATGTCTGGGAAACTCCCGTCAGGTACTGCGCCTGATGCGGCGCAGCAAGAACAAGGTTGCCACTGACAGCGCACTAGCTATGACTGCCATCCTGGCCATCACCTCTGTCGATGAAGGAGGACCTGCTCCATCGGCACCTGTAGCCTCCGCCCCGCTGTACTTCGGGTAGTGGTCTCTGTATCCGAGCATCCACCCCACCGGAGCCAGCGCCGCAAGGAGTAGCTTCTGTACCGGAACAGGGGGCGAGGCACGGTAGATCTCACCCTTGTTCACGCCGGTTAGCGTTACCGCATGTTGCAGAAGAAATGATGGGTCTTTCTCGTCGATCTTGCCGTCTCTGGTGGACCCGTAGAGGGTCTCGAAGTAGGTCTCGGTGTTCAACGCTGGCCTGAATTCGACGAGAACGCGGGCTTCCGTCTGGTCGTCATCGTTCCACCACCTGTGAGGGGTGCCAGGCGGGACGGTCGCTTCCTCTCCCTCCCCAAGCCTTCCGTGCTCGTCGCCTATCTGGATACCAAGGGTCCCGGAGATAGCCTTGAAATGCTCCTCCTGGTGAGGGTGGACGTGCAGCGGGTTGTCGCCATGGGGCGAAACGATAAGCTCGGCGCTCAACAGGTCACCTCCGGTATCCCGAGCTGTCTCCCTGAATACCATCCAGTCTCCCTGGATCGGGTTGTAGAGTCTCTCCCCCGCTCTCGCCATACTGCCGACCTCCCGGTTTTCAGCTCTTCGTGCCCTTGCGGCGGGTTGCGCCCGCCATCACGAAGCGTCGAGTCTACGTTCATCGGGGCCAGTGATCCGACCAGCAACTTCGTGCACGAAACGCACTGTTTCGGCGAGACCCTCTTCATCATCCGACTCGTCTCTTGGTCTCTCGCTCATCCAGGCCACGCTTTGCTGTATCAGCGACTCCCACTCTGGTAGACGCTCCGCTGCCCAGAGCGCCGCCTGCTTCTTGGACGCCTGTCCGCCATGCTCATGGGTATACAGCGCCCTGCACAAAGTGAGCACAGCGTAGGATTGCGCACCCGGCGTGCGCATCCTGTAGACCCACTCTTTCCACGCTTCGGCCTGCGCCCGCACCGCTTCGACGAACTCCGTCTGTGAGATGTCCGGGATCAGGGTCTCGGGCGGCGGGCCGTAGAGCGTTACTCCGACTTCGCGTACCACATACCAGTTCAAGAGCCAGTCCTTCCCGGCCTCCTTGAGGTGGAAAGGCTCGCCCGGGCTGATGACCGCGATCTGGCTGGTCTCCGTGCGGAAATCTCTCAGCGCAGCGGCGGTCACGTAAGCCACCTCGATGCGGTCTTCCCACGCAGGGTACTCTTCGACAAAGCGCGCATGCATCCTGTCGAGCCGCCCGAAGATGGCCCCATCGACATCGCGGTCGACGATCGCGAGCAAGTCGATGTCGCTCCTGTCCTTGTCGAAATCCCCGGTGACAAGGGAGCCGTACACGTACAGGCCGACGAGCGAACCGTTCGTGTTGCGCCGGATCTCGCCGGCCAGACGTTCCAGCAGGGCCTCGAGCTCGGTGTCCTGTGTAACCGGCACGATCCCAGTTTAGTCGACTCATTCTCTCCCCTCCACTGTACTGGCGGGGTTTCGACGCTGAAGTACAATGAGTCTCGTGAACGAGGAGGCTCTGGATTTCTACGGGCTGGTGGAGCGGGCGTTCGAGGGCCTGCCGCCTGAGCTCTCGAGGCTTGTGGACAACGTGGCGATCGTGGTAGACGACTGGCCCGACTACGCGACGCAGCTGGTATCCGGAGACCCTGAAGAGACGCTCTACGGGTTGTATGAGGGTGTGCCCTTGACAGAGAGAGGCTCAGGGTATTACGGGTACCTGCCTGATAGGATAACGATCTTCCGCGGTCCGCTGGAGCGGGATTTCGCCACCCAGGAGTTGGAGGAGCAAGTCAGAATCACGGTGGTACACGAGATCGCGCACTACTTCGGCTTCGACGAGGAGCGCCTGGAGGAGTTGGGGTGGGGATGAAATCGGGCCAAAGCGGCAGCGTGAGCATCGAGCAACGGATAGCCGCCCCTCCCGAGAAGGTCGCCGTCTATGTCGCGGACTTCCGCAACGCGAAAGAGTGGATGGTCGGTGTGGAGAGCGTCGAGCCGCTGGGCGAAGACTGTTACCGCCTCGCGCTGGAGAGCCCGATCGGCAGGATCGAACCCGAAGTGCGCATAGTCGAGCGGGGCCCGGAGAGCATCAGATGGGTCTACACCTCCTCCGTCGCAGGCGGTGGCCGGGTGGACGTCGCCCCCGACCCCGACGGGGGCTGCCTCGTCTCCTACAACGGCGAGTTCCATCTCAAACGCAAATTCCTCGACCGCGCCGCCCGTCTCGTCGGCGCCGAACGGTTCGCCCGCACCAACGGGGAGCGCTCCCTCACACGCCTCAAGTACCTGATGGAGGCCAGACGTTACTGATGCCGAT
>Ga0126304_10001444_pt1 | contig 11162 bp, 12 predicted proteins | sample Plot25_FD_92538 | JGI IMG/M metagenome (GOLD analysis project Ga0126304, IMG submission 92538) | Serpentine soil microbial communities from UC McLaughlin Reserve, CA, USA - Plot25 | ecosystem: Environmental > Terrestrial > Soil > Grasslands | place: USA: UC McLaughlin Reserve, Lake County... | reverse complement strand
GTGCGGGCTTTGCCCGTACGGCCGTCTGAAATGGCCGGTCGGCACGTCACGGTCGAGCTCGTCGGTCTCGAGACATCGCTTGCAATGTCTCCTTCAGGCCGTGCGGGCTTTGCCCGTGCGGCCGTCTGAAATGGCCGGTCGGCACGTCACGGTCGAGCTCGTCGGTCTCGAGGTCTTCGGACGCCACGGCGTCGACGAGGACGAACGCGAGCAGGGCCGCACGTTCCTCTACGACGTCGCGCTCGAGGTCGAAGCGCCGGCGGCGGACCGGCTGGAGGCAACCGTCGACTACCGCGCGGTGGCGGCGTGCGTCCGCGAGGTCTCCGACCGGTCGCAGTTCCGGCTCATCGAGCTGCTGGCGTCGGCGGTCGCCGACGAGCTGGCGGCACGGTTTCCCGCACGGCGGGTGCGGGTGCGCGTGCGCAAGCCGGGCATCAGCCCGGCCGGGGTCACCGTCGCGTACTCGGCCGCGACGGCAGAGCGCTCGACCTGACGTCGAGGGCGTAGTTCGCGGAGCGTACGCGCCTGCCGAGGAAGAGATCGAGGTAGGCGTAGTAGCCGCGCGTCGTCCTGTTTCGCAGGCGGAGCGCCTCCGAGCGGCCGCTGGGCTTCGAGCCGGAAGCGAGGAGATCGCGCCGCCGCGCGGTGCCGCTCTCGGCGACGTCCCTCGTCCGCGGCCCCCACATCCTCGCGTCGATGTTCGCGTCCGGGCGGATCGACGCCGTGACCGTGCTCCGGCGGGGGACCCAGACGCGGTAGACGTCGTGGGGGTCCTCCTGGGCGTGCAGCCGGGCGCGATAGGACGCCCGTCGCCTGCCGGGCGCGGTGACGGGCCGCGCAGCGATGCGGAAGATCCCGTTCGCCTTCACGTGGTCGACGTCGTCGTTGGGCTCGAGCGGGTCGATCGCCGGCACGGGCCGCGTCAGCGCCGCCGGGATGTCGAGCAGACCGTGTCCGGTGCGGTTGTCGGGCCCGGCCGGCGGGAGATCGCGGGCCGACGACCGCATCAGGTCGAAGATCTGGGTCTTCTCGAGCATCCCGCGGACGGTCCAGACCCAGGCGGTCGCCGCGGTGACCATCGGCGCAGCGAAGCTCGTCCCCGACGCCGCGCCATAGAAGGTCGGATCCGCGGGGTATTGCCACGGAATCGACTCACCCGGTGCGGCCAGGTCGACGGCGGCGTTCGTGCTCGAGAAGTCGGACGGCAGGTCGGCTTGGTTCGTCGAGCCGACAGTCAGGACGTGCGGGAAGTCCGCCGGATAGACGGACGGATCGTCGAACTGTCGCTCGTTCCCGGCCGCCGCCACGACGAGGGAGCCGCGACCGAATGCGTTGATCGTCGCCTCGTAGATCGAGCGGGACGGCTCGTCGCCGCCCAGGCTCAGGTTGATCACGCTCCTTCCCGCGGCGACGGCGCGGCTGATGCCCGCGACGATCGCGGACTCCGCGAGGAAGTCGAGGTCGTACTCGCGCAGGATCGCCCGCGGGTAGACGCCGACCGCGCCCTGGCCGTCCGTCGGTGCGGCCGCAGTCGACGAGACGACTGTTCCGTGGTACCCGTCCGAGTCGAATGTCACGTCCTGCTGGTTGAGCAGGAAAGTGTTCGGCCTCGCAGCGAACTCCATGTGGGTCGTGTCGAGGCCCGCGTCGACGACGGTGATTGGAACGCCCGGCCCGGGAGGTTCCGCGCGATCCGAGCCGATCCGGTAGTGATGCCAGCCCACTTCAGGCGCGGCGAGCGGGTCGCCGCCGTCCAGGTGCCCCTGCCGGAAGACCGGCCGGTCCGCCTCGGCGAAGCGCAGCGCCCCGGAGCGCGAGAGCCGCGGGATCAGTCGCTGCGCCTGGAAGCTCGGCAGCCGCCAGATGTGGAGCCCCGGCGAGACGATCGTCCCGCCCCGGTCCGCCACGCGTCGTTCCGCTGTTGGATCAGGCTCGAGGCCGAGCAGCGTGAAGCGGTAGTCGGAGAGAGAGGCGAGCGTCCTGCCGGTCGGTGCGACGGCAGCGGGCGCTGCCTCCGCCGGGCTCGGCGCAGCTACCACGAGCAACGCCAAAACGACCCCGAGCCGGCGCATTTGCGCAACATTAGCTAGGCGTGCCCATTGTCTACATCGGCCTCGGATCCAACCTGGGCGAGCGCGAGCAGACGATCCGCCGTGCACTCGATCGGCTTGCTGCCGACGGCGACGTCGAGATCGTCGCCGTCTCCTCGCTGCGCGAAACCGACCCCGTGGGCTACCTCGAGCAGCCGCGCTTCCTGAACGGCGCCGCCGCACTTCGCACGTCCCTGGCCCCGCGCGCGCTTCTCGCCCGCCTCCACGCAGTCGAGCTGGAGCTCGGGCGTGATCGGTCCGGCCCGCGCTTCGGCCCCAGGACGATCGATCTCGACCTGCTCCTCTACGGCGACGAGCGAATCGACGAGCCGGAGGTCGTCGTACCGCACCCGCGCATCGCCGAACGCAGGTTCGTCGTCGAGCCGCTGTTCGAGTTGGACAGTAGGCTGGAGGTGCCCGGACGGGGTTCGGTCCGAGCCTTACTCGCCGCACTACAATGACTTGCATGTCGCACCTCGACGAGCTCGACGAGTACGAGGCCGAGCTCGAGCTCCAGCTGAAGAAGGAATACACGGCCGTCTTCGGCCTCTTCCGTTACTGCGTCCTCACGCAGGACGCGACCTACCTCTGCAACGTCCTCGACCTGCGCTACGTCCCGCAGCCCAGCTACCCGTTCTTCCACCTTCGGATGGAGGACGTCTGGGTTTGGGACAAGAACCGACCGACCCGGATGATTCCTCGCGCAGAGGTCTACACCTCGAGCGACGTCACCGTCGAAGAGCTCCGCGCCGACGGAGAGGAGCCGAAGCTCACCGCAGAGGCGCTGGCCGACCGCATCGGCGAGCCCCTCCGCGACGACGAATAAAGCTGCTGCTCGCGGTCGACGTCGGCAACACGCAAACCGTCTTCGGGCTGTTCCGGGACGGCGAGCTGGGGGACACGCGCCGCGCCGGGACCGAGGCGGAGCGAACGGGCGACGAGCTGGGCGTCCTGCTGTCCGGCCTGATCGACCTCGAGAGCGTCGACGGAATCTGCCTGTCCTCCACGGTGCCGGCCCTGGTGCGGCCGTACGAGGAGTTCGCCCGGCAATGGGCTCAGGCGCCGATCCTCGTCGTCGGCCCCGGCGCGAAGACCGGGATCCCGATCCGCTACGACGACCCCCGCGAGGTCGGCCCAGACCGCATCGCGAACGCGCTTGCCGCCCGTGAGCGCTACGGCGCGCCGTGCATCGTCGTCGACTTCGGCACGTCGACGAACTTCGACGTCGTCTCCGCCGAGGGTGAATACGTCGGCGGGGTGCTCGCTCCCGGCGTCGAGATCTCGATGGACGCGCTCTTCGCTCGCGCCGCGCGCCTCTTCCGCGTCGACTTCTCGGCGCCGGAGACCGTGATCGGCAAGACCACCGGCGCCTCCTTGCAATCGGGCCTCGTGTACGGCTTCGCGGGCCAGGTGGACGAGATCGTCAGGCGCATCCGCGGCGAGCTCGGCGCCGACGCCCGAGCTGTCGCGACCGGCGGCCTCGCGGACCTGATCGCGCCGCACTCCCAGACGATCGAGAAGATCGACGCCTTCCTTACCCTGGAGGGCCTCCGCCTGATCTGGGCGTTGAACGCGTAACGCCGAGTTTGCCGTCCCTCTGTCGGGGGTAGCTCGCCCCGAACAACGGAAAGGGGTAGAGGTGGTTTACGCAGAAGTGAACATCGGCGACAGCGTCGAACGCGGCCTCGACACGTTCTTCAGCTGGCTCCCGGGCTTGATCGGCGCGCTCGCGATCCTGCTGATCGGCTACATCGTCGCGAAGGTCGTCGGCAACCTGCTCGCGCGCGTGTTGATGCGAGCTGGTCTCGACCGGACGATGCTGACCGGTCAGACGGGCGAATGGGTCCGGCGCGTGACGACGAGCCCCTCGGTGCTGATCGGAAAGCTCGCCTTCTGGGCGATCTTCCTCGGCGCGATCTCGCTCGCCGCAACGGCCCTCGGCATCGACGCACTGACGGACTTCGTCGCCGCCGTCTACGCGTACCTGCCGAACGTGATCGCAGCAGTCCTGATCTTCCTGGTGGCCGGTGCGATCGCGGCCGGCGTGTCGACGCTCGCGTCGAGGTTCATGGGCGACACGCCGACGGGGCGGGTCGTCTCGACGGTGGCGCCGATCCTCGTCATGACGATCGCGACGTTCATGATCCTCGATCAGCTCAAGATCGCGCCCGACATCGTCGTCATCACCTACGCGGCGCTGCTCGGCGCGATCGCGCTCGCCGCGGCGCTCGCCTTCGGCCTCGGCGGCCGGGAAGTCGCCGCCGAGATGCTTCGCGGAGCGTATGTCAAGGGCCAGCGGGCGACGGAGCAGGCGAAGCGCGACCTGGAGACCGGCAAGCAGCGCGTCGAGACGCAAGTGTCCGACCGGGACGCGACCCAACCGACCGTGATCGCCGAGCACGTCGAAACGCCGTCCGACACGCCGTCCGATACGCCGACCACGAGGATCTAACGAGACGAGATCGGTGGAGGGCGGCCGTTGGGCCGCCCTCCGGCCGTTCTCAGCCGCGACTCGGCGTCGCGACGATGGTCTTGTCGGCGCGGCGGTGATAGCGCTCGCCCCACAGACCGCCGATGATGCCGCCGACGAACATGGCGGCGATCGCGGCGACGCCGCTGATGATCGCCGCGGTCGTCAGCGCGTCGGTCGACCACCACTGCGGGAGATCGACGTTGCGGAAGACGTCGTACTCGCTGTCGATCCAGGCGCCGAGGCCGGCGAGGATCGCGGCGAGGATCAGCGTCCAGACGCCGGTCGCGAAGCCATTGCGGGCACCGTCGTAGCGCGCGATCCGGCCCGCAGCCCAGCCTCCGATCAGGTACGCGACGAAGAGAACCGCGACGCCGCCGATCATGCTGGCGAGCGAGAGGTCCTCGGCGTCGCTCTCGAGACCGGTCTGGTAGCCGACGGCGCCGAAAGCCGCGCCCACCAGCCCCGCGAGGATCAGCGTCGTCGAGAGCGCGGTGAGCATCCCGACGAGGCTCGCCGGGATGTCGATCCCGCCGAAGCGCTCGCGCGCCGCCACGATGCCGGCGTACGGGTCGGTCGTCCGGGTCTCGGTGGTCTGCACGTCGACGGGCCGCGTGTCGTCGACCTTGTCGTCGACGCGAGTCCGCTCTTCGCTCCTCGTGTCATCGGTTGTAGCCATCACGTTCCTCCTCTCTGGAGGGTCGGAATGGCTATTCCCGTTATCCGCCGCCGTAAATCGAGATCGGGAGGTCTAGCTCGACTTCCGCTGCCGGAGCGTAATCCTGCTCCAGTCGCGTCAGCAGGAACGCGGCGCGGGGTGCCGCAGCGAACAGGCGCTCCTCGACTTCGCCGATCCTCTCGAGCTGCGTCAGCTCCTGCTTGAACTGGCGCGGAAAGCGTCCGCGGCCGAGGTACCAGCCGTAGAACTTCTTCAGGAAGCTCGTCGCGCGCCGCTCGCCGAGCTCGCGGACGGTCTCGCGGATGAAGAGCACAAGCTCTGCGACGACCTCCTCGCGCGACGGCTCGCCGCCGGGCTCACCGGCGATCTCGCGAATCGCCCACGGATTGCCTTGGGCTGCGCGACCGACCATGACGGCTTCCGCGCCGGTCCGGACGAGCACCGCCCGGGCGTGGGCGCGGGAGGTGATGTCGCCCGACGCGACGACGGGGACATCGACGAGCTCGGCCAACTCTGCCGTCAGCGAATGGTCGGCCTCGCCCATGTACATCTGCTTGGCGGAACGCGGGTGCAGCGTCAGTGACGCGGCGCCTGCGGCAACGAGCCGAGGGCCGAGGTCGAGACACGTGCGCGAGCCGTTCTCGAGGCCGCGGCGCATCTTCACGGTGACCGGGACAGAGACCGCGTCCGCGACGGCACCCACGATCGCCGTCGCGCGCCCCGGCTCCTCGAGCAGCGTCGCGCCCGCCCCGGTCTTCGTGACCTTCTTGACGGGGCAGCCGAAGTTGATGTCGACGAGATCCGCGCCGGCGTCCTCCACCATCCGAGCGGCCTCCGCCATCGTGGCGGGGTTCGACCCGAAGATCTGGACGGCCAGCGGATGCTCGTCGGAGGCGATCCGTAGATAGCCGAGCGTTCGCTCGTTGCGGTGCTCGAGCCCGGCGCAGCTGACCATCTCCGAGCAGACGAGCCCGGCGCCGAAGCGCCGCCCCTGGCGGCGAAAGGCCTGCACGCTGACCCCTGCCATCGGTGCGAGCACGATGCGCGAGGGGATCTCGACCGGCCCGATTCGCCAGGTGGACGAAAGATCTACCTGCATAGAGCGCGAAATCGTAGCCAACCGAGTTTGACGTCCTCCGATGCCGTAGGTACCATGCCGCCCCCGCGAGGGCCGATCTTTGGCCGCGCGTTTTTCTTTAGGCACTCGAGGAGGCCTCAGGTGAAGGAAGTGATCCTCACTCCAGAGGGTTACAAGAAGCTGAAGGAAGAGATCGACTACTTGTCGACTGAGAAGCGACGTGAAGTCGCGGAGCGCATCCGCATTGCGCGCGAGTTCGGCGACATCACGGAGAACGCCGAGTACGACCACGCCAAGAACGAGCAGGCGATGCTCGAGCACCGGATCGCGCAGCTCGAGGAACGGCTGGTGGCGGCTCGCGTGATCGACAGGAAGGAGATCTCGAAGGACGTCGTGAGCGTCGGCTCGAAGGTCCGGCTGCGCGACGTCGCGGCCAAGGAGACCGTCGAGTACCACATCGTCGGCTCCGCCGAGGCGAACCCCGCGGAGCAGAAGCTCTCGAACGAGTCCCCCGTAGGCAAGGCGATTCTCGGCAAGAAGAAGGGCGAGACCGTCGAAGTGGCTACGCCGCGCGGCGCGAAGCTGAAGTACAAGATCCTCGAGATCAAGGCCGCCTAGCGGCCTCGATCTGGCGAAAAGTCTCACGCCTTTTCGCCACCGCATGAAGCACGGGCGACCGCTTCGCGGTCGCCGGCCTGGTCGACGCTTCCTTGTCTAGGCGGCGAATTAGGGTGCTGCCATGAGCTCGCTGCCCAAGCGGTTCCCGGACCGCGTCGAGATCGAGTCCGTCCGCGCGGAGGCCGAGCCGCTCACGGCCGGGGAAGAGGCCGGCGAGACCCGACGGATCGCCGGGCGCGTAATGGCGCGGCGAGACATGGGGAAGCTCGTCTTCCTCGACCTCGTCGACCGCTCCGGGCGGATCCAGCTGCTCTGCCCCGTCGAGCGCACCGGGCCCGTCGACGTGGACCTCGGGGACATCGTCGGCGCGTCCGGGCGGCCGGCCCGTGCCAAGCGCGGCGAGGCGTCGCTCGCAGTCGACCAGCTAGTCCTGCTCGGCAAGATCAAGCGGCCGCTGCCGGACACGTTCCATGGCGTCCAGCACGCGGAGACTCGGTACCGCCAGCGCTACCTCGATCTCCTCATGAACGAGGAGACGCGCGCCGACTTCCAGCTCCGCACGCGCATGGTCACCGCGATCAGGCGTCACCTCGACGAGTGGGGGTTCGTCGAGGTCGAGACGCCGGTGCTCCAGCCGCGTTACGGCGGCGCCTTCGCCGAGCCGTTCGTCACGCACTCGAACGAGCTCGACGCCGACCTCTACCTGCGCATCGCGACGGAGCTCTACCTCAAGCGCCTGATCGTCGGCGGGCTCGATCGCGTGTACGAGCTCGGCAAGGACTTCCGCAACGAGAGCGTCTCCTACAAGCACCAGCCGGAGTTCACGATGGTCGAGTGGTACGAGGCCTACGCCGACTACGTAGACACGATGGAGCGGATCGAGCAGCTCGTCGGTGCCGTGGCCGAGGACGTGATCGGCACGACGAAAGCGACCTTTCGTGGCCACGACGTCGACCTGGCGCCGCCCTGGCGGCGGCTGAAGCTCGTCGATGCGCTCGAGGCCGAGAGGCTCTGGACGCGCGACGAGGCCGAGCTACGTCGCCGGCTCGAGGAGCGCGAACTCGACACGCACGCCGACCGAAGCTGGGCGCAGCTCGTCGACCACGCGCTGAGCTCCTTCGTCGAGCCGATGCTGATCGAGCCGACGATCCTCCACGACTACCCCGTCGAGCTCTCGCCCTTCGCCCGGGCCACGGACGACGACCCGTCGATCGTCGAGCGGTTCGAGTACTTCGTCGGCGGCATGGAGCTCGGCAACGCCTTCACCGAGATCAACGACGCCGAGGAGCAGGCGGAGCGCTTCGCGCAGCAGGTGAGCGAGGTGGGAGGGGAGCCGGGCGACCCCGACTACGTCGAGGCACTCGCATACGGCATGCCACCGACCGGCGGCCTCGGCCTCGGGATCGACCGCCTGGCGATGATGCTCTCCGGTCGCGAGACGATCCGCGACGTGATCCTCTTCCCGGCTCTCAGGCAGCGATAGCTACTTCAGCCCCACGTTCTCGAGCTTCTCCTCGACGACCGCGACCATCGAGGACAAGTCCGAGATCGAGCTGCCGTCCTCGTCGTCGTGGTTCGGGATGTGCTGGATCGCCGTGATCTCCTCGGTCTGCGTGACGGCGTAGCTCCCGTCTTCGCGCCGGACGACGGTATACACCTTGACCATCCCGTCCTGCTGCGCCACGTAGAGACGCCCATCGGGGCCGAACTGCACCGCGGTCGGGTTGTACGACGAGCTGCCCTCGAGGACGCGGCGGCGGAACGAGACCGTCGTCGCCGCAGTCGGCGCTGCGGTCGCCCCGCAGCCGCGTGCACCCGGCGTCAGGTACACGTCGTGGAGGTTGCTCGGGTTCTCGCCTCCCTGGGTTCGCCCACCCGCCGCGACGTAGATCGCGCCTTCGCAGACGACGGCCTGGATGCCGTGCCGCCCGACGGGCAGCGGGTCGGCGGCGCGCCAGACGTCTCTGCGCACGTCGTAGGCCTCGACGGTCGAGAGCGCGCGATCTGCCACCTCGCCGCCGATGACGTAGATCTCGTCGCCGACGAGCGCCGCAGCGAAGCCGCCGCGCGGCGTCGGGATCGGCGCGGCCGTCGACCACGTGCCTCGGGCGAGGTCGTAGACGTCGGTCTCCGCGATCTCGCCCCCGAGCTCGCTGTCGCGGCCGCCGATGACGTAGAACTTTCCCCGCGCGACGACCGCGTGAAAGTGGTCGCGCGCCCGCGGCAGGTCGGGCAGCCGCGACCACGAATCGGTCACTGGGTCGTAGACGTCGAACCACGGGACCGCGCGGCCGTCGCTGAGGCCGCCGGCGTAGTAGATCTTCCCGTCGTGCGCGGCAACGCCGCCGGCTCCTCGAGGCCTCGGCGTCGGCGCCGCTTGCCGAACCTGGTCTGCGTTCGGGTCGTACACATAGGTCGTGTCCACAGCGGGGCGGGGCCAGTCCGCGAGGCCTCCGAGGTAGTAGATGCGGCCGCCGAGCTCGACGCCCTGGATGTGGTCGAGCTTCCGCGGGAGCGGGGAGGCGCTAGTCCAGGAATCCGTGCTCGGGTCGTACACCTCCTGCGCCTCGCTTCCGCCGGTGAGGTAGAAGCGCCCATCGACCCGTACGTAGCTCACCTCCTGCCGCGGAAAGCCCGACGGGGCGAGTTGCTGCCAGCGCACCGCGAAGTCCACCGGCTCGTAGACCCATAGGTTCGGGCCCTTGCCCGCCTCGCCGGCGAAGTCGTCGTGCCGCGCTACCCAGAGGGTCCCCGCAAAGGGACCGCTGTCTCCCTGAGCCGTCACGTCCAACGGCGTGACGAGCGTGGCGAGCGACTGCTTCCCCAGCGCGTGCGCCCCGCTCGGATCGAGCTCGACGCGGTAGACGTTGCCGTCGAGGCTCGCGGCGAGGAGGTCGCCCTGCATGGCGCGGCCGAAGTTCGACGCGGTGTACTCGTCCAACCCGTTGGTCGACGTGCGAAAGAGCGTCACGGGGTCGCGCTGGGCCGGCCGGCGGTAGTCGCACTCGACTGGGTCGGCCCGCGGCACGGGAGACTGGCGATTCGAGTTGAACGTGTTGGCGCGGTTGCCGCGCGTCGGGTTCGGATGCCCGTAATACCCGCCGCGGCGCACGAGGTGGAGGCTGTCGGCGTCGTAGTGGCCGGGCTCGCGCGGCTCGTTCGTGCACTCGCCCTGCGGGCCTTCGTGCGCCGGCGGGTCGCCCCACTCGACGGCGCTGCCGTTCTGGCTCGTGTAGAGCCTGCCGCTCTCCGTCAGGACGAGGTCGTAGATGTTCCGGAATCCCGTCGCGTACAGCTGCACGGGGCCGCCGGGCTGGACGACGGCCTGGTTGCGGCCGTCGTTTCCTCCAAAGGGGTCATGGTTGTCCGGGTTCCCGTCGCGCGTGTCGTCGTCGAGCGTCGGGAGGTCGTACGTCCGATCGCCGATCCGTCTGAGGTCGACGGCGAGCACCGCGCCGGACAACGCATACTCGGGCAGCCCCGCGAAGTGGTGCGAGGGAGCGCCCATGTTGGTGTTGGCGCCCTGCGCGACGTAGAGTGTCTCCGAAGCGGGGTCGAGGACGAGGCCGTTCGTGGCGTGGTTTTCCTCGCTACGGGGCAGGCCGCGGAGCAGGTCGCGCCGCTTCCAACCGGAGCCGTCGTGGGTCAGCCGCGTGATCACGCCCGAGTTCGTGTCAGTGTTGAGATCCTCGCCCGATTCACCTGCGGCGATCCGCGGGTCGCTCGAGCTGACGTAGATCACGGGCTTCGCGTACGTTCCCGCGACGAACATCCCGGTGACGAGGCGCGTTCCTGCGACTTCGTAGCCGCCACGCACCAGCACCTCGTCCGGCAGCAGGGAGAGGACGACGAGCCCGAGCACCGGCAGCAGCACGACGAGCAGCGCCGCGACGCCCACGACCCGCATCCAACGCACGGCCGCCAGCCTACAAGCGGGCTCGGCTCGTCACGCTGTCGCGTCCGATCCGCGCGATTACCGTTCGCCGATGCTGGGCGAGCGGTTGTTGCGGATCGGCTTCCCGCTGGCCGCGGCCGCGGTCGCGTTCCAGACGGCCGCTCACCTGATCAACGAGTTCCTGCTCGACGATCGCGTGGAAGGTCTCGACGCCGACGTCGAGGGCAACGTATTCACCTGGGCGAGCTCGGTCAGCACGTTCGCCTTCGCCGTCGCGGCCTTCCTCCACGCGATGCGCCTTCCCGACCCGGCGGCGTGAGTTCGGCGTGCTT
>Ga0126304_10001443_pt1 | contig 11164 bp, 10 predicted proteins | sample Plot25_FD_92538 | JGI IMG/M metagenome (GOLD analysis project Ga0126304, IMG submission 92538) | Serpentine soil microbial communities from UC McLaughlin Reserve, CA, USA - Plot25 | ecosystem: Environmental > Terrestrial > Soil > Grasslands | place: USA: UC McLaughlin Reserve, Lake County... | reverse complement strand
CAGCCGCGTGCATCGCCTGCGGCGCCTGCGTGGCCGCCTGCAAGAATGCCTCGGCCGCGCTGTTCACATCGGCCAAGATCAGTCACCTCGCGCTGCTGCCGCAAGGCCAGGTCGAACGCCACGTCAGGGTGGTGGCGATGGTCGACCGACATGACGCTGAGGGATTCGGAAGCTGCTCGAACGAGGGGGAATGCGAGGCGGTCTGCCCGAAGGAGATCCCGATCACCAACATCGCCCGGATGAACCGCGAGTACTTCCGGGCGATGCTGATGAGTAGGAGCTAGAAGCTGGGAGCTAGGAGCTAGAGAGAGCGTCAGACCTTGATGACATCCGTCAGCTCCTTCACCGCTGCGGCCGACTTCTTCAATGCCGCTTCTTCATCGGCGGTGAGCTTGATCTGAATGATCTGTTCGACGCCGCGGGCGCCGAGCTTGATCGGAACGCCGACGAACAGCTCGTTGACGCCGTACTCGCCCTGCAGAAAGACCGAGCAGGGAACGATCTTCTTCTTGTCTTTCAGGATGATTTCGACCATCTCGGCCGCCGCGGAACCGGGCGCGTACCAGGCGCTCGTCCCTACCAGCTTGGTGATCTCCGCTCCGCCATTCGCCGTCCGCTCGCAGATGGCCGCGATCCGTTCGGCCGACAGGCCGGGATAATCCGGCAGCGGGATCCCGGCGATCGTGGAGTAGCGCGGCAGCGGTACCATCGTGTCGCCGTGGCCGCCAAGCACGAAGGCATGGATGTTCTCTACTGAGACACCGGTCTCCATCGCGATGAACGCGCGCATGCGGGCGGAATCGAGCACTCCCGCCATGCCGATGACGCGTTCACGCGGGAACTTGCTCAATCGGTAAACGGCCTGGCACATCGCATCGAGCGGATTCGCCACCGGCACGATGATCGTGTTGGGCGAATGCTTCACCACCTGCTCGGTCACCGACTGCATGATCTTGTAGTTGACGTTGAGCAGATCGTCGCGGCTCATGCCCGGCTTGCGCGGGACGCCGGAGGTGATCACCACCACATCCGAGTTCGCCGTCTGGGCCCAGCCCTCATCGTTTGCGCCGTAGCCCACCACCCGTGAATCCGATCCTTCGATCGGGCAGGCCTCGAGCATGTCGAGCGCGACACCTCCAGCCTTCTGGTCGGCAATGTCGATGATGACAACGTCGGCAAGCTCCTTGTCCGCGATCGCTCGTGCGACCGTCGCGCCGACGTTGCCTGCGCCCCCAACAACCGTGACTTTGCGGTTCATTCTTTCCTCTGATTCTTGTTAACTCCCAACGGCCACCTCCCAACGCCCAAAAACGTGGACTTGCACGGTTGGGAGTTGGAAGTTGGGAGTTGTCTACATTCTCTCTATGATTCTGTCGGCGAACGCCGACGTCGGAACCTCGGTGGCCCCCTGCATCAGCCGGGCGAAGTCGTACGTGACCTGTTTCCCGGAGATTGCGCCGTCCATGCCCTTCACCACGAGGTCCGCTGCTTCTCCCCATCCGAGATGGCGCAGCATCATTTCACCGGAAAGGATGACGGAGCCCGGATTCACCTTGTCCTGGTTGGCGTACTTGGGAGCCGTGCCGTGGGTGGCTTCGAAGATGGCGTGGCCGGTAACGTAATTGATGTTGCCTCCCGGTGCGATGCCGATGCCGCCCACCTGCGCCGCGAGGGCGTCGGACAGATAATCACCATTCAGATTGGGTGTGGCAATCACGTCGAATTCGTCCGGCCGGGTCAGTACCTGTTGCAGCGTGATGTCGGCAATCGCGTCCTTGATCACGATCCCGGCGCCGGGCTTTCCTTCCGGGATCCGGCACCATGGACCACCATCGATCTCCACGGCCCCGAAGAACTGCTTTGCAACCTGGTAGCCCCAGTCGCGGAAGGCGCCCTCGGTGAACTTCATGATGTTCCCCTTGTGCACCAGGGTCACGCTCTTCCGCTTCGCCGCGATCGCGTATTGAATCGCGCTATGGACCAGGCGTTCCGAGCCGAGATAGCTGATCGGCTTCAGGCCGACGCCGACCTGCAGTTCCACTGCCCGCGGCGGCGCCCCGATTCCCTCAAGCGCCGCCTGCCACTCGCGGGACGCGGCCTCTGTCCCGAAACGGATCTTTTTGAACTCTTTCGGGAACTCACGCTCGAAGAAGTCCAGAACCTTCTGCGCCTCCGGCGTACCGGAGGCGTACTCGATCCCGGCGTAGATGTCTTCCGTGTTCTCACGGAAAATCACCATGTCGACCCTCTCAGGGTGCTTCACCGGAGACGGCACACCTGCGTACCACCGCACGGGCCTCAGGCAGACATACAGGTCCAGCAATTGGCGGAGCGCAACGTTCAATGAGCGGATGCCACCGCCGACAGGCGTGGTGAGTGGTCCCTTGATGCCAACGTAATACTCGCGAAACGCAGCGATCGTGTCGTCAGGCAACCAGCTGTCGAACAGCTTCAGGCTTTTTTCGCCCGCGTAGACCTCCATCCACGCCAGCTGTCGTTTTCCGCCGTACGCCTTGTTCACCGCTGCATCGAACACGCGCACGCTGGCGCGCCAGATGTCCGGTCCTGTGCCATCACCTTCTATGAAGGGAATGATCGGATCGTCGGGAACGACCAGGCGTCCATCTTTTCGGGTGATCGCGGTGCCTTTCGCGGGCGGTGTCAAATTCGTGAATGTAGCCATGCTGCTTTAGGTCACCTCACCATTGCGTCGTCTTGTGTTGTTCACAGAAGTTGTGGAAAAGGGTGTGGAAATCAGACGTGCAAGCGGGTCGTTATCGCATCAATTCACATGTTTGAGCGCTTTGCACCACGTTGGTGCGCGGCCCCGTGAGACGAACGCAACATTATACTGAGTCGCACATGAATATCGTCGTCGCCGACCAGCTTCCCACGTCAGCAATCGATCTGCTTCGCGCCGTTTCTGGATGGACCGTTGACGCTCGGTCGCAGCGTAAACCAGAACAGCTCGCGTCGGACCTCGCCGAGGCGGATGCTCTGATCGTTCGCAGCGCGACAACGGTGGATCGAGTGTTGATCGATGCCGCGCCGCGTCTTCGGGTGATTGCCCGCGCCGGCACCGGCGTCGATAACGTCGACGTCGAAGCGGCCACCGAGCGCGGCATCCTGGTGATGAACGCTCCTGGCGCGAACAGCGTGAGCGTTGCGGAGCTCGCGATGGCGTTGATGCTGACACTCTCGCGAGGAATTGCCGCGGCCGACGCGGCGATGAAGAAGGGCGTCTGGGACAAGAAGCGACTGGTCGGCGCGGAGTTGCGAGGCAAGACGCTCGGCATCATCGGTCTTGGACGGATCGGCCAGGAAGTCAGTACGCGGGCGCGTTCCTTTGGAATGGATCTCGTGGCCCACGATCCATTCATTTCGGAACAGGTCGCGGCCTCCCTGGGCATCGGGTTGCTCTCGATCGATGCGCTGTGTGCGGCGTCCGACTACATCACGCTGCACGTGCCGGCGACGCCAGAGACCCGCCACCTTATAAATAAGGAGCGCCTGGCCCGGTGCAAGCCAGGGGTCCGGATCATCAACACAGCTCGCGGCGAGCTGGTCGACGAAGAGGCCCTCGCGGACGCAATCGAAGCGGGAACGGTTGCAGGTGCAGGCCTCGACGTGTTCCAAAATGAACCGCCCGGCGAGACGCGATTGGTTTCAATGCAGCAGGTCGTCGCGACGCCGCACATCGCAGCATCCACTGTCGAGGCGCAGGAACTCGTGGGGATCGAGACCGCCGCTGCGGTCCGCGATTTTCTTCAAAGCGGCACGATCGGCAGCGCTGTCAATTTTCCGTCGCTCCGCGGCGACGATGCGGCTCGCCTTCGCCCCTACATGCTGCTCGCCGATCGCATGGGTGCGCTCGTATCCCAACTCGGCACCGGCCGCACGCACGCACTTGGAATCCGGTACTACGGTCCGCTTCTTGCCGTTCACGGTTCTCTGCTGGCGAGCGCGGCAACGGCAGGAACCCTCCGCCCGATTCTCTCTTCGTCAGTGACGGTGGTGAACGCGAGAGCGGTCGCGGCGCAGCGCGGAATCGAGATCGTCGAGTCCCACAGTTCCCGGTCGCGTGACTTCACCGACCTGTTATCCCTCAAACTGCAGACAACTGACGGCGAACGCTGGATCGAAGGAACGGTGTTCGAACCGGCCAGCCCTCGCCTCACGTCAATCGATGGCGTCGAGATCGAAGCACCTCTCGAGGGCACGCTGCTGGTGATTCAGAATGAAGACCGGCCTGGCGTCATCGGCGAGGTTGGCACGATTCTGGGACGACATGCGATCAACATCGCGAGCTTCTCACTCGGTCGGGGATCTGCCGGGGCGATAGGCGTGGTCAAGATCGAACCGCGCGGGCATGCAACGTCGATCGACATGGCGGTCAAGGAGTTGCGGAAAGTGCCCGCGCTCCGGCAGGTGTGCGTCGTTCAACTACCGTAACGCGAGACGTCGCACGGCACCGCTGGCGAGGTGCTTGAGTTCGATCGCGTCCGCGCCCACCGTCACCACGTCATAGATGCCGAGAATGCGCTGTCCTGGGGTCACCATCATCAGCTCATTCGCGGGTCCCGAGATCATCGCCGTGCGGATCAGTGTGCCCGTGCCGCTGTCTGCAGCCACTCCAATGAGCTCCAGGTGTGGCTCGGGCTCCGGCAATGGCTCGGGGGCCTGGACGACGGGCGCGGGCGCCACGCGAGGAGCACGAACAATTGCTGGAACAGAGAAGCTGAAAGGATTCCGTGTCGTCGTTGCCGGCGCAGGCGCACTGGCCAGACGGGTCCGCAGGCGAACCGTTTGCGACTGCACGTCCGATGCGAGCCCGTCCAGGATTACCGCATCGGCAGAGCGTTGCGCCGGGCGAGGGGACGGCGTGCTGCGAGGCAGGCCGGCCGCGGAGGCAAGCCAGGCGCCGAGCAGCCCGGTAAACCCGATCCACGCCGCGACGCGCGAAGCGCTCATTGCGGCTTCAATCCTACTCCTCTCTGCGCTTCCCGTCATCCGGCACGATTGTGCAGTTGTGGTAAGATTCGTCGTGCCCCTCGTTCCTACCTTCGGGCCAGCGGTTCATTCACGTTCACTCTCCGTCGTCGCGATCATCCCAGCGCGGTACCACTCGACCCGGTTGCCAGGGAAGGCGCTCGCCGATATCGGCGGACGGCCGATGATCGAACACGTGTACAAGCGCACGAGCGCGGCACGATCGGTCGGCGTTGTCATCGTGGCGACCGACGACGCCAGAATCTGTGACGCGGTGGAAGCCTTCGGCGGGCGGGCGCAGATGACTTCCCCGTCTCATCGCAGCGGAACCGACAGGCTCGCGGAAGTTGCGGCCGATCTGACTGCGGATCTCATCGTCAACGTCCAGGGTGACGAGCCGCTCATCGAGGCGGCGATGATCGACGATGCGATTGCGGCGTTTCGAGCCGAACCGTCGCTCGAAATGAGCACGCTGCGGCGCCGCATCGACGACCCCGCGGACCTGCACAATCCGAACGTCACGAAAGTCGTAGTGGACCGGAACGGCTATGCGATGTATTTTTCGCGCGCACCCATTCCGTTCACTCGTGCCGGCAGTCCCGACGCGCCGGCGTGGAGACACATCGGTTTGTATGTATACCGGCGAGAGTGCCTCCTCAGGCTGACCGCCCTGCCGCCCACGGCGATGGAAGAAGCGGAGGCGCTCGAGCAGCTGCGCGCGCTCGAGTACGGCATTCGAATCAAGGCTGTCGAAACGACGCAGGACTGCGTCGGCGTCGATACACCAGAAGACCTCGAGCGCGTCAGACGGCTGGCGCCCGCCATCGCGCGGGCGTAGCGGGGAGACGAGATGCAGCAGACCGAATCCAGAAACAGCGATCAGCAGCGCACCCGGCCGGTGAAATACATACTCGTCACCGGTGGCGTGGTGTCATCTCTCGGAAAAGGGCTCGCCGCCGCATCCATCGGGGCACTGCTCGAAGGCCACGGCTACAAAGTGGCACTCCAGAAGTTCGACCCGTATATCAACGTCGACCCGGGCACGATGAGCCCGTACCAGCACGGCGAGGTCTACGTTACCGACGACGGGGCGGAGACCGACCTCGATCTGGGCCACTACGAGCGGTTCACGAACCAGGTCACGACCAGGAACAACAACTGGACGACCGGCAAGATCTATCTTTCGGTCATTCAGAAAGAACGGCGTGGCGATTACCTGGGCCGCACCGTCCAGGTCATTCCGCACATCACCAACGAAATCAAGGACAGCATCCGTGCGGTCGCGAAAGGCAAGGACGTCGACATCGTCCTGGTCGAGATCGGCGGGACCGTCGGCGACATCGAGAGCCTGCCCTTCGTCGAAGCGATTCGCCAGTTGCGGCAGGATGTCGGCCGGGAGAACACCCTTTACATTCACTTGACCCTCGTGCCGTTCATTGGTGCCGCGGGAGAGCTGAAAACGAAGCCGACGCAGCACAGCGTTCGCGACCTGCGGGCGATCGGCATCCAGCCGGACATCCTGCTCTGTCGAACCGATCGCTTTCTCGACAAAGACATCAAGCAGAAGATCGCGCTGTTCTGCGACGTTGACGAAGAGGCGGTCATCACCGCCAAAGACGTTTCGAGCATCTACGAGGTCCCGCTCGTGCTCGCCGCGGAAGGTCTGGACCGGATCGTTCTGAACCGTCTCAGCCTTCCCGCCACCGAAGCGCGGATGGATGCGTGGGTCGACCTCGTCGACCGGATCCGGAACCCGAAAGACGACATCACGATTCACGTGGTCGGAAAATACGTCGGCTACGAAGACTCGTACAAGAGCCTGAACGAAGCGCTCTATCACGGCGGATTCAAGAACCGCCTGCGCGTGAATATTCGGTGGGTAGAGGCAGAGGCGCTCGAGCAGCCTGGTGGCGAGCAACTGCTCGATGGCGCCGACGGTATCCTGGTTCCCGGCGGGTTCGGTGATCGCGGCACCCGCGGAATGATGCGGGCAGCCGAACTCGCGCGCGATCGCGGCGTTCCCTACTTCGGGATCTGCTACGGGTTCCAGTGGGCCGCGGTTGAATACGCACGCCATGTGTGCGGTCTCTCGCAGGCCGATTCGACCGAGTGCGCGCCGGAGACGCCGCAGAACGTCATCTACAAGCTGCGCGATCTTCTCGGCGTCGACGATCTCGGCGGAACGATGCGCCTGGGGTCGTATGAGTGCAAGCTCGAGCCGGGGTCGCGGTCGCATCAGCTTTATGGGTCGGAGCTCATTCAGGAACGCCACCGGCACCGGTACGAGTTCAACTGTCTGTGGGAGAGCGCGCTGACAGACAACGGCCTGAAGGTGGTCGGCCGGTCTCTGGATGGAAAGTTCGTGGAAATCATCGAACTGCCCTCGCACCCCTGGTACGTCGCTGTGCAGTTTCACCCGGAGTTCAAGTCCAAGCCGCTGAAGGCGCATCCCCTCTTCGCCGGTTTCGTGGAAGCCAGCCATCAGCACAAGCTCGCCGCCGGCCACCAGGCAACCGCCTCGGTCGCCGGATGACGCATGTGAATCCCGTCGAGTTCGCAGGGCTATCCGTCGGCGGCGGCGGTGCGCTGCTGGTGATTGCCGGTCCGTGCATCATCGAGAGTGAAGCACACGCGATCGAGACGGCTCTCGAGCTGAAAGAGATCACGCGAAGGGCTGGCGTTCAGTACATCTTCAAGGTTTCCTTCGACAAGGCGAACCGCACTTCGGCCCACTCCTACCGCGGCCCCGGTCTCACCGAAGGGGTGCGGATCCTCGGCCGTGTTCGGGAACGGGCGGACGTGCCCGTCCTCACCGACATTCACGAACCCTCGCAGGCAGGTGCGGCAGCTGAAGTCGCCGACGTCCTGCAGATCCCGGCGTTCCTCTCGCGTCAAACCGACCTGCTGGTCGCGGCGGCGCGAACCGGCCGTGTCGTGAACATCAAGAAGGGGCAGTTCCTCGCGCCGATGGACATGCGCCATCCGATCGAGAAGGTGACGGCTGCGGGCAACTCACAGGTGATCGTCACCGAGCGCGGCTGTACCTTCGGATATAACAATCTCGTGGTCGACATGCGGGCTTTCCCGATGCTGCGTGCTCTCCGATGCCCGGTCGTCTACGACGTCACGCACAGTTTGCAGCTGCCGGGCGGCGGAGACGGAGTGACTGCCGGGCAGGCTGAATACATCGAGCCGATGGCCTCCGCGGGTGTCGCAGCCGGCGTCGACGGCGTGTTCCTCGAAGTGCATCAGAATCCGCCGGCGGCGAAGAGCGACGCGCAGAACGCGTTGAAGCTGGATTTACTCGAACCGCTGCTTCGCCGGCTCGTGCGTATTCATGGGATCGCGCGCGAGGCAGCTGTATGACCGATACGCTTTCCGGTCTGGCGCTTGCCCGCAGGGTGCTCGAAACGGAGGCCGCCGCGATCCTGAATCTGATCGATCGCCTGGACGGCGACTTCGAACGCGCGCTGCAGCTTCTGTTCGACTGCCGCGGCCGCGTGATCGTCACCGGGATGGGCAAGTCGGGAATCATCTGCCGGAAGATCGCCGCGACGCTGTCCAGCACCGGCACATCTGCCTGGTTTCTGCACCCGGCCGAAGCGATCCACGGCGACCTCGGAGCGATCCGCGAGGAAGACGTCGTCATCGCCCTGTCGCACAGCGGCGAGACTGAAGAACTCGTGCGGCTGCTCGAGTCCATCCGCCGGATCGGGGCGCGGCTGATTGCCCTCACGGGCGACCCGGCGTCGACCATCGCACGCTCCGCGGATGTGACGCTCAATTGCGGGATCTCGGAAGAAGCATGTCCGCTGAATCTCGCGCCGACGGCAAGCACCACGGCAGCCCTCGCGATGGGAGATGCGCTCGCCATGACCCTCTCGGTTCGCAAGGGTTTTCGCGTCGAAGACTTCGCGTCCCTGCACCCCGGCGGGAAACTCGGGCGAAAGCTGATGCGCGTCGAGCACGTCATGCATGCAGGCGAGGCCGCACCGGTCGTGAGCGTGACGGCGGTGATGCCCGACGTGTTCCACGAGATGTCCAACAAGCGGTTGGGAATGACATGTGTCGTCGACGCACATGGACGTCTCGCCGGCGTGTTCACGGACGGCGATCTGCGGCGCCTGATGGCACGCTCGTCGGATGTGCTGTCGCTCACCGCTGGTGAGGTGATGAAGAAACAGCCGCTCACCATCCCTCGAGGGACGCTGGCGGTCGAAGCGCTGAAGATCATGGAAACGCACAAGATCACCTCGGTGGTGGTGGCCGACAGTGCCGGCACGATCGAGGGTGTCGTGCACCTCCACGATTTGTGGCGCACGCAGATGATTTAAGCTGCTGCAGGCCTCAACGTGACTCCCCTCACCGTAGAAGACCGAGCCCGCCGGATCCGCCTGGTCCTGCTGGATGTCGATGGCGTCCTCACCGACGGCACGGTCATCATCCATGCGAGTGGCGAAGAGTCTAAGGGCTTCGACATCAAAGACGGCGCGGCGGTCGTCTGGGCTTTGGATGCCGGGTTGCGGGTCGGACTCTTGTCGGCGCGCGAATCGCGGGCCACCGCCGAACGCGCAAGACAGCTCGGGATCACGATCGTGGTCCAGGGGGCATCCAGCAAATCCGCCGCATTCGAAGAGATCCTCGGGGACCTGGACGTCGCGTATGACGAGGTCGCCTATATGGGCGACGACCTGGTCGATCTGCCGGTGATGAGCCGGTCTGGTCTTGCCGGCGCGCCGGCCGATGCGGCTGCCGAAACGGCCGCAGCCGCACACTGGATCAGCGGCCGCAACGGCGGGCGCGGCGCGGTGCGCGAGTTTCTCGAACTGATCCTCAAGGCGCAGGGGCGCTGGACGGCGATCGTGTCCGACTTCTCAGGGTGATGGGGCCTTACACAAGTCTCGCTGCGCTCGTGGCTCTGCTGATCGGCCTCGCTGCGGGAAAGGCCTGGGAGCGCTACAAGCTGCAGGACGGCAAGTGGATCGACCGGCGTCGTGCCCGCGAGTCCCCTCACTACATGCTCGGCCTCAATTTCCTGGTGGCCGACCAGATCGATCATGCGATCGAGGAACTGACGCGTGCCGCACAGGTGTCGGGCGACGGCCTCGAGATCCACCTGATTCTCGGGAATCTGTATCGCGAGAAGGGCCAGGTCGGGCGCGCGATACAGGAGCACCAGGCGCTGCTCCAGCGCCCCAACCTGCGCAAGCTCGAACATGCAAACGTCCTCCTCTGCCTGGGGCTCGACTACAAGGCAGGCGGGTTCGTGGACCGCGCGCTCGAAGCATTCTCAGAGGTGCTGCGCCTCGACCCGGGAAACGAATACGCGCTCTCGAATCTCGAGAAGCTCTACGAAGAGCAGCATCAATGGCGCGAAGCCTACGCGACGCGGCAGAAGCTCGCCGACGGCGCGCCGGAAGAAAAGCTGCCCCGCCACCAGGAGATCCTCGCCTATCTCGAGGATGAACTCGGACGCGAAGCACTGAAGCGGCTCGACTATGCCGATTCGGCGCGACATTTTTCCGCCGCAATCGAACTGGACGCGAAGAATACGCCTGCGTACCTGAACCTCGGCGACGTGCGGTTCCACCAGGGAGACGCTCCCGGGGCGGTCGCCACATGGGAACAGCTGGTCGACACCACTCCCGAGCGGGCGTATCTCGCGTTCTCACGGCTCGAGGCGGCCTACCCGGCGACCGGAAACGAATCGGCCTTCCCTGCGCTCTGCCGCAAATTGATCGAACAGACGCCGCAGGACTGGCGGGCGCGGCTGGCGCTGGCGCGGCATCTCACTTCGCGCAATGGTGCCCGCGAAGCACTCGAGTTGCTGTTCGAAGCGCTGGTCATCAATCCGCATGCCCTCGCACTGCACCAGGCGATCTGGCAGACGCTCTCGAACCTCGATCTGCAGCGGACTCTGGTCGACCGCTACGTTGAACTGACGCGCAGCTCCATCTTCTACCTGGACCCGCATATCTGCACCAGATGCCGGTATCGCAGTACAGAGCTCATCTGGCAGTGCCCGCAATGCCATGAGTGGAATACCTTTCTGGAAGAAAGGATCTCGCCGAAGGATATCGAGGCGGTGATTACTCCGGGGTCGTGAGCGCGAGGAAGACGGCGTCAACCTGCAGACGAGTGTCGGCGAAAGTCCCGTCCGTTCGGATCACGTGAT
>Ga0126304_10001442_pt1 | contig 11164 bp, 6 predicted proteins | sample Plot25_FD_92538 | JGI IMG/M metagenome (GOLD analysis project Ga0126304, IMG submission 92538) | Serpentine soil microbial communities from UC McLaughlin Reserve, CA, USA - Plot25 | ecosystem: Environmental > Terrestrial > Soil > Grasslands | place: USA: UC McLaughlin Reserve, Lake County... | reverse complement strand
CTGCGCGGATGTTGTGGTACGGCGAGTAGGCGAGCAGGAACCGGAACTGTTCGGGATCGTCGGCGGACCCGTACTCCGGAATCCAGAAGCGGCCGACGGTGAACAAGTGGTAGCGCAGCATGTCGGCCACGGGCACGCGGCACAGTACCGCGCCGAACAGATCGGGACGCTGCGTCATGACCGCGCCGACGAGGAGTCCGCCGTTGCTGCCGCCCTCGATCGCGAGTCTCGCCGGGCGTGTGTAGCCGCCGGCGACCAGGAACTCCGCCGCCGCGACGAAGTCGTCGAACACGTTCTGCTTGCGCTCGAGCATCCCCGCGCGGTGCCACTCCTCGCCGTACTCGCCGCCGCCTCGCAGGTTCGCCAGCGCGAAGATGCCGCCGCGATCGAGAAACGGGAAGTTGCCCGGATCGTACGCCGGCGTCCGGTTGATATTGAATCCGCCGTAGCCGCTCAGCAGGACCGGCCGGTCTCCGTCGCGCTTGACGTCCGCGCGATGCACGAGGAACATCGAGATCGGCGTCCCGTCCTGGCTCGGATACCACACCTGGGTTGTTTGATAGCGATCGGGATCTCCGGCCGGAAAGCCGGAACTGCCCAACGATCTGATCTGACCGCCACGGATGATGCGCGCGGATGGAGGATCGATGAACGAGGTGTAGACGAACACCACTTCGTCGGATTCACCGTCGGCATCGATCGTCACGATCGATCCGATCCCCGGCAGCGGGATGTCCCCGGCCGGACCGCCTGACAGGCCGAACCGCCGCAGCCGATCGCTCGCGTTCTCGAGGTAGACGCAAACGAGCGCGTCGCGCGTCATCACAGCCGTGGACAGGCGATGCGGCGCCTCGGCCACGATCTCCCGGACCGTTGCGGGATCGGCGGGATCGGCCGCGATGATGCGCCCGCGTGGAGCGCCTCGCGTCGTGCGGAAGTAGAGCAGCCCCCCATGCGCATCGATGAAGTCGTAAGCGGCATCAAAACCGCTGAACAGTGGACGTGCCGCGCCGCCGGACTGCCGATCGACCAGATGGATCTCGGCGTCGTCGCTGGCGCCGCGCTGCGCGGTGATGACGGCGAAACGATCGTCGGACGTGACGTGTACGATCGGAACGACTTCCCTGGCCTCCGGCGTCTCGAATACGACCGAGTCGGATGATTGCGGATCGCCGAGGCGATGGAAGCAGATCCGGCCAAAGTACTGCTCGTCCGCCGGCGGCACCGATCCAGGCTCCGGGAATCGCAGGTAGTAGAAGCCAGAGCCGCTCTTCGTCCACGCGATGCTGGCGAGCTTCACCCAGGCGAGACGATTGGGAAGATCGGTGGCGTCGGCAACGCGCCGTACCTGGATGGTCTGCCGATCGCTGCCGTGCTCCGATAGCGCGTAGGCCACCAGCTCGCCGTGGGGTGAAGGGACCGTCGCGGTGATCGCCGTGGTGCCGTCGGCGCTGAGCTGATTCGGATCCAGCAGGACGCGGGGTTCGCTCTCTCCGTCGGAGACGAAGAGCATCGGCTGATCCAGTAGTCCTGGATTGCGACTGAAAAAGTAGCGGCGGCCGCGCCGCATCGCACTGACCGTGCGCCCGTAGTCGAAGCGCTTCTCCAGATCCTGGACCAGCGCGTCGCGCGCCGGCCCATCGAGAAAGGATCGCCTGAACGCGTTCTGCGCCTCGACCCAGGCGCGCGTCTCCGGCGCGACCGCCTGCTCGAGCCACCGATACGGGTCGGGAACGCGGACGCCGTGGAGGGTTTCGACGACAGGCCCAGGAGGCGAGGCGGGATACCGAAAAGACACGCTGCGACCCACTATAATCGCAGCCATGAAACGCCCACTGCTTGTGCTGTCGTCCGTTGCCGTGGCTGCGCTCGCAACCGTGTCGGCGCAATCGGGACCGCCGTTGTTCTCGACGGCGCTGCCGAAAGACGAGTTCGCCGCGCGCCGCGCGAAGGTGTTCCAGAAGATCGGCGATGGCGTCGCAGTGCTGCAGGGCGCCACGGAAACGTCGTCGTACGAGAAGTTCCGGCAGGCCAACCAGTTCTACTACCTGACCGGCGTCCCGGCCCCACGCGCGATCGTCGTACTCGACGGCAAGACGAAGAGCACGACGCTGTATCTGCTGCCGACCAACGAGGCGATGGAGCGTTCTGAAGGGCCGCTGCTCGGGCCGGGCGCGGCCGCCGAACAGCTCACCGGCATCGAGCACGTGCTGCCCCGCGCCGAGTTCGATCGCTTCGCGCCGACGCTCGCCGGCCGCACCGTCTATACCGCCATCCGGGAGGAAACGGTGCTGATGGGAACCCCCGATCGCGCCAGGGCGCACGCGGCCGCGCGTGCCGCCGACGGATGGGACCTGCAGGGCTCGCGCGAGGCGTTCTTCAAGGCGAAGCTCTCCGACATCGCCACGGGCGCGAAGTTCGAAAACCTGGACGACGTGCTCGACGAATTGCGGATGGTGAAGAGCCCGCGCGAAATCTCGCTGCTGCGGGAGTCGTCTCGGATCGCGGGCCAGGCGATGACGGAAGCGATGCGCTCCGCCGAACCCGGCATGTTCGAGTACGAGATCGAGGCCATCGGCGACTACTTCTTCAAGGCCAACAACGCGCAGGGGCCCGCCTACTTTGGCCTGGTGGCAGCCGGCCAGAACGCGTTCTGGCCGCACTATCAAGCCGCGCAGAGCGAGATGAAGGCCGGCGACCTGGTGCTGTTCGACTACGCGCCCGACTACCACTACTACACGTCCGACGTGACCCGCATGTTTCCGGTGAGCGGCAAATTCACCCCCGAGCAGCGCGAGCTCTACGGCATCTACGTCAAGCTGTACTCCGCGATCATGACGTCGGTCCGCCCCGGGCCGGCGAGTGAGATCCTGAAGGACGTCGTCCGGAAGATGGACGAGGCGATGGCGGCTCACACTTTCCGCAACCAGAAGTACAAGGACGCGGCGACGAGGTTCGTCGAGGGCTACCGAACGCGCCTGGCGTCCCCGCGTCCGGGCGCCACGCTCGGCCACATGGTCGGCCTGGAAGTGCACGACGTGTCGAAGAACTTCACGGTCTACGAGCCGGGGATGGTGTTCACGATCGAGCCCGCGCTGACGGTTCCGGATGAACGCATTTACATCCGCCTCGAGGACATGATCCTGGTTACGCCGAACGGTTACGAGAACATGTCGCCGCACGCGCCGATCGAGATCGCCGCGATCGAGAAGTTGATGGCCGAGCCCGGGATGGTGCAGAGACTGAAGACGGCGTCGGGCACGGTGTCGAGATAACCGAGGTTCACCAGGGTTCAAGCGGCTCGAGGGGTTCGGTTCTGCGAAGGGCGCTCCTGACCGTTTCGCTCGTGCTGGCTTCGGCCTGCAGCGGCGGCGACCAGCCGAAGGCCGTGCGGCAGGCGGCGCGACCCTCGATCCTGCTCGTCACGCTCGACACGACTCGAGCGGACGCGATTGGCGTCGGGACGAACCAGGCGCATACCGAGGTGCTCGCTGCGATCGGTTCGACAGGCCGCGTGTTCCGGCAGGCTTACGCGACCGTTCCGGAAACGCTTCCTGCGCACACCTCCTTCATGACCGGGCTCTATCCTGCCGGTCACGGGGTCCACGAGAACGGGCGTTATGTGGCGAACTCGTTGCCGTTACTGGCCGAGCAGTTGCAGAAGGCCGGCTACCGTACCGCCGCGTTCGTTTCCGCTTTCGTGCTCGACCGCCGTTTCGGTCTCGCGCGGGGATTCGACGTCTATGACGATGGCGAGGGGCGATGGACCGAGAGGAACGCGCGCGACACCACCGATGCGGTACTCGCCGAGCTTCGGCGTCCCTCCGAGAAGCCGCGGTTCGTGTGGGTCCACTACTACGATGCGCATGCGCCGTACTCGGCACCTGCCCAGGGCGGCACGCAGGGAACAGTGCGCCAGCGCTACCTGGGCGAGATCAGGTTCGTTGACCAGCAACTGGCACGGCTGACCACCCCGTTCGGCGAGGCGGCGAAGGGGCCCGTCGCGCGGATCGTGGTCGGCGACCACGGCGAGGGGCTGGGCGACCACGGTGAAAGCGAGCACGGCCACCTGCTGTTCCAGTCGACGATGCACGTGCCGTTGATCATTGCGGGCCCCGGCGTGCCCGAAGGCGCCGTCAGTGATGTTCCCGTGAGCACGCGACGCGTGTATCACACCGTGCTGGACTGGGCCGGGCTTGGCACCGAGCACAGCCTGCGCGGCCCGGACGAACCTGTCGTCCTTGGCGAGGCGATGAAGCCGTTTCTCGAGTACGGCTGGCAGCCGCAGGTGATGGCGGTGGCGGGACGGTTCAAGTCGATCCTCGCAGGATCCGTTGAGACGTTCGACCTTCGCGCCGACCCGGGCGAGACGAAGAACCTCGGCTCCGCGGCGGACCTTCCGCCGGGCATGCGCAAGGCGCTCGACGACTATCCGATCGCGTCACTCTCGGCGCGAGCCCCGGTCGATCTCGACGAAGACGCGAAACGGCGGCTGGCGGCGCTGGGCTACGTCAGCGCCGGCGCGGCCCCGATCGTTCGCCGCGACGCGCCACGCCCGGCCGACATGACCGCCCTGCTGCCGCTCATCGAACAGGCCTCCGCTCGATTCACTAGCGCGGACTATCGCGGCGCGATCCCGGTGCTCGACCGGATCATCGCGCGCGATCCGAATAATCTCGATGCGAGATTGCGGCTCGCGACGTCCTACTCCTCGGTGGGCGCGAACGCGAAAGCCGAGGACGCCTTTCGCCGGGCCGCCGCGATCGCCCCGGAGTCGCAGGACGTGCGCACCTATCTGGCGCTGCACTACGCGCGGACGGCCGACTGGGAGCGGGCCGTGCCGATGCTCGAGCAGGTCGTTTCCGAAAGCCCCGACCGGCTGACGGCTGTTGAGGCGCTGGCCAAACTGAAGGCACGGCAGGCACAGGTCCGGATGGATCGCGAGGACACGGCCGGCGCGATCGCCGCATTCGAAAAGGCCCGTCAGCTCGCGCCGGCAGTGTTCAAGAACGATCTCGAGCTCGGCGTGCTCTACCTTGCGGCACGCCGTTTCGAAGACGCGAAGCTGGCTCTCGATCGTGCGCTCGCGGCCAATCCAGCCGATCCGATGGCCCTCTTCAAACGGGCGCAAGTGAGTGTGTTGTTGAAGGAGCCGGACGCACGAGCCCGGATCCTTCTGGCAAAAGAAAGAGCGGACGCTGTGACGCGCCCGCTCATCCAGCGAGAAACGCTGTTTCGCTAGCCGTCAGCAGTCAGCTGACCGCCAGCTCCGCCGCAATCAGAACTCAAATCGAACGGTCAATTCCAGGCGCCGCGGGTCAAAGTAATTCCGCGGCTGCCCGAAGGTTGCGGAGTGGACACTCGGCTGGTAGTTGTAGCCGCTCTGCTTGTCGAACAGGTTGAACAGGTCAGCGCCGATCACCGCCCCGTATCTGCCGAACAGCGGCAGATGTTGGGTGTAATTCAAATCCATCTGGTAGTGGAAGGGTGAGCGTCGCGAACCGGCGGGCTCGGCGTACCGGTTGGTGTCGCTGGTGCTCGTTCCGACCAGCGGTTTGTAGATTTCATAGTTCCACGTCTCCCACGGCTGCCCCGACTGCGCGACGATGAAGGTGCCGACGGAAGCGTGCCAGTTCAGCGTGTAGGCGCCGTAGATCTTCATCGCGAACGGCCGATCGCCGCGGAGCGTGCCCAGCTTGTTGTCCCACAGCTGACGGCCCGCGCCATCCCCGATATTCGACGACCCAATGAAGATGTTGTCGTCGTTTCCGATCGAGGAGTTGTCCTGATCGAAGTTGCCGTAGTAACGGCTGAAGGTCATCGACCCGCGAACGAACGTGCGGTTTCGGCGGTACTCGCTTTCCACGGTCACTTCGCGATACCGGGTGAAGGCGCCATCGAGCTCCGTAATCACGTAGCTGGAGCCGCTGCCGATCTGCGCGAGGCGCGCTGACAGATCCGGAATGTACAGCTCGGCCGGAATGCTGGCATCCGTGCCGGGAAGCACCGCGGGCGGATTGAAGGTCGTACGTGCCGTGTTGTTCGTGTCTTCCCAGAAGTGGCTGCCGCGATTGTAGCGGAAGTAGACGCGGCCGGTTAGAGACCCGCTGAACTGCTTGGCCGTTCCAACCACGAATTCATCGTGACGGGGGGCGGTCAGGTCGGCGACGAACAGTTTCCCCGAAGACGATTCCACGCGTTCGGAGCCGAACAGATTACCGTTGGCATCAAAGTTAGCTCGTATGGTCGTGAACAGGTTGCGATCCCACGATGCTGCACGAGGCAGCGAGTTTTCTCCCGGATTGTACCGAGCATAGCTTGCGAAGATCGTGTCGTTGCCGTTGTAGGCCCACGTCGTGCTGAGACGCGGCTGCAGCAGTTTGCTCCAGCCCAGGTCGTACATCTTGTATCGCCGTCCCTCGGGCGTCGTCGCCGCGGGCCGAACATAGCCCGAGAGCGCTGTGGGATCTTCCTTCAAACCCTGCCCGTAGATGGTGTCGTTGCTGGCCAGCAGCCCCGCATTGAAGGTCCAGTTCCCCCAGGCGATCTGGTCGTTGAATTCGATGCTCTTCGTCCGGTATTCCGAATGGATATACGGCACGACATCGGAGCCGTTGGCGTAGAACGAGGCCTGGTAGAACACGGGCGACCCCTGAAAGCTGACGTTGCCTCCTGGCGCGCTAATCGCTCCCCAGCCGTTCGACAGGAAGCCACGGTCCTCGGACTCGACGGCCTGCTGATACGCGGCATGCAGTGAGTGCCGCATCCCAAACGCGTTCAACGCGACGTTGTAGCCGATCTCGGCTGCGTCGCGGTAGAAGTCGTCGCGCGCGAATTCCGGTCCGTAGCCGACGATCCCGCCGCCGGTGGCGACCCCATTGGACACGAATCCGTAACGATCGATGAGCGGCTGGATGAACGCGTTCACCGCGGCATTGCTACCCGGCTTAGGCACGGTGAATTGTCCAAGCTGGTCGAGGAGGTTGGGATCGAGGCGCGATCCAATTGCCGTACTCGGCACCGCGGCGGACGTGAGATCAGGACGGCTGGTCCCTGGGTTGGCGAAGTGCGTGTATTTGAAGTTGAGGAAGTTGGTGTTGTTCAGAATCCAGCTGCCGTCTGCGTTCGCGATCCGCAGCGAGGTTTTACCACCCGTGCCGGCGGTTCCCGCTGTTGCGGCGCCGAACTTGTCGCCGGTGTCGAGCCGTTGCGAGTCACGATAGCTGACGTTAACCAGAGTCGAGCCCGTCGGCGTCATCGTGAGCTTTCCGAAACCCTCGTTTCGGACGCTGCTGTAGTTTGGGACGGGACCGTAGGACGTCGCCGCGTTATTTCTCGCGACCTCCGGCCGATAGTAGGAGGCGTAGAAGTAGATCCTGTCCTTCAGGAGCGGCCCGCCGGCATTGAGGTTGGTCCACGACCGGTCCTGTTCGTACCGTGCCGCGCTGCCGCTATTGAGGGCCGCGGACATATCGTCAGTATGAAAGCGGAAGCTCGCCTGGCCGGCGAACCGGTTGGTTCCGGACTTGCTGACGGAGTCGACCGCAAAGCCGCCGGATCGGTCGAAGTTGAGCGCGCGGGCGCCGCCTTTGATCACGGTGACTTCAGCAATGTCGTGCGCGGCGGGCTCGGCCGACAAGGTTCCGTACTGCGGCAGCGTCACGTCGACGCCGTCGAACTTGTAGGTGTTGTCCTGGCCATTGCTGCCGGCGCTCGGGCCTCGCACCGCGTCCTGGGAGTACTGCACGCCCGGCAACAGCTTGAGCAAGTCCCGATACTGCGTTCCCACGGGAATCCGCGAAATCTGATCATTGGGGATTGCGCTCGTGATGGCGGCGGAGGTCTTGTCCACCAGGCTCACTTCGGCCGACACGTTCACCGTTTCGTTGACGCCGCCGACAGCCAGTGTCGCGTCGGCTGGGGCAACCTCCGCCAGGGCGACGCGAACGGTCTTCGTCACCGGCTGCATGCCTTGGAGTGTGTAAGTGATCTTGTACTCGCCGGGCGGTAGCGCCGGCATCTGGAAGACCCCGGCGGTGTCGGTCGCGGTGACGCGCGGCCCCGGCAGCACGTCGGCGCGGGCCTCGACGGTGACCCCGGGCAGGACCCCGCCACTGGCGTCTACGACACGACCTTGAATCGATCCCGTTTGTTGCGCTGCCGCAGGCAGCGCCGTGAATGTGAAAAGCAGGATAAGAAACGTACCAATAGCACGTGCACGCAGCATTCAGTTCTCCTCCATGAAGCCGCTGGAAGCGGCGATGGTATCACGCAGCGCTGTTGGCGTGGACAGCCGCGCCGAGGAGACCGGCTTCCGCATTGAGGATGATCGCCACCGGAATCGTGGCCACGAATGCGTCCAGCGGTTGCTTCGCTTTGAAGGCGTCGATGAACAATCCCGAATCGAACGCCGGCAGGATCTTCGGCGCGATGCCGCCCCCGATGTAGACGCCGGCGGTCGCCACGGTGCGCAGCGCCAGGTTGCCCGCTTCGGCGCCGTAGGCGGTGACGAACATCTCGAGCGTGTCGACGCAGCGCGCGCACCGCTTGTCGAGGGCGGATCGCGTAATGCCCGCAGGCAGATCCATCGGGTCGTCGATCCGGCCGACGCCTTCGCAGGTCTTCGACGGCTCGTTCGCCGCAACCATCAAGGCGCGCGTCCCGAAGGCGTCGTGCGTGAACTGGTAGATGTTGACCAGTCCGGGGCCAGAGATGACGTGCTCGACGCTGCAGCGGCCGTAGACGCGGGTCAGCGCGGCGAGCATCTCGAACTCGCGCGGCGTCCTGGCGCCCCAGTCGGCGTGCCCCCCTTCCGATGCGCCGGGAAGGAACCGTCCATTGACGTTCAGCAGCAGCGCTTCGCCGAGGCCGGTCCCGGCGGCGATGACCGCCGCGTTCCCATCCGGCTGGCTGACGCCGTGCTGCAGCGTCTTCAGCTCGGACGGTTCGAGCACGGCGACGGAGTGGGCCATGGCTTCGAGATCGTTGAGGATGTGAACCCGCCGCAGAGACGCGGCTTCCATGATCGCGGCCGCATCCACCGTCCACGGAACGTTGGTGAGCCGGGCGACCTGGTCGGTCACGGCCCCGGCGACGCCGAAGCTGGCGGCGTGGATCTGTTTCGGCTCGACGCCGTTCGCCTTGAGGAACTCGCGGATCATCGGCACCAGGCTGTCGTAGTCCAGCGTGGTGAACTCGCCGGTCTCGACCGCGGTCGGCCGCTCGGGGGCCTGCGCGAACAGCCCGAGCAGCGTCTTCGTGCCTCCTACATCAGCAGCCAGCAGCACGCACCCATTATGGTATCGTGGCCCCCGGAATGTCATTCGGCGTCAGGGACATTCGCCATCTCTACCCGCGCATCGGCGAGAACCATCTCCGCTACCTGGAGACGTGGGGTCTCATCCGCTCCGCCGCCTCGCGCGGCGGCGGCGAGTTCACCTTCAACGAAGTGGCGACCATCAAGCAGCTCGCCTCGGAGCTCGAGCGCGACGTCCCGCTGAAGACCGCGCTCCGCACCTTGATGGCCGATCACCAGGGCCAGCTGCAGCTCGACTTCCACGCCTCGGGGACGTCGCCCGCGAAGGTGGTGGCACTCCAAGGCCGGCCGTCACGCAAGGCGCCGGAACGTCCGGCGAATCCGATCGCCGCCGGCAACGCCTTCCCGTTCTCCGACCCGCAGGCGGCGCTCGCCGCGAAGTACTTCATCGAAGGCTCGCGCCTCGACGATGGCGACGACGAGAAGATGGAGGAGGCCGCGGCGGCGTACCGCAAGTCGCTGGTGATCGATCCCGATCTCGTGCCGGCGATCGTCAACCTCGCGAACATCCATTACGCGCGCGACGAGCTGATCGAGGCGCAGGCCCTCTACGAGCGCGCCATCGGGCTGGATCCCGACTGCTTCGAGGCGCATTTCAACCTCGGCAACATTCACCACGACCTGGGGCGCTACGAGGACGCGCTGGTCTGCTATCGCGATGCGGTGGCGCTGAACGGCGCCTACGCCGACGCGCACTTCTACCTGGCGGTCACGTTGGAGAAGACAGGACATTCACCCGAAGCGAAGCCGCACTGGCGTGCGTACCAGGAACTCGCCCCGCAGGGAGAGTGGATTGAGTTAGCGCGCGAGTTTTCAGACTAGCGCGCCAGACAAACTCCACAACGCCACAACTCCACAACCTCCAAGAGAACGCCCAACGGCCAACGCCCAAAATCTCCAACCGGGTTGGAGGTTTTGGGCGTTTTGGTTATTGGGAGTCGGGCGTTTACTTGGGCGTTGTGGAGTTGTGAAGTTGTGGAATTATCAGACGCGAAGCGTCAATAGGAATTGACGCGAAGCGTCAATAGGAATTCCTGTCGACCCACTCACGCTTCTTCGGCGTGCGACGCAGCTTGTAGAACGCGCACTCAGGACACCACGAGTCCGCCTTGAAGTCGTTCTTCCCGGCGAAGGGGAGCACGTCGCGATGCGTGCAGAACTCGCCGTCTTCGGGCGTGCACCGCCACCGGCACGACTTGAACTTCATCACTGCCGGATTGACCACCGTGGTCGTCTGATCCGCCGCGGGCGCGGCCGGCGTTTCGGCCGGCGCCGTGGTCTCTGCGGGCCCGGGGCCCGGCGATGGCAAAAATGGATTCATCTCGTCCCTCATCCCTGGAACTCCGCACCGAATGATCGCTGCAGCGCCTCGAGCGCGCGCAGCTCCTCCGGCGCGACCAACGTGAGCGCCGTGCCCGTCGCTGCGGCGCGCCCGGTTCGCCCGACGCGATGCACGTAGGTCTCGCGCGACGTCGGCACTTCGTAGTTCACGACGTGCGTGATGCCGTCGATGTCGAGGCCGCGCGCCGCGACGTCCGTCGCCACCAGCACGTGGTAATTGCCGCCGCGGAACCCTTCCACGGCCGCGGTCCGCTGCTGCTGCGTCCGATCGGCGTGCAGCGCCGCCGCCTTGATCCCGAAGCCCTGGAGCTGGCGGGCCAGCCGCTCGGCGCCCGACTTGGTGCGCATGAACACCAGCACCGGCCCCTGCGTGCGCCGCAGGAACTTCGCGAGCCACTCGGTCTTCTGCCCGGCGGCCACGTTCTCGATCTCGTGGGTGATCGACCGCGCGGGACCGCCCGCCGATCCGACCTGCACGTACTGAGGATCGCGGACGACCTCGTCGAG
>Ga0126304_10001440_pt1 | contig 11170 bp, 10 predicted proteins | sample Plot25_FD_92538 | JGI IMG/M metagenome (GOLD analysis project Ga0126304, IMG submission 92538) | Serpentine soil microbial communities from UC McLaughlin Reserve, CA, USA - Plot25 | ecosystem: Environmental > Terrestrial > Soil > Grasslands | place: USA: UC McLaughlin Reserve, Lake County... | reverse complement strand
GCATTGCGAATCTCAGTGAACCGACGGAGTGCCTCATTTGGCGGTGCGTGCTGCACCGTAACGCTGCGCCACGCGAACAGCCCGAACACCCCAAGACCGATCAGCGCCGCGACCCCAAACCCGGCGACCAGTCGCGATACTCTCACGTCGGCATTCATATCACTCTGGCGCCAAGTAGCCGCGAACATTGCCGCTATGACGATCCTGCTCATTGTCGCAGGCGTTGTCGCCTGGATCGTGCTGGTCGCGATCGCCTTGCGGGAGCTTGCTGGCTCTTCCTAGGTTCGAGGTTTTTCACATAGCAATCTTTCCTCGACAACGAAGGGCCGAGCCGGAGGAAATAGACGGTGCTGGACACGTCTCAAAACCTGCCTCGATCAGCGTACTCGAGGCGGAGTTCCTATCGACGTCGCGCCCTGCGAGGCGAAGCTTTCGCAAACTCGAATGCGTGGAACTCCGACGAGTGCACCGAGCGGTAGCCCCCGGGGCTGACGACCATGCTCAAAGGGCGATCGCCGATCGGAGCGTGGATCTCCTCGATGCCGAGGTCGGCGATGCGCGCCAAGAAGCCCTCTGCGTCGGCGCCAAATCCGGACCTCGCTCCCTTCGACCGAGTCGCTGTCACGGATTGGAATCCAGAGCGTGTCCACTCCCACGCGCGTCGTCGCTGATGCGGGAGCGCCGTCTGGGGGCGTCGGACGTCGACGCTGGGCTCGTCGTCGAACCTCGTGCGCAGACTATCCACCAGGACCCTCCGTTGCCTCGCGGACGGCCTCCTCGCTGAACCCATTCGCGTGGACGGCGCCCACAACGCAGCGAGTCGGTTGCGCAGAAACTCCCAATCGAAGACGTTGTAAAGCACCAAATCCCGCCCCTGCCCCCACCCGCTCGACATGACGTCGCCGAGCGCCTGACCGGTTGGCGGCACGTATGGCTTGAGAAGATAGAAGTCGAACGCGAACGGATCGACGAGCACGGGGTCCTTCGAATGCCCGCTGCCGTCAAAGTGCGGAGACTCAGGCGGCTCGAGGCCGAAGAGATGCGCGACCTCCTGGGCCACGAGAGCGGCCGTGTGATCCCTTCCGCCCCTGCTGCCGCCGACGACGGCGGCGAGGCCTGTTCCGGGAGGGACATCGAAGTAGAACGCGGCGCCTTCGACGCCTTCCCCGTTGGCGGCCGGGAACAGGGGGGCCCACGGCCGCCAACTCACTGTCGCGTCGACATGTTGAATCGTGCCGCCGGCGTTGATCTGCCTGGTTTCGGCCAAGTTGAGATCGACGATGTCCGACTCAGGACACGGAGGTCCGACCCCGGACGGACATGTCTGCGGCCAGGCGTCGACGTTCTCTCCGTCTATGAAGCAGAGGCCCGCGTCGTCAGTTTGTACCACGTCGCCGCGCAATATCCACTCACGCTTCGCTCCCTGGCGGGTGGTCGGTGGAGTTGAGATAGCTCCGTTACCGTTCCTCCGTTACTGTTTGGGCTGACACGCCAGTCGGGGGGCGGCATTGGAACGAGTTCAAGCAATTCCGAGATACCGGACCGGCCGCGGCCGGAGAGAGGTGAATTCACGTCCTGTGAAGCGTCTCGATGGTGCTCGTCATTGCCCGTGGCTCTCGCTCGTGGATGGAGCGGAGCCCCAACGCTCTCGCATGCGTTGGCGGATGCGTTCCCGCTCGTCGGGAGTCATGGCCTCCCAGCGCCGGCGATAGCGGGATCCGGAGTCACCACCCCGTCCGAAGCCTCCGAAGAGAATTCGGGAGAGCGCCAGCAGACCAAGCGCCTGCCAGAACGTTACCCGGGACAGGCCGAAAAGCGGCGGTAACAGCCCGTTCCACAGCTCCCGCACGATGACGCCGCCGAGCGCGATGAACAGTAGCACCATCGGCGGCGCGAGTAGAAACAGAAACAGCCGTCTCTTTTTCTTGCTCCAGTTTTTCATGACTCCCTCAACTCGTCGTAAATGCTCTTCAACCGCTCGCGCAGATGCAGCACTGCATAGCGCTTGCGCGAGAGCAGGGTATTGACGCTCACGCCGGCTTCCGCGGCCAGCTCCTTGAAGCTACGCCCCTCGAGTTCGTGTGCGACGAACACCTCGCGCTGCTCGGGGGGCAGCTCGCTGATCGCGGACTCGATCTCCTCGAGCAGCACGTGGCGCTCGTAGAGCGCCTCGGGGCCGGCGTCCGGCGACGGCAGCAGGTCTTCCAGCCGCAGCATGTCGTCCTGCTCGTAGGCGACGGCAGCGTCGCTGATACGCTCGGCCGCCCGCTGGCGGAACAGATCGATGATGCGATTGCGCGCGACGCGGAACAGCCAGCCCGTCACATGGTGAATCGGCATCAACAGGCGGTTTGCTTCCACGAGCTCGTAGAAGACGTCCTGCAGGATGTCGTCGGCGTCACGCGGATCCGGCACGCGCCGTCGGATGAAGCTCCGCAGCCGGGACTGCTCCCGCGTGACGACCTCGCCGATCCGCTCATCCTGTTCGACTGCCATCCACCTGTCGTTATAGACGGATAAGGGGGTGTGGATATTGTAGGAACGCCAACTTGCCGTGGGTGAACGCCGAATTGGAGGGTTCTGCTTCGCTTGCCGGCAAGCGGAATGTCCCGACATCCCTCTGGCTTTCGCACCGTAGGCGCTGGCGCGTTTCGCTCGGTCGCGGGATGGTGACCGGGCTCACCGCTGAGTCAGGCTCCCGGTGGCTCAAGGCTCTGCGCGACAACCACGCTGACGCCCACGAGAGGCTGCGTCGCGTCGCTCCCGACGCAAGCGCCGACCGGGGGCTGCGGACGATGCAGGACGCGGTCGCTCGTGAACGGGGTTTTACAGCTGGAACGCTCTGACCGAGGCGCTGAACGCCGCACCGCCCCGGCGACACGGTGGGTCGTTCATGTCGCTGCGGGCGGTGCTGAGCTGCGCCGTCCCAGATCTCGGCCGCACGCTGTTGAAGCCGCTCTGCGTTCCGGCGGCGGTGACCGACTGCGACGTCAGCGTCCCGAGGGACGTGTTGCCCGACCGTCTCGGCGCCGACTTTCCGCTGCCCGATGATGTGAGCATCGAGGTGCTGCGGGACGAGAGCAGCGGCCAAGCGGTCCCCTTACGCCTGCTGCCGGGATAACCGGGCCGGCCCCTGCAGCCTGCGTCTCGCCCAAGGCGCTCCGCATTGCGAAGCGATGCAGCGCCCGCCCAGGGTCGCGGCCTGTGCCCACGACAACGCCGAGCGGGTGCGCCGCCACGACCGGTTTGGACGAAAGCGTCAACGCGTCGTTGGTCCGGGATTGATGTTACGGATTCACCTGTGTTCAAGCTCCGGTTTCCCGGTCAGACGGGTGCGCCGGGACACCCAAATATCCTGACTGCCCGAACCCTCTGGGCGATTCGACATGAAGTAGAGCTCAGTCCCGTCGAACGAGAGTTTGGCCCCACCGTCAATGAAGTCGCTGTTCAAGACCGCAGGATTCACCGGCTCCTGCCATGGGCATAGAGTACATGCGCGCTGCGACGTGTAAATGTCAGGGGTAAGCGCGATCGAGCCGGGTCGGTCCGAGTCAAAAAGTATCTCGAGGCCGTCCCGCTGTCGGATGCTCGAGCGTATGTCGTTAAAGGGAGTGTTGAACGCCGTAATGGGACTTGGCAGTCCGAAGGTCCCGTCCGCTTGAAGGGTGCTGACGTAAATATCCCCAAAGCCCATCCCTTCGGGACGGAGCCCGCTGCTGAAATAGAGGTAGACCATGCCGTCGTCATCTTCGAATATCGATGGCGAGAGCTCGTTCCCCGCGCCGTTTACCTGGCATCCCAGGTTCTCGGGTGCGCTCCACTCGGTGAAGCTCTTATCATCAAGCCGTCGGGCAACGTATATATCGGCACCGCCGCATCCACCTGGGCGGTTGCTGTTGAAGAACAGGTATCGCCCGCTGATGGTCAAGAATGGGAAAGACTCGTCGAAGGGTGTGTTCAAATCCGGGCCCAGCGATACCGGCGCGCCCCACGGCGCATCACGCGTTTCTCGATGCGAGACGTAAATGTCTGACGGGGCGTTGAAGACCGTCGTGCCCCGATTCGACATGAAAAACAGGTGTAGACCGTCTGTTGAAAGGAAAGGGCCTCCGTCACCACGCTCCGAGTTGACAACTGGGCCGAGGTTCTCGGGGGTCGACCACTCGGAAAAACGTTGGGCGTGGGTGGGGACTGCCACAAGGATCAGGATGCCGCCTGCGAGGGTGAGAAGGCTTTTCCTGATTTGCTGACTGTGAATTGATGTCGTGAACACGTCATTTGCTCCTTACCATCCAACACGCAGACGGCGCGAAAATCCCCTCATGGCGGGTCCGGCCCAGCGGACGCCCCGCGGAAAAGGACAGGACGATTGAAGTACCGAATCCTGTTCCGGCCGAACGCCATGGCCATCACCGTGCGGTGACGTTATTTCCACTCCGATTGGGCGTGCGAGATCAGGGGTGCAGCGCTGACACCGCCGGTGTTCGTGGCGCGGCGCTCGCGGCTCGGCGGCTGAAACCGGGGACGGTGACGAGGCCCGGCATCGCGTGGTCGGAGCGGCGGCTCAGGGTTGCCGCTTGGTTGGACGCTCGTCCGCGCTGGCCAACCAGATGTCAGCCTTGTTGCTTCTCAGCCCGTAGACGATCAGCCGATCATCGCGAGAAATCGAATAGCCGACGATGGCGTCTGGGAAGACCGAGAGAACTTCGTGAGTCTTGGCCGCCAGCGGGTTAATCAGATACAGCTTGCCCTGCTGACCGACAAGCAGCCGGCGACTGTCGCTGAGCCAGCGAGGTGTTGAACCGAGTTGCGCGAACTCCGCAACCTTGTCGACCTGTCGAGTCGCGAAATCATAGAGGTAGGTGCCGGTAGAAGTGCCGGAGCCAAACACGGTCAGCGCCAGCTTCCGCCCGTCGGCCGACCACGAGAACGGAACAAACGCCACGCCGTCAGGCAGTGGGATCGCTTCCGGAACCTGACCGTGCCAGGGCTTTCGAACGTCGAACACGAGGGAGCGCGCTGGCACCTGGGCGCGGGCTGGGGTCCGCGCGATCATTCGAGTTCCGTCCGGAGACCATAAAGGGCTGCTGATCACGACAGCCGAGTCCGTCAACTGTCGCAGGCCGCTGCCGTCGGCGTTGATGGTCCATATTTGAAACGTGCCGCTGCGATCGGAGTGAAATGCGATCGACTCTCCATCAGGAGACCACTTGGGATCGCGGTCCCTATGGGCATCGTCGGTGAGCTTGCGGAAACCCCTCCCGTCCGTACGCACGACGACCAAGTCCTCCTGGCCCCCTCCCACGGTCAGCGCGGTGACCCACTCTCCGTTCGGTGACAGATCAGGGTTACGTGTCGATCGGGTGCCGTCGGTGACGGCCGTCGACTGACCTGTTGTGATTTCACCGGAAGGATCGAACCCGATCTTGAAAAGGTTCTCGGCGGACGTAATGTGCGCGTAGGCGATGCGTCGGCCATCAGCCGAGATGCTCATGTACCCACTGTAGGGCGACGGCGTGGTCACCGGTTGTGGCTGTCCCAGGACGGCGCCTGACGCTTCGTCCACGGCCACGCGCCAGAGATTCATGGTACCGCCCCGATTGCTGGAGAAGAACAGTGACCGACCGTCCGGCGACCAGACCGGGTTCCAATCGGTGGGCGCGTCGTTCGTCACTGCCTGTGCTCCGCCGCCGGATGGCGTGACGGTCCAGAGGTCTCGCTGTCCGCGTTCCCCCGGTCTGCCCCAATACGCGATGCGGTACCCGTGCGGTGACCAGTGGGGCTGCTGAGCGCCCTCGGCTAGCGAAATGACACGAACCTGCCCGGTGGCCACCTCGATAATCATGAGATCGCCACGGAGACTTAGAGCTTCCGGATTTGCGAAGTCGACAGTGCTAGCGGCTATCTCCCTGGCATCCGGAGACCAGGAGGGATGGAAGCCCCGATCGCTGAGTCGCCTGACGTCTTCACCGGTTGCGCCCATGACGAACAATCCGCCCCCGGCTCGCTCCGATCGGAACGCTATCCGTTGGCCGTCGGGAGAAAAGGCTGGTTGCGTGTCATCCGCCGCAGAGTCCTCGGTGAGGTTGATTGCCGTCGTGCCGCCGACGCGCCGAAAATAGATGTCCCAGTTCCCGGAGACCTGACTCGCGTACACCAGCGATTGACCGTCCGGCGACAAGCTCGGATACAGTTCCTGGCCGGGGTGATCGGTCAGTTGCGCAAACGACCACCGATTCGAGATTTCTTGCGCACTCCTCCCGCTCCACACAAGCCAATAACCGAGGAGCGCCGCGACCGCGGCTCCGAGTCCCGCGAACGGCACGAGGCGCCGCCACGGCTTCAATGGTCGATACAGCACGCCGCCCGGTGTGGCCGAGGTCTCCCCGGAATGACGCACGACCCTGCGCAAATCCACGACGAGATCGGGCATCGTCTGGTAGCGCTCCGCCGGGTCCTTCTCCAGCGTTTTGTCAATCGCCATCCGGAGCGCGATCGGGAGGTGCTCACCAAGCGGCGGCGGCGCGGCGTGAATGACAGACTGCAGCAACTCGAGATCGGTCGCGCCGGTGAACGGCCGGTGTCCGGCCAGCAGTTCGTACAACACCACACCAAACGAGAAGATGTCGCTGCGGGCATCCAGGGGCCTTCCGGAGGCCTGCTCCGGCGACATGTACGGGATGGTGCCGAAGACCACCCCCGGGCGTGTGTCCCTCGCCGTGATCGTGTGCGCTCCGGCGAGTGTCGGACGGTCTGCCAACTTCGCCAGCCCGAAATCCGCCAGCTTCGCATAGCCACTGGTCGTGACCAGGATGTTTTCCGGTTTGATGTCGCGGTGCAGAATACCGGCCGCGTGGGCCGCCGCAAGGCCGTCGGCCACCCCGACCAGCAGCTCCACGATCTGGAGCGGCGACCGCGGCTGGCGCCGAGCCCAGTCCTTGAGCGTGCCGCCATCGACGAACTCGGTGACCAGATACTGGCGGCCGTCGAATTCCGCAGCTTCATGAACGGTGAGGAGGTGCGGATGATTGAGGGCCGACGCCATCGTCGCTTCCTGCTGGAAGCGGCGGCGGGCCGATGAGTCCGCCAGCTCTGACGACAGCAGCTTGATCGCGACTGGACGATTCAGTCGCGTGTCGACGGCGCGATACACCTCGCCCATGCCGCCGCTGCCGATCCACTGCTCAATCTGGTACGCGCCGAGTCGCTTCCCATCCAGCCCTGTCGCACTGGCAGCGGCCGGGCCGCCTATCGCAGGCGTCTCCAAGAAGCTCGCCGCCGCCTCGTGTGACGCCAGTAGCTGCTCCACCTCCAGCCGCATCGCCTCGTCGCCTTCGCAGGCTGCCGTAAGAAACGCCGGGCGGGCACCTGGCGGTAGCGTGCGCGCGCCGTCGAACACCTCCTTCAGGCGTGTCCAGTCTTCGGGATGAAAGCTCATCGGCTCCAGACCCGATATTATCCCCGGTTCACGTCTCAGTCTGCGCCAGCTCGATAGCTACCTCCGACATGGCTGTCAACACCGTCGGCGCTCAGGATCGGGACGACAGCCGCTGAAAGAGCCAGGCTTTGGCCAGTGCCCAGTCCCGTTCGACGGTCGCTGCGGAGACCTCGAGCGCTTCAGCGGTTTCTTCGATGTTCAGGCCCGCGAAGAATCTCAGCTCGACGACACGGCAGAGCCGCGCGTCGACCAACGTGAGTCGATCGAGGGCTTCATCGATCACGAGGACATCTAGTCCCGGTGGTCTCGCCGGCTCCATCATTGTGTCCAGGCCGACGATGGTCACGCTGCCACCACGTTTGTCCGCGAGCCGCTTGCGGGCGTGATCCACAAGAATCTGGCGCATGGCTTGTGCGGCGATCGCGAAGAAATGCGTGCGATCACGGATGATCAAGCGATCGCTATCCGCGAGGCGCATGTACAGCTCGTGAACGAGGGCGGTTGGCTGCAGTGAAGGATTCCGCTCACCCCTGAGATGGGCGCGTGCCAGGCGGCGCAGTTCGTCGTAGACCACCGGGAGGAGCTGATCGAGCGCCCCCTTGTCGCCTTGGCGCCACCGGAGCAGGAGCGCGGTCAAGGTGTCACGCGGCTGTTCGGGCATGGGAGGCGGCTCGCCCAGTCTATGCGAAAAGGCAGAGTGTCGTCCGTGCTCGGCGGGTTGATGAAACCTATCGATACGTTCAATATCTCAGCGTCACCTGGTCCTACGTAATCCGCAAGCTGAAGGCCGCGGGGTTCATTGAGGTCCGGTCAGGGACAGGAGTCACCTGTTCTTGAGGCGCCATTCTCTCAGACCCTCAGCAGTGCATTCATCTGAAGGCCGATTACGTGCTGGCGAATTCACGGTTGAACGACTCGGACCGGGCAACGCGACTTCGCGTGGGTCCAGCACTTCGTTCATCACCGTGGTCCGAGTGCGATCGCGCTCCGGGACGATTGGTCCTGCATCGGCAGACGAAAGGGAGTGTAATCGCCGCCCCTCGACACGCCGCGGCTGACGGATGTCCCCGCTCACCAGATAGCTCCGGGTCCATCACTCTGCTAGTCGCGTTCCGATGAATACAGACGCCCTCATCTTGTCTGACAGCTTGCTAGGAGAAGCCGTATGAGAATTTTGAGCGCGCTCGGAGTTGCCGTGGCCGTGGTCTACCTCCTAAGCAATCCGGCCGGCGCGATCGTGAACGGAACACCTGTGACCGTGGCGGAGCAGCAACAAAAAGGGTTGATTAGTCTCTCAAAATGGGTGCAGCGGTGTGCTCGTCACCAACGACTGGGCGCTGACTGCTGGCCACTGCGTGGACCAGAACCGATTGACGCCACGGCAACTTGGAGTCGTCTTTCTCGGCACCAGAATCGCCGTCGACGCGGTCTACGTCTTTGGGGGCTATTCTGACGAAGTCGGCCCAGATGTTGCGCTTGTGCATCTGTCGTCGCGGTTCAATATCGGCGGGAGCAATGTAGGTTTTCGTAACCGGATCTGGACGGGTGCTCCCCACAGCCTATTCGGGAAAACCGTGGCGTTCTATGGAATTGGTCGCACCGACTGCTCAGGGCCGGCAGCGGGCGCGGGGACATACCGCGCCGCGCATTTCGTCGTCGGCGAGGGTGACTAGGTGGCGGCGACTCGGCCAAACGATCCGACGGCGCCTCCTGCAAGCAGCAGTTTCTCGACTCAGGACGGCGGCGGCTTCTTTCGATTCCTTCTGACGGCGGCGGGCCAGATCCCGAGACCAGGCGACAGCGGTGGGCGGCATGAACGGGGTCATGGCCCGGGGTTGCTTCCACGTCTGGGGCGGCGAGGGGCCGGCCGGCATGTTCCCCGACCATGACTACTACGATCCTCGCAGCAACACATGGACCCGCCTCCGCGACATGCCCATTCCCGTTCACGGTGTTTACGGGTCAGCCTTTGTCGACGGTCTGATCTGGGCATCGGGCGGCGGCACCAGCATCGGCGGCAGTTTCGGCAGCCTGCAGAACCAGGTCTTCTCGCCGACCGTGAGCTGCGACTGACGCCTCCAACGCTGCTCATCAGCATGCTGGCAGGCTCGGCGGCCTGAGGTTGCCGGGAACTTTCATGACGTGGCCACCGTCTCACCATTTGCTTAAAGCAAGTAAGATTGGGCTGAAGCACCGGCCGTGATTATTTGCCGACGACGAGTACGACGCCGCTCATGACGAAACGCCTCAGTAGATCCCCCGAATCGTTCCTCCCGCTGACTCCGGTCGCCTTCGAGATCCTGCTGGCTCTCGCTGAAGGTGAGCGGCATGGATACGAGGTCATGCTCGAAATCGAACGACGCTCGGCGGGCCGGATCAGCCCGAATCCCGGCACGCTGTACCGGGCCCTCGACCGACTCGTGCAGGAAGGGCTGCTGACGTCTGCGGTTCACGCGGCGGAGGGGGAAAGCCGACGGGTCTTTTCCGTCTCCCCACTCGGCAGAGCTGTTGCGGCAGCCGAAGCGGGGCGGTTGTCGGATCAGGTGCTGGCCGCCCGAAGCCTTCGACTGTTCAAGCGAGGCGGCGCATGAGTGGCCCGGTGAATCACGAGGTGATCATCCGCGTGGCCACGAGGTGTTTTCGTCTCTGCGTCCGCCTGTATCCGCGCCGGTTCCGCGTCGAATACGGCTCCGAGATGGAAACACTGTTTCGGCGCCGGATGCTTCGCGCGAGCACCGCGGGTTCAGCAGGACCTTTGATCTGGGCGCTACTCGCCGCATTTCAGGACGTTCTGGCAGGGGCCGTCGTCGAACGTCTCCCCACCCGGCGGGGCGCGCTGGCCAGCTTGGGGGTCGAGACACGCAACGATGCAGGGCACGGCTCGCGCTGGCTGGACGCGCTGTGGCTCGACGCGCGATTCAGCCTGCGCATGCTGCTCAAACATCGCGGCCTGACGATGGTTGCCGGGTTCGCGATGGCGGTAGCCATCGCCGTGGGCACGACGGCGTTCGAGACGATCTCCCGCATGCTCGACTCGGCGTTGCCCTTCCCCGGCGGCGAACGCTTCGTTCAGCTGCAGTTCGTTCGCGCGGATGGCGGCGGCGAAGAGGAGCAGCTGATGCACGAGTTCGCCGCGTTGCGGGGGCAATTGCGCACCGTCGAGCACCTCAGCGCCTACCGCGCCGCGCAGCACAACCTGGTGGCGGCTGAGACCGCGCCAGAGCCCGTCGACGTCGCGGAGATCACGCCGTCCGCGTTCACGATCACCAGCACAGCACCGCTGCTCGGCCGGTACTTACTGCCGTCCGACGAGGCGGACGCGGCCTCACCCGTCGTTGTCCTCGCCTACCAGGCGTGGCAGCTGCATTTCGCTCGCGACGCCAACGTCGTCGGCCGGACGGTGCGGCTCGGCGGCGTGCCGCGAACCGTCGTGGGCGTCATGCCGGAAGGATTCGGTTTCCCGAGCAGCAACGAGTTCTGGATCCCACTGCGCGTGAACCCACTCGAGTACCCGCCGGGCGGAGGCCCCTCTCTCGAAATGTTCGGGCGTCTCGCTCCTGGCGCCACCATGGAGCAGGCGCAAGCGGAGTTCGCTGGCCTCGCGCAACCGATGGCCGCGGCGCGCGCGGGAAACAGATTACCTCTTCGCCCGGTGGTCGTGCCCTTCACGCAATTGAGCGACCCAACCATGCTGTGGGCGCTGAGAGCCGCTCGATTGCTGGCGAGTGCGCT
>Ga0126304_10001439_pt1 | contig 11172 bp, 7 predicted proteins | sample Plot25_FD_92538 | JGI IMG/M metagenome (GOLD analysis project Ga0126304, IMG submission 92538) | Serpentine soil microbial communities from UC McLaughlin Reserve, CA, USA - Plot25 | ecosystem: Environmental > Terrestrial > Soil > Grasslands | place: USA: UC McLaughlin Reserve, Lake County... | reverse complement strand
CCGGGCTGAAAGTTGAGCAGGTCGAGCGGGTTGCGCCCGCGCGTCCCGACGATGGGCAGCGCCTCCAGCGTCCGCGCCTCGATGGTGCTGCCGATGTTGCCCGAGGTGCTGGTCTGCACCTGCTCGGCGGCGGCCGTCACCGTCACGGTCTCGGAGACCGCCCCGGCTTCGAGCGTGAAGTTGGCCGTCGCCGGCTGGTTGAGGTTGACCGGGTTGCCGGTGGAGACGACCTTCTTAAAACCCGCCTTCTCCACGCTCAGGGTGTACGTCCCGATCTGCACCAGGTCGAAGACGTACGTGCCCGTCGAGCTGGTCTCGGTCGTGATGGAGACGTTCGTCCCCTCGTTCGTGAGCGTGACGGCCGCGCCTTCGACGACCGCGCCGCTGGCGTCCTGCACGACGCCGGTCACGCGCGAGGCAGTTCCCTGGGCGCGGGTCATGCCCCCGAGGAGCAGGGACAGGGTCACGAACAGGGCAAGGACGAGCGGGCTATGTTTTTTCATTTTGGGAGACTCCGGCTTCTGTTTTAGGGGGCGTAGTCAATCAATGACTACGGTAGCGCAGTCGGACGCCACACGGCGGACGACGGCTGAGCAGAACGCGAATTGCGACCTCAACCCGCAGGATCGATGAATAAGTCCCGGCATGAAAAGGAAAGAGAACCCGCGGTCGCCGGCCCGTACCTTAGCGGGAACACGACCCTGCTGCGGGGGCGTGTGTTCGGGCCTAGAACTTGTAACCTGATGAAGGCGAAAAGGACGGATACGCCCTCAGTTGCGAACTTGTGGCGTATTTTAATGAACAGACCCTCAATAAGCAAAGCTAAAAGATTTTATCATTCGGATAAGCATCGTTTTTGGATAAATCCCTTGACTGGCACGCGCGCGCGCGTATACTTTCCGACTATCTTAGCGCGGTCGAGGGGCTCGGCGGATTCTCCGTCGGGACGCGGAAGAAAAACAATTCATAGGGTTCACGGCACGACGGGCCATCGCAGACGCCGACCCGAGCGCACACGCCATTAAGCAACTTTTCTCAGCGCCTTCCCGGCGACGCTGGTCGCTCCGGAGGGGGCCGCCCGTTCCAACCGGAAAGGAGTTCCCACATGTCGCAGTCCCTTCATGCATCCATCCGATTCGTTGCGGCGCTGCTACTAGCGACGGTCGTAGCCTCCGGCCAGACCAGCACGTCGCGCATCACCGGCACCGTCGCCGATTCGACCGGCGCGGTCGTGCCCGGCGCGAGCGTCACGGCACTCAACGAGGCCACCGGCATCGCGCAGACGCAGACGACGACCGACGCCGGGCTCTACTCGTTCGCGTCGCTCCCTCCCGGCACCTACACGATCACGGTCGAGAAGTCAGGCTTTAAGACCGCGAAGCTGACCGGACATGTGCTGGAGATCAACACGCCGCTCAGCGTGGACGTCTCGCTCGCGACAGGCGAGGTCTCCGAGGTCGTCACCGTGCAGGCCGGCGCCGAGCAACTCCAGACAGCCAACGCGACCATCGGCAACGTCGTCGAGCACAAGGCCATCGAGCAGCTCCCCTTGAACGGTCGTAACCCGCTCAACCTGATCGCCTACGAGCCCGGCGTCACGCAGCGCTCGCAGGGCGGCGTCGGCTCCGGCGTGAGCGTCAACGGTTCGCGCGACCGCGCCTTCAACGTCACCATCGACGGCATCGACGCCAACGAGTCGTCGGCCCCGAACCCGACCTCAAACATGTACCGCCTGACGCCCGACAGCGTGCAGGAGTATAAGGTGACGACCAATAACGCCACCGCCGAGGAGGGGCGCAATTCGGGTGCCTCCATCTCGGTCGCCACCCGCTCGGGGACGAACGACCTCCACGGCAACATCTTCTACTTCATGCGCGACGACAAGCTCAACGCCAACGACTTTTTCTCCAACGCGCAGGGCGTCGAGCGCCACAAGGTCAAGCTCGACCAGCCCGGCTTCGACGTCAGCGGCCCCATCGTCAAGAACAAGACCTTCTTCTTCGGCAGCTTCCAGCGCACCAAGGTCGACTTCTCGTCGCCCATCGCCGAGACCTTCGGCATCCCCATCGTCTACACCCCGGCCGCGCTCGCGGGCAGCTACCGCTACTTCCGCGCCGACCCCTCCTGCAATCCCTCGACGGGCGCGGGCAACTGCTTCCGCATCGGCTCGACCATCATCACGCAGAACAACGTCGCGCTCGTCAACCCGACGACGGGGGCGCTCGCCTCAGGCGTGCGCGAGTGTGCGACGGCCTCCGACCTCAACTGCGTCGCCACCTACGGTCTGACCTCCTCCGCCAACAACCCCCGCGCCGTCGCCGTAGACCCGACGATGGCCGCGCTCTTCCGCTCCTACCCGGCACCTAACCGCTACGATTGCGGCGACGGGCTGAACACGGCCTGCTTCGTCTGGGACTCCCCGACCTCGCACAAGGGGCCGGCCTACAATGTCCGCATCGACCACAACATCACGCAGAACCAGAACATCTTCGGCCGCTACCTTCAGGCCAGCTACAACACTCTGGGCGGCGACCCGCTCAACGGCCGCCCCATCGTCTTCCCCGGCTTCCCTCCGCAGGGCGAGGTCTTCCGTGACACCAAGAACCTCGCGTTCGGCCACCGTTGGACGATCTCGCCGCGCCTCGTCAACGAGCTGACGATGGGCTTCGGCCGCTTCCAGTTCCTCTTCACGCAGGGCGAGGCCAACCCCGACTTCCCCAACGTCAATCCGTTCTCCTTCGTCAACGTCTCGAACCCGTTCCTTAACACGCCGCGCACCGAGCGCGCCGTGACGGTGCCGCAGGTTCTCGACAACCTCCATATCACGCGCGGCGCGCACCAGATCAGCACCGGCTTCAACTTCCGCTTCTATCGCCACGCCGACCGGCGCGGCCAGCCCGGCGGCACCAACGTCACGCCGAGCCTCTCGTTCGACCAGAGCATCCGCGCGCCGACGACCTCGGGGTTCGTGCTCCCGACGACCGCCATTCAGGCGGGCTCCGGCACGCCGCGCGCCGGCATCAACTCGACCGACAACACGCGGCTCCAGAACTACATCAACGAGCTGGCGGGGCTTCCCTCGCGCCTGAGCCAGGCTTTCATCGGCAACCTCAACGAAGACGCCTTCCTGCCGTTCCAGTCGAACGGCGTCGTCTCGCTTCAGGCCATCACGACCCGACTCAACCAGTACAACTTCTACGTGCAGGACGAGTACAAGTGGCGGCCCAACGTGACCTTAAACTACGGCCTGCGCTGGGAGGTCAACCCGCCTGCGAACACGCCCGGCTTTACCTTCGTCCCGACCACGCCCATTGCGGGCACGCCCGGGCCGGCCAACCCCATCATCAACCAGCCCGGCCCTGTCACCTTCGCCAAGTCGGACAAGTGGTGGGACAGGACGAACGTGGGCGCGCTGGGCCCGCGCTTTGGCGTCGCGTGGTCGCCCGACTACCGGGGCGGGTTCCTGCATAGTCTCTTCGGCGACAGCGGCCGCAGCGTTGTGCGCGCCGGCTACGGCCTCGCGTTCGACCCCGTCAGCTCCTTCATGGTGACGGCCGTGGCGGGCAGCGTGCCGGGCTTGAGAACGAGTTGCTCCGCGACCGTGGGCGGCGCGACGACCGCGGGCTGCGCGGCCGTGCCGAACACGACCATCGCGGGCGGCTTCCCGCAGTCGCTTGCGCCTCCGACCATCAAGCCGTCGTCGTTCCTGACGCCGCCGCTACTGCTCAACAGCAACGCGCCGTCAATCACCACGTTCGCGCCTGACCTGAAGCTCCCCAGCGTCCACCAGTGGAACCTGAGTTTCCAGCGCGAACTGCCAGGCGGCTTCGTCATGCAAACGGCCTACATCGGCCGGCGCGGCCTGCGCCTGCTGATGGCCTATAACATCAACCAGATCGACGCCGCGCCCATCCTCAACTCGTTCCTGATGCTTCAGGCGAACAACGCCGCGCCGAACTGCCTGCCGAGCGGCGCCACGCGCGACTCGGCCCAGCCGGCCTGCGTCGCCCCCTTCGCGGCGACGGCGATTCCGCTCCTCGCCGCCAACGTCGCGGGCATTAACGCCGCGTTCGTCAACAACGCGACCGTTCAGGGTCAGCTCGGGAACAACGCCGCGGGCGCCTTCGCCGAACGCATCGAGAACACGGCGCTCGGCTTCCGGCTCAGGCCGAACCAGCAGTTCGGCCTCATCACCTACATCGACAACAGCGGCAGCTCCGTCTACCACGGCGGCCAGTTCACGCTGCGCCGCCGCTTCGCCTCGGGGCTGGGGCTGAATCTGGCCTACACCTTCTCGAAGTCGATGGACAACCAGTCGGTTGATCCCGTCGGCACCAGCTCGGGCGGTGCGCTCTCGACGACGACCTCGCGCGCCGTCGCCGACATCCGCCACTTCGACGAGGAGTGGGCGGTCTCGGACTTCGACCGCACGCACGTCCTGACGGCCGCCTCGGTCTGGGAGGTGCCCGTGGGGCGTGGCCGCCGCTTCCTCCGCGACTCGGGCGGCGTGGTCAACCACCTGCTCGGCGGGTGGACAATCAACACCATCTACACCTACATGACGGGCGAGCCGTTCCAGGTCAACAGCAACCAGCGCACCAACAACGCGGCGCACATCTCGCGCGCGCTCGTCACCGACCCATCCGTCCGGGCGCAACTTCAGTTCCTTCCGAACATCACCGGGCCGGTCGTTTTCGAGAACCAGCAGGGGTTCGCCATTCCGCCGCCGGGGTCGAACGGGTCGGGGCGCAATATCTTCCGCGGCCCGAGCTACTGGAACGTTGACCTCGGCATCGTCAAGATGTTCAGCATCACCGAGCGGTTCCGCCTTCAGTTCCGCACCGAGATGTTCAACGCCTTCAACCATGCGAACTTTGACAACCCGCGCAGCGCCTCGGTGGGCTCGCCCTCGCTCGGCTCTTCGCAGTTCGGCCGCACCTGCTGCACGACCGTCGCGCCGCCCACCTCGCAGAACGTCATCCAGACGGGCGAGTCGGCGCGCATCATCCAGTTCGGCCTCAAGCTCCAGTTCTGAGGACTGTTGTCAGTAGGCAGTTAGAATGCAGAGGTAAGTAACCGGAGGCGACGAGATTCGCTACTCGCCGCCTCCGGTTATTTATAACCAGCTTCCTGTCTTGACTGCCTACTGCTTTACGCTCACCTCCACCCAGCCGCGGACGCCGTTGACGAACCAGACGCGCGTGGCGCGCGCGAGGTCGTCCTTCGTCAGTACGCGCTCGCCGACCTCGCCGCCGCGCAGAAGCACCGCGCGGAAAGTCCCCGCGAGCAGCCCCGCCTCGCGCGGCGGCGTCCAGCGGCGTCCGTCCAGCTCGACCACGAGGTTGCCGTTGGTGAACTCCGTCAGCTCTTCCCTCTCGTTCCAGAGCAGGACGTCGAAGAAGCCAGGGCGCTCGGCGCGGCGCGCGTCGTACACCCCGCGCCTCGTCGTCTTGTGATAGAGGAAGCGGTCAGAGCTGTCCACCGGCGTGGGCGCGAGGGCGACGCGGCGCGGCGCGGGCGGCGTCTCGTCGAGCGGTTCGCTTTCGACCCGAGACCGCCCGTCCGCCGAGACGAGCAGGCGGACGCGGCGCGCGCCGCCCGCGTGCCCTTCGGCGTGAAGGCGCAGAGCTTCCCGAACCTCCGCGGCCGAGACTGAGAAGTCGAAATACTCGGCCGACGCTTCGAGACGCGAGAGATGTTCTTCGAGCAGGTCGTATCCGGACTCGTCCAGACGCAGCGTTTCGAGCAGCTCGAAATCGGGGGCGCACTCCGCCAGAAGTTTCGCCTTGTCGAGCGCTTCGGCGTACTCGCCACCGGGCGTCGAGTCCCAGGTGACGCCGCCGCCCGTCCCGTACACGGCCTCGCCCGTCTCCGTGTCGAGGACGACGGTTCTGATGGCGACGTTAAAGGCCGCGTCGCCGCCCGGCGCGACGAAGCCGACCGCGCCGCAGTAGACGCCGCGCGGCGCGTCTTCGAGCGCGGCGATGATGCGCGACGTGCTCACCTTGGGAGCGCCGGTCACGGAGCCGCACGGGAAGAGCGCGGCGAAGACGTCTTCGAGCGTCGCGCCCTCGCGGAGCACAGCCGCCACGGTCGAAGTCATCTGTAAAACCGTCGGGTAACGCTCGACCTTGAAGAGTTCTTCGACGCACACGGTGCCGGTCTCGGCGACGCGCCCGAGGTCGTTGCGCAGGAGGTCAACGATCATCAGGTTCTCGGCGCGGTTCTTCTCCGACGCGGCAAGCCCCGCGGCGAGTCCTGCGTCCTCTTCACGCCAACGGCCGCGCGCGGCAGTCCCCTTCATCGGCCGCGTCTCGACGCGACGCCCACGGCGGCGGAAGAAAAGCTCGGGCGAGGCCGAGAGCACGCGGAAGCGCCCCGCGTTGACGTAAGCGCCGAAGCGCGTCCGCTGCGCCGCGCGCAGGCGCTCGTAGAAAGTGAAGTCGTCGCCCTCGAAACGCGCACGCAGCCTCAGAGTGTAGTTGACCTGGTAGGTGTCGCCGCGCGCTATCGCCTCGCGCGCGGCCTCGACCTTGCGCACGTACTCGGGGCGGCCGACCGACGGCGACCACTCCGAGACACGGAACTCCCCTCGCCCGCCGACTTCCATTTCGGAAGGGCGGTCGAAGATGCCGAACCACAGGAGGGGCAAGTCCGGCACGCCCGGCTTGACCTTGAGGGCGCGGTCGAAGGCCGGCGCGGCCTCATAGGCCACGAAGCCCGCGGCGTAGAAGCCACGCGCCGCGGCGCGCTCGACCTTCACGAGCGCCGGGCGTACTTCCTCCAACGAATATGCGGAGATGATTTCGGCGGGTTGAGTGAAGCAGGCGCGGCCGACGGGGCCGAGGTCGTCCGTGAAGTCGAGGACGACGGCGGCGTTGTTCGGCGTGCGGCGGGCCATCGGCTGCGAATAGAACTGTAGGGGCGGGGTCAATCCCCGCCCCTACAACTTTGGCGACAAACTCTAAAGCAGCTTCAGCAGAGCCTTCGCGTCCACGCCCTCGGGCACGCCTTCGAGGACGACGACCGCGCTGCCCAGCAGCTCGATGATGACGCCGCCCTCCTTCGTCTTCCAGAGCTGCCGCCCCGACTCGGAGACCTCCGAAGGCTCGACGCCGTAGCGTTTGGTGGTGCGTCTCACGTAGGCGTCGAAGAACTCGCGCGCGTCCGGCTCGGTGTCCCAGACGGTCTTGTGCGCCACGAGCACGTCGGAGGCGCGGTTCGGGCCGAGAAAGAGCGCGTAGCGGTCGCCGCCCCATCCTTCGGCCGCCTTCTTCGACGCGTCGGCCGTCTGCAAGAACTCGTCGAGCAGAAGGTAGAGACCCCACTCGCCCTCCACGTCGTGGTCGGCCATCTTCCAGCCCTTGCCCAGCGTGGCCGAGACGTCGCGGAGCGCGACCTTCTGCGGCGCCTCGGCCGCCTCGTACTTCGCCGCGTGCAAAACCTGCTCGGTAGACTGCGGCAGCGTCTTGTAGGCGGCCGTCACGGCCTCCCACCCGCCGCGCTTGTAGACCTGAGTGACGAATGACGTCCCCTGAAGATAGGGAAACAGCATCGTCTCGCGCAGGACGCGCGGCGCTTTTTCAATCTGCTCGCTTGAGCCTTCGCCGCCCGTGACCATCGCCTTCAGGAAGGCGAGCTGCCGCGCCGGGTTCTGCATCACGTACTGCATCATCAGGAACGAGGCGTCGCCCTCGACGAGCGAGTGCGCCGCCAGCTCCGCGTCCGAGTCGTGCTTCGGCCAGTCCTCGAAGCGCCGGAGGTTGAAGTGCTGATCCTGGAGCGCGTGTGTCAGCTCGTGCGCCATCACCGGCTTCTGGCCGTCGAGGTCTATCCAGTCGGCGAGATAGAACTCCTGCGTCTTCGGGTCGTAGTAGCCGGCGACCTGCTCGGTCAGCAGCTTGATGATGAAGGGACGAAGCTGGAAGTCGGCCGGGACGAGGCCGAGCTTCTTGAGCGTCGCCTCGGAGGCCGCCATCTCCTCGGGCGTCGCGCTCTCGTTGAGGTTGCGCACGAGCATCTGCTCGATCTCGGCGCGCGACTGTGCGCCGCTGCGCACCTGACGGAGCACGGGGAGCTTGCGGAGCTGGCTTGTCTCGCGCAGCACCTCGGTAGTCGCCTCGCGCACGGCGGCCGTCTTCGGGTTGACGGCCGCGGGCCTGGCCCTCTGCCGTGCGGCCGCGGCCGTGACCATCAGCGACGCCGCCACGCACCCTACGACGGCGGCCAGCGCCGGCGAGAGTAACTTCCACAGCCTGATTCTCTTTGACATCACGAACCCTTCGCTTCTATAGTCCGCTGAAACCGGAACGCTCTCGCAATCCTTTTGAACGGCAACCGCCCGCCCGCGGCCGCCTCGGCGCGGAAGGCTTTCCGAGCGACAGATGATGCAACCCCTTGAGGCAGACGCCCTCTTCGAAGACTGGCACGAGACGACCATCCGCGTGCGCTACGCCGAGACCGACCGCATGGGCGTAGTGTATCACGCGAACTACCTCGTCTGGTTCGAGATCGGGCGCACAGAGTTCTGCCGCGCCCGCGGCTTCGCCTATAAGGACATGGAGGAGAACGACCGCGCCTTCCTCGTCGTCGCCGAAAGCTACTGCCGCTACAAGGCCCCGGCGCGCTACGACGACGAGCTGGTCGTCCGCACGCACATCACCGAGCTGCGCCGCCGCTCTGTCCGCTTCGGCTACGAGATTATTAACGCCGCGGACGGCCGTATCATCGCCGAGGGCGAGACCGGCCACGTCGTCACCGACGTCAACAACCGCGTCATCTCACTCCCCGAAAGCTATCGCCTCGCCCTCAGCTCCCCGCCCCTCGCCCCGGAAAGCAGTGAGTGAGCTTTCAGCACTCAGCGGTCAGCTTTCAGCCAACCCTGACGTCGGAAGCTACAAGTTGAATTGAAACCGGCTGTGTTTTCTGGCTGAAAGCTGACCGCTGAGTGCTGAAAGCTTCCTACGACTCGTGCGGAAGGGAGAGGCGCGAGATTTCGCGTGCGCGGCCGGTCGAGTCGTCCACGTCGATGAGCGCGGCGCAGATGCGCACGCCGCCTTTGGAGTGCTCCGGGCGCGGCGTGGCGGGGCTCAGGAAGCGCGCGATGACGTCCTCCTTCTCCATCCCGATGCAGCCCGAATAACTCCCGGTCATCCCGAGGTCTGTGATAAAGGCTGTGCCGCGCGGAAGTATCCGCTCGTCCGCGGTCTGCACGTGCGTGTGCGTGCCGACGACCCCCGAGACGCGCCCATCCATGTGCCACGCCAGCGCGATCTTTTCTGAGGTCGCCTCGGCGTGCACGTCCACGAGCCGGACTTTGACCGACTCGCCCAGCTCCGCGAGTAGTTGGTCTGCGGCCGCGAAGGGGCTTTCGTGCGTCGGCGGCATGTAGACGCGCCCCATCAAATTAAGGACGGCGACGCGCGTGCCGCGCACCTCGCCCACCCACACCCCAGCGCCGGGCGTCCCCGCCGGGTAGTTCGCGGGGCGAAGCAGACGCGGCTGGCGGGCGATATAGCCGGCGGCCTCACGCTTGTCGAAAATGTGGTTGCCCGAGGTCATCACGTCGATGCCGGCGGCGAACAGCCCCTCGCACATCTGCTCAGTGACGGAGAAGCCGCCCGCGAGGTTCTCGGCGTTCATCACCGTCAGGTCTACGGCGTGCTGCTCGCGCAAATCCTGAATGCGCTCCAGCACCGCCACCCGTCCGGGTCGCGCCACCACGTCGCCGATCATCAAGACTCTCATAGGATTAAAGCCGTGAACCGTAAACCGTAAACCGTTCTTGTTACGGTTTACGGTTTACGGTTCACAAAAAGAAGGGCCGGGGGAAGAACCGCGGCGGCCGCTCCGAAGTCGTAGTTGAACCTGCGTTAACAGGTGGGTGACCTAACCTCGCGGTTGAAGCCGCCACCTCCGGCAATCCCTACATTGAGGGGCAGCACTGGTGGCGGCATCGGTCTCCCTATCTCACGACATAGGCTCAACCATTGTAATCGGTGGCGAACCGTGCAGAAACGACTCCCTCAGCCTTGCAAAATACTAACACAGCGGTCGCCCGCGCGTCGGAAAAGTGTCGGTCAAAAGTGGCGCCCGCAGGCTTGACAAAAACTGGGGGCGGCGGTTCGGGCGGGGACTTTAGGAGATGGTGATGGACGGGGTGACCTGCTCGGCGGCGGTGCGCGTCTTGAGGACGCGGTCGAGCATTTCGGCGCACTCGGCGCTGCGCGCGGCGAGTTGCTGGTCTGTCTGCTCGTGGAGGCGTTTGAGGCGATGCAGCTCGTCGGCGACGTGGAGCGCGGTGAGGATGGCGACCTTAAGCGAGTCCACGGTGAGGGTGCCCGAGGAGATTTCACGCATGCGGCGGTCGACGAACTCGGCCAGACCGATGACGTACTCGCTGTCGCCGTCGGAGCGGATGTTGTAGGTCTGGTTGTAGATTTCGACCCGGATGGTCGGCGTGCCTTCCGCCGGGTTCTTGATGGCGCTCATCGGTTAAATCCCCGAACTACCTGCGCATCACCTCGACGGCCTCGGGGTCGAGCACCGCGATGGCGTCGAGCATCGCCTCGACCTTCGTGCGTATCGTGTCGCGCTCGGAGAGAAGCCGCTCGACCTGCGTTTCGAGCCGGTCTTTCTCGTCGAGCAGCGCGCCAAGCTCGCGGCGCACCGAGGCCAGCTCGCGCTCCAGCCCTTCCTTCTCCTGGCGGAGCGTCTTGGTCAGCTCGATGGTGCGGTAAATTTTGTCTTCGAGGTGAGAGAACTTTTCAAGTCCGGTCAATCCGACCATCTTCCTTCTCCGTGCGGCTGCGGCCTCGTGACTGCCGAGCGATTATGCGACTTCGCGCCCGCGAGCGCAAGAAATAAAAAACATGGACTAGAGGCTAGCGGCTAGCGGCTAGTTTTTTTCACCAGACGTGCCGTCCGCTCTCGCATTGGACGGCCGCAACGCCGCGATCAACCAGCCTCTAGCCCCTGGCCTCTAGCCTCGCAACTGCGCTCCGAAGCCGCCCTCCAGCGCGGCGACGACGCGTACGTGCATCTGTTCGACCTCCTCGTCGCGGAGCGTGCGGTCGTCTGCGCGGTACTCGACGCGCAGCGTCAGCGAGCGCTTCCCCTCCGGCAGGTTCACGCCCTCGTAGACGTCCACGAGCGTAACGCCGCGGCACTCCT
>Ga0126304_10001437_pt1 | contig 11176 bp, 11 predicted proteins | sample Plot25_FD_92538 | JGI IMG/M metagenome (GOLD analysis project Ga0126304, IMG submission 92538) | Serpentine soil microbial communities from UC McLaughlin Reserve, CA, USA - Plot25 | ecosystem: Environmental > Terrestrial > Soil > Grasslands | place: USA: UC McLaughlin Reserve, Lake County... | reverse complement strand
TGGGGCGGGCGATCGTGCGTGAACCGCAGGTGTTCCTCATGGACGAGCCACTGTCCAACCTCGACGCCAAGCTGCGGGTATCGACCCGCACCCAGATCGCGTCGCTGCAGCGCCGGCTCGGCATCACCACGGTCTACGTCACGCACGACCAGATCGAGGCCATGACCATGGGCGACCGGGTCTGCGTGCTCAACGACGGGATACTGCAGCAGGTCGACACCCCGCTGAGCCTCTACGACAAGCCGGCCAACGTCTTCGTCGCAGGCTTCATCGGGTCGCCTGCGATGAACATCGCCACGTTCAAGATAACCGACGGCCACGCCGACCTGGGTGTCGCCCACATCCCGCTGTCGCGCCCCACGGCCGACGCCATATCGGCGGAGGGTTCGGACCAGGTCATCCTCGGCTTTCGCCCGGAATCACTGGAGCCGGCGCCCCAGGATGCCGGGGGTTCCATCCCGGTCGTCGTCGACGTGGTGGAGGAGCTCGGCTCGGACGCCTACCTGTACGGCGAGGCGGTGGGGCCGGCGGCCTCCGACCCGGACGCGGCCCTGGCCAACAACGTGATCATCGCCCGGGTCGAACCGCGCAACGAGCCCCAGAAGGGTGAGAAGGTCTACCTGAGGATCAAGAAGGGCGGCGAGCACTGCTTCTCCGTCAAGACCGGGGAGCGCCTTCCTTCCTGACCCGGTGCGAGGGCTGCTCGCGCTCATGTGAGCAACCCTCGGCGGATGGGACAATCCCGGCCGTGGAGCTTCGCGTCCTCGCAGCACCCGCCGAGCAGCAGGCCCTGCTGGACCTGCCGTGGGACATGCCGCTCGAGGACTGGCCCGAGTGGTACCTGGTCACGCTGCCGCGCGGCATTTCGCGTCACGTCGTCCGGTTCACCCGCCTGAACGGGTTCGTGTATGCCCTCAAGGAGGTGGTCGAGTCCTTCGCCGACCGCGAGTACCGGCTGTTGCGTCAGCTCGAGCGGCTCGGGGTGCCGTCGGTGAAGGCCGTCGGCGTCGTCCGGGGTCGGGAGGCACCGAACGGCGAGCCTCTCGAGCCGGTGCTGGTCACCCGGCATCTGCAGTACTCGCTCCCCTACCGCGCCCTGTTCGCCCGGATGATGCGCCGGGACACCGTCGACCGTCTGATCGACGCCCTGGTCGTTCTCATCACCCGGCTCCATCTCACCGGCTTCTTCTGGGGCGACTGCTCGCTGTCCAACACCCTGTTCCGTCGGGACGCAGGTGCGTTTGCCGCGTACCTGGTCGACGCCGAGACCGGCGAACTGCACCGGACCCTGTCCGACGGGCAGCGGCGCCACGACATCGAGAACGCCAGGCTAAACATCGCCGGAGAGTTGATGGACCTGCAGGCCGGCGGCTATCTCGACGAGACCGTCGATCCGGCCGCTACCAGTGACCAGGTGGCCGAGCGTTACGACAGCCTCTGGAATGAGCTGACCGGCTGGGAGGCCTTCGACGTCAACGACAGGTGGCGGATCGGGCGACGGGTCGAGCGGCTCAACGAGCTGGGCTTCGACGTCGCCGAGCTTGACATCGTCACCGACATCGGTGGCCGGACGGTCCGGGTCCAACCGAAGGTCGTCGACCCCGGCCACCACTCCCGCCGGCTGCTCAGGCTCACCGGCATCGACGCCCAGGAGAATCAGGCCCGCCGCCTTCTCAATGACCTCGATGCCTATGCCGCCGCCACCGACCAACAGGGCGAGGACGAGGAGATCGTCGCCTACCACTGGGTCACGGCGAGCTACGAGCCGGTGCTGCGGGCTGTTCCACGAGAGCTGCGCGGCAAGCTCTCCGGGCCGGAGATCTACCACGAGGTGCTCGAGCACCGCTGGTACCTGTCCGAGCAGTCCGATGAGGAGATCGGGATCGTCGAGGCGGCGGAGTCGTACGTCGAGAACGTGCTGCGCTACAAACCTGACGAGCGGGCGGTCCTGTCCGGTCCCCCGACCCAACCGGACCTGCCGGTCATTCCATGATCATCGCAGCGGAGCCCGCGCGATCTTGCGGGCGATCACCAGACGCTGGATCTCGTTGGTGCCCTCGAAGATCTGCATGACCTTGGCTTCGCGGAAGTAACGCTCGACCGGGAAGTCCTTGGTGTAGCCCGACCCACCGAGTACCTGCACCGCATCGGTCGTCACCCGCATCGCGTTGTCGGTGGCGACGAGCTTGGCCACGCTGGCAGCCGTTGTGTACGGCCGCCCGGCGTCGCGGCGCCGTGCGGCTGCCAGGTAGGTGGCCCGCGCCGACTCGACCGCAGCCGTCATGTCGGCCAGCAGGAACCCGACGCCCTGGTGGTCGATGATCGGCTTGCCGAACTGCTCGCGCTGCTTTGCGTACGACGTCGCGGATTCCAGCGCTGCCTGAGCGAGACCGGTCGCGCAGGCCGAGATGCCGAGACGCCCGGAGTCCAGCGCCGCCAGGGCGATCGTGAAGCCCTGACCTTCGGCACCGATCAAGTGGTCGGCCGGCACCCGGACGCCGTCGAGGTTGACCACCCGGGTCGGTGAGGCCGTGAGGCCCATCTTGCGCTCCAGAGCGCCGAAGGACAGTCCCTCGGCGTCGCTTGGAACAAGGAAGCAGGAGATGCCACGGGGCCCGTCGTCGGAGGTCCGGGCCATGACGGTGTAGAAGTCCGCGAGCCCGGCATGCGTGATCCAGGCCTTTGCCCCGGTAAGGACGTACGCGTCGCCGTCGCGCACAGCCCGGGTGGACAGCGCCGCGGCGTCCGAGCCCGCGTGCGCCTCGGACAGGCAGTACGCACCGAGCAGGTCGCCACCCACCATCCCGGGCAGCCAGTGATTGCGCTGCTCGGGCGTCCCGTACGCCGCTATCGGCCAGCAGGACATGGTGTGCACGGAGAGCGAGAGCCCGACCGTGGCCCACCGGGCCGCGACCTCCTCCACGACCTGGAGGTATACCTCGAAGGGCTGGCCGCCGCCTTCGTCGTAGGGCAGGCCCAACAGGCCCGACCGACCGAGCATCGCGACAAGGTCACGGGGATATTCGCCAGCCGCCTCGGCCGCGCCGGCCCGTGGTGCGAGTTCGGAGTCGGCGATTTCGCGGACGAGGGCGATCAGGTCCTCGGCCTCCGGGGTGGGCAGCATACGGTCCACCGGCACGTCGTACCTCCAGGTGCAGCGGCGGTATCTCCTGCCGCCTCGTTCGCCCTCGAGGATCTCCCGGTCGGGCTCTCGGCCCCAGTATGAACGGCGGTGGTGACGACCGAGCGGTGACCGGAGCCCGCAGGGTCACTTGCGGGCATTCTCCTCGGCGCGTTTCAGATCCGCCTCCGCCTTCTGGTGGGCCCTCCGTGCTGCGTCCAAGCGCCTGGCCTCGACCTTGGCGACCCGCTCGGCCACGCCAAGCTGCTGCTCCACCTGTTGGATCTGCGCCCGCAGCTCGTCGAATCTGCTCTGGAGATCCTCCAGCCGATGGGCGGCGTCCTGTGCCGACCCGTCCTGCACGGCGAGCTCGGCAGCAGCTGTTCCGAGAGCTTCACGGGCCTCGTCGACCCGGTGCGCCGCGGCATCGCGTTGCTCACGCTCTTTGTCGGTGCGAGACTCCCGCTCGGCGGTCGGCCGCCGTGACGCACTCCCGGAACGCTCTGCTCCGGTGCCGGCCCGCGTCGGGCGCCGGGACTCCTCGGTTGCCCGGCGACCCGTGCGCTGGCCGGTCGGAACGGACCGGACGGCCGCCAGGAGCGTGCCGAACCCGGAGTAGGCGACGGGCTTGGTGAGCCGTCCCGAGCGCACCTCCTCGGCCACGTCGGGACGGACGAGCGCCGCGGCGAGCGTCTCCTCGACCTCACGCGCCATGTCGGCCGTGACATCGACGTCAGCCTCCGCAGCCAGTGCCCGCGCACGTCGAAGCAAGCCCGCCTCGGCCTTGCGCCGCTGTGCCGAGATCTCCTGCAGCTCGGCGCCGTCGGCGTTCTGGTGCGCTTTACGGAGCCCGTCGCCGAGCTCCATGAGCTCCTCGACGGCATCCGGCTGGTCGCGGACCAACAGGTTGACCAGCCATGCACTCTGGGTCGGCCGTCGCAGCGCGGCGATCGAACGGGCGAGCGGTGCCTGCCCTTGCTCGCGTGCCTCTCTCACCTTCTCGTCGCGGGCCGCGACGAACCCATCCGGCCGAAGCGCGTACAGCTCGCCGGCGATTTCGTCTAGTACGTGCTCGTCGCCCGGGGGCTCCGCATTGGACCGCGACGGGCTCATCTCCTTATCCTCGCGACCGCCGGCCGCCGACGCCACAGCCGGCCTGCTTCAGCGCCGGGCGCGCGCTACCTCGTACAGCGCGATTCCCGCCGCGACCCCGGCATTGAGCGACTCGACCTCGCGGGCGATCGGAATCCGGACGACCAGGTCGCAGGCCTGCCGCACCACCCGCGAAAGACCCGACCCTTCTGAGCCGATCACCAGGCACAGGGGCGAAGCCGCCGCCTCCACGGACCGCACGTCGACCTCGCCGGCGCCGGCCAGGCCGACGACGAACAGGCCCGCGTCCGCATAGGCCCGTAGCTGTCGTGCCAGGTTGGTGGCACGCGCGACCGGCACCCGCGCCGCTGCACCCGCGGACGACTTCCAGGCCCCTGCGGTCACACCGGCGCTTCGCCGCTCCGGCACAACGACGCCGTGTGCTCCGAACGCGGCCGCAGATCGGATGACCGCACCCAGGTTGCGCGGGTCGGTCACGCCGTCGAGCGCGACGACGAGCGGGACCTCGTCGGCGTCGTGGGCTGCGGCGACGAGGTCATCCGGGTGCACGTACTGGTAGGCCGGCAGGATGAGCGCAACACCCTGGTGGACGGCTCCCCCGGTGACCCGGTCGAGCTCGGACCTGGGCGCCTCGAGGAGCGGCAGCCGGTGATCGGCAGCAATCTTCAGCACCTCGCGGACCCGGTCGTCGACGTCGATGCGTTCGGCCACGTACAGCGCCCTAACCGGGACCTGCGCGCGAAGCGCCTCGACGACGGAGTTGCGTCCCGCCACGGTCTCGGTGCTGCCGGAACCTCCGCGCTCGCGCGGTCCGGGCCGACCGGGCGTCCGGCCACGCGCACCGCCGGATCCGCGTCCCTTGCGAGCCGCCGCACCGGCCCGGCGAGCCTTGACATGGTCCGGCCGATCCTCGGCGCGCGGCGTCGGACCCTTGCCTTCGAGGGCCTTGCGCCGCTGGCCACCGGACCCGACCACCATGCCCTTCTTGGTGCCGGTCTTGCGCAGGGCACCGCGCCGCCTCGAGTTGCCCGGCACGCCTAGCCCTCCCGGCCGTCGTCGTCGAGCTCCCAGCGAGAGCCCGACGGCGTGTCCTCGATGGCGACGCCCGCCGCCTTGAGCCGGTCACGGAGTGCGTCGGCGGTGGTGAAGTCCCTGCGGGCGCGGGCCTCCTGGCGCTGCTCGAGCAGCACGCTCACCAGCGCGTCGACCACCTCGTGCAACCGCTCGGCCGCACCACCAGCACCGGCGGCTCCGGCCCACGGCGGCGCCAGCGGGTCGAGCCCGAGCACGCCGAGCATCGCCCGCACCGAGGCCAGGTTGGCCCGCACGCCGGCCGCGTCGCCCTCCGCGAGCAGGCCGTTGCCCTCCCGGACGGCGTCGAACAGGACGGCAAGCGCTTGAGGGAGCGCCAGGTCGTCGTCCATTGCGGCGGCGAAGTCGACCGGAACCGACCCGGGGAACACACCGGGCACGTTCTCCGACGCCCGCAGGACATATCCCTCGAGTCGGCGGTAGGCCGCGCCGTCGGCCGCGAGCGATTCCTCCGAGAACTCGATCACGCTGCGGTAGTGCGCGGCCACCAGGTAGTACCGCAGCTCGACCGGGCGGATCCGCTTGACCACCTCGGATACGAGCAGCGTGTTTCCGACCGATTTGCTCATCTTCGCGCCGCCGAGGTTCACCATCGCGTTGTGCATCCAGTAGCGGGCGAACGCCTGACCTGCGGCGCGGGACTGCGCGAGCTCGTTCTCGTGGTGCGGGAACCGCAGGTCGAGTCCGCCGCCGTGGATGTCGAACTCCGTACCCAGGTACTTCGCCGCCATCGCCGAGCACTCCAGGTGCCAGCCGGGCCGGCCGCGTCCGTAATGCGTCGGCCACGACGCGGTGTCGGGCTCACCCGGCTTGTGGGCTTTCCACAGCGCGAAGTCCCGCGGGTCGCGCTTACCGCGCGGGTCGGCGTCGGCAGCCGGCTCCATGTCGTCGAGCCGCTGGTGGGACAGCTCGCCGTAGGCAGGCCAGGACCTGACGTCGAAGTAGACGTCGCCGGACCCGTCCACGGCCACGTAGGCGTGTCCACGCTCGACGAGCGTGGTCATGAGCTCGACCATCTCCGGAATGTGGCCGGTCGCCCGTGGCTGGTACGTCGGGGGGAGACAGCCGAGCACCGCATAGGCGTCGTCGAGCTCTCGCTCGTTCTCGAACGCCCATGCCCACCAGGGCCGTTCGGCGCCGGCGGACTTGGCGAGGATCTTGTCGTCGATGTCGGTGACGTTGGCGACGAGCGTCACGTCGAGGCCGCGGTGCTGGAGCCAGCGGCGCAGGACGTCGAATACCACCTCCTTGCGGATGTGGCCGATATGCGGCGGCCCCTGCACGGTCAGGCCACAGTGGTAGATCCCGACCTTGCCAGGCCGAAGCGGGACGAAGTCGCGGATCTCACGGATGGCGGTGTCGTACAGGCGAAGACTCACCGCACAAGGGTATCGGCGATGGCGGCGGGCCAAGGCACGCCCGCGAACCCGTGCTGGCCCTACGCAGTGCCGCCAGCCTCGTCGCGGGCGGGTTCGTCGCGGGCCAGCACGAGTGCGGTGGCCACGGCGGCAAGCCCCTCGCCACGTCCGGTCAGGCCGAGACCGTCGGTCGTGGTGCCGCTGACGGACACCGGCGCTTGGACAGCGCCGGACAACACCTTCTCGGCCTCCTCCCGACGGTCGCCGATCCGGGGTCGGTTGCCGACCACCTGCACGGTGACGTTGCCGATCTCGAACCCGGCCGATCGCACCTGCCGGGCGACCTCGGCCAGCAGCGTTGTGCCCGATGCAGCCTCCCACTCGGACCGGTCGATGCCGATGACCGCTCCGAGGTCACCCAGGCCGGCGGCTGAGAGCAGCGCGTCGCACGCAGCGTGTGCCGCGACGTCACCGTCGGAATGCCCGATACATCCGGCCGGCTCGTCCGGCCACCTCAGGCCCGCGACGTGGCAGGGACGTCCCGTCTCGTACGGGTGGACGTCGACGCCGACGCCGACCCGCGGCCTCATGCAACCGCCCCACGTCGGGACAGCACGATCTCTGCAAGGAGGAGGTCCAGCGGTCGGGTGATCTTGAAGGCATCGTCGTCTCCGGCGACGACGCGCACCGCTGCTCCCGCGCGTTCTGCCAGGCCGGCGTCGTCGGTCGCGTCCTCGTCGACCGTCGCGTGGGCATGGTCGAGCACGGCTCGGCGGAATGCCTGTGGGGTCTGCACCGTGTAGAGCTCGGACCGGTCGAGCGTCGCTAGGACCTTGTTGCCGTGGACCTGTTTGACGGTGTCGGTGACCGGGAGCACCGGCACGGCGGCGTCGGCGCCGCGCCTGACCGCGCTCGTGACGGCAGCAAACAACGCCGGCGGCGTGAGACACCGGGCGGCGTCATGGACGAGGACGACGTCGACCGGGGCGGGTACCTCGGCCAGGGCGGCTGCGACCGAGGCCTTGCGCGTCGCCCCCCCAGCGACGACGACAAGCTCCGGTGCATGCGGTTTGAGCAAGTCACGTACGTCGTCGGACTCCGACGGAGGGACGGCGACGGCGACCAGGTCGACGACCCCGGAGGCCACGGCGGACCGGACGGCGTGCACGAGAAGCGGCTCGCCCCCGAGGAGGCGCAGCGCCTTCGGCGTACCCGGACCGAGCCTGTCGCCCCGGCCGGCTGCGAGCACGATGCACGCTGTAGTCACGGCTCGCCCGCCCAGCCGAGTTTGATCACGTAAACCCCGGAACCCCGCTTCATCAGGTCTGCAGCCTAGTAGAGGGCGGCTCAGGGTGGTTTACGTGATCAAATGGGACGCGGACGCAACATGCACGCGACACCAAACGCCGAAAGCCCCCGCTCCCAGGCGCAGGAGCAGGGGCTTATTCGGATGCTCAGCTGGCGAGGACCTCGTCGAGCAGCGTCTCGGCCTTGTCCTCGTTGGTGTGCTCGGCCAGGGCAAGTTCGGAGACGAGGATCTGCCGGGCCTTGGCTAGCATGCGTTTCTCGCCCGCCGACAGGCCACGGTCACGTTCGCGCCGCCAAAGGTCGCGGACGACCTCGGCCACCTTGATCACGTCACCGGACGCGAGCTTCTCGAGGTTGGCCTTGTAGCGACGGGACCAGTTGGTGGGCTCTTCGGTGTGCGGCGCGCGAAGGACCTCGAACACTCGGTCGAGGCCCTCCTGGTTGACCACGTCGCGGACGCCTACCAGATCGACGTTGTCCGCGGGGACGCGAACGGTCAGATCACCTTGGGTGACCTTCAGGACGAGGTACTTGCGCTCCTCTCCCTTGATGACACGGGACTCGATCGCCTCGATGAGGGCGGCCCCGTGGTGCGGGTAGACAACCGTCTCGCCGACCTTGAACGTCATATGGTTCTGTCCCCTTCCCGCGACTAGGATAACACGCCGGTTAACGCACCGTGGTCGCGTTTGTGCTGGTCAGACAGCAAACCAGGGCTTGACAAACGCTCAGGCTCATGCTTGTCACGGGTTCGGTCGCAGGGGGTGTCACCACAGGATACTGGCGGGGTGGGTGTGCGGCGGACCGGAGGTCTGACGGCAGGCGGCGCTCGGGGGCTGGCGCTCGCATGTCATCCGCTGCCCGCCGCCGCCGTGACCGTGCTGACCACAGTGCTGGCCGCGGCCGCCGGAGCGCGAGGGCCGATCCTCGGCCTGCTCGCGGCGGCCGTCCTCGCCGGGCAACTCTGTGTGGGATGGACCAACGACCTGGTGGACCGCGACCGCGACCGGGCCGTCGGCCGCCTCGACAAGCCGTTGGCCCTGGACCTGGTCTCGGCACCGGCGGTACGCGCTGCGGCCATCGCGGCAGGTGTCTCCTGCATCCCGCTGTCACTCGGGCTCGGTCCCGCACCGGGCGTGGCCCACCTCACCGCCGTCGGAGGGGCGCTGGCCTACGACCTGGGGCTGAAGCGGACCTCGTGGTCGTGGGCTCCCTTTGCCGTCGCTTTCGGCTTGCTGCCGGTCGTGGTCTGGCTCGTGTCGCCAAGAGAGACCCTCCCGCCTACCTGGATGATCGTCGCCGGAGCCATCCTGGGGGTCGGGGCGCACGGGGCAAACGTGCTGCCCGATTACGCCCGCGACAGGGCAACGGACACGCTGGGTCTGCCGCAACGCCTTCCACTGGCGGTGCTACGGATCGGAACGGTGGTCGCGCTGCTGACGGCCCTCGCCCTGCTCATCCTCGGCCCGGCGGGCAGTCCGCAGCCGTGGGAATGGGCCGCCTTCGGCGCCGGTGCAGGGCTTGCCACACTGTCCGCCGCGGGCAAGGCCGGAGGGCGGACCAGTTTTCCGGCTGCGGTCGCCGTCGGTGCCCTCGCCGTCGCCGTCCTGGCCGTCCGTAGCGCGTTGGGATGATCGCGTCGGTACTCTTGGCCCCGGTCGGTCGCCGCGCGCGGCGACCCGTCGACGATGCGCGAGGAGCGTTCCGGTGATCCGACCTGTCAGACGCCGCACGGCGGTACTCGCTGCGCTCCCGGTGCTGGCCTTGGCCCTGGTTGGCTGCGGCTCAGTCCATGAGCAGACCCAGCAGGTGTCCGACCCGGCCGACGGCACCAGCGCCGACGCGGGCGACATCGCGGTACGCAACGTCGTCGTCGTCGCCTCCGAGGACGGCGACGAAGCCACCGTCTTCGCCTCCTTCGCCAACCGGGGAGCCGAGGACCGGCTGGTCGAGGTGCGCGTGGGCGATTCCGCCGCCACGCCGCCCGATGGCTCGCTCGAGCTCCCGGCCAGTGGCTACGCCTCCCTCTCCCCGGACTCGACACGCCTGGATGTCGAAGGCGGTGACATCGAGCCCGGGCAGTTCGTCGAGATCGAGTTCCGTTTCGACGAAGCGCCGAGGGCCACCGTCGAAGCCCTGGTCAAACCGGCCGACGGCCTGTACGAGGACGCGCTCATCGCCTCGCGCAGCACCCCGTCCGCGTGACCTAGGCCTCGAACTTGTAGCCGAGGCCACGCACCGTCTGCAGGTAGGTTGGCTGGGCCGGGTCGGGTTCGATCTTGGCTCGTAGCCGCTTGACGTGCACGTCGAGGGTTTTGGTGTCGCCGACGTAGTCCGCGCCCCAGATCCGGTCGATGAGCTGGCCGCGCGTCAGCACCCGTCCGGCGTTACGAAGCAGCAACTCGAGCAGCTCGAACTCCTTCAGCGGCAGCCGGACCGAATCGCCACTGACGGTGACCACGTGGCGATCGACGTCCATCCGCACCGGCCCGGCCTCGAGCACCGGTGGGGTGAGCTCGGTCGTCTCGGTGCCGCGGCGTAACACGGCGCGGATCCGGGCGACCAGCTCGCGAGACGAGAACGGCTTGGTGACGTAGTCGTCCGCACCGAGTTCGAGGCCGACGACCTTGTCGACCTCGGAGTCCTTGGCCGTGAGCATGATGACGGGCACGCTGGACCGGGCGCGCAACTGCCGGCAGACCTCGGTGCCCGGGAGACCCGGCAGCATCAGGTCGAGCAGGACGAGATCCGCGCCGCTCCGGTCGAACTCGTCGAGGGCGTCGTTGCCGTTGGCCGCCACTGCGACCTCGAAGCCCTCCTTGCGGAGCATGTATGACAAGGCGTCGCTGAAGGACTCCTCGTCCTCGACAACGAGCACTCGTGTCACGGGGTTGCCTCCGGAATCGCAGCGGTCGGCTCGGGTGACTGTCCGGGCCGTTCGGGGTGTGGGTGCAGGGGCAGGCGCAGTGTGAACGTCGAGCCGGAACCACGAGCGCTCCAGACGGTCACCTCGCCACCGTGGCTTGCGGCGACGTGCTTCACGATCGAGAGTCCCAGGCCGGTCCCACCGGTAGTCCGCGAACGCGCCGGATCGACCCGGTAGAAGCGCTCGAAGATCCGCCCTAGCTCACCCTCCGGTATACCGAGGCCCTGGTCGGTGACGCTGATCTCGACCGGGTCGCCT
>Ga0126304_10001436_pt1 | contig 11177 bp, 7 predicted proteins | sample Plot25_FD_92538 | JGI IMG/M metagenome (GOLD analysis project Ga0126304, IMG submission 92538) | Serpentine soil microbial communities from UC McLaughlin Reserve, CA, USA - Plot25 | ecosystem: Environmental > Terrestrial > Soil > Grasslands | place: USA: UC McLaughlin Reserve, Lake County... | reverse complement strand
CGCCCGTTTTTCACCGTGAGCGTGCCCCCCGCCATCGGATTGTCGATCGGCCCCTCGAGCGTCCCCGACAGCGAGGCGGTGCCAGAGCTCCGCAAATCCGAGATGAAACCCTGAAGCACAGCGAGGTTGGCGTCGCCGTTGGCGCGCATGTTAATCGTGCTGTCGTGGAGGTTGGCGACGCCGGCAATGTCGATCTGTGTATCCTGACCGACGATGCGCATGTCGGCGATGCGGACCGAGTGGCGATCGAGCGCCAGGCGCATCGGCCGGGCGTTACGCAACGCGTAGTCGAAGAGGCGCATGTCGAGGTTGTCAACCGTGGCGTCCACGAGCAGATTGTCGATGTCACTGAGATTGCCGACCACACGTACCGATCCGCCGACCACGGCGGTGGTGTACGGAGAGAGCTGCGGCAGGAATAGTCGCACGTACGGATCGAGTGAGGTATCGAGCACCATGAACGTGACGTCCGCGTCCTGTTCGGGCAACGAGATCTGGCCGGCGACCGTCACCGAGAGTCGAGGTGAGGCGGCCTCGAGCTGCACCGTCATCAACCCGTTGTTGACGTTGATGCCGCCGGCGATGTTGCCGATGCCTTCGTCCGCGACGAACACGTCGTTCAACTGACCCTTGACCTCGTAGCGCGGCGCGTCGAAGGTGCCGCTGCCCGCGGCGCTAAAGTTCAGCAGCGCAGAAATCGGCTGACCGATCGTCTTGCTGAGGGTGATCGATTCAGCGGCAATCCCGCGCGCGTCGAAGTTAAACGAGTAGGTACGGTCCAATCCGATGTAGGCATTGCCGGTCCCACGGCCCCCGCCTTTGACGATCTGGATGTTCTGCAGCCGCGCGCCTTTGCCCTCGAGTTGGACCGCACTGGTCGCTGTATCGACAGGCTCGCCATAGAAGATGGCGTTGGCGATCTCCATGCGGCCCGAGCCCTCGGGCTCGAGGTACTTGCCGTTGAGGTCGAAGGTGCCGGTCAACAGACCGTCGATGTCGTACTCCTCGATCCCGAACGCGCGACGTAGATCCGCAACGGGCCGGCCCTTGATCTCGATGTGGGCATTGATTTCTTCGCCCAGATCCTTACGCGGGAATCCGAGTGAGTAGCGTCCCGTCGTCATGGTCACCGAGCTGCCCGAGGTGATGGTCACATCCGTGACGTCCACATAGCTGTTCTGGATCAACGCCCTGCCGCGGACCGTTCCCCAGACCACGTCCCAGGCCCGCATCTGCTCGCCGCTGAAGTCGCCCTCGATGCGCGGGCCGTTGAACGCTCCGGTCATCGCGCCGTCGAAGGTTCCGTAGCCGCCAATCGGAATCGCTTTCGTCTTCGACCCGAATGCGGTCAGCACACCCGCGAAGACCCGATCGCTTTCCTGCCAGTCTGCGCTGGACACATGGAACAACAGGTCCGACTCGACACCGTATTTCGTGCGGCCCTGCGCTTCGACGTAGGTCGATGGCGTGGCGATGTGGCTAGGCTTGATGTCAATCCACTCGGGACCATACTCGTAGACGATCTCGCCGCCGATCGGTACCGGGTCGATCGGCGTCAGCGGGCTGAACGGACCGACCTCGAGTCCGCGCGCCTCGGCGGCGGTAATCCGATCGAGGGGCATTTCCCTCGTCATCAACACGCTCTCGTCTGGCGGCGTGAAACGCACGCTGCCGCCGCCGGTGTGGGCGCTATAGCGCCGGATCGGCCACTCGAGCAGGTTCGAACCCGAGATACGCCCTGCCAGCGTGATCCCGTCGAACTTCCACAGGTCGCTGAGCGTCGCCAGATTGATGCCGTCGTAATCGGTCTTGAAACTCGCGGTTGGCGTCACACCTTTGGTGTTGAGCGGTGCCATCGTGTAGGCGAAGCGAGCGTCGCCGCCGTACACACTGGCCGTCGCGTCGGTCACGGCGAGCGCTTCGGGCGTCCACCGCACGTCACCGTGCATGTTGGTGAACCGATATTGGTTCATTCCGAGCGTATTGGCGTGGAAGTCGCCCTTCAGCTCCCTGCCGGTGCGCTGCTGACCGTTCGGTAGGATCTCCTTGAAGAGGTGAAAGTGTCCGCTGAAGGCGCCGGTACCGGTAAGCAAAAACGTATCGCCCGCAAAGAACAGCTCGCGTGCCTTCGGAAAGTCGATCGTGGACTTCATCGACAGCATCAGCTCGGGCCAGTAGCGCAGGTTGGCGTCACCGACCAGTTCCGAATGCGTTCCCTCGGTGGTGAGCTCCATGCGCTCGAAGACGACGCGACCGTCGTCGATCGCGAACTTCGATCGCATATCGGTGCGGAACGGCACGTAGTTCTGGATGGCGACCAGGCCGTCGGTGAAATCGGCCCTGCCACGATAGTTCCCGTTGCCTGGCTTCTCGACGACGACGTCGATGTTGCGCGCCACAATGCCCCAGGGCGTGCCGAAATCCTGGTACGTAAAGGCGCCGCGATGCGCGCGCACGTATTGGAGCGTCGTCGTCCAGCGGCTCTGACCGCGCGGCGTATCGCGCGTGAACTTCGGGAAGTTGTGCTTGCCGTCGGCGGTGTACTCGATGTGCATCCGCCAGTCGGACATCTCGATGTTGGTGAGTACGAACCGGCGGTCGATCAGCGTGCGCCACGCATTCGACACCGTGATGCGCTTCGCGACGAGGAACGGCTCGGACGTGGGGGTAAGGCCGTCGATACGCAGATCCTCGACGATGTAGCTGCCGTCCCAGATCCGCACCTCCATGCGTCCGATGTGCATAGGACGCTGGATATAGCGCGAGCCCTGTTCCTCGGCGACCCGCTTGAGCAGTGGTCCCACGTCGACCGACACCGAGGTGACAACTGCCACAGCAAGGATCACCGCGCACACGATGATCACGCGGCGCAGGATGAGGCGCGCCTTCTGAGTCGCCGGATGGCGGAACGGGGCGGTAAGAGTGTTGATCTTCACGCTAACGTCACCAGCACCGCTCTGGCTTCGACCGACATCCCTTCGACGACCTTCACCGTACTCACTTGACCGGCGCGAGGCGCCCGCAGCTCGTTCTCCATCTTCATCGCCTCGACGACGACGAGACCCTGATGCGCCGCGACGACATCACCTTCCCGCACCAACACCTTGACGATCCGACCGGGCATCGGCGACACGATCGACCGGGGACCGGTCTCGGCGGACACATTGCCGCGCCTGCGCAGGCGCTCGCGCGGATCGACCATCCACACCGGTACCGCAAGGCCGTTCACGTAAACGATCCGCTCGCCATTGGTGCGCCGCTCGACGGCAACTTCGTAGCTCCTCACGGGGCCGCCTGCAGGGCCGATGAGCAGCGACCGCCGTCCTGCAATAGGAGTGACGTCTACGCTCAGTATCCGGCCGTCGAGTGTCATTTCCCACACCGACCCTCGTTGCCGGAAATCGATCGATCGTCGTCCACCCTGCGTTTCGAGATCGCACGTCATCCGCGAAGAGCCTCGACACGGGCGCGATGTTTCCAACTGAGCGCCGGCCGGTCCCACCAGCCTTCGCTCTTTGAGCTACGGCCGTCCGTCGTAGCCGTAGGTGAAGCGGACCGGCCAGCGCTCGCGTCTTCCGCATCGGCAATGCAGGCAGCAATCGCGGCGACCTCTTCGAGGGACGGATCGATGGCCGAAAACCCTTCGACGCCACGACGTTGCAAGAGCTCGTCCAGAAATTCGGTGTGGAATTCCCCCGCGAGGAACGCCGGCTGACGAAGCATCCACTGAAAGAACGGCAGGCTGGTGCGGATGCCCCGCACTTCATATTCCAGCAATGCGCGCCGCATTCGCGCAATCGCCTGCGGCCGGTCTTCTCCCCAGGCAATCAGCTTCGAGATCAACGGATCGTAGAACACCGGCACATCGGTTCCGGTTTCAGCCCAACCGTCGTCTCTGATGCCCGGCCCAGACGGGATGCGCAGCGACGTGATCAGGCCGGGCGATGGTAGGAAGCCGGCATCAGGATCCTCGGCATACACGCGGCACTCGATGGCATGACCGCGTGGCGTCAACAACTGGTCCGCCGACAGCGTCAACCGTTCGCCACATGCGATCCGAATCTGCCACGCCACGAGATCCACGCCGGTAATCATTTCGGTCACCGGATGCTCGACCTGGATGCGCGTGTTCACCTCGAGGAAGTAGAAGCGGCCCTGCTCGTCGAAGAGGAACTCGACCGTCCCCGCATTGGTGTAGCCGACCGATGCCGCGACGGCTGCCGCGGCCGATGTCAGACGCGCGCGCTGTTCCGGTGAGACCACAGGTGATGGCGTTTCTTCGATCACCTTCTGATGGCGCCGCTGAATGGAGCACTCGCGCTCGACGCACGCGAGCACAGTGCCGTGGTGATCGGCGAGGAGTTGCACCTCGATGTGGCGCGGCCGCTCGAGACGACGCTCGAGATAGATCGTCGAATCGCCGAATGCCGCACCTGCCTCCGATCGAGCGGCACGGATGGCCGAGGGTAGATCGGCGGGACTGCCGACCACGCGCATGCCTTTCCCACCGCCGCCGGCGACGGCCTTGACCATCACCGGAAACCCAATCTGCGTGGCGCGCTCGACGATCACCGCATCGGGCACGTCGGCAGCGAGTGGCTCTTCGGTGCCGGGCACCACGGGCACGCCGGCAGCAATGGCTGCGCGGCGTGCTGCCGTCTTGCTCCCCATCAACGTAATCGCCTCAGCGGTGGGGCCGATGAACGTGAGCCCAGCCTCCCGGCACGCGGCGGCAAAGTCCTCGTTCTCTGACAGGAAGCCGTAGCCTGGGTGTATCGCGTCGGCGCCACTGGCCCTGGCCGCATCGATGATGCGGTCGATGCGCAGGTAGCTCTCTCGGGGAGGATTCGGGCCGATCCCAATTGCCTCATCCGCCATGCGGACGTGGCGCGCCGCGCGATCGCATTCGGAATACACCGCCACCGTGGCGAGGCCCATGTCACGACACGCGCGCATGACGCGCACCGCGATCTCCCCGCGGTTGGCGATGAGGATCTTGCGCAAAATCAAGCAATTCTAGCATCCGACGTCAGGAGGCTTGGGTCGGACCGGGCCGATATCCCGGGAGATAGGAGCGGTCCCCTGAACAGCATCAAGTGCGCAAGCTGCGGCCTGGTGAACTTTGCGACCAATGAGGTCTGCCGGCGTTGCGAGATGCCGCTCGCGCTACACCAGGATGAACTCGCGCCAGATGGCCGCGGGCCTGTCCAGCCGAAGTTGCGAAGCAGCGAAGGCCGACGCAGCTTCGGAGGTTGGGTACTGTGGATCCTCACCGTCGTTGTCACCATCCTGACGACTGCGTACGCATCGCTGCTGCTGACGTCAGAACCGGTGACTCCTCACGAACGGCAGGTGCTGATGGACGCTATTCGGGTACTCGATGAAGCCGGCTTCTCTCGAGAGGCGTCGGTGCTGCGTCGCGTCGCGAGCTTCCGCCGTACGGATAACTGGTGGAACCGTCATGTCGGTCATCCTACCGCCTACGCGGCGACGAACTTTCCATTTGCCGTCATCACCATCTACCCCACGTTCTTCAAGTACCCGGTGGACGAGGTCGAGCGCGCAACGATCCTGCTTCACGAGTCCTATCACCTCTTCGGTGACGATGAGAACTTCGCCCTGCACCGGGTATGGCTCGCCAAGGACCGGTTGGGATGGACGTCGCTCCGCTATGGACACACGCGCGTCTGGAAGAACACTCGCGAATGGACCCTTGCGGAGAACCCAAACATGTTCACCTGCGGTGAGGATGGCCAGTCGGATTGTCTTGAGTAGCTACAGCGGAATGTTGCCGTGCTTCTTCGGAGGATTCCGGTCGCGCTTCGTCTCGAACGCGGCGAGCGCCGCGATCACTTTCGCGCGGGTCTGACCGGGGCGAATCACTTCGTCGATGAAGCCACGCTCAGCGGCGACGTACGGGTTGGCGAACTTCTCGCGATACTCGGCAATGCGCGCGGCCCGCGCCGCGGCGACATCGGCGGCGGCGTCGAGCTCACGCTTGTAGAGCACGTTCACCGCGCCTTCAGCGCCCATCACGGCGATCTCCGCCGTCGGCCACGCGAAGTTGGCATCAGTGCGGATGTGCTTGCTCGACATCACGCAATAGGCGCCGCCGTATGCTTTGCGTGTAATCACCGTGACCTTCGGCACTGTGGCCTCGGCAAACGCAAAGAGCAGCTTCGCGCCGTGACGGATCACACCACCGTATTCCTGACTCGTACCCGGCAGAAACCCCGGCACATCCTCGAATGTCACCAGCGGGATGTTGAACGCATCGCAGAAGCGCACAAAACGTGCGCCCTTCACCGACGCATCGATATCGAGCGTCCCGGCGAGATGCGCCGGCTGATTCGCAACGATACCCACTGGGCGACCCGCCAGGCGCGCAAATCCGACGATCAGATTGCGCGCGAAGTGCTCCTGCACCTGAAGTAGATAGCCATCGTCCACGACGTGGCGGATCACGTCGGCCATATCGTAGGGCTGATTCGGCAAGGCCGGGACAATCGCGTCGAGCATCTGATCGGCATTTGCCGGCGGATCCGCGGGCTCGCGCCGCGGCGGATCGTCCACGTTGTTGGCCGGCATGAACGACAGCAGCTCGCGGATGAGCAGAATCGCGGCCTGATCGTCGTCCACCGCGAAATGCGCGACGCCGCTGCGTTCGTTGTGCGTCATCGCGCCGCCAAGCTCCTCCTTCGTCACCTCCTCGTGCGTCACCGTCCGCACGACGTCTGGTCCGGTCACGAACATGTAGCTCGTACCCTTCACCATGATCGTGAAGTCTGTGATCGCCGGTGAATACACGGCGCCGCCGGCGCAGGGTCCCATGATTGCCGAGATCTGCGGGATGACACCGGAGGCCAGCGTGTTGCGCAGAAAGATGTCGGCGTAGCCGCCGAGCGAGAGCACGCCTTCCTGGATGCGCGCGCCGCCGGAGTCGTTGAGACCGATCAGCGGCGCACCCATCTTCATCGCCAGGTCCATGATCTTGACGATCTTGGCTGCGTTGGTTTCCGAGAGGGATCCGCCGAAGACCGTGAAGTCCTGCGCGAACGCGTAGGTGAGCCGGCCGGCCACCCGACCGTAGCCTGCGACAACGCCGTCGCCAGGCACAATCTGATCCTCCATGCCGAAGTCGCGGCAGCGGTGGGTAACGAAGGCGTCGAGCTCTTCGAATGTATCGCGATCGAAGAGCAGGAGTATGCGCTCGCGGGCGGTCAGCTTGCCCGCGTCGCGCTGGCGTTGCAGCCGCTCTTCCCCACCGCCGAGCGCGGCCCGGCGTTGAAGGTCATCTAATAACGACACATCGCCACTAGACCTTTGCGCCCTGTGCCTTCTCCCAGTCTTTCAGGAATTTCTCGAGCCCGATGTCGGTGAGCGGGTGCTTGAAGCACTGCTCGATCACCGCTGCAGGCGCGGTCGCCACGTCGGCTCCCATGCGCGCCGCCTCGATGATGTGAATCGGGTGACGAACGCTGGCCACGAGCACTTCGGTCGGGAACTCGTAGTTGTCGAAGATGTCGACGATCTCGCGAATCAGGTTCATGCCTGTCGTCCCGATGTCATCGAGTCGGCCGACGAATGGGCTCACGTAAGTGGCGCCGGCCTTGGCCGCCAGCCAGGCCTGCGTGGCCGAGAAGATCAGGGTCACGTTGACGCGGAGTCCTTCCGACGAGAGCGTCTTGCAGGCCTTCACACCGTCCTTCGTAAACGGCACCTTGACGACGATGTGCTCGTCGATGGTAGCGAGGTCGCGTCCCTCACGGAGCATCCCCGCAGTGTCGGTGGCCACGACCTCAGCGCTGATCGGGCCCTGGACGATCTCGCAGATGCGCTTGAGGATCTTGCGATAGTCGCCAGACTCCTTGGACAGCAGCGTCGGGTTCGTCGTCACGCCGTCGATGATGCCCAGAGCGGCGAGCGCCTCAATCTCTTTCACGTTGCCAGTGTCGACAAATAACTTCATAGGAGCTCCGCTAGCGCGCCGTCTCTTCCACACGCGCTGATTCGAGACTCACGTTCGGCCGCGGCAACCGCGAGTCAATCGCCTGCACGGCATAGACATACCGGACGCCCGGCTTCACCGTTCGATCGGTGAATCGTGTCTCGGTGACGACCGTGTCGCTCACTGGAGTGAGTGTGGCATCGCCCGCTTCGCCACGCAAGACCAGGTAACCGGCGATATCCGCCTCGGCATTCGGCTCCCAAATCAACGTGATCGCCCCTTCGCTGGTGATCGTTTGAGGCCGGCTTGGCGCGTCAGGAGGAAAGTCATCGACCGGGTCGACGCACGCGGGGGGTTCCGAGGGCGTGCCTTCGACCGCCTGAGCGCCGTCACCGCGAACGGCGCGCACAACGTAGCATCGCCGTCGTCCGTCGAGGCTCGTCAGGGGATCGGTGAAGGTCAGCGTGTCAATCGGGGCGCTGTTGACGAGTGCCGCTTCGACTTCTTTCACCGGCGTCGGCCCGCCTCGAGTGTCGGAATTCGGCGAGGCAGGCTGGGACGGAGTCGTCTTTTCTTCAACTGGTGCGAGCTCGCGGTACACGTTGTAGCGCGTCGGACCTTGCAGCGTAGCTGGCAATGCGGATGAAGACGCCGCATCAGACAGCGGATCGTCGAGCGGCGATAGCTCGGGCGCAAGAGCCCGCTCGAGCAGGAATCCGATAAGACCGCCGGACGGTTCCCATTCGAGGCGAACCGCATCGGCGACAAAGGTCGCCTTCACTGCGGTTGGCGCTACCGGAAGCGTGGTCAGACGCAGTTCGCCAAGATTGCCCGGGGGACCGGGACGGCCGCGCGGACTGAACGCCAACGCATAGTAAAAGCGTCGAAGCGGGCCAGTCTGGACCGCGGGGCCCGGAGCCGTGCTGGCGGGAAGAGGCCGCGGATCGCGTTTCGTGGTTGGCGCCGGAGGAATCGGCTTGGCGACGAGTGCGTCCGGCGTCAACGACTCGACGATCGTCGCCGGGCCACCAGGGACAGGCGTTCCGAGTGGCGGCCCCGCATCCGGCGGCGCGTCAGGTTTCTGCGCGGGGACAGCGATTGTTCCGACGAGCGTCGCAAGTTCGAGGAAGCGACTGGCCGGCGGCGGCGTCGTGCCGGTATATCCGTAGACCTCGATGCGCGCGACATCGACGGGCACCGTGCCGTCGACGTTCTTCGACGGCACTGTCACCGTCAGCGTGACCTCATCGCCACGACGCCGCGCCTCGACTTTCTCGACGGCGGCCGGGATGTGCACGATCGGCGCGAGCGGCGGCCCCTTTTTGCCGCACGCCGCGCTTATGATGCTGAGCGCGGCAACACAACTGCCGACTTCCAACTTCCGACGCCCAAACATTCCCAACTTCCAACTTCCAATCGGGGATTGGCAGTTGGGAATGCTTGGGAATTGGGAGTTGGGAGTCGGGAATTGACGCACGTCCATCTATTGAGACGACGCGATCGCCGGAAGATCGCGTGTCGGATCGGACGCAGCGGTGTCGGTCGGCCCACGACGCCCCACTTCAGGCGTCTTGTAACGGCGCACATCGATACCATAGCCGCGCACCTTGTAGTTGAGAATGCGCTCGGTGGTATCGAGCAGACGCGCCGCCTTTGCCCGGTTGCCTCGCGTTGTCTTCAGCGCGTCCATGATCAGGTCGCGCTCGTAGCCGGCGACGGCATCCTTCAACGCGACCCGGGTGACCGTTCCGGACGAGTCCGCGGTTTGCAGCGACGGCGGCAGATGATGCCCGTGAATGACAGCGCCGTCGCACACCAGAACGGCGCGCTCGAGGGCGTTCTCCATCTCACGTACGTTGCCGGGCCAGTGATACGCCATCAGCATGTCGATGGCCGGCGTCGAGATGCGCTTGATGACCTTGCCGTGCTCGCGCGAGAACCGCTCGAGGAAATGATCGGCGAGCAGCAGCAGGTCGGCCTTCCGATCGCGCAACGGCGGCACGAAGATGGTGAACACGTTCAGCCGGTAGTAGAGGTCTTCGCGGAACGTGCCGTCGGCGATCGCCTTCTCCATGTCCTTGTTGGTCGCCGCGAGCAGCCGCACGTTGACCTTCACGGTCTCGGTACCGCCGAGGCGCTCGAACTCGCGCTCCTGCAGCACGCGCAGCAGCTTCACCTGCGTGCCGAGGTTGATGTCGCCAATCTCATCGAGGAAGAGCGTTCCACCCTCGGCCATCTCGAAGCGGCCTTTCTTCCGCGCGTTGGCGCCGGTGAACGCGCCTTTCTCGTAGCCGAAGAGCTCCGACTCGATGAGCGTATCCGGCAACGCTGCGCAGCTCACTTTCACGAGCGGCTTTTTCGCCCGCAGCGAATTGTAGTGAATGGCGTGCGCGATCAGCTCCTTGCCGGTGCCCGATTCGCCGCGAATCAGCACGGTGGTGTTGGTCTGCGCAACCTGGGCGACCTGCTCGTACATCTGCCGCGTCGGACCGCTGGTCCCGATGATGTTCGAGAAGTCGTAGCGCTCGCGCAGCTCCTGCCGCAGGTGCGTATTCTCGTCGGTGAGCCGGCGACGCTCCTCGTCCACCATGCGCTGCACGTTGAGCGCCTGCGCGATCATGCTGCTGACGACGCCGAAGAACTTGACGCTGCTGTCGTAGTCGCGCTCCGGCTTGAACCGCAGATCGACAGCAAGCGCACCGACCGCCTGACGATTGAGCAAGACCGGCACGCAGATGAAGCTCAGCTCCTGCTTCGGGTGCTCAGGCCGTCGCGGCGCGAGGTTGAGAAACGCCGGCTCGCGGCTGACGCGCGGCACGACGATCGGCTTGTTGCTCTCGACGACCTTGCCGGTGATGCCTTCGCCGAGCTTGATGCGGATGGTGCGCGCGCGATCCTCGAAGCCCTCGACGGCTTCGACGTGCAGCTCGCCGTCGCGGAGCAACGTGATCATTCCGCGCACGACGCTGTGATGACGAAGCAGCGTGCCAAGCACACGCTGCAGAGCGGCCTTCAAATTGAGTGTGCCCGAGAGGGCCTGGCTCACCTCGAGCAGGGTTGAAAGCCGGCGCGCATCGCGCGCCGCAGTAGTGGCGTCGGGTCCGGGTTTGGCGGCAGGCATTTTTCAGGTCTCCTACATATCTGCGCGGTGATGAGGCGTCTCACGCAACTCTGTCGTCGCTCGGAGCCTGGAGCAACGCATCAACCCGCCAGCACGTCGTGGGGCCTG
>Ga0126304_10001434_pt1 | contig 11186 bp, 14 predicted proteins | sample Plot25_FD_92538 | JGI IMG/M metagenome (GOLD analysis project Ga0126304, IMG submission 92538) | Serpentine soil microbial communities from UC McLaughlin Reserve, CA, USA - Plot25 | ecosystem: Environmental > Terrestrial > Soil > Grasslands | place: USA: UC McLaughlin Reserve, Lake County... | reverse complement strand
TAGGCGATGATGGTCGCCGAGATCATGATGTTCATCATCTCGTCGAGCATCGGAACGGAGTAGTCCCTGAGGTTCTTGCGGTGGAATGCAGCCCCCTCCCCAAGCGTAGCGATCTCGTGCCTGCGCTTGGAGAAGCCGAGAAAGAGCGTCAGGAGCCCGGTACAGACGATGAGCCACGGTGAGATAGGGCTGCTTACCGCGGCGACACCCGCGAGGGCCCTTATGACGAACCCGGCCGAGATGCTCATAACATCGAGGATCGCCGTGTGCTTGAAGACGGTCGAATAGAAGACCTGCAAAACGAGGAATGCCACGCCAGCGATACCGACGCCGTAGGGCAGTACGGTGAAGCTCAAGGCGAGGGCGCCCGTCGCGAGCACGGCGGCGAAGACGAGTGCCGCGCGGGACGAGATCTCACTGCTCGCTACGGGTCTGAACCTCTTGAGCGGGTGCTTACGGTCCTCCTCGACGTCGAGCACGTCGTTGGCGGCGTACACAGCCCCGGAGAGGGCGCAGAAGACCACGAAGGCGAGCAGCGCGTGCGCCACGGCGGTCGCCGAGAAAGCCTTCTCCGCGAAGACCACCCCGGCCAGCACGAACCCGTTCTTGGTCCACTGCTTGGGCCGGACCAGCCGCAGATAAGAACTCGCGAGTCCACTGGAACGGTCGGCTCCCACGACTGCCGTTTGTACCACAGTAGCTTTCAGCTTTCAGCTTTCAGCAAAACAAGAAGCTGGCGTCTGATGGCTGAAAACCGTGAACGGAACGATTGAAAAAGCAAACAACCCTCTCCAGAATTGATCGAATGGCGAACCCGACGATAGGGAAGGTCTTCAAAGAGTGGTTCCGCCTTGCCAGGCCTTTCAGCCTTACTGCGGCGGCCGTGCCAGTCTTCTTCGGAACGGCGCTGGCGTTCAATGACGGCTCGTTCGCCCCGGGACCATTCTTTGCGATGCTCTTCGGAAGCCTCCTAATACAGGCGGCCACCAACATGTTCAACGAGTTCTACGACGCGCAGCGCGGCCTCGACGTGGCAGGGACGGTCGGGATCGCCGGTTCTATAGTTAGTGGTCGCGTGACGGCGCGCAGAGTCCTCGCAGGCGCGCTTCTGTGCTACACCCTGGCGCTGTTTCTAGGCATCTACCTGATAACCGTGGGCGGCTGGCCGATACTCGTACTCGGGTGCCTCTCGGCGCTCGGGGGGTATCTCTACTCGGCCGGACCGCGTCCGATCGCCTACACCCCCGCCAGCGAAGCTGCGGTATTCGTCTTTATGGGGGTCTTGATCGTCGTCATAGCCTACGCCGTGCAGGCTCATGATTTCCCTGCATACGTGCCGCTGGCGGCGCTGCCTATCGGTGGGCCTGTTGCCGCGATCTTGCTCGCAAACAACATCAGGGATCTTATCTCCGATCGTAGAGGCGGGCGGCGGACGCTCCCCGTGGTCTTCGGCAGGGAGGTGGCGATCCTCGTATACAGGGCCCTCTTGCTCGAAGCCTACCTGGCCGTCGCCTTCCTCATGGCCTTCGGTGTCGTCCCCCCTGAGTGCGCCCTCGTCTTCCCGAGTGTGTTCGCCGCCTTCCGCCTCTGGCGTGACGTGGCCAGCTACTCGACGCCGAGGCGCCTCGACCCCGTGGTCAAGCGGACGGCGGGGCTCCACCTAGTCTTCGGTCTGCTCTACACGGTGGGGGTCCTCATCGGTGCTTGAAGAACACCGGCCTTTCAGGGCGAGCTACCTCGTATCCGGGGTCGAGGCGGAGAGGATCTTCGTCCACCTCCTCGACTTGAGACGCTTCCCCGAGTGGGTGGCCGGTCTCCGACGCGCCCGCGCACTGGACCCTGCCGGCGAAGCGGAGACGAGAGAGATTCGCCAGGGCGTCATCCTCGAGTTCGTCCTTAGCGCCGCCGGCCTCACGCACAAGGTGGTCAGCACCGTCACCGTGGTCGAGCCGCCACGCCGGCTGGAGTGGGTTTACATCGAGGGGGCTATTGGAGGTGGCGGCTGGACCGTCGAGGAGGAGAGCTCAGGGACCGTCAGGATAACCATCTCGACAAACTACCGGCTCAGGCCAGCCTGGCTCGACAAGATAGCCCACAAGCCCTTCTTCCGCACGGTCACCGAGGATCTGCTCAGGCGCTCGATGCGCCGCTTCGACGCGCACCTGAGAGAAGACTAGAGATCCCGCTCCTCGTGCCCGTTCTCGGGGTGGTCGTCGCTGTCTTCGAAGTCACCGATCTCAGGCTCATCGGCCTCAGGTTCCTCGGTCTCGTCTTCTTCAGAGTTCCTCGCGAGCTCGTGGGCCGTGACCTCGGTCGACGGGTTAACGTAGCGGGCGATGAGTATGGAGAGCTCGTACATCAAGATCATCGGTACGGCCATCAGGATCATGCTGTAGGGGTCCTGTCCTGGCGTAAGGGCGGCGGCGAGGATGGTGTTGAGGACGATTGCGTGCTTCCTGTACCTCTTCAATAGCGGAGCGTCCACGAGCTCGAGCTTCGCGGCTACGTACGTAGCCGCGGGTAGTTCGAAGACGATCCCGAAGGCCAAGAGGAACCTCGTCACGAAGGGTAGATAGCTCTGGGCGGTAATAATGGGATCGAAGCGGTCAGTGTCCCAGCTGAGCAGGAACTGGGTGCCGACGGGCAACACGACGAAGTAACCGAAGGCGACTCCGGCGATGAACAGGGCAGAAGCCATGCTGATGATCGTGTACGTGAAGGCCTTGCCCATGTCCCCTACCGCGGGAGCCACGAACGCCCACACCTGGTAGAGGAGTATCGGGATCGTGAGCACAAAGCCGACATAGAGCGCCAGCTTCATGTCGGTGAACAGCTGCTCCGTAACCCCGGTCACGTTCAACTTGCCCTGCAAGGCGCCGCCGGCGGGGGCGAGTAGCCACTCGAAGATCCGCTCCCTGAAAAACCAGGCGACGATGGAGACCCCCAGGAAAGCTATGCCGACCTTGATGATCCTCGAGCGCAGCTCATCGAGGTGTTCGATCAGGGTCATGCGCATCTCGTCGCGCGGTCCGCGCGGACGCGAAGGGAGTCTCAGGCGGCCTGCCATGTGTTACTTAAGAACCCGTAAGGAGTCTAGCTACGGTTCTGTTCGGCCTTCTCGGCCTCGACGGAAGAGTCCTCCTCCAGTCTGGTCTTGTCGTCGCTCTCGCTGGCTTCGAGCTGCTCTTCCTCCTTCTCCTCTTCCTTCTTCTTGTTCTCAACCTCACCCTCCTGGGTGCCCTTCTTGAACTCGCGTACGCCGCTGCCGAGGCCGCGGGCAAGCTCGGGAACGCGCTTCGCCCCGAAGAGCAGGAGTATGACGACAAGTCCAATGATCAACTCTGGCATTCCGATTGAGCCCAACATATATCTTTCCTCCTAACGAGCTGTCTGCCGGATCTCACGCATCATTATACGCCTTCTGGCATGGATCAGGGCCCTGCGCTACCGCTCTTGTCTTTGCCCTCGAGGAGGGCCGAGATCCTTTCCTTCACCTTCTCGGCCGTTTTACCCTTCGGCTCGAGGTCGAGGTAGCCGTTATAGTACTCTATGGCGTCAGCGGGTTGACCGGCCTGGTCGTAGGCCTGACCGGCCAGAAGGTAGGCGTCGGCGTTGCCCGGCTCCACCTCCGTTGAGGCCGCGAAGGCATCTCCCGCCTTCGTCAAGAGCTCCTTTTGCTTCTCCCCCGTCGCGGCCTGCGCCTGCTGGCTGTAGATCTGACCTATGAGGATGGGTATCTCTTCGTCCTTCGGGGCGACCTCGCGTCCACTCTTGAGCACCCTTATCGCATCGTCGTAGCGGCCTGCGGTGTAGTAGAGGGCGGCGAGGTTCTTTATCTTCTCGGGGTCCTTGGGGTCCTTCTTGAGTTCCTTCTCGGCCGCCGCGATCTGCTCCTGCGTATCCGGGGTCTGGTCGGACTGCTTTTGCTGCTGGTTCTGGTTGCCGATCAGCTCGAAGATGTTGTAGTTGATGTTGGTGCCGACGCCGAGAAAGATAAAGGAAATGAGGAAGAACGCCGCGAGCACGATGGACAACAATTTCACCCAGAAGCTGATCCTTTCGCGGTTCATCATCATGGCCGGCTATCCTCCGAGGTCGTCAACTACCGAGGCGATTGTATATCACGTTGCCACCGACGACCGTGGCCGCAACCCCCCCGCCAGCGGCAGCTTCGAGAACATCCCGCCAGGGGTCCGCATCCTCGGACGAGGTCTCGACAACGGCGAGATCGGCCCATTTCCCCGCATCGAGCGTCCCCGTCTCGGCCTCAATACCGAGCGCGCGCGCCCCACCGAGCGTCGCAAGTTCGAGGCCCGCCGTGCCGCTCATACCGTGCAACTCCACCGCGAACAGCGTCTCCTCGAAGAGGTTCATGCTCGGACTGCTCCAGAGCCCGTCGGTACCCATGCCGACCCTGATACCACCGCCGATCATGGCCGGCACGGGCGAGACACCGCACCCGAGGTAGGCGTTCGAACGGGGGCAGTGAGCCGCCGCTACGCCTGTCCGCACCAGAATCTCTATGTCCTCCTTGGAGACTCCTGTCGCCAGGTGCGCGGCTATGGTCTCTGGGGCGAGTAGCTCTACGCCCTGCGCGTAGCGGACGGGAGAGACTCCTGCGCCTCCCCACTCGTTGCCGCCGAAGATGTTGGCGAGGCCGCCCGTCCCACTCTTTACGAACTCGACCTCCTCGGGACTCTCGGAGAGGTGGATCGCAAGCGTCCACCCCATCTCCCGGGTTCTCCGCCCCACCAGACGCGAAGACTCCGGGTCGACGGTGTACGGGGAATGTACGCTGACCCGCGCGTTCACACGCTCCGGCAGACCTTCTCCGAGCTCACGCGCCTTCGAGACTATAAACCTGACGGCCTCCTCCGGGGTGGCGAACTCATGCGGGAAGAACTCGGCAAAGACGGTCCCAGCCATCCCACTTTCGGCCAGCTGCGGCAGGCATTCTCCGTAGGGGGACGATTCTGCCATATACGTCGTCCCTGCCTCTATGGCCTCCCTGGCAGAGTCGCGGGCCGCTTGGGCCGTCCAGGCCTCCTTCTCCGGGAGGAGCTCTATGAGCCTGCCCAACCAGCCCGAGAACGTGCCTCCCTCGGGCGCATCATTCCGCCTGAAACCGAGGTGGGCGTGAGCATTGACCGCGCCGGGAATTACGGTGTAGTTGGGGAAGAACCTGACCTCGGCGTCGGGATTCTCGCGTCCGATGTCTGCAAGCGCTCCAACGGCCTCTATGCGCCCGTCCCTGACGAGTACGGCACCGTCCTGAAGAGGGGGCGATGAGACTGGCATCAGGGTACCGGCAGCGAAGATTACATCTTTGACCTGGCTCTCAGGCATCCCTCCCGACCACCTCCGAGGCCACGGACTCCAGGAACTCGCGTTCCGGGCTGTCGGGCAGGAGGCCGATATCCTCGAGGGCCGTGTCGATCTCGCCCCTGGCCCACTCCTCGGTCCTGGCGACGGCGTCCGTGGCGAGGACGGCCTCTATGCCTGCCTCGAGCAGTTCCGGCGTCGGGCTCGGGTCCGCGAGGACACGCCGGATCGTCTGCGCGTCTCCTTCCCTCAAGGCAAAGATGACCGGCAGCGTCACGGTACCCTCCACGAGGTCGGTGCCTATGCCCTTGCCCATGAGCCCTGGCTTGCCGACGAGATCCATTATGTCGTCTGACATCTGGAAGGCTATACCCAACGCCTGGCCGTAGCTGGCGAGCGCGTCTATCTGCACGAGCGAGAGCCCGCCGAGCGTTCCGCCGGCCACGCACGCGGCCTTGAAGAGGCCGGCGGTCTTCTTCCTTATGTGCTCCAGGTACGCCTCGACTTCGACCGTCGCGCCGTTCGCGCGGTACTGTTCGAGTTCCCCCGCTGCGAGTCCGACCGAAGCCTCAGCGAAGGCGCGGACGAGCCTCGGGTCACCGATCCTCGCCAGCTCCGAGAAAGCCTCGGCGAAGAGGTAGTCTCCCGTGGCTGCCGCGATCTCACGCCCGTAGCCTGCTACAGTGGTAGGCGCGCCGCGCCTGCTCTCGGCCCGGTCCACGATGTCGTCGTGGATCAGGGTGGCAGTGTGGAGGACCTCTATGGCCGTAGCCGCCCCGAGCAAGTCCTCCCTCCCCGGCTCCCCCATGCGTGCGCTCAATACCAGGAGCAGCGGCCTGAGGCGCTTCCCACCTGACGTAAGGGCCTCGAGCGCCGGCTCGACCAGATCCGCCGGGGCGTTCCCGGCCACACCGGCGAGCAGGCCATCGACCTCGTCGATGGTCTCGAAGGCGCCCTCGGGCAGCCCGTCATGGAGCCTGCTAGCCTGGGTCGTCTTCCCTGATCCCCCGATGGAGCGTGATGATGCCACCCGCGACGCGCTCCCATGTAACGTTTTGTAATCCATTACGCTCTATTATGTCAGCTAATTCGCCTGGCGCTACGAACTCTTTCACGGATTCGGGAAGATAAGAGTAAGCTGACGGGTCACCTGAGATCAAACCCCCTAGTCTTGGGACGATCTTGTCGAACCAGAGACCGTAGAACGCCGCAGGCACCCTGCCCGTTGGCCGGGCTATCTCCAGGCACACCGCGATCCCGCCCGGCCTGAGCGTGCGCGTCATCTCGGAGAAAAGCGCGTCGAGGTCGGGGATGTTCCTCGCACCGTAAGCTATGGTGGCCGCATCGAACGCACCCGAAGGAACACCCTGGAGGTCGGTCGCGTCCCCGAGCCGGTACTCGACGTTGGGCTGAGGCCGTGCCGCGCGCAGCATCTCCCTGGAGAAATCGACGCCCAACACGTAGCCCTCTGGCCCGACCCTCTTCGCGATGTCACGCGTGAGGGTGCCCGTGCCGCAGGCAAGGTCGAGCGCCCTGCCGCCCGGCCCGAGACCCGTTGCCCTGACCACCTTCCTGTTCCACAGGCGGTTGAGTCCTGCGGTCATCAAGGTGTTCAAGAGGTCGTAGCGGCCCGCGATCCGGTCGAACATCTCGCGGACCAACAGCGCCCGCTGTGATCCCGAGGGCAGCCTGTTTCGGGTTTCCTGGGGGGGATTACCCAATCCGCCCCCGCAGCCCCGCGGCGGCCTCTTTGATCCTCGTCTCGGACCTCTCCTGTCCCTCCTCGGAGATGATGTCGAGGAGGCCTGCGAGGTGGGGAGTCCACGTCTGTAGTGAGACGACCCCGCCGGCGGCGATGCGTCCTGCTCCATCGCGGATCATACGGCTCGCCACGGCGACGAACCGCGGCTCGTCCAGACGGGCTATCGTCTCGACCGCCAGCGCGTAAGCGTTGTCCCCGACCAGGACCTCGTCATCGGTCGTGGTACCCCCCGCATAGTGGGCATCGAAGCCTTGCTGCAGGTACCCGAGCGCCTCGGCCACGACATCGGCGCGCACATCCTCTTCGGGGAGTCCTGCGACGGCCCTGAGGAACGTGTCCTTTAGCGAGAGCTCCGGTGTGCGGCTGACCATCTCCTCCACCTAATCCCTCCCTTCGAACCACTCGCGTGCCGCCTCGAAGGTTCTCTGAAGGTCCTCCTCGGAGTGGGCTGTGGAGATAAAGCCAGCCTCGTACTGGCTGGGGGCCAGGTAGACGCCACGGGAGAGCATGTGCCAGAAGAAGTCCTTGAACGCCTCGGTGTCCGAAGCTGCCGCTGAGCCGAAGTCCGTCACGGGGCCACCGGTGAAGAAGATGCTCACCATCGAGCCGACCTGGTTTATGGTGAAGGGTCGTCGCCCTGACGAGGAGGCCTCCTCCATGCCCTTTCGCCAGCGCGACCCGAGCTCTTCCAGCCGGTCGTAGAAGCCTGGCTGTCCCGCGGGGCGCAGGGTCGCGAGTCCTGCGGCCATCGCGAGAGGGTTGCCGGAGAGGGTGCCTGCCTGGTAGATAGGCCCCGAGGGTGCGACATGGTCCATGATCTCACGCCTCCCTCCGTACGCCCCGACGGGGAGTCCACCGCCGATGATCTTGCCGAGGCACGTCAGGTCCGGCGTGACGCCGTAACGTTCCTGCGCCCCGCCGCGGGCGAGCCTGAACCCGGTCATGACCTCATCGAAGATGAGCACGGTGCCGTACCTGGCAGTGAGCTCCCGCAGTCCCTCCAGGTAACCTTCTTCGGGAGGCACGCAACCCATGTTCCCCGCCACCGGCTCGAGGATAACGGCGGCAAATTCCTCTCCTTCGCGGGCGAAGAGATCCCGCACCGCTTGGAGGTCGTTGTACGGTAGGACGGCGGTATCCTTTGCGGCGCCCTTCGTAACTCCGGGGCTGTCAGGGAGGCCGAGGGTGGCCACGCCGGAGCCTGCCGAGACGAGGAGTGCGTCGCCGTGGCCGTGGTAGTTGCCGCCGAACTTCAGGATCCTCTCCCGCCCCGTGTACCCGCGGGCGAGCCTGAGGGCGCTCATCGTCGCCTCCGTCCCCGAGTTGGTCATCCTGACCATCTCTACGGAAGGGACTGCGCCGCACACGAGCTCCGCGAGCTCGACCTCGAGTTCTGTAGGGGCGCCGAAGGTCGTGCCCTTTCTGGCTACGGTCTCTATGGCCTCGATGACCTCGGGGTAAGAATGCCCGAGCACGAGCGGACCGTAGCTCATCACGTAGTCGATGTACGAGTTGCCGTCAACGTCGACGATGCGCGAGCCTTCGCCGCGCTCCATGAACAGCGGCTCGCCACCGACAGATCGGAACGCCCGAACGGGGCTATTGACCCCACCCGGCATCAGACCTGCCGCCCGCTCCATCAGCCTGGCCGAACGGTCCATGGCAAGCTTCGTTCTTGCGTCTACTATCGAATCTTCGATGTCGGGCCTACCCTCCCTTCATGGTCACATTCTCAAAAGCTAACACACCACCGGGTGAGATGGCGTGGCCGGGCGGTTCGCGAACCGCCCCTACACATTGTTATATCTTCGTGTTGGCAGGTCTAGCTTGTTCTATGAGATCTCGCAGGACGTGGTAGATGGATGCCTGGACCTCCTGGATGCGCGGTATGTAGTCCGAGCGGACCACCACCGCGTGGTCCGCAAGGCGCTCGCTCAAGACCCTGCCTCCATCATAGCCCACGATGCCGACCGTCAGTAGACCTCGTTTTCGGGCTTCGGCGAGCGCGGCGAGTATGTTGGCGGAGCCCCCGCTCGTCGAGATGCCGACCGCGACGTCCTCAGGTTTCGCATGGGCGATGAGCTGGCGGGCGAAGATCGCCTCAGTGCCGATGTCGTTGGCTATCGCAGTTATGTTGGCCGGCTCAGCAGAAAGGGAGATTGCCGGAACCGTGTCCCAGCCTGGAGGAGGGTCAACGCAGTCTGAGACAAGGTCGTTGGCGTCCGTCGCCGAGCCACCGTTGCCGAAGGCGATCAACTTTCCGCCCCGCTGCAGGCGTTCGATCACGGCAGCGGCTATCCCGGAGATGCCCGTTGCCTCCGATTCAGCAGCCGCCGTGCGCAGACGGTTTACCTCCTGCATCTTCTGGAGCATCGAGCCCTGCACCTCGCGCACGACCTCCTCGAGTGACTGCTGCCCTTTGCCGAGGAAGGGATACAGGAACGAGGAGTTGCCCACGTCATGGCCTTGTTCGCGGTGCTCGAAGTAGACGTGGACAGTCTCCCAGAGCACGTGGTAGAGCACCTCGAAGACCTCCTGGATCACAAACCGATCCTCATCCGGCGGCGCGTAAGAATACTCCCCCGCCTCGCCCGTCAGGCTGAACGTTAGCGACCCCCGCTCCCGCGCCATCCGGACCGTACGCTCGATCGACTCGTCCGCTTCGGGGAACGCGAAGCCCATCACCATATCCTCGGGCCGCAGCAAGATGGGCAGTCGCCTCTCGAAGTCAGGTCCGAGGTCGAGCGCGGGCAGCGCCCGCTTGCCGACGATCACCGGGTGCACGAACTCTACCGAGACGTGCTGCGCGTCGGTGGCCGCAGAGTCGTTTCCGAAGGCCAGGAGCCGTCCACCGGCCAGGAATCGCCGGGACATCTCGTGGCAGGCTTCGGCCAGTCTCGGAGCCTCAGCCTCGAAAAACACTTCGAAGATCTGGTTGCGCCGGATTAATTCTGTTCTACCTCGGGCGGTTAGATCCTCTGCATTTGTCCGCATCTTTTTTCGACCCCGTATTGGAGAGTTGAGCTCGTCTAGGACTCATTAGTCAATCAGCATACTCGGGCGTTAAATCGCGCCATCATCTTGGACCTGCCTGCTCCCAATCGTATCTACCTTTCCAGGAGCGAACGCCGATGAGGCTCTTCCTCTTTGCCTCAATCTCAGTCGAGGCAATGAATTGAGGAGGCAAGGGCTTATGGCCGGTGAACCAGGAAGAACGCCCTCGCCCGATGACCACCTTCTCGTCCATGATCTCTTCGATAAAATCGATGACCGCCTCGACGCATAGATTCTCTGAGCCTTCCTCGCAAACGATCTGCCTTTCAGCCCCGCCAGGCGGATCTCCGTCGCTGAAACTCACCTCGATGCAGTCGACTCTCTCCAAAATCGACAGGTAGCTTTCATCATCTACCGGTGAATGGACTCGCATATACAGGCTCTTGTAGTCATCACCTGCTTCGGATTCTACGATCTCGGCATACTCTTGCCATTCAGGGAACCGCGTGAAGACCTGGCGCCACAAGATCTCAGAAAGCTCCGTTAGAGGTTCTCCATACATAATTCCATGATCTCCACTTGCCTGGCTTTGAAACGTCAAGAAACCTTTCGTTCGAGTCTCTCGGCGATCCAAACCTTTATAACGGACTGACGGGTTACCCCGAGACGTCTGGCCTCGCGGTCGAGGGACTGGATCATCCATGCAGGAAAGTCGACGTTGACGCGCCGCTGTTCTTGCGCGGGCTTGCGGACCCTGGAAAGGTGGAGATCGGCGGTGACGTCCTCGCCCTCGTCAAACTTGCGGTCGAAGTCGCTAGCCTTCATAAAATTCCACCTCCTCGATACGAGCCCGGCGAACGGAGATAATCCGGACCCTCTCACCACGGTAGGTAATGACAGCGGACCAATGCTTTCCCGAGATCATACCCACAACTAAGAAACGCGGCTCGTCTTCGGTGCGCGCCTGAATCTCCACGAACATCTCGTCGAGCCATAAGCCCTGGGCCTCGACGAAATCGATACCGTGCTTGCTCTTGTTCGCCTGACTCTTGACATCATCGAACTCCACCAACAACTCCGGTATGTGTTGTTAAGGTATATTTTATAT
>Ga0126304_10001432_pt1 | contig 11192 bp, 12 predicted proteins | sample Plot25_FD_92538 | JGI IMG/M metagenome (GOLD analysis project Ga0126304, IMG submission 92538) | Serpentine soil microbial communities from UC McLaughlin Reserve, CA, USA - Plot25 | ecosystem: Environmental > Terrestrial > Soil > Grasslands | place: USA: UC McLaughlin Reserve, Lake County... | reverse complement strand
CAGGGAGCTGGCCCGTGAAGGGATGACCATGCTTATCGCGACCCACGAGATGGGCTTCGCCCGCGACATCGCAGACCGCGTATGCTTCCTCGAAGCAGGCCGAATCCTCGAAGAGGGTCCTCCCGAGAGGATCTTCACCGCCCCTGAACATCCTCGCACGCGCCAGTTCCTCGGACGCATCATCGAGGCCGGCCGGTTGTAGTTTGCAAAGGGGCTCTGAGCCCCTTTGCAAGCTGTCAGCCATCAGCTTTCAGCGATCAGCTTTTTTCGCTCTCTACCAAATGCGCGAGTCGCAGTATCAAGGCTTTGCGGATCGCTTTGGGCCCCACCGTATATGGTAGCGCGTTCGTGCGGGCGCACAAAATGGTCCGAAAGTTGTAGCGCGGGGATAGTGGGTGATGTTACTATGGCCCTGGTTGTTGCACCTCGATTAGGAGGAAAGGGTCCAGTGGACTAGCTAGCCAACAACCATCTGCGGGCCCTACAGGTTCGCGGACCGGGTCGGTGGTCGTTCGCCAAAGAGAGCGGCTCTCCGGCCCGGATATTTTTCTAGCTGTCAGCGCTACGTTGCAAGGGCGGTTCGCGAACCGCCCCTACATTTATGTGTGGCTATTTAAATCGGTATTGTCTGTACATGCTGGCGCTCTCGTCTACGTCGGCTTCTGTGACGTGGGTACGGCCCCTCGAGGCCACCCTGTCTTCGATGCGCTTGCGGATAAAGCGGCGCATCAGGAACGGGCTGCGCTTTATCCTGCGATCGGCCTCGGGGTCCCAAGTGATCTCTCTAGTCTCCGCCATGTAGACTCTCCTCCGGGTTTACGTAGGGGATTATATTCGCACGCTCCCTGCCGTGTCAGCCGCGGTCTGGCCTCGCGGTCCTGTAGACGGCCGCCATGTCCTCTTCACCGTGGCCCGCCTGTATCGCCTCGTTGAAGCGCGCTGTGACGGCCTCGGTGATACGCATGTGGAGGTCGTGGGCTCTTGCGGAATCAAGAACCAGGCCCGCGTCCTTGCGGGCGAGGTTGGCCGAGAAGCTGGTCGGGAAGTCCTCCTCGACCATCATGGAGCCTTTGATCTGGGCGTAGGGTAGACCTAGCGGCCCGCCTTCGATGGTCTCCAGGAACTTCGCCGGGTCCACGCCGATAGCCTCCGCGAATGCTACGGTCTCGGCCAGCACACCGAGCAGGCCTACGATCCAGTTGTTGACCACGAGCTTGAGTCGGGTCCCCTCACCGGCATTGCCGAGCCATACGGTCTTGCTACCGACGGCGCCGAAGACCTGCTCGCTTTGCTCCCTGACCTCCTCGGGCCCTGAGGCGAGCACTATTAGCTGGCCCTGCTCCGCGGGCTGCTTCGTCCCGAGTACGGGCGCGTCCACGTAGGCGACCCCATGGTCCGCGGCCAGCCTGAGGAGACGTTCGTTGCCTACCTCCCCCACAGTGCTCATCTGCAGCCACACGCCGTCTTCGGCCAGCGCAGGAAGGGCACCTCCCCTGACGGCCTCCTCCACAGCGTCGGTGTCAGAGAGCATAGTCAGGAGGAAATTCGCGTCTCGGGCGGCATCCGCCGGGTCGTTGGCGACCTTCGCGCCATCCTTCTCCAGCGGCGCGGCCTTCCCGCGTGAGCGGTTCCAGGCACGTACCTCCATGCCGGCCGAGATGAGGTTGCGTGCCATCGCGGCACCCATGATCCCTGTCCCCAGAACCGCTACCGTCGTATCGTTGGCCATCTGCCCTCCTGACTTAGAGTCCTTTTTACCTACCATACCCCAGCGCACGCAAACATGGGGTAATGTGCCTAACAACCCTCCTGCGAGGAGGGCGCTACAATTCTCGTGCCATGAGACATGACGCAGTTAACATCCCGCCGGCGCTCGAAGCGAGGAAGATAAGCCTCCACTACAAAAGCAGCGGACGCGGGATCTCGGAGGTGAGTCTCTCCGTCGCCCCCGGCGAGGTGTACGGTCTCATGGGACCGAATGGCTCGGGTAAGAGCACGCTCCTGCGCGTCCTCTCCACGGCCATCGCTCCCGACTCCGGCGGTTTCCGTGTTGGCGGGATGGACGGCCTTACCGAGAAGCGGAAGGCCCGAGCCCGCCTAGGTCTGATGGTCGACCATCCGACGCACTACGACGATCTCACGGGAAGGGCGAACGCATACTTCTTCGCCCGCGCCTACGGGATGGATGAGTCCAAAGCCGAGGGTACGCTCGCGGAGCTTTTCGACTACTTCGACCTCGCAGAGTACGCGAACGACAAGGTCAAGACCTACTCGTACGGCATGGGCAAGAAGCTCGCGCTGATCGAGGCGATGGCGCACGGGCCCGAGGTGCTGCTGTTGGACGAGCCCTCGCTCGGGCTCGACTACCCCTCGCAGCTCGCTTACCAGAACAGGATCAGGGACCTCGCCGGCTCGGGCGTCACGGTCCTGCTCGCGAGCAACCAGGTCGATGAGGTCGAGTCTTTGTGCGACAGGGCAGCCTTTTTGCACCGCGGCAAGGTCGTCGCCGAGGGAACGCCAGAGGACCTCATCTCCCGCGTCGAGGGTGTCAGGCGCATCGTGGCTAGGTTGCGCAATCCCGTGGAGTACGGCTCCGTGGCCGAGGTCGGCGGTGTAGAGCGCGTCGTCCCTGAGGGGCGGGATCTCATCATCCACTGCGAGAAACGTCCCGGCATAGTCGCCGACGTCGTGGCCGGCATCGTCCGCTCGGGCGGGGACATCGTGAATTTATCTGTACAGAGGCCCAATCTGGAGGACGTGTTCGTAAAGCTGACCGGGGAGGCCTTGCGGGATGAGGTTTGATCTCCCCGACGCCTACTGGAAGAAAGACGTCGCGCTGTTCTTCTCCAGGAGGTTCGCGCTAATACTGAAGGTGCTCTACCCCATGGCCATAATCGTGCCCGTCGCGGCGAGCGGCATGCCGGCGAAGTATGCGGCGGCCGTCATAGGCATCGTCGCGGTGATGGCGGGGACCTTCGGTGCCGGTGAGAGCCTGACCATAGACCTGAACGACGGCATCCTGGCGCGCGTCGCCCTGACCCCGCTCTCACCGTACAGGATCGTCTTCGAGGTCCTCGTAGTCAACGCCGTCCTCGACCTGGTGCAGCTACTGCCGGCGCTCCTGATCGTCTATCTGCTGCACCCTGTATCCCTCGTGTGGATACTCGCGGCCACCCTTGCCGTCTTCGCGACGCTCGTCACCGCGAACTGCATCGGGATCTTTATCGCCAACTTCACTTCATCGCCCGCTGATGTGCTGTTGTATGCGACAGCCATCTTGTTCCCCCTGATCTACCTTTCAGGTTTCTTCCGCAACCAGCATCCTACGGGTATTCGCCAGACGCTCCGGGACTTCGTCCCCTTCTCCTACACGGATGACGCCCTGAAGACGGTCTTCGGCCTGAGTACGGGCACGACCCCGCTCGAGGTCCTCATCTACCCAACCATAATCTGCGCCGTCCTCGCCGGCGCCGTTTGCCTCACCGCCCCACGACTCCTCTCCCAGCGTCTGTAGCGCCAGCGTTCGTCGACGAAGGGACGCCGCAGGACTCTCGAAAGGGCGTGCGCCTGCCGGGGTCGGCGAGGTCGAACCGTGACGGTGGCCGTATTCCAGGCGGTTTACCGTGGCGTGCTCCACTCCGGTAGGGGTTCCCCATTTGACACGGTTTTCCGTTATGATAAGAAGTATATGCTTCGGTAATGCCTTAGGGAAGGGTGTGAGAAGTCATGAATGATAGTCTTCGTCGGTACGGGATCTGGGTCGTCGTCGCCCTCGTTGGGGCGCTCTGCTGGGGGATGCTGGCCCTAGCACGAGGGGAGACGATCAACGCCGGATGGCTGCTCTTTGCGGCACTGGCATCTTACGCCATCGCCTACCGGTTCTACGCGCGCTTTATCCGGGATAGGGTATTGGGAGCCGACGATTCACGGGCGACGCCCGGGGAGCGGCTCAACAACGGTCGGGATTTCGAACCGATGGACCGGAGGGTGCTCTTCGGGCACCACTTCGCGGCGATAGCCGGGGCGGGTCCGCTCGTCGGGCCGGTCCTGGCGGCCCAGATGGGCTTCTTGCCAGGCACGATCTGGATCATTGTCGGCGTCATCCTCGCCGGCGCCGTGCAGGACATGACAACGCTCTTCTTCTCCATGCGACGGGATGGTAAGTCCCTCGGGCAGATGGCGAGGGAGGAGATCGGACCCGTAGGAGGGGCGGCGGCGCTCATCGCCGTACTCTCGATCATGGTGATCCTGCTCGCCGTCCTCGCCCTCGTCGTGGTCAACGCCTTGGCAGCTTCCCCATGGGGCTCATTCTCGCTCGCGATGACCATCCCCATCGCCGTGCTGATGGGAGTTTATCTGCGCTTCTTGCGTCCCGGACGGGTACTCGAGGTCACGATCATCGGCGTGGCGCTCCTGATACTCGCCATCATCGGGGGAGGTTGGATCGCCGAGAGCTCCCCCTACGCCGCGGCGTGGACGTTCACCCCGAACCAGCTCACCCTGGCCCTTATAGTCTACGGCTTCGTGGCCTCGGTCTTGCCTGTGTGGGTACTTCTGGCCCCACGCGACTATCTCTCGACCTTCATGAAGATCGGGACCATAGCCCTGCTCGCCATCGGGATAGCGATCACGCTCCCCCCGATGCACATGCCCCGCTTCACGGAGTTCGCCTTCAACGGTCAGGGGCCGGTCTTCGCCGGCTCGCTGTTCCCGTTCGTGTTCATAATCATCGCATGTGGGGCGCTCTCGGGCTTCCACTCGCTCGTCGCGTCGGGAACCACGCCCAAGCTGATCCAGAAAGAGTCGCAGGTGCGCCCGATCGGCTACGGCGCAATGCTCACTGAGTCTTTTGTTGCGGTGATGGCGATGATCGCGGCGACAACTCTCGATCCCGGCGTGTACTTCGCGATGAACGCCAACCCGGCGCTCCTCGGGGATACTGTCCAGTCGGCCTCCCAGGCCGTCAACAGTTTCGGCTTCTCCGTGAGCCCCGATACGCTCCAGAGCACGGCCAACGCCGTCGGTGAGGAGTCCATCGTCGGCAGGACCGGCGGCGCGCCGACGCTCGCTGTCGGGATTTCCGCGATCTTCGCCGGGGTTACCGGCATCTTCGGCGCAGCACTGCAGGCGTTCTGGTACCACTTCGCCATCATGTTCGAAGCCCTGTTCATCCTGACGACCGTGGACGCGGGAACGCGGGTCGGGCGGTTCATGATCCAGGACCTCGTAGGCAACGTCTGGAGGCCCTTCGCCCGCACCTCCTGGTTGCCGGGCAACATCATAGCCAGCGCCCTCATAGTCGCCGGCTGGGGCTATTTCCTCTGGGCCGGCGTGAACGATCCATTGGGGGGCATCAACCAGCTCTTCCCCCTGTTCGGCATCGCGAACCAGCTCCTGGCGGCCGTCGCCCTGACAGTCGGTACCACCATCCTCATAAAGATGGGCAAGCTTCGCTACGCTTGGGTTACGGCGTTGCCACTCGCGTGGGACGCGGCCGTGACGCTCACAGCGAGCTGGCAGAAGATCTTCTCCACCGACCCCGCCATCGGCTTCTTCGCCCAGAGAGCGGCGGCCCAGCAGTCTATACAGGCCGGCAAGCTGAACGACACCATGGCAGCATTGGGCGCCGCGAGCGTCGATGACGCGCGTCAGATCCTGGTGAACACGACGGTGGACGGGGTGCTCTCCATATTGTTCGCGGTCATGATCATCATCGTGATCGCGGACGCAGCCCGCGTATGGTTCGGCATCGTAGGCGGCAGCAAGGAGCCGGAGATGAGCGAGGTTCCCTGGCAGGAATCCCACCTCGACTCGGAAGGCAACGAGATAGAACGCGAACCCGTGGGGGCCAGATAGGGAAGGATGAAGGAGCACCTTCGCGCCATCTGGGAGTATCTGAAGGAGATCTCCGGCGATAACGCGTACGACCGCTACCTGGCGGTCCACGCCGCCACACATCCCGGCAAAAAGGCCATGAGCCGGGGCGAGTTCTACCGCTGGCGCCAGGATGAGAAATACAACACCCCTGGCAGCCGATGTCCGTGATGACGCCTTGTCGGCCGGTCGGCCGGCAAGGCGAATCAGGCGTCAGGCCACAGACTTCAGCCGTCAGCAAAGAGCTGATACCTGAGGCCTGTAGCCTGACACCTCTTTAGCCGCTCCGCTTGAGCTTCCCGGTCCGCTTGGCGTAGCTCTCACCGAGGTGGAAGACGAGTAGTCCCATCGGCACGAAGACCGCGCCCATTATGAGGAGCGGCCAGATGCTGTCCCACAGTTGCGGGAGACCGACGCCGCCCTGAAGCGCCGCGCGGGATCCTTCGAGCGCGTACGTTACCGGCGAGAACTGTGCTATCACCTGCATCCATTCGGGGAGCACCTTGATGGGGTAGTAGACGCCCGAGACGAGGAGCAATAGGGCCGAGATGATGTACGTCACCTGCTGGCCCTTCTCCGGGGAAAGCAGCGGCATTACGGCGGCGACCACCCCGAAACCAACCAGCGAGATGCTGCACACGGCGAGGACGACCAGGGCGGCCCAGAAGTTGGCCTTCGAGAGCTCGAGATCGAACGCGAGCATGGCGACACCGAGAACGACCGCGGTGCGGATGATGCCGTAAACGACGGCGTAAACGCCCATTCCGAGAAGGTGGGTGATCCGGCTCGTCGGGCTCATGAACGTGTACTCAATGGTTCCCTCCCATCGCTCCCACTGCACTGTCTCGGAGAGCACGTCGAAGATCATCGACAGGTAGCTCCAGATTAGCGCGCCGATCAGCAAGAAGGTCATGAGGTACGGGACGTCTATCCCCTCACCGCCACGGACTAGCCCGGCCCCCGCCCCTATGAAGGTGATGGACATGGCGTTGACGGTGGTGAACGTCAACCACACCAGCTCCCACATAAAGTAGCGTTTGGTCAAGAAGTAATTTCGTTGCACGTAACCCCAGACGGCCACTATCTCAGTAAGCCAGAGGGGCTTTACGGTGCCTCTCATCTCTCTACTCCTCCTCCGCGCTTGCTTCCTCGAGGGAGTAGCCCGTCGCGGCCATGAACGTCTCCTCCATCGTGGGCACCCTCCCGTTCGTGGCGAAGGTGCGCTTGAGCTCTTCGGACTCATCGAGGGCGAGTATCTTCCCGTCCATCATGATGCCGACGCGGTCGCATAGTTCCTCGGCCTCGCCCATGTCGTGGGTGCACAGCAGTATCGAAGAGTCATAGGCGTCGCGTATCCTGCGGATGAACGCCTGAACGTCTTTCTTGCTCCTCGGGTCGAGGCCCGTCGTCGGCTCGTCGAGGAGCATAAGTACGGGGCTCGTGAGCAGCGCCCGTGCCAGCGCGATCTTCTGCTGCATCCCACGGCTCAAGTGCTCCATCGGTTCGGTGGCGCGCTTGCGGGCGAATCCTATGTTCTCGAGGATCTCCTTTATCCTCGGTCGCGCCTCGGCGCTGGTCACCCCGTAGAGCTTGGCCCCGTAGAGCAGATTCTCCATCGCCGAAAGCTTCTTGAAGAAGCTGGCCTCGACGCTGACCCGGTTCATGCTGCGCTGTACCTGCTTGGGGTGGCGTGTGGCGTCGATACCGAAGACCTCGACCTCTCCGCTGTCAGGGAGGACGAGCGTGGAGATAACACGCACAAGCGTGCTCTTCCCGCTCCCGTTAGGCCCGAGGATGCCGACGACCTCCCCTTTCCCGACCGAGAGCGAGACCGAGTCGAGGGCGCGTACCACCTCCCCCCGCCTCTTCTTGAAACGCTTCTCTACCGCCCTCAACTTAAGAGCCTTCACAAGAACCTCCTAAAGAAATTCCGCCTGAGGGCGCCCGCACTACAGGCGCCCCCTGGCCTCCAACCTCTCCCAGACAACGCGCCAGGTCTCCTCACGCTCGGCGGCCACCGCCAGATCGAAGAGCCTGCGTGCCACCCTACCCCGTAGGGAGGGCTGTCCTGGGGACCGTGCGTATCGCCGGCGCTCGGCCCTCCGCTCGGCGAACTCCTGCTCGCGGGCCATCCGGTCCTGTGCCAACATGTAGTGCAAGTCGTTCAACATGACTTTCGGTCTCCTCTACTCTCGTCTCTTGGTCGCGCCCTGGACGGGCCGATACAGTCCGTATCGGGATCGGAGTCGGAGACCATCGCCAGCTCTTATGGAGCAAAGCTATAGGCCCCCGGTCCGCTCGGTCCGGAGGCCTCTTCTGAGAAGTTTGGTCGAGCTAGAAGCTCACGTTCTCATCGCGACCTCGCGGACCTCGGGACGCACCTCTCCCCCGAACACCGGAATCCCTATGTTCGTGAGACGGATGTGCATCAACCTTTGAGTCCTTTGCGCGACAACAACATCGCTAGCACTCTACCCTCCCACCGAGAACTTGTCAACGAACTCAAATAGTTTTGCAAGCTAGTCAGCATTTCAGCTGGTCAGCTTGTAGCGCGTGCCGGCTGTTGGTTGGTGCCGACGAGACCTGAGAGAATAGAGGTCCTGATGCGAATGATGATTTTGGAGAAGGTTTTCTAATGACCGAGATGAAAGCAACACCAGAGGAACAGATCGCCCACGTTACGGTGCGCGCCGAAGCGAATTTCTTGACTCCCCTAGTCTCCTTCGTGGGGCACACGGCGGAAAGGCTCGGACTCGGAGGAAAGGAAGCCGGGCATCTGAAGCAGGCTGTTGAGAAGGTTTGTCGGAACGTCATCGAGAACGCATTCGGGCCGGACGATGACGGGCGCTACGACGTTCACGTACTCAGGCGGCCAGGCAAGCTCGTCCTTGCGGTCGAAGATCAGGGGCTGCCTTTCGACTACACTCCCCTGCGGGACGCCGAGGACCATGCCCTGGTGGAGACGTTGCACGGGTCCTTCGCCGACGAAGTCCGCTTCGTGAACCTCGGGCGGCGGGGTAATCGGGTGGAGCTTGTCAAGCACCTGCCACACGCCGACGTCAGAGAGCACCTGACTGAGGACGAGCACCACGCGACCCTGAACGCGCCCGCCGCGCCCAAGGACGTACCGATCGAGATTCGCATGATGCGTCCTGAGGAATCCTTCGAGCTTTCGCGTTGCGTCTACCGCTCCTACGGATATAGCTACGACTGGGACTACATCTACTATCCTGAGAGAATCAGGGAGCTGCAGGAGAAAGGTCTTATGCGCTCCTGCGTCGCGGTAACGCCGGAGGGCGAGTTCGTGGGTCATCTGGCCATCACACTCGAACATCCTGACTCACCTGTGGGAGAGTCAGGCCAGGCGGTCGTGGACCCGCGGTTTCGTGGGCACCATCTCTTCCCGAAAATGAAGACTTTCATGGCAGAGTGGGCCGCTGACGCCGGCATGTACGGACTCTACAGCGAGGCGACCGCCGTCCATCCTTACAGCCAGAGGGGCAACCTTCATCTCGGCGCGAGGGAGACGGGGTTCTTGCTTGGCTATATCCCGGCCTCCGTCTCCTACAAGCAGATCGGCGAGGAAAGAGAGGGTCGTCGCGGGTCCGTCGCCCTGTTCTACATGCGCGTCAAGGACGAACCGGAGCGTGAGATCTACCCCCCCACGCCTTATCTGGAAGAGGTCAGACGCGTCGTCGAGCACAACGGATTGCGGCGTGTGATCGGCGAGGTTCCCGATCCTGCGCTACAGCCTTCCCGGTTGAGCGTCGAGGCGCGTCAAGACCACAACCTCGCCTTCGTGCGGGTCGAGGAACCTGGGGCTGACCTGGAGGAGCTGGTCAAGGGCCATTTGCGAGATCTCAGCCTGCACCGCATGGACTGTGTCTACGTGGATCTTCCTCTCTCCCATCCCGCGACGCCGACCGCCGCGGCCGGGCTGAAGGACCTCGGGGTGTTCTTCGGTGGGATCATCCCCGAAGCCCACCCGGGAGGAGGAGATGTGCTACGTCTGCAGTACCTGAACAACGTCGAGATCCAGGCCGGCGACGTTAGCACCGCCTCGGACTTCGGAGAGGAGCTCCTGAACCGGATCTTTCGGCAGAACACCCTTCCGTAAGCCTACAGGCGCTTGGCCTGCGGAGTGGGATCAGATGACCCTGAGGTCCAATTCGCTTGAGATCTCGATGCTCCCCTTGACCGAAGCCGCCACCGGACAGCTATCCTCGTAGACCTCGAGGACCTTCTCTATAGTCTCGCGGTCCCGCCCATCCGCGGTGAGATGGAAGACCTGTTTGATCCTCTTGATCACGAGCACTTTGCGCTCGACCTCGATCTCTCCGACCGTCTCTGCGTAGAGGTTCTCGAACGATACCTGACGCGCTGCCAGCGCGCCCGAAAAGGTGCCGAGCAGTCAGCCACCCGTAGCAGCGACCACGTAATCGAGCGTGGTGTCGTAGGGTTCTACGTTCTCCGGTGAGACGCTGTAGTGCTCGGCGACCTCGCTGTGGACGCCGAACAGTATTGGATCTTCCTGAACCGGGAGATACGCGCGGCGGATCTTACCCTCCACCGGCTCCACCTTCACCTTCGAGACGTACTTTACTTCAGGCACGCTCTTCTCCTCTCAGCTGTGAGCCCGCAGTATACAGGCGTCGGTCCCGCTTTATTGCGCTCCGGGCGGTGCCCGTCCACCGCGCAGGGAGGCGAAGATTCCCCAGAGGCTCACAAGGGCCCAGGTGCCTTCCAGGAGTAGGAAGCCGAGTTGCCTATCTACGAGGGCCACCACCGTAAGCACGGCCGAGCCCAAAAAGTTGGCTACCGAATACCAGAGGTTGGAGGGACGTATCCAGCCGAACAGGTTGGTGGCAAAGGCGCCGAGGATGGCCAGCGCACCGAGAACCGAGATCATCTGCAGCACGGACGGGTGCCTTTCGAAGCTCTATCTGGCCAGCGCGTGGTACTCCTCGTTGGGGATCATGCCGCAAGCCAGCGACATACGGTTGGTGAAGTTATACATGCTGGCGATCTCGATAACGACTCAGTAGTACAAACCTCTTCGTAGCTTAAGAGGTCTCCGAGCACGATCTCAGTAGTGCCGTCAGCGTGAGCAAGGACCTCCAAATGGAACGACCTGTAGAGGTTGTGGCGCTGCTCGGGTGTAAGCGAGTCAAGAGCCTCCTCTGAGGCACCGGCGTAGCTTTCGAGCACGGCATCCTTGTCTCGCTCCAGTTGGGCTATCTCCTCCTCGTAGTGACGCAATCTCCCCAGTTCCGCCTGTGCAAGTTCACGCAGTTCGTCTAACTCGGCGAGGCGGGCCT
>Ga0126304_10001431_pt1 | contig 11196 bp, 15 predicted proteins | sample Plot25_FD_92538 | JGI IMG/M metagenome (GOLD analysis project Ga0126304, IMG submission 92538) | Serpentine soil microbial communities from UC McLaughlin Reserve, CA, USA - Plot25 | ecosystem: Environmental > Terrestrial > Soil > Grasslands | place: USA: UC McLaughlin Reserve, Lake County... | reverse complement strand
GTGGTCTTCGAGTTCGTCGGCGAAAAGGTCGGTGTCGTTAAGGTCTTCGATGACTTCGAGGGTGTTCAATTCGTTGGTATTCATGTTCTTTCGCAGCTCCTTTAAGCTTTTGGGTTAGTTGCCGGTTTATTCGCTGGGCGGAGACGTGTTTTAAGAGCCTCCGCAGAATTTCGTTGAGAACGATTTCCCGTCAGACTAGTTCGCTACATCATCACCGGGGAGGGGCTCGTCGGTGACGCCGGTGCAGACGGTGGAGAAGGTGCAGAGGCAAACGCACGACATCGTGCTGATACAGCCGAGAGTGGAGACGCCGACGGCGTGACTGTAGTGGTCTTCGAGTTCGTCGGCGAAAAGGTCGGTGTCGTTAAGGTCTTCGATGACTTCGAGGGTGTTCAATTCGTTGGTATTCATGTTCTTTCGTGGCTCCTTCAAGCTTTAGAGGTCGTGGTTGACAGGCTGAAGAAATCGACCCCGGCATACTCTGTCAGTATGCCGGGGTCGGCTGCCGCAACTCTAAGCGGCGATCTCGATTTCGATGGAAACCGGTGCATCTCCGAAAACGTCGCTGCCGGTACAGATGACACAACAACGACAGGTGCAGGTCAGCGACGTAAGCTGATTCGCGCGGTTGAAACCCGCCTCGAATTCGGCGGCGAACAAGTCCGTCTCGTTCAACCCCTCCAAAGCTTCTAGCATGACCAGCGACATGAGATTTCTTTCCTCGGTTACTATTCTTTGAAAGTTGCTTCCGGGCACACTTCCAGCGGTCAGACACACTTTCGGCGTGCCTTCTAACACTGCTTGACGACATCTTGTGACGCTGAACTTTATGCTGGCGTCTGGGAGGCGTTCGTGAGTGCCTTCCACACAGTTTTTATTGCGTGACGGTTGAGAACTTCTACGCGTTACTTGAGCCGTTAGGAAGATGGTAGCCCATAAAGGAATTGAACCTCTCTCTCCGGCTTGAGTTGCCGGCGTCCTAAGCCGCTAGACGAATGGGCATTAAATTTTCAAATCACCGGCCTGACCGTTTCCTTACATCCACCACGGCAACTACTTTTCACGTTCGAGCAGGTCAAAGATCACTTCGGCCAATTCCGCCAGGGGTTTCGGCTTGCGAAGGAAGACATCGGCTCCGGATTTCAAAGCCTCTGCTTCGATTTCGACCGATTCGCAGCCCGTCAGGATGACGCAGCGGGTCGATGGCGAACTCTCTCTGATCCTTTGTACAAGCTTGAGACCGTCGAGGTTATCGGTTCCGGCGAGTCGTAGATCAACGATGGCTGCCGCATAATTTTGCGTTTTCAGAAGCTCGGAAGCCTCTTCCATCCGCTGAACGCAATCTACTTGAAAGCCGCGCAAGGTGAAGTACTCTTCTAATGCGAAACAGATGTTACTTTCATCATCCACTATTAATAAACTTTGCATACAATTCACTCGCAATGGCCGTGCCAGGGACGAATTATGTTTTTCCATTCAATATTAAAAGGAAGATCCGTAACAGGGTGACCAAGAACGGGGCCGAGGAGAACAATTTTTCTGAAATTTAGAAATCCAGTCTGAAACTCAGATAAATTTCTAGACTGTGGTCGTTGCGCTCTGGAACTTCTTGATCTTCTGGTAGAGAGAACTTCTGGGGATGCCGAGCCGGAGGGCAGCCTGTTCGACGTTGCCCTGCTCCTCGCCGAGCGTCTGCTCGATGTACCATTGTTCGAGTTCCAGAAGCGTCATGTGCGAGCCGGGAAGCGCTGCGCCGCCGCCCGCCTGCGAGTTGCTGTCGAAGTAGAGATCGCCTGGAAGCAACGTGAGGTGATCGGTCAGGAGCAGTGCGCGTTCGAGCACGTTGCGCAGTTCGCGTATGTTGCCGGGCCAGGAGTAGGACTGGAGCATCCTCTCGGCTTCGGGCGAGAGGGTGGCGTTACTGCGTCCGGGGTCGTGGGCGATTCTTTCCAGAAGGTGACGCGCGAGCATCGGGATGTCTTCGGCGCGATCCCGGAGGGCGGGGACGTTGAGGGGAATAGTGCTGATGCGGAAGTAGAGGTCACTTCGGAACTTCTTCTCCTGCATGAGGAGCTTGAGGTCTTGGCTGGTGGCGGCAATGAGATGTATGTCAACCAGCCGGTCGCGCACGCCTCCCAGACGGCGAAACTTTTTCTCTTCAAGTACCTTGAGCAGTTTCGGTTGGACTTGCGGGTGCACGTCGCCTATCTCGTCCAGGAACACCGTGCCGCGATGCGCGATCTCGAAGAGGCCGGGCTTGTCTTTCACCGCGCCGGTGAAAGCTCCCTTCTCGTGCCCGAAGATTTCCGTCTCCAGAAGCTCCTGCGGCAGCGCCGCGCAGCTCAAATCGACGAAGGCTTCGTCGGCGCGCGAGCCGTTCTGGTGCAGCCAGTTCGCCAGCACGCCTTTGCCCGTGCCGGTCGGACCTTGAATCAACAGCGGGCTCTCCGTCGTTAACAATCTTCCGGACTGCCTCTCCAGCTCGCGTATCGCCGCGCTCGTGCCGATGAAGGGGTTGATGGTCTGCCTCGCGCGCAGGGATTTATCGACCAACTGCTTCTGCCGGTTGCGCTGGTTCTCCAGAAGGCGCTGCAACATGATGAGCAGCGCCGGAAGTTCTATCGGCTTGGTGAAGAATTGCTCGGCTCCCTCCTTGATGGCACGCACCGCCAAGTCAATCGAGCCGTGGCCTGTGAGCACGACCAAGGGGATGCCCGCGTCAATCGCCTTGAGGCGTGGCAGGAGGTCGAGCGCAGTTCCGTCCGGCAGCTTGTAGTCGATGATGGCGGCATCGGGATGGAAAGACTGAAATAACTCCTGAGCCTGGGCGCAACAGTTGGCCTCCGCAACCTCGAAGCCGTGCGTTTCGAGGAAGTCGCGCATCCCGAAACTAATCCCCTCGTCGTCATCGATCAGCAGAATCTTATTTCTCGGCATTTGAAGACTCCTCACTCATTGAAGGGGCTACGGCAAGAGGAATTCTGACAGTCATGCAAGCGCCGTCCTCCGGCCTGTTGTGCGCGAAGATTTGGCCGCCGTGCTCCTCAACGATTCTCTGCGCTATCGCCAGTCCGAGGCCGGTTCCGCCCCGCCGCCGCGTAAAGAACGGCTCGAACATCAAAGGAATGTCCTCCTCCATTAAACCCGGCCCCGAATCCTCGACGCTGCAATCTATCCAGCGCTTCTGATCTGCCCCTGCGTCCTCCGAAACGCGCACGACGACGGTGCTCTGCGGCGGCGAGAACGAGATGGCGTTCTTGAGCAGATTCGTGAAGACGAGCGGAAGGCGTCTTTTGTTGAGCAGCAAAGTCGGCAACCCTTCGGAGATGCGGCATTCGATCCTGACCTGCGAGGCGTCCGCCAGAGGGCGGCAGGAGCTTACACATTCTTCCAGAATCTTTGCGATGGAGCCTTCGAGAAACTCCTGCTGGTATGGTTGGGCATAGGTCAGCAGTTCCTCCATGAGCACGTTCATGCGATCCAACTCCGCCCGCAGCCGTGTCGTGTAACGCTCGTACTCGATGCGCTTGTCGAAGCGTGCCTCGAAAGCGTCGAGCGCCGACGAGATGGCGAACAGAGGGTTGCGCACCTCGTGCGCGACGCTCGACACCAGACGCCCCAGCACCGACATCACTTCACTTCGACGCAGCGCCGCCTCCATCTCGATCCGCTCCGTGATGTCGCGCACGATCATCGTGAAGCCGCGCAGGTGGCCCTGCGCGTCGCGGATGGCCGTAGTCACGCTGCTGGCCTGAAAGCGCGTCCCGTCCTTCCGCACGTGCCAGCACTCGCTCTCCTCGCGCCCCTCCGCCAGACTCCTTCTCAAGAGTTGCGCGGGCGCGTCGTCACGCACGTCTTCGGGGGTGAAAATTATCGTGAAGGGCTTGTCGATGACTTCGGCGACCGTGTAGCCGAAGATGTGCTCGACGCCGAGACCGCCATCGATGATGTGACCCGCCTCGTTGATGATAAAGATGGCGTAGTCTCTGACGTTCTCAACGAGAAGGAGGTAGCGCTGTTCGCTCTGGTGTAGAGTCTGGCGGTCTCCCGCGGCTTCCTGTGCACTCTTCTCGGAGTCTCGTCCAGACGACCGTATCCTATCGTTGAGCGCGCTAATGACGTACCCTTCGACTAGAAACAGCCCCATCCGCGTCAGGTCGGCTGTGCCCATGACGGTGAGATGACCGGACAGCGTGAAGATAAGGATTGTGAACAGCAGGCTCAAACCGGCGGCCGCCATGCCCGGCCAGAAGCCGCCGTACCATGCGCTGATCATCACGGCCAGCAGAAAGATCAGAAAAGGGAGTTCCAGACCTATCGCCAGCGACATGATTTTATACTCCTTCTTCTTTGTCGCCTGATTTCCCGCCGCATGCTTCAAGGCTTGATGGTCACCTTGATGACGCCTTCCGCAAGCTTACCGAAAAGGTCATACGCCTCCTTGATTTCATCGAGCGGGAAGGTATGCGTCAGCAACGGCGTCAGATCGACCCGACCGTGCCTGACCACCTCCATCAGTCGCCGCATCCGCTCCTTGCCGCCGGGGCACAAAGTAGTGACGATGCGGTAATCGCCCAAGCCCGCCGCGAACGCTTCATAAGGAATCTGCACCTTGCCCGAATAGACGCCGAGGCTCGAAAGCGTCCCGCCCGGTCGCAGGCTGCGCAGCGCCGACTCGAAAGTCTCCTGCGTGCCGAGCGCCTCAATCGCCGCGTCGGCGCCTCCGCCGGTCAACTTCTTCACCTCCGCGACCACATCCGCTTCGCGGTAATCAAGCGTCACGTCCGCGCCCATCGTGCGCGCCATCTCAAGGCGATTGCGGTCTCCGTCAACCGCGATGATGAGGGACGCGCCCGACAGCTTCGCCCCCGGCGGTGGCGCACAATCCGATGGGCCCCTGCGCGAAGACGACCACGGCGTCGCCGATCTTGATCCGCGCAGACTCCGCGCCGCTGAAGCCGGTCGAGGCGATGTCGGCGAGGAGGACGACCTGCTCGTCGGGAATCCTTGCGAGGTTGGCCTGCGCGTGCGGCACGAGCAGATACTCGGCCTGCGCGCCGTTGATCGTGTTACCGAAGCGCCAGCCGCCCAGGGCCTCGTAGCCTTCGCCATGACCGCACTGCGAAAGCTGTCCCGACTAGACACGCGCGACACTGGCCGCAGGGCGTGATCGCGCCCACGAGCACGCGGTCGCCGACCTTGTAGCCGGTGACTCCGGGCCGAGTTCTTCAATCACTCCCACCGGCTCGTGACCGATGACGAGGCCGCTTTTGACCGGATACTCGCCGCGCACGATGTGCAGGTCTGTGCCGCAAATGGTCGTCAGCGTGACGCGAATGACGGCCTCGCCGACTCCCGCGCGCGGGCGTTCGACTTCCTCGACGCGGATGTCGTTCACGCCGTGGAAAACGGTGGCGCGCATCTTTGCCATCTCATGCCCTCCAGGTGTGCGCGTTACGCGCGTACTCTGCTTTCACCACCCCGTAGCATTCGCAGGCGGTCGCCTCAAGCCTGCTGCGGTCGAGGACGGTCACCTGCCCGCGTGTGTAGCGAATCATCTTCTCCTTTTGAAGGAGACCGGCGGCCCTCGTCACCACGGAGCGGGTCACGCCGAGCATCATCGCCAGGAACTCGTGCTTCATCTCGAACACGTCACCCGGCGCGTGGTCGTGCGTCATCAAAAGCCAGCGCGAGAGGCGTTTATCCACCGCGTGCGAGCTGACGCAGGCCGCCGATTGAGAGACCTGTGTGAAGAGCGCGTGGGCGTAGCGTCGCAGGACGTTCGGGAGCGCGCCGCCCCGCCCGAGTTCTTCCCGCAGCGCGACGGCCTTCATGCGCATGGCGCTGCCCGGTAACTGTATGAGCGCGCGGGTCGTGGCCGTCCTCACCCCGAGCGCCAACGCGACGCCCAACATCCCTTCGTTACCGATGACGCCTATCTCTCTCACAGTCCCGTCGTCCATGACGACCAGAAGCGAGATGAGTCCGTCGTCGGGGAAGTAGACGTGCCTGATTGGCTCTCCGCCTTCGTAGAGGACTTCCATGAACGGCAGGGGGACGGATTCGAGGTGGGGGAGCAGACACCTGTACTCTTCGCTCGGCAGGGCGGCTAGAAGGTGATTACGGATTGGGGGTGGTCGAGACTTATTGGGCACTTGGCGGTATCTCCTTGACTGTCACCCGTCTTGAAACCAGCAGACGGCACAAGGAGATGTTTCGCTTTCAAGTCCTGATGTCGAGAGTTGAATCCTTAAAGAACAGGTACCGTAAATATACTCGATCCGAGCCGGCGCGTCCGTGCTACAGCACACATATAGAGCGTATAATCCCGAGAGTGAGCAATGAAAAGAGATCCGTTGTGGCCGAGCGTGCGGTTGAGCCGACGGGGAATCGGCTGCTGGCCCGGCTACCCCCGGAGGAGTATGAGCGCCTCCGTCCTCACCTGAGGCACGTCTCCTTCGCGCTCGGCGAGGTCATCTACGAATCCGGCGGGCGGCAGAGCTACATCTACTTCCCCGTGACCGCCATCATCTCTCTGCTCTACCAGATGGAGAACGGCTCGTCGGCCGAGATGGGCGTGGCGGGCAACGATGGGCTGGTCGGCGTCGCACTCTACATGGGCGGCGACTCGGTGCCCAACCGCGCCGTCGTGCAGAGCGCCGGCGCGGCCCTCAGGATGAAGACGAAGGTGTTGCAGGACGAGTTCGCGCGGGGCGGCACGTTCCAGCGCCTGCTCCTGCGCTACACGCAGGCGCTGATGACTCAGATGTCACAGACAGCCGTCTGCAACCGCCTCCACACGATAGAGCAGCAACTCTGCCGCTGGCTGCTGCTTAGTCACGACCGTCTGGACTCGGACGAGCTTGTGATGACGCAGGAGCTAATCGCCAACATGCTCGGCGTGCGCCGCGAAGGCGTCACACACGCGGCGGGGCGGCTGCAAGAACAAGGGCTCATCTCCTACGTGCGCGGCCGCATCACTATTCTCGACCGGCGCGGCCTCGAAGCGGCGGTCTGCGAGTGTTACAGGGTGGTCAGAGACGAGTACGAACGCCTGCTCGGCTGAGGGATGCGTTGCAAAAATTATTTTCAAGCGCGAATGTTCATCGAGTACATTTTGCTATGCGGCGACCCCGAACAGCGAGGCGACGAACGTCGCCTGACCTCGTGCGTCACTCCCGGCTAACCTTTTGACCTGCCCTTTGCGTATCATGTTTATCGATTCAATACCTTCGAGTGTTCGCTCCGCCGTGTGAAAGCTCTTGAAGCATTGCGAAGCCCGCACCTTCTTTTTGATGAAGCGGTGGTCTTGCTCGATCACATTATTCAGGTATTTCACGCGCCGCAGCTTGCAGTCCTGCGGCACAACCTGCTCCGCCTGTGAAGTGGTGGTGACTGTTCAGGTACCGGACTAATCGGCGACATCTAAAGTATATAGAACCTCCATCGCCGCGCTACGTTCCCCTCCTATCTTGCGCCCTGCCATCAGCTCTTCTATCTCGCTTTTGAGCACAGCACGGTGATTAACGAGCGTTACTTCCTCAGTCTCTACTCTCAGGGCGCTCGCGCCGTGCTCCGCTACATCGAGCAACTCGAAAGTAGGATCGCCGACGCTGAGGCGCGCGTCGAACGCTGTCAGCAGTCACTCATCACACGCCTCTCCAAAGAACTCGCCCGAACCAAGGCGACGCTAGCCAGAAAGACGGCCCATCTCGTCGAACAGCAACAGCTCAACCACCGGCTCCGCGCCCGCATCCGCGAACTCGAGCGTGAGGTAGAGCGCGGCGGTGCCCCGGTCATGCGAGACTCTCATAACTCCGGCTTGCCGCCGTCACTCGACCCGCCCTGGAAGAAGGTCCCGCGCACCGGGAGCCTCCGAACGAAGTCCGGGCTCAAGGTCGGCGGTCAGCCCGGCCACCGCGGCGCCACCCTTAGGCATACCCACCGCCCGGACCATGTCATCACCCACGCCGCGACCTCCTGCCCGGGCTGCGGCTGTGTGCTCCGCGATACGGACGCCGTCAGTTCCGAGCGCCGTCAGGTCTTCGACCTCCCCGAAGTGCGCCTCTCAGTCACAGAGCACCGCGCCGTGACACGCCGCTGCCCGCAGTGCGGCGCCGAGGCTAAGGCCGCGTTCCCGGCCGGCGTGCGCGCGCCGGTACAGTACGGCCCCCGCGTCCTGGCGCGCTCGGCCTACTTCCGCCTCTACCAACTCCTCCCCTCCGGCCGCACCGCCGAGGCGATGCGCGACCTCTTCGGCTGCCCCGTCTCGCCGGCCACGGTCGAGCGCGCCGGGCGCGTCTTCTCAGGAAAGCTGGTGCGGAGCGAGCAGCGGATCAAGGCTGCCATCCGTGACTCCCCCGTCGTCGGGGCCGACGAGACCGGGCTGCGGGTGGCCGGTCGAGGCGGCTGGATCCATGTCGCCAGGACTGAGGAGCTGACCCACTTCGCTTATGACTCCCGCAGGGGACGCGACGCGATGCTGGAGGTCAGGATACTGCCGCAGTTCCGCGGCACGCTCGTCCGCGACGGCTACCTCTCCTACACCCGCTTCGAGCAGTGCCGTCACAGCCTCTGCAACGCACACCTCCTGCGCGAACTCGTCTTCGTCGGCGAGTCGGACGCGGCGCAGGCCGTCTGGACGAAGCCGCTCTCGAAGCTGTTGCTGGAGATCAAGGAGGCCGCCGCCGGAGCGCGCGCCGCAGGCCAAGTTCAATTAAGCGAAGAGGCGCGCGGCGCCTACCTCGCCCGCTACGACCGGCTGGTGGAGAAAGCAGATAAACTCAACCCGCAGCCACGAGCAGGTGGGGCCGGCGCCGGCGACCCGCCGCAGAGGAAACGTCCCCCGCTGACCCCGGCACGCAGGCTCGTCAATCGGCTCCGGCGCCGCCGCGACGAGGTACTGCGCTTCATGACGGACCTCGCGGTGCCCTTCACCAACAATGGGTCGGAGCGTGACCTGCGGATGATCAAGGTGCAACAGAAAGTCTCGGGCTGCTTCAGGACGGATGCGGGCGCTCGCTCCTTCTGTCGAGTGCGGAGCTACATCTCGACGGCCCGCAAGCAAGGTCATCCACTGCTCCTCGCGCTCGAGCGCGCGCTCGCCGGCAAGCCGTTACAACTCGTGACGCCGCCTGTCCGAGACTGAATAGTCACGGGATAGCTTAGCTTTCACCTGCTACGCCGCGGCGTCTACTTCATCACACTTCAACCACTTAATCCTTAACAGCGCTGACGCATAACTTATCGTCCGTGCAGAGCTGGACAGCCTTTCGGGCGAATCGCTTGGCAGTTTCCGCAGACATCGATAGCACCTCGAAATACACTCGGCTTTTTCTGATACGAATGACCGCCCACTCTTGCCCGTCCTGAAAGCCCGTCCAGATCAAAGCCTCGTCGCCCAAGCCCGGCAGCTCACTCTTCACGGAATGGTTGCGCATCGAAGCGTCGTATATTTCCGACGCTTCGGTGAAGCCTTTCTTGTTCTCTTCCACGTAACGGCTGATGTCGAGATACACCAACACACTGCCTTCGTCACCCTCCAGAAGCATCATCTGTTTGTACCCGAACGAATTACTCAGGACGTCGCTGATGCTCAACTTCCACGAAGGCGCCGCCGCTTGCAGGCCGCGCTCGATGCTGGCCACCAGCGCCGGCTTCTCCTGTATAAAACCGCTGACGGGTTGACAGAGTAAAAGCAGGAGCAGCGCGTACTTGAAATATTTCTTCATCGATCTCACCTCGACTGCTCATGATAAGCAGCAACCGGCCCGACTCGGAGGGGCGAAGGGCACGGCAGGGGTCGTGCTGGGTCTACCTTGGCCGGTCAGTGTCATGGCGTACGCCCTTCGGTGGATGTCTGCCCCTGGCCGGTATCGTGGGTGAAGTAGGCTCATACCAGACCTCGCACGTCCTGCCCGATGATGACTGCGTAAGACACGAGTGTCAGGTCAAGTTCTGATAGTTACAGTTTATGGGCAGCTTCGATCCGGGCAACTACGAGCTGGTATTTACACAGACCGTCATACAGTGGGGTGACCACCTTGTTTCCGTACGTGATCTTCTCCTTCTCCCCGTTGAATATTCCGACGAGTGTGACTTTAACTTTCCTCATCACTCCCCACTTATTTCTGCGCACCTTGATGAGGTCCCTGAACTTTTTCAACACACTCTTGTCGGTCTGGGACTGGTAAGAGTCCGTAAATCTGACTCCTATGTTACGCCCGCCGCCGTCGTGGCACGTTGGATCGTCCTCAAGCGCCGCCACCTCGTAGGCGACTATATAAGTTGCCTCGATCCTGACTAGCCGCTTGTCGTACTGTTCCGGGTTAACAATCAACTGGCAGTAACTCACGGTCGGGACCTCGGCCACTTCCGGTTGATCCTGCGCGGCAGCCGCTCGCATTAACGGCAGCATGAGCAAGCCGCACGCGAAAACAGATGGCAAAGATTTCATCGCTCCCCCATTTCACACGCTGTTCACTGCACCTTGAAGCAGACATCCACGCGAGGCCGGAGTGCGTTTCGGCGGTACCGCAGCTCATTTATTGTGAAGATTAAATCCGAGTCGCCCGCCTTAGTTCCCGCCCTCCTCCATACGGTACACATCGTTGATGTACGCGGTGATGGCCTGTTTCCGAGTGTCTTCGCGTTTCTGAGCCTCCAAATTTCTCCAGCTATTCTGCCACACCGGCATGCGAATGGAGCCACCGTCCTACCCAACCGCTCCCATTAAGTGGGACTGGATCATGGCCGGACGGCTTCAGAACCGAGGACGGGGCGAGAGACTTCTGCCGCGTGCGGAGCTATCTCTCGACTGCTCGCAAGCAAGGTCATCCCCTGCTCTCAGCGCTGGAGCGCGCGCTGGCCGGCAAGCCCCTCGCCTTCAGCCGCGCGGAGGGGGCCGGCTAATCAGCGACCGCTACCTGTATAGTTACTAAATTCGTGTAACCGTGTGACTGTTCAGGTGGCAGACCTCTAGATTAGTATTTCTTCTTTCTTCAGACGCTCATCTCGTCTTGGTGGTATGCGCTCAGGTAGGTTCTAGCATCGGAGGGTGGGCATGAGGATCTTCCCAGCGAACACGCTCCTGATCGTTTCCATCACATCCCGGCCTTGCTTCTTCATTGTCGAGATATAACTCCTGAGCCGGCAGAACTCTTCGGCTCCTCCCTCTGTGCGAAAGCACCCGCTGAT
>Ga0126304_10001430_pt1 | contig 11196 bp, 8 predicted proteins | sample Plot25_FD_92538 | JGI IMG/M metagenome (GOLD analysis project Ga0126304, IMG submission 92538) | Serpentine soil microbial communities from UC McLaughlin Reserve, CA, USA - Plot25 | ecosystem: Environmental > Terrestrial > Soil > Grasslands | place: USA: UC McLaughlin Reserve, Lake County... | reverse complement strand
GCGTCGGAGGCGGCGATGTACGGCGTGCACTTCGAGCAGCACGACGACCGCTACGCGCGCACGTCTGAGTGGCTGGAAGTCTTAGACCGCGCGTGGAAGGAAGACCACTTCTCGTACGAGGGGAAGTTCTATCGGGTCGAGGACACGGTGCTGCGGCCGAAGCCCATCACAAAGCCGCGCCCGGTCATCTACGCGGGCGGCGAGTCGGAGGCGGCGAAAGAGTTGATCGCGTCGCGCTGCGACGCCTACGTGATGCACGGCGACCCGCCCGAGCGCGTGCGCGAGAAGATTGCGGACATGTCCGCGCGGCGCGAGCGTATGGGCCTGCCGCCGATGATCTTCGGCGTGGCCGGGTATACGATTGTTCGTGATTCAGAAGACGAGGCTCGGGCCGAGCTTCGGCGCATCACGGACGTGCAGCAGTCGGCCGCGGGCTATAACAACTATCAGCAGTGGCTCGCGGGCACGCAGTTGGAGCAGCGCGTCTCGCTCGAAGACTACTCGGTCTCAAACCGCGGCCTGCGTTCGGGGCTGGTGGGGACGCCCGAGCAGGTCGCGGCGCGCGTCGAGGAGTTCGAGGCCGCGGGCGTCGATCTGCTCCTGCTCCAGTGCAGCCCGCAGCTCGAAGAGATGGAGCGCTTCGCCGCCGAGGTCATCAAACGTCGCGGGGCGAAGTCGGCCGGCGTTTAAGTAAGGAGTTTCAGAGGTGTCAAACGGTAAGTCATCAGTCGTACTCGCGCTCTCGGCCGCGCTCGCGCTGTCGGTCGCGTGCGCGCGTGCGCCGGAGCCTGCGCCGCCGCAGCAGCAACAGCAGGCCGCCGCGGGCGGGGCTTCGTATGAGCAGGAGTTGGAGCAGTGGAAGGCGAAGCGGCTGGCGGGTTTGAAGAGCGAGGATGGGTGGCTGTCGCTGATTGGCCTCTTCTGGCTCAAGGAGGGCGAGAACCGTTTCGGGAGCGATTCGACGTACGAGATAGTCCTGCCCGAGGGCAAAGTCCCCGCACAGGCGGGCACGCTCCGGTTAGCCGGCGGCAAGGTGACGCTCGAAGCGAAGCCCGGCTCGGGCATCAAGTCCGGTGGGCAGACTGTCACCACGCTCGAACTCAAGTCCGACGAGGACGGCGCGCCCACCACGCTCGAACTCGGCTCGCTCAGCTTCCACGTCGTCAAGCGCGGCGACCGGCTGGGCCTGCGCGTCAAAGACCGCGAGAACCCCGCGCGCGCCGAGTTCAAGGGGACGGATTACTACCCTGCGGACAGGAAGTGGGTCGTCAACGCGCGCTTCGAGCCTTACGACCCGCCGAAGCGCGTCCCCATCCTCAACGTCCTCGGGATGGAGACAGAGGAGACCGCGCCGGGCGCGCTCGCCTTCGAGGTTGACGGGCGCGAGTACAGGCTCCAGGCGCTCAAGGAGAAGGGCGAGGAGCAGCTCTTCATCATCTTCGCCGACCAGACGAGCGGCAAAGAGACCTACGGCGCGGGACGCTATCTCTACGCTGACCCGCCCGGCGCGGACGGCCGCGTCACGCTCGACTTTAACCGGGCCTACAGTCCGCCCTGCGCCTTCACGCGCTACGCCACCTGTCCGCTCCCGCCCGCCGAGAATCGCCTGCCCGTCCGCATCGAGGCCGGCGAGAAGTACGTCGGACACTAACCGCGGAGAGTTGACCGCACGGAGACGGAGACATGGCTGAGACGACTTAAAAGCCATGTCTTCGTCTCCGCGGTTCGTCTCCGCGGCTGTCCTTCGGTCGCCGCCGCCGTCTTCCGACGAAACATTTACACCGCCGCGGGCATTACCTTATAGACGACCTTTACGGGAATCGAGGCCGTCGGCCGGCAGCCCGAAGCCGGCGTTCGTCTCGGGCGCGGCGGATTTATGTTGACAGCGCACCGGCTTAGGACTAGCCTGTCGTGCCTCAGACTCTCGGCGCCGCCCGGCACGCCACCAGAGAGCGGACGGGGCGTCGGCCCCGCGATCACACTTCCGGCGTGGTATTGCCCCAACCTCTAAGGAGATCACTCAAATGTCTACGGAACCTATTGAGCCCCAACCCAGGGAGTGGACACTCATGTTCTATCTCGCGAGCGACAACCCGCTCGCGCCCAGCATCGTCTCGCAGCTCAAGGCCCTCAAGGCCGCCGGCTTCCACGCCGACGCCAACGTCATCGCGCGCTTCGACCCCTACACCCGGAACACCCCTTCGCACGTCTTCGAGGTCAACCTCGTCGAAAAGATCAAAGGGACGCTCAAAGGCGAGCCGTCGAACGTCGGATTCACCGCCAACGACCCGTTCGTCCGCAACCTCGTGCTCGACAAGATTTGGGACGATGATGACGAGGTCGGCGATAGCGTCAGGGAAAGCATCACGAAGCAGTTGGAGAAACGTCGTAACGGGTCTGCCGCCCCCATGCCCACGCTGCCCCGCCTGCCGAAGGGGAAGTTTAAAGACAGTCAGCCCCCACGCCAGTCGTTGCACGAGTTCCTCACCTTCTGCGCGGAGAACTATCCGGCCAGGCGTTACATGCTTTTCATCCTCGGGCACGGGGTGGCGGTGGGCAACGACATCTTCCTCTTCGACTCGGACACCGACGACCGTTCCGATGAGGCTCAGGCCGCCGACGCGGGCGAGGAGGCGCGGGAGGGAAATAATAACCGCCCCGTGTCGGAGGCCGAGCGGAGAAAGAGGAAGGAGGCGCAGCGCTCCCGGAACGCGCTCACGCTGACGCAACTCGGCGAGGTGCTGAGCACGTTCAGGGAGACCATCAAGAAGAGAGACGAGAGCAGCGAGTTCGAGCTGGTGGGCTTCCACAGTTGCTCGATGAGCGGGATGGAGGTGGCCTACGAGCTTAAGGGCACGGCCAACTACATGCTCGCCTCGCAGGGCCCCGCCTTCGTCGGCAGTTGGCCCTACAGGCACATGCTGCTCCGCGTCTTCAACGACCTGAACGCCCCGCTCATGCTCGGCGACCTTGAGGACGGACGCCTGCTCGCCGGACTCAAGTCCGGGAACGGCCCCCTCGCGAAGCATCTCCACAACCAGCTCAAGCCCGAGACAAAGGAGTTGCTGGACGCGCACGACGAGACGCTGCCGCCCACGTTAAAGCTGAAGCGTGGCGTTGTCCGCGACCTCAGGAGCGCGCTCAACGGCCGGGACCTCCCAGGGCACGAGGAGTTCGTGCAGGTGGCGGCGAGGGGCGGGCGGGCGGCCGCGACGACGACGACGAGGCATGCGAACCGGGCACTGCTGGAGAGTGCCTTTGGGGGACTGGCGGCGGAGAAGCCCGTGATGTCCGACCGGGACGTCAGGGACATGCTCACCAAGCTCTACTACTACGTCCTCTACAACAGCTACGATTTCCAGTTGGCGGGCTACTCCTTCGACCTGTGCCTGTGCGACCTGAGGAAGGTGGAGAAGATTCAAAAGCCGCTCGACGACCTCGCCAGGGCGCTCATCGCCGGGCTGAAGGGCGGCGTCGGGCTGGCCCCGGACGCCGAGCCGCTTGCGCGCGAGCTGATTCTCCTCGCGCACTGGGACGCCCAAAGCTTCTGGAAGGAGAACTACACAGACCTCTATGACTTCTGCTTCCGCCTCAGGCGCAGGCGCGAGTACATCTTCCCGAAGCTGAAGGAGTCGAGCGGCATCCGGGACGCCATCCGGGACGCGTGTAAAGAGATGATGAAGGTTCTGGAGAAGGGCACAGGGAGCGAGGACGACGATCGGTTCATCGTGCGCGCCGAGTTCGCCGGGCCCGAGTACCAGTACTCACACGGCCTCTCCATCTACTTCCCCTGGTCGATGCCGACCGACGGCTTCTTCTCGGAGAAGTATGTCCATTACAAGCTTGTGCAGAAGAAGGAGACGGTGACGGACAAGAGGTCGGTGACGGACAAGGAGCCGGAGGCGGAGAAGGAGACCGCCTGGGGCGATTTCCTTAAAGCGTACTTTGAGAAGACCCAGCGCGAAACGTCCCAGCAAGAGGAGAAGTCAAGTCGCGCGTATGCCAGGGAGGACGCGAACGGCAGCGCGCGGGCGGAGGCTTCGCACACCGATAGTGATGTGCTCAGGCTGCTGGAGAGGATCAGCGAGAGCATGTTCAACTCCGCGGAGCAGCTTGCCAAGGGCGGCGACGACTCCCGCACGGACGATCCCCTGCCCATCAGTGGGAAGGGCGGCGACGACGACCGGGCCGGCGACTGCGGCTGCGCCTCCATCAAGAATTACCCGTCCTTCACCGGCATGAGCCGGGGGGCCAAGGAAAACTTCAGACTTACTAATAAAGGCTGACCTGGACGCCGCCGCCGGTGGTTCGAGTCAAGAGTTTTATGAAAGTGCCGCGCACCCTCGCCCTCGTCTCGTGTCTGTTACTCTGCCTGTCCCCCTGTGCGCGTGCGCAGGGGGCGCAGGGCGACGCGGAAGCGGCCCGACGGCTCGCGTCCGCGGCGGATGACAACGCCGTCGGTGTGGAGGCGCGGCGCGAGTCGCTGGGCAGGCTGGAGGAGTCCGCGCGGCTCTCGCTCGCCGCCGGCGAAGTTGTCGAGGCGGCCCGAGCGCTCAACCGCGCGGGCCGCCTCCGCCTGCGGCTCAACGACCCGCAGGCCGCGCTCGGCGCGCACCGGCAGGCGCTTTCGCTGCTGAAGGGCGCGGTCGCGCCCGAGGCGGAGGCCGACAGCCTCAACGGGCTGGGCGAGGCTTATCTGCTCCTCCCGAAGAGGGCGCGCGCCGAAGGAGTTCTCCGCCGCGCGCTCGCGCTGAGCGAGCAGGCCGGCTATACGCAAGGCCGCGCGCAGACGCTCCTCACGTTGAGCGACCTACAGAACGACAGCGACCACGTCATGGGGCTGCGCACGGCCGAGGAGTCGCTCGGGCTCTGGCAGTCGCTCGGCGACACGCGTGGGCTCGCGCGCGCCCACGCGCAAGTGGGCGTCTGCTATCTGGCGCAGAACCTGCTTGCCGAGTCCGCGCAGAACTACGAGCGTGCTCTGCAACTCTGGCAGGAGCTGAACGATGCACCGGGGCAGGCCGACGCCCTCATCAACCTCGGATTCATCGAGCTGCGCAGGGGCGAATCGCAAAGCTCCATCCCGCTGTTCACAAAGGCGCAGGGGCTGGTTGATGAGGAGGCCGAGCCAAAGGCGGCCGGGCAGGTCGCCGCCGGGCTGGCCGGCGCTTTCAGGAATATGGGGGCGTTCGAAAAGACGCTCACGCACTACCAGAGCGCGCTCGAATTCTACCGCCGGACGCAGGATCGCCGCCTGATTCTTTACGTCACCTGGGCGCTGGGGCGCACGCACTTCCTCCTCCGCGACTTCCCCGCCGCACTGGTGCGCTTCCGCGAGGTGCTCGCGGCGCCCGACAAAACCGACCTCGACGCCGCGTCGGCCTCCGAGTACATCGCCAGAATCAACATCGAGACGGGTGACCCCGCAGCCGCCCTGCCTCAACTGCAATCGGCCCTCGCCGTCTACGTGCGCACCCACAACACGCGCGAGGCGGCGGAGGTGCGCGGATTAATGGGAAGGGTTTACGAGCAGCAGGGTCGGACGGCGCGCGCGCGGAAGAGTTATGCCGACGCGCTCGCAACCTTCGAGTCTCTCTCCGACCGCGTCAATCAGGCCGTCGTCTACTACGCGCTCGGGCGTCTGGAGCTGGGGCAGGGGAACTACGACGAGGCCGAAGAATACCTGCGCCGTTCGGCCGGGGTCACGGAGGACATGCGGCGTGTCTCGACCAGTCAGGATTTGATGGCGGCCTTCTCGGCGACCGTCCACGAGCGCTACGAGACATACATCGAGTGCCTGATGCGTCTGGATGCGCGCGACGCCTCGAAGGGGCTGGCCGCGCGCGCCTTTGAGAGCAGCGAGTCGTCGCGCGCACGCTCGCTCGCCGAGCTGCTGCGCGCGACGGGGACGAGCCTCGTGCCGGGGCTTGACCCACAGTTGGCCGAGCAGGAGAAGGCGCTCCGGCAGTCGCTCCGCGTTAAAGAGGACAAGCGCGTGGAGCTGCTCGGCGGGAAGTACAAAAAGCAGGAGCTGGAAGCGCTCGACGCCGAGCGGGCGCGGCTGGAGGCCGAGTACAGGCGTGTGGATGAGACGATACGCGCCCGCTACCCCGCCTACGGGCAGCTCGAAGGCCGGGACGCGTGGAACCTGCGCCGCATACAGGAGGAGGTCGTCGCCGACGACCGGACGGTGCTCCTCGAATACAGTCTCGGCAACGAGAGGAGCTACGTCTGGGCCGTCACACGCGACCGGATAGAGAGCCGCGAGCTGCCCGGACGGGAGGCGATTGCGGCGGCGGCGGGTAAGGTCTACGAGCTGCTGTCGGCCCCGCGCCGCGCCGGCGACGAGGAGGGGCTGAAACGCGCGGCGGTGGATGAGGAGGAGTTGCAACGCACGGCGGGAGAGCTGAGTCGGATGGTTCTGTCGCCCGTCGCCGAGCAGTTGGGCGGGCGGCGCATCATCGTCGTCGGCGACGGCGCGCTCAACCTCGTCCCCTTCCAGTTTCTGCCCGACCCTTCGGCCGGGGGCGAGCCGCTAATCGCCGCACACGAGGTCGTCAACGCGCCCTCGGCCTCTACCCTCGGGCAGTTGCGCGAAGAGGCCGCGCGCCGCCGCCCGCCATCGAAGACGCTGGCGGCCTTCGGCAACCCGGTCTTCCCCGCGAACTACGCGCTGCACAGGGGCGAGGACGGGGGCGTCGAGGTCGCCGAGCTGCGGAGGATGGAGGAAGAAGGTTTCCGGAGCCCCCTGCGCGACGTTGAGGTCGAGGGCGACTCGATGGACCCGGCGACCGCCCGGCCGCTCTTCTTCGCCGGGGTGGAGCTGAAGAGCCTGCGCGAGGTGGTCGCAGGCGAGGACGCGTTTGTGGCGGCGGGCTTCGAGGCCACGAGTGAGCGCTTGCAGAGCACAGACCTCTCCGGGTTCGCCATCCTCCACTTTGCCACGCACGGCCTCCTCGACCCGAAGCGTCCCGAGAACTCCGGCCTGCTGCTCTCGACCGTTGACCGCGAGGGGCGCGCGCGCGACGGCTTTGTCGGACTGCGCGACATCTATTCCCTGCGCGCGCCGGTCGAACTGGTCGTCCTCAGCGCGTGCCGCACGGCGCTCGGCAAGGAGGTACGCGGTGAGGGGATGATCGGGCTCACGCGCGGCTTCATGTATGCGGGGGCTTCAAGCGTGGTGTCGAGCCTGTGGAAGGTGAACGACGAGGCGACCTCGGAGCTGATGAAGCGCTTCTACGAGAACATGCTGCGGCGCGGGATGACGCCCGCGGCGGCGCTCGCCGCGGCGCAGAACAGCATCCGGCAGGAGCCGCGCTGGCGCTCGCCCTACTACTGGGCCGCCTTCACCTTGCAGGGCGAGTACCGACAGGTCGTGCGCCCGGCGCGCGCCCCCGGCGCGACCCTCTACACGAAAGCCGCGGCGTCCGCCGGGGCGCTGCTGTTGCTGGTGTCGTTCGCGGCGTGGTGGTTGAGGCGGCGGCGCGGGACGCGCGGCGGTGAGGCGGCCGCCTGAGCTATTTGACGTTGAAGAGATAGCTGCCGACCCTGCGCTCCGTGTTGTCGGCGTAGAGCTGGATGGCGTACTGCCCGCGCGCGAGCCGCGCTTCGGGGACGACGACCGTGACCGTGCGCTCGTCCCGCCCGGCCACCTCGACGACTTCAGTCCGACCCACACCCGTCAACATCTCCGCGCGGTACGAGGCCGCAGGGACAGTCCCCGCGGGCAGTGTCAGCGTGAGCTTGAGCGCGTCCGCGCCGAGCGGGAGCGGAACCTCCGGGACATCGGGACCGCCGGAGCGGTCGCCCGAGTCCGAGGCGAGCGTGAGCGCGACAAACGTGTGGGGCGTCGGCGGCGCGACCGGGCGTGCGAGCCAGAGTGCGCCGACGATGACGGCGACACACGCGAGCGCGAGTCCCGCGCGCGGGCCCCAGGAGAGGCCGCCCCAGAAGCCGCGGAGGCGTTCGCCCATGGTCGGCGCGGGGCGCGCAGGCTCGCGCGCCCCGGCCACCTTTCCCGCGGCGGCGTCGGCGTAGCGGCCGAGCGCCTGCGTGAACCTGAGCTGGCGTCGCCTCTCCTCGGTCGAGAGGAAGTGCTGCCCGAACTCCGAGCGCTCGGCGGCCGTCAGGCGTTCGCCGACGTAGTCGTCGATCAGCGCGCCCTCGGCCATGGTCAGCTCTTCCAGAAAAGCCTCCTCGGTCATCAGGCGCTCCTCGACCCGCCGCCGGGCGTCCTCGGAAAGAGTGCCGAGCAGGTATTGCCTGATTTCCCCCTGAATGTCAGTGTACGGCGTCATTTAAACAGGTCGGCATCCGCGCGACCCGCCCCTCCTAACATTGTATGCCGAATAGTCCAACTACGTTTCACGCCGGAGACGTCTGCCCAAGGCATCCGCTCACGCACTCCTGTAGCGTCGCCCTGACGCGGTGGACGCGTATGCGCAAAGCGTTCTGCGCTATCCCGAGCTGCGCGGCCAGCTCCTTCCGGTGGTCAATCTTTGCGCGCCTGTCGTTTCGGTAGTAGTCCAGCACCAGCTCCCTGCTGGCGGGCCCCAGCTCTTCCATGCAGCGCTCAAGGCACTCGTACTCGCGCTCGGTCTCCTCGGCCTCGGCGGGCGAGGGCTGCGGGACGAAGGGCTGGGGCGGCCTCTTCCGCAGAGACTCCAGGAAGACCTTCTGCGCCACCCCGTAAAAGTAGAGACTGGGGTCGCCGACGTACTCTTTGGACACGTCGGTCGCCTTCAGCGTGACGCGGTTGATGGTCTCGTCAGCCAGCTCCTCGGCGTCGTGGCGGCCGCGGCAGGCAAAGAGCCTGATCAGTCGCCGGCGTATCTGCTCGTACTTCCCCGCGGCGCGGTCGCGGTCGGGGTCGAGCCACGCCAGCAGGGAATCGAAGGATGCCTGGGTGATAGAGCTTTCGTGCTTCATCCGGAAGTTAGCAGGGAACGTAGGAGCATGTGGGAGTGCCGGCGACGCGCCGAGTCGCATGGCGCGTCGAACTCAGGCGAAAGGTAAACAGTCTGATTTGCGTTTGTCAATAAGGTTTCATGTGCAAGGGTCAAAAGCGCCCGCGCCAACCGCCCGTCTGTGGTCACAAAAAAAGCCCGCCGCAGTCCACACGTGTGGACTGCGGCGGGCTTTCGTTGCGCCCGGCTTCGGGGAGCCGAGGCATGTCTACTGCTGGCCGGTGGGGTTCGTCACCACGCCGATGGCCGTGACGGCGCTCGACCCGGCGTTGCCGGCGAAGCGGTTGTTGGTGAACGAGTTCACCGTCCCCACCGTGCCGTTCGCTGTGCTGTTGGCAACGGTCGAGTTGGCGATGCGCACCGTGCCCCCGGCGTCCTGTCGAACGCCGATGCCGTTGCTGACGCTGCGGCAGTTGTCGATGATGGCGTCAACGCGCGTCGCGCCGCTCGCCGGGATGACGACGATGCCGGCGCCCGTCATGTTCCTGATGGTCGTGTTGGTCACGATGAGCTTGCCGCCGCCCGAGCGCACGTCCTCGATACCGCGGCCGGGGTTGCCCCGTGATTGGTCAATGACGCAGTCCTCGATGAAGACCTCGCTGCCGGCCGAGGCCACGCCGCCGGTGATGCGGATGCCGCGCAGGCCGAGGGTGGCGGCGCTGGCGCCGCCCGAGCCGTTGATGTTCAGGTTCCGGAGGCGCACCGCCTTCTCCACCTCGCCGACCGCGGTGAAGTTGTCGAAGTTAATCGAGACGCCGGTCGTCCCCGAGTGGAGGATGGAGCCGTAGCCCTGCCCCTGCGTGCCCTCGATGGTGATCGACTTGGTAATCGTCACCGCGCCGAAGCCGCCGGGGTCGAGCGTGCTGATCTCGCCGTGGACGGCCGTCTTCGAGATGGCGCCGGCGTAGGTCTTGCAGGGCGCCGTGCGGCTGCACGGGTTGACGTCGTCGCCCACGCCCGAGACCCACGTGCGGGTCGCCTGGGCTTGTGCGAGGGAGGAAAGGGCCATGATGAAGAGCGCGCACGACAGAGCTTTGATGGTTGTGGACAGGGTTTTCATTAGTGTTCTCCTCACAGAATTTTTGATGGTGGGGCGATGTCCGCGGGACGTCGCGTGTCCGTTGACGGCAAAGCCGTTGGTTGTGGATAACAAAGGTCGGGCTTAAGGGAAAGCCTTGTGTGTCCGCCGTGCTGCGAGGCGGCGGACGGGCGCGACGGTCCTACGGCCTGACGATGATATCGCCCGCGCCGTCCTCTGTGTCAACAAAAAGGTAGGCCGAGAAGGGGAAAGACTTGATGCTGACCTTGTCTTCCTTCGGCATCTCGAACCCCACGTCATCCTTGCGCTCGGCGTCGGTCGCCCACCAACGCAGCCCCACGCCGGGGTCTTTTTCCCATTCGGCGTCCGAGGGCGTCCACGTCCTGTCAATCGGCTTGTAGAGGCCCCACGTCAGCTTGTCGGGCTCGCGCGGGTTGTCGGCGTTGTCCTCGACCGTGAGCAGCACGCGCTGCCCGATCAGGTACGGGATGGTGGAGTCGCGGACGACGCCCTCCATCACCGCCTGGTTTTTATCGACGCTCATGTCGTCGAACGCGACGACCATGGTAAAGCCCGCGTACTTCTCCTGCGGCGAGTCGTCGCCGTCCACGTCTTGGTAGACGACCGTGGCCTCGTCGCTCAGGAAGAGGGTTCCGGTCGCGCCGCCGCCCTGGAGCGCCTGGCAGTCGAACTCGACGTACTTCAGGTTTTTGTCACCGAGCGTGAACTGGTAGGTGCCCTTGGCCTCCTGGGCGCGGGCGGCCACACAGACCGTCAGGAGCAAGGCTAATGTCGAGGCAAAGCGAATGATCCTCATTGAACAAACTCCTTCTGCTTGGTAAAGGGAAGGGGAAAAGGGCTGGTTTCAAACGGCAAGGTCAGGTTCGAGGGTCAAGGCCGGGTAATCTTACGCGGAGAAGCCGTTTTCTTCAAGTCCCAACTTTCCTGTCGATGGAGACACAATACTTCACACGCGCGCAGGAGTCTTTAGAGCGCCCTGAAATTCTTCTGAGAGACTTATGAAAGCGCCCGGCCGCCGGTTTTCTCAAACACTTCAGCCAAGTGTTAGGGCATGAAGTTTCGCCGCCGCGGCGCGCGCGCAGGCTCAGGCCCGGCCGGGCTGGCGCACGCCGAAGAGCCGCCACTCGCCCGCGATGCGCCCGAGCGTGTGCGCGCCCCTGTCCTCGAAGT